>Ga0209204_1001991_pt1 | contig 17669 bp, 15 predicted proteins | sample AD_JPNMR2_MetaG_FD_184425 | JGI IMG/M metagenome (GOLD analysis project Ga0209204, IMG submission 184425) | Active sludge microbial communities of municipal wastewater-treating anaerobic digesters from Japan - AD_JPNMR2_MetaG (SPAdes) (version 2) | ecosystem: Engineered > Bioreactor > Anaerobic...
CGAGCCCTTAGTGGTTTCTTTATGAGGAATACCTTTATGGAGGTCAATCTCATCACCTGGTTTTATGTCCTTGAATTGAGCTTTAAACTTTTCAATATTCTTTTCATCAATTTTTACAACCTTCTTGCCAGGGCAAACTTCTAAAATTGCCCCACTGATTTCACAGTATTTGACGCCTTTTTCATTCTTTGTAAACCATACGTTGGAAAGTGCACCGGAAGTAAATGCAACGCCCGTCATAAGGAGTATAAAGATTCCTCCTATTGCTACCGCTCTGTTCAGCTCACGGTTACTCTTTACTGTCATAAAGCGTACAACAAGCTGTGGCTGCGCAAGCACTCCAATACCCACACCCATTATAATTGTTGAAACCAGCGTCCACCAGAAATCAGAACCTAACGCTGGCATGGATGTCCATCCCATATGTCCTTTTGCAGCCAGTGGTGGCGGAGGTGTAAGAACAGTTAAATCAGCATGTGATTTGATAATACCACCTAAATCGTAGTATGTAAAGATAATAAGGGTTAACATACCAATAGCCATTATGGATCCCTGGAAGGCATCGGTATACATTACTCCTTTCAGGCCACCCATAATAACATATACTGCTACAATTAATGTAAAAAACAGTAGCGCTGTGGCATAATCTATTGCAAACTGCTGTTCAATGTATTTTGCCGCACCAATGAGAACTACAGCTGCATACAGAGGCATAAATAAAAAGATTATAATCCCCGCAAATTTCTGTACAAACGGTGATTGGAAACGCCTTCCTAAAAACTCAGGAAACGTATGTGCATCTAAATGATACCCCATACGTCGTGTACGTTTTCCAAAGAATACAAATGCAATGAATATTCCAACAAAAATATTCAAAAAAGTAAGGTACAGTAACCCCATACCAAAAACACCAGCAGCACCTCCAAATCCAACGATTGCTGAAGTACTGATAAATGTAGCTCCATACGATAGTGCCATGATGAAAGGATGTACCCTTCGTCCTGCAACAAGATAGTCTGAAGCACCTTTTGTATGGCGGTATCCCAAATACCCTAAAAATGCAACAATTACAAGATATACAAATACCCAGAATATAGTCATGACGCACCTCGTTAGTTTAAAGTGTTTTTTCTATTTCGGCTTCTTCCTGTACCCAGCGTTTTGCTTCATCGGTATATGGCTCTTCATCGTCATTCCATTTTATAAAACCATACACTGCGCAAAGAATTGCACTTGCAATACACAACAGGTAAGCCATAAAAACCCATACATCACCTAATCCCAACATGCAAACCTCCTGCAATAATTATCTAAAATAATTTTAAAATTACCTATGTACACCCCACTGCTGTAGACAGTGATATAATAGTGTACTTTTATGCTTTGAATGAATTTATAAAAAAAAGTGAAGCTAATTATAGTATAACAACATTATATGTCAAGTGTTTATTGCTACTATGTTATCATATTTTTAATTTTATTTAGTATATTCTAATTAACATATTTATTGCATGCATTATAATACTAATAATTATTATTCACAAAAAACACCAAAAAAATAATATTCAGGCAAAAAAAGTCACACTAATCTGAATGCAATGGCAATTTTACTTGCTTATTTTGCAAGGTTTAGCGTTAATACCTGTATCCTTGAGACAGGTATTAATATTTTTACAAAACTTTTTGCAAAAATTGCTTCTGTATCTGTATATTTTTATCAAACATCTCTCCATCATATGGGTCAAAGTGACCACAGGGTAATATGTGGAAATCAACGTGCTTAATTCTTTTTGCTGTTTTTTCTACCGCCTTGATTGGAATGAGTGAATCGTGCTGTGCCCCAATAATACATACCGGACATGAAATTTTATCCACTACTGCTATTGGCCTGTACAATGGAAGAGTAAGGCAAACCCTGGCGGGGCACCAATTTTCATCACGTGCTTCAGGTGGTACCAGTTTCATATAGCCATCATAACATTCCGGTGTATTCATAGCAGCAAATGTGTCAGGGGTGGCTACCAGTGGTATTGTAACTGGTTTTGACGTTATTAAAGACATCACTACATCCAGGCTACCATACCACAGGCCGCTTAATATATTTTTAACAGGTAAATGAAAAGCCGTGGCAACACCATCAACAAAAGGCACCTGAGCTATAACCCCTGCTATAGAGCTATCCTGTGATGCTACAGTCAATACATGCCCTCCGCTGAATGATGTGCCCCATAATAACACTTTAGAGCTGTCAATATTAGGAATTGTCATGGCATATTGAATAGCCATATGATAATCTTCAATATGATGAACATGATATACCAGTCGGCGAATATTGCCTTCACTGTTGCCAAAACCACGATAATCAAACATCAACACGGCACATCCCATCTGTGCAAAGATATCAGCAAATGGATGCAAACCCCAATCCATACGGGCACCAAAGCCATGTGCCATAACGATAACAGGAGTTTTTTTACCGGTATCGGGAAGATACAGTCTTGCATCTAATTTATAATTGTTGCTGTAAAAATACGTGGGTGTTATTGTATACATATATGAACTCCTATAAAAATTAAATTAAAAGAGTTTTAATTACAGAATGCAAGGGAAATTCTTTTTACTTATTTTATTCAGTTAAGTCTTTATAGTCAATATAATAACCAAGCAAACCCACCTTCAGTTGCAGTAGTGTAAGCTTTTCCATTGCAATGCTGTTTTCAGTATTAATCAAATACTGTAGATCAAGCCGTGCCTGTTCATACTTCTTTCGTTCTGTCTGTCGTTGTGAAATCAGAGCCTGTAAATTTTTATTATGTGTTGCAATAAGCTCTTTATAGCCGTTCAAATATTGCATAATTGTCCGTAAAGACTTATAATAACTATTCTGTGTTATTAAAAGATTATGTTCCAATTCTTTCAGTGATAACTCATAATCTTTAAGCTGCGCATCTGCATCATGGTTACCCAATGGATAACTAAATTCAACCCCAACCGAATAGTCTGTATCGGGTAATTTGCTTAAAGCTTCGCGCTGCCGGTCACTATAATTTTTTCGTGATGCCGATAAAATCAGGTTCATTTGTGGAAGAGTGCTGTTATCAGCAACGTTTATTGTATACTGCATAACATCCATGTTCTTTTTTACAATAAGCCATGAACGCGTTTTTTCAAACGGCACCTCGGTATATTCTGCTGAAACTACATTATCAAACATACTATTCATATCATTAATGTGCGGGGTAATAGACGTATCAAAGTAAAGCGATAATTCATCACAAAGAGATTTATAGGCAATTTCATATTGTTTATACTGTGCCTCATAGTTCAAAAGTGATGATACTGCTCGCTGAACATCATCATTTTCAGCAAGCCCGGCCCTGGCTTTGCGCTTTACTGAATCCACCAGTGACCTTGCATTTGTAATACTTTCCTGCCATATATCAAGCGCCTGTTTATACAAAACCCAGTTGAAATAAAGCTTTTTATAGTAATTCAATACTGATTGATCATCCTGTAACTGTTGAAGTTTCTGTATTTCTAATTTCATTGCTGCACTATTTTTCACATACCGGTCAATTATACCAAAAGCATTTTTTAAAAGAGGTTGTGTGATAGTTGCCGTTATAGAAGGTCTGTATTCATCAACGGAATAAGCCTGTGGAGGAATTGTCAGATTACCTGTGATAGATGAAGCATTATACTCAAAACCTAATGACACACGGGTTCCGGTTGAAGCTAATGTTTGCTCAATGCCCGTATATCCGTAATACGATTGTTTGTAATCAGGTTCATAAAGGCTTTTACCAGTTGTGTACATCTTCTGCCGTGCATACTGCCCCTTTGCAATCAGGTTTGTGTCATCCACACTTTTAGCTTTCTCCACCTGATTGTAGGCTTTTTCCACCTGAAGAACGTTATTTTTAATCTGAGGCAACTTTTGAGTAATTACTGATATATATTGCTCGTATGAAATGATAGTAGCATTCTCCTGTGCAATGATAGGATATGGTGATAAAGGAATACAATATAGTATGGCAAGAATGCTATACAAAACGCTAATAATGGTCTGTAGAGCAATTTTGTTTATCCTGAAAACATTATTCACTTTCTTCATCATCTTCATCCTCGTCCTCAGTAAATTCATAATACAGTGGTCCAACTGTTAAGGAATATTTCCCAGTATCATCATTATATCCGTCGTATGAACCATCAGCGCAACGCATTTCTGACAAATCACCATACGCCTCTACCTTTTTTTATAATGCACATCAGATTCAATTTCTCCATCCTTTAAACGAATTTCCCTGTCGGCTAAATGTGCATACTCATCATCATGGGTAATCAGAATCACCGTGGTTTTATTCTTCAAATTTATCTCACGGAAAATATTCATTACTATTTCACTGTTGATGGAATCTAAATTACCGGTAGGTTCATCAGCAAAGATTATTTCAGGGTTCATGATAAGTGATCGGGCAACAGCAACACGCTGGCGCTCGCCACCTGACATCTGTGACGGCAATTTATCCTTACAATGAGCTATCGCAAAATAATCTAATAGATACAGAGCATACTCACGTTTTTCTTTATGGAGGTTTTTCTTTTTAGCAGGCAAAAGGATATTTTCAAGCCCTGTCAGCTCTGAGACTAAATAATGAAACTGAAACACAAAACCCATTTTTGTGTTTCTGAAATCATGAAGGTCTTCCTGGGGCATTGCATGTATGTTTTTCCCAAGAACACGCACATGACCACTATTTATAGTATCAAGTCCGCTTAAAGAGTAAAAGAGCGTGGATTTCCCTGACCCTGATTTGCCAGTAATTGCAACAAATTCACCGCCGGGTATATTCAAAGTGATCGATTTTAAAGCGGCAAAATCACCAAATGACTTCACCACTTTTTGTGCTTCTATTGCCATCATCACTCTGTTCTCCGTATAATTTCAATGGGCGAGAGTCTACCGGCATTCTTTGCCGGTAAAAAGCTTGCAAACAGTGCAGAAATGATCACCAGCATAAAACCCCATATATATATTGATAAATCCCAGGCAACCATCATGGGCCTTCCCGGCAGCTTAATAGTCTGGATATAGCTACACGCAGCGTAACCTGCAATAAGCCCTATAACACCCCCTGCTATGCTGATAAGTGCTCCCTGCAAGAGGAATAAAATCACCGTATCAGCACTGGTATATCCAATAGAACGCAGGATAGCTATTTCTCGCTGTTTCTGATAGACAAGCATATTGAGCACATTATATATGCCAAATGAGACCACCAGAATAAAAGTAAACATGGTGATCTGGCGTATGAGTGTTTGCTGTTTTGTCATGCTTAAAAAATTTATATTGGCCTGATCCCAGCTTTCCACTTTGTCATAACTGTAGTGTGATAGTTCCTGAGCAAATAATGCTGCTTTGTTTGCGTCTACAGTTTTAACCACTATCTTTGTGATTTTACCAGGGCTTTCTAAAATATTCTGTACCGTGGTAATGGAACCCAACACCAGCGACTCATCATTTCGCCTGTCACCTGAAGAATAAATGCCAACTATTTTTACAGGATACACATGCCCATTAGGATTAATAATATTGATAGTATCATTAACTTTTGCACCTAAAAACTTCAGCAATTCCACTCCCACAATGACCATGTTGTTGCCACTGGAAAGCATCTGCAATTTCCCTTCTATTATATCCTCCGCAATATTTGTTACTTTTGGTTCATTAACAGGATCAATCCCCCGTAAAGCAATTGAACGAGAAAACGATCCGCGGCTACAGGTTGTTGTTGCTTCTATTCGACGTGTGTTTGCCACAACGTAGGGTAGCTTTTCCAGGCGCTTTTGCCAGTACCATGCGCTCTGCAGATAATCATGTGAACGCTTTCCCGAAGGTTCAGTAATCCAGTAAATGTTCTTGCCTTGAAAAAAAACACCAGCAAGCGAATCGGTTGTTATGTAATCCTCTCTGCTTCTTATTGTTATGTGCCCGTTATTTTCTATAAGTCGCTCTTTCAAAAAATTCTGAAAGCCAGTCTGTATTGATGTAAATACAATATACCCGCCACACCCAAACGCCACACCAATAAGCATGAGTAATGATTGCAGCTTTCTGGAAAAAATATATTTAATGGCTAATTCAAACATGGCATTATTTACCATACAACAATGCTGTCTTCAGGTTTTACATCACCTTCAAGCACCTCAAGCCAGCCATCTTTAAAATTCCGCGTCGTTACTTTTACCATAAGTTTTTTCCTGTTTCTAATCACATAAACCATATTATTAATTACTGCATTCTGAGGTATAAAGAGCGCCCTGTCCTTTTCCCTCACTACTATTGCCACATCGCAGGTCATATAGGGAAGCACTCCTTCAGGGAAACTATCCACATCAACAGTTACTACAAATTCGCCATCCGAAGGGTAAATACGGCTTACATAACCGGTCATTATCGTACCACGCAAATTTTCAAAACTCACCTGAGCTTTTTGTTTCTTCCTGACATTGATGATGGATTCCTGATCAAGCGAAAGACGAACATACATCTTTTTGGGGTCAACGATAGTCATAATGGATTCCTGTGCGGTAACTATCTCATTTTCTTTACGGTTAAGTTTGGCGATAGTTCCTGTAAATGGAGCCCGCAGTATAATACCGCCATCAAGCTGAACCAGCGGGCTGCCTGCACTTACCGCATCACCCTCCCATACAAAGAGGCGTTCAATTTTTGTGCTCATCCCCACACGCAGGCTGAACTCCTTATACGGTGTTACAATCCCCAATGCATACACAGCCTCTACAACTGGCCCAATTTTTGGCTTCAGGGTTTTTTCATTACGAGAGCAAATAACACCGCCACTTATCACAACAAGAAGTGCCACTATACTAATCACTACATACCTGCGTTTATTCATCCTGGCCTCTGATTGTTATATAAAAAAATTTATATTTATTTTTAGACCCTACACAATACCATAACGTTCCATTTTATTTCATTATTCATACATACAATTACATCTTTGCATAGTATCATTTCCTGAAAAATCAAAAAAATATACTACAGGGTACAACACCATTGATTGAATAATTTTACAATAATGATTGAAAATTCATCACTGTGCAAATACAATTTATAAAAAGATAATCTCATACAATAAGTGAGGTTTACCATGATACTGTATCAGCGAATTACCCTTACTGCAGGAATACTATTAATACTTTCAGGATGTACACATCTAACCCAGCTGGTGGTTTACCAGCATCATGGGCATGTTATTGCTGCTTCATTATTTGGTCTGGCGTATTTAGTCATAGGCATACTGCTTGTCATTGAAAAACAATGGGTTTTATGGATTGCAACATTACTGCCACTCATTGGAGGCATACTGGGTGTAATACGATTTATATATATGCACACAAACCCTTTCAGTTTTTTTCATGTACTACTTGATATGGTAATTGTACCTTTTTGTTTATATGTGCTGGTACGGAAAAAAGATATGGGGCGATAGTTACTGTAAGATAAACAATGTGCCCAAGGCCGGACTTGAACCGGCACGGACTTGAAAGTCCAAGGGATTTTAAGTCCCTTGTGTCTACCTGTTCCACCACTTGGGCGTATAGGCGCCGAGCGGATTCGAACCGCTGAATAAAGGTTTTGCAGACCTCTCCCTTAGCCACTTGGGTACGGCGCCGTGTATAGTATCATAATATACACATTCACCTCTACAAATTCACATTTTTATTGTCAACAGAAAATTTTTTATACTGTTATTGAATAATTAGAATTTTTTTATTTCTGTAACTATCGCACATAAAAAAATCCAGAATAAACAATATGAACAACTGGTGGTAAATGCAGTATTAACATATTACAATTTATGTTCATTTTAATAAAAATAAATTAAATTTTATATACTGAAAATATTAAATTAATCCCTGATTTTTAATAATAAATATTGACAATTTAATCTGATATTTCATCATTGTATTAAGTTGTGTATTTATGCAGGAGTATGCAAATTTTTATTTAATTATTACATCTCAGTAGGAGGTTCTTATGGTTAGAAGAATCGAAAAGGCAGCCGTCATAGGCTCCGGTATCATGGGTGGTGGTATCGCGGCTCTATTGGCTGACGCAGGTGTGGAAACTCTCCTCTTCGACATCGTTCCATTCAATTTAACAGATGAAGAGAAGAAGGATCCCAAAGCACGGTACCGCATTGTTCAGGCTGGTTTTGACAACATGATGAAAGCTAAACCAGCTCTTATTATGGATAAGAGCAATGCATCGCGAATCAGTCTCTGTAATCTTGAAGATGATTTTGACAAGTTAAAAGACTGTGATTTAATCGTGGAAGTTGTTGTTGAAAATCTTAAGATCAAACAGGAATTATTCCAGAAGATTGACAAGATTCGCAAACCAACCGCTGTTGTAACATCAAACACTTCAGGATTACCCTTAAAAGAAATGTCAAAGAATTGCAGCGATGCATTCAAAGAACATTTCATGGGTACTCACTTCTTTAACCCTGTTCGCTACATGCATCTTTTAGAGCTCATCCCTGGCGAAAAGACCAAGAAGGAAGTTCTTGATTTTATTGCAGAATTTGGTGAAAAACGATTAGGTAAAGGTATTGTTTGGGCAAAGGATACTCCAAACTTTATTGGTAACCGTATAGGTGTACACGAAATCATGACAGTTATGCAGCTGTTAGAATCTGAAGGCATCACCATTGACGAAGTTGATGCTATTATGGGACCGGCAATGGGCCGTCCAAAAACTGCTGTATTTAAACTGTCTGATATGGTTGGTCTTGACACAATTCATCACCTTGCAGAAAACTCTTATGAACTGCTCAAAAATGACGAGCGTCGTGATGTTTACAAGGTTCCTGCATGGTTCAACAAGATGATTGAAAACAAATGGCTTGGCGACAAGACCAAACAGGGTTTTTACAAGAAGGAAAAAACTGCTGATGGCAAGAAACTTTCATTAGTACTTGACCCTGCTAAATTAGAATATCGCGAAGCTGCAAAACCAGAGTTTGAATCTGTATCAGCTGCAAAGAAGCTTCCAACAGCCGCACAAAAGATCAAAGCTATAGTATGGGGCAATGACAAGGCAGCAAAATTTGCATGGAAGCTCACTGCATTAGGAGCAATCTATGCAGCCAACCGTATTCCTGAAATAGCAGATTCAATAGTTGAAATCGACAATGCAATGACATGGGGTTACAACTTAGAATTAGGTCCATTCCAGGCATGGGACGCTATTGGCGTAAAAGAGTCTGTTGAAAGAATGGAAAAAGAAGGAATGAAGGTTCCTGAAAACGTTAAGAAGATGCTGGCATCAGGCGCAACTTCATTCTACAAAGTTGAAAATGGCAAAGAATTCTACTATGACTTAGTAAACGGCGGCTACAAAGAAATCAAGAAGAGCGCTGCAGCTATTTCTCTGTTCAACCTCAAAGGTGCTGGAAAAGAAATCAAGAAGAACGAATCAGTATCACTTATTGACCTGGGTGATGATGTATTCTGTATTGAATTCCACACCAAGATGAACGCAATCAATGGGCAGATAGTTGACTTTATAGCTGACGCTACCGACTTCGTATTGAAAAATGGTGCTGGTATTGTTATAGGCAACCAGGCTGGTGGCATGCCAGGTGCATTTTCAGCTGGTGGCGACTTAGCTTATATGGGTAGCCTTGCAAAAGAAAAGAAATGGTCTGAAATTGACAAGTTTATTGCTAATGTACATGCCGGGTTGATGAAAGCAAAATATGCTCCAATACCTGTTGTTGCAGCTCCTTATGGCATGACATTGGGTGGTGGTTGCGAAGTATGTTTGAATGCTGACCGTATTGTAGCACATTCTGAACTGTACATGGGTCTTGTTGAAATAGGTGCTGGATTACTTCCTGGCGGTTTAGGTATGCTCAACCTGTGGAAGAAATATCTCAATTCTGTTCCAAAAGCTGCCAAGATAACTGACCTTGCAGGATTATTCCTGCCATGTTTCATGGCAGTTGCACAGGCTCAGGTAACCATGTCAGCTTTTGAAGCCCAGAAAAAAGGCTTCCTGACTGCAAAAGATCGCGTAGTATTCAACAGAGACCTGTTGATTGGTGAAGCTAAAAAAGAAGTGCTCAGAATGATAGATGAAGGATATGCTCCACCTAAAAAAGAAAAGTTTGTAGTAATTGGCCGTGAAGCTATGGGTATGGTAGAAGCTGAAATGCTCAACATGAGGATAGGTATGTACATTACACCTCATATGGAATTCATTGCCAAGAAGATTGCGTTTGTCATGTCAGGTGGCGATGTTCCAAGCGGTACTGAAATTACCGAAGAACAGTGGATGAAACAGGAGCGTGAAGCCTTTGTTGAACTGTGGCAGACTGAAAATACCCAGAAGATGGCAGCGCATATCTTACAAACTGGTAAACCATTATTTATTTAGTCATATAATCTTTCGCAAACAGGAGGAAAATTATTATGAGAGATGCATATATTGTACAGGCTGTCAGAACACCTGGGTGCCGTAGAGGCAAAGGTGCTTTTGCTCAGACCCGACCTGAAGACCTGCTAGTAACCGCTCTTCAGGGCTTAATGGAAAGAGCAAAAGTTGACAAGAAGGTAGTAGAAGACGTTATGGTAGGTTGTGCATTCCCGGAAGCTGAGCAGGGTTTAAACGTTGGTCGAATTGCTGCATTGATGGCAGGATTCCCAATAGATACCTGTGGTGCTACCGTTAATAGATTCTGTTCATCTGGTCTGGAATCAATAGCAATTTCTGCTGCACGAATTCAGGCAGGATGGGCTGATGTAGCCATTGGTGCAGGACTTGAGTCCATGTCAATAGTTCCAATGGGCGGGAACATGCCACGTCCACACCCATACTGGGCAAAGCAGAAACCTGATGTATATATCTCAATGGGTATCACTGCTGAGAATGTTGCAAATCGTTACAAAATTTCCCGACAGGATCAGGACGAATTTGCATATCACTCACAGATGAAAGCTGCTGAAGCACAGAAAAACAAGATGTTTGATGAGATAGTTCCTACAAAAGCTGTTCGTTATGTGCCACAGCCAGATGGAACACTCAAAAAAGAAGAATTTATACAGGACTTTGATGACGGAGTAAGAGCTGACACAACAATCGAAGGCCTTGCAAAATTAAAACCAGCCTTTGCAGCATTTGGTTCAGTAACAGCAGGTAACTCTTCACAGACAACTGATGGTGCAGCGGCCGTTCTTTTAATGAGCGAAGAAGCATGCAGAAAATATGGCGTGAAACCACTGGTAAAATTGGTTGCCTACGTTGTTGCAGGATGTGAGCCTGATGAAATGGGTATTGGACCTGCAGTAGCAATACCAAAACTTCTTAAACTGACTGGCAAAGATATGAAAGATATTGGCCTGTTTGAAATCAACGAAGCTTTTGCTTCTCAGGCTATTTACTGCGCCCGTCAATTAGGTATTGGCGACAAGAAAGAGTGGGCAGTTGACAGCAAAGACCGCCGCATCAATGTTAACGGTGGAGCAATTGCATTAGGGCATCCATTAGGATGTACTGGTTCCAAATTAGCTTCACAGCTTGTTAACATGATGGTTAAGAAAGGTGTGAAATACGGTATTGAGTCAATGTGTATTGGTGGCGGTATGGGCGCTGCTGCACTGTTTGAATTAGTTGAAAAGTGGTAACATATAATACCATGTAAATAAAAAAGGCTGTTCGTTACGAACGGCCTTTTTTATTACTTTACAAAATTTATACTTTCTAATTTCCTTGACATTTACTAAATTTTGTTATTAGTATTGAACAATACACTTTATTATAACTTAACACAAATATACTGTTTCTTATGGATATCATAGTAAAAATATTTAAAAAAATATTTCCACTTGAAATCATTCTTCTTGTAACAGCAGTATTCATCTTCAATATTCTCAAATATCCTGACGATATTGGTTTTCTTTCTATACACTACAATCCATATCTATTTGTTATAATCTTCTTTACTTCGTTTTATGGCAAAAAATCAGGTCTTATTACATTCCTTACAGTAACGATAATCATAGCATCATATATTATAATCAGTGATCTGTATTATTCAACAGACATACTGTATACAACTATCACCACACCGGTTAGTTACCAGCATCTATCGTCATTATTATTTCTATCGCTTATTGCTATTATTATTCTTGGCGAAATACGTGACAATTTAGGCCGCATTATTCAAAACCAGAAAAATATTATCAAAGAACTTGATGAGCAGGCTGCCAAGCTTAAAAGAGAACTTGAAGCCGTTTCAATGGTTAATCAGGAATATCAGGACCGTATTTTAGGCCAGCAAAATTCACTTATCTCATTGTATTCAACCATTATTGCCTTAAATACATTACATTTAGAAAATATTTATCCTAATATCTTGAATGCCGTTGTTCAATTTACCGGTTCTCAGCAATGCTCATTGTGGCAATATGACCGTGATAATAACTCTATTCATCTGCTTGCATATAATGGGTGGACACAGGACATCATTGATAGTACCCCTTCAAACCTTGATACGGAAAACCTTATTGGCTGGTCGGTACGAAACAATACCATGTTTTCCATTAAAATGCTCCAGAAATATCAAAACTTGAAGGCACTTGATAATGGCAATTCCATTATTACTGTTCCCATTACTATTGATAACCAGGTATGGGGGCGCTCAACATTGAAAAAATCCCTTTTATAAAATATAATCTCTATACTGAACAGTTACTGCTCATGATTGCTGACCTGGCAGCTCCAATTATCCGTAATGCTATCAGGTATAGCTCACTGGTACATAAAGAGGTTGACCCCGTAACCGGTTTTAATTCAATCAGTGAATTTTATGAGGTATTAAAGGAAGAATTTGCTAACGCTCAGCATAATAAATTGAATTTGTCGTTACTGATAGTTGAATGTACTAATAGCGCTGAAATAGTTGAAAAGTTTTCAATGAAGGATGCACTCCTTGTATTAAAAGAGATAGCTCAGTTAGTTCAACAACTGGCAAAGGGAAAAGTATTATTATTTCAATATAAGGAAACATTCCAGTTTGCAGCTATTTTACCCAACATGGATTTTGATGGTGCAGCAATGTTTAGTTTATCGCTAATCGAACAAAACAGTAAAAAAGCATATTATATAAAAGGCCAGATAGTTAACCCTGAAATAGTCATTGGATACAGCAGCTTGCGACCCAACCATCAATCTGAAGAAGACCTTATACTACTGGCCGAAAATCTACTGTTAATGCAGAAAATATAGGTGAGAGCATGAGCACCATTCTTCCTCATGAAGATTTTATTTTTGACTATACTGTATCTAAGAGCAGCAAAAATATAATTAAGCTGTATTCCTTTGAAAATCCTTTTGATTTTTTCAGGCATGATGTTGTTGAAAATCCTTATATTGTTAAAACTCAGCATAAATTGCGTAAGGCTTTTTCTGAAGGCTTGCTGGGTATAGAACATTACCTTATGGCAGCTACTTCATTACGACCATTAATTGATGAAGCCCAGGACCTGGACGAAATTACACGGTTATTTTCCCAGCAGAAATTAGCCATGCGCCCTAACCCCCACTCAGTAAAAATATTACGAACCATGATTAAAGATCCCAATCCAGAAATAGCCCTGTATGCTGCTGAAGGATTAAACACAATTGAAAATTCATTTTTAACAAAAATTGAGAAAATAAAGAAAAAGCTGGAAAAAGCTACCCATAATATCTTTATTTACCATTATTTGCTTGGCCTTCTTTATACACAATTTGCTGCACTTTTAGAAAGCCAGAAGCTAATCCAGAAATTTTATATTAAACAGGCAATCGGAAACCTGGTAAAAGCATATGCATTACGACCAAAAAACAAAAGGATAAAAATAGCTCTGGCAGACAGCTACTTACTGGATGAAAATTTTGAATATGCACTATCACTCTATGCGTATTGTTATTCTATACAATACAAACCTGTATATTGCCTGCTCAAAATGGCTCAATGCCATTATAATTTAAAACATTATGACAGAATTAAAACAATTGCTTCAATTATTTCTCAGTACGATGTAAGCGATATAGAATTTGCCGAGGTGTTAATCTATCAATGGATTTTGTAGCAATCAATAAACCTGATCCATCAAAAAAAACAATATGTATTATCGCAGAAGGGTCATATCCATACATAACAGGAGGGGTATCAGCCTGGATACAGGATATAATTACAGGGCTTACCAACTATAACTTTATCATATTTGCAATATCAGCAGAAGAGGACGAACCAAAATATTTATTTCCACCCAACGTGATTGGACTGGTTAACAGGCTACTGACAGCCCCAGTTGAAAAACCCAAAAAGTCAATACAGTCATCGTTTTTCAGCAATATTGAATCCTTTCACAATGATATGATGCAAAAAAAAGATTTTTCTCGATTCAGTGAAATTTTTAAGCTTATTAATAAGCACCGCTACGATCCATCTTCTCTGCAGCGACATATTACAAGTTTTAACATTGTAACTCAGTATAATGAAATACGAAATCCCTTATATCCCTTTTCTGACTATTACTGGGCATGTCGATCATCACATGAATACATGATGAAGATTATGACCTGGGACCTGCCACCGGCTGACCTGTACCATACCATATCAACAGGATATGCAGGGCTATGTGCTGCCAGTGCAAAGATTAAATACAATAAACCTGTAATCCTGACTGAGCATGGTTTATACAACAAAGAACGTGAGATAGACATAAAACGCGCAACGTGGGTTAAAGGCTACCAGCGAGATATGTGGATTAACATATTTAATGATTTAAGCGCTATTACGTATGAATACTCTGATTGTGTTATATCTCTTTTTGAGGTTAATCGCAATATTCAGATTGCACAGGGGGCAAAGCGCGAAAAAACACTTGTTATACCCAATGGCATTGAAATAGATCGATATTTAGATCTAAAAACAGAAACCCGCAAGGAATTCAGTGTTGGGATTGTGGCGCGAGTTGTTCCCATAAAAGATGTTAAGAATTTTATCATCATGGCAAAGATTGTTGCAGAATCAATCCCTGATGTTAAATTTTACATTATTGGCCCAACTGATGAAGACGAAAGTTATTATGAAGATTGCGTTAAGCTTGTTGAAAATTTCCAGATACAGGATAAAGTAGTATTCACCGGTAAAGCTGATGTGCGCCAGTATTACAAATTTTTAGATGTGGTGGTACTTTCCAGTATCCGGGAAGCGCAACCACTGGTTATCTTAGAAGCCTATGCAGCAGGAATACCTGTGGTCTCAACCCGCGTGGGCAATGTTCCTGAAATGCTTGATTACAATGATATTCTTTTAGCCGACCCCAAAGATTCAGAAAAATTAGCCCAGGGTGTTATTTATCTATACAATAATCCTGATTACCGTAATAAACTGATAGCTGCAAACAGGAATAAGGTTATACAGTTTTATAATAAAAAAGACCTTATTGCAACATATGACAATCTTTATGCAAAATATATTGGCATGTATACACAATGAGGATGTATGGCCGGGATAGGATTTGAATTATATAAAATTTTACACAAAGGAACGTTGTCATCAATTGTACAGGCTTTCTTTCTGGGCATGATCATTGTTGCAGGACCATGGATATTGTCAGTACTTACTATATATATTATTCAAACATATACATTTGGGGCAATTGCTAACAATCCTGCACTTTTTACTGTTTCGATAGTGTATGTGTATGCTTTTTCACTATTTTTATCAGGTGGTTTTCATTATGTATTCTCACGCTATATTGCTGATCAACTGTATATTGAAAATTATGAAACCATCCCCACAGCCCTGTTAACAGCAATAATTATTATAACCATACTGTCAATACTGCCTGCTCTTGCATTTGTGTGTTTTAATGATTTCTCATTCATTCAATTTCAAACTCTTTATATACTATCGTTAGTTTCACTTTTTGTTGTGATTAACATCCTGTGGATCATGCTGGTATATATTGCCCTGCTCAAAGCATATTACAAAATTTTCTTCAGCTATTTAGCAGGAACTATCGCCAGTATTTATGGCGTCCTTTATTTAGGAAAATTGTATGGCGTTGCAGGTGCATTGTGCGGGTACACAATTGGTCAGGCTGTGATTGTTTTGCTTTTAATAGCTATTTCCCAGATTACATACCCCCTTAAAAAATTTACACTAAATAAAGAATTTATTGCATCGTTTAAAGAACATAAACGAATTTTTTTAATGGGATGCTTCTTTAATATGGCCATATGGTCGGATAAAATGCTTTACTGGTTTTTACAGGGACAGCATATTCCTGGTACACTGTATTACTATTACATCACTTATGATATACCGGTGTTTTTGGCATACCTGACTATGATACCCGGACTGGTATATTTTTTAATTATTGCTGAAACAGATTTTCATAAAAAATTCTTTGCATTTATTTCACAAATACTGGAAGACCCATTCCGCTATATACAGCTAAAAAAACAAAAGATGCTGTTATCACTTAAAAATGGTATTAAGGGTATTATATTTTTCCAGTCAATATGGACCGTTGGTATTTTAATAAAGCTACCAGAGATACTGGAATTTTTGGGGTATTTGCATACAATTAATATTCACATTATGAGAATTCTGCTTATAGCTGTATTCTTTCATATGTTGACGCTTAATCTTATGATTTATCTTTTGTATATGGAATTGCAATTTGAAGCTGCAATGGCTGCATGTCTGTATCTTATTTTAAACATTGCAGCAACGTTATTTTCAATACTATACTTCCCGTTACTTCCAGGTACCAGCTATATGCTGGCATCGGTAGCAACAACACTATACTGTGGCTATCATCTGTATAAAAAAGCACCTATAATTGATTTTATTATTTTTAGCAGGACATAAAATAAGTTTATCCAATCAGTGAAGTGCTCATTTTATATAATTCATCATTCTGCAGTGTATTGATAATCTCTCCTGTCAGATAGTTATAATCTTCCTGAGTGATACCCAATGCCTTGCTGAAGGCGTTAAGTAATTCCCTGTCATTTTCTGAAAGATTTTCTTTTTCAATAATTTTTGCAACCAAATTTGCCAGCCCCACTATCTGAACTGTAGTCTTATATTTTGAGTCAACCTGTATTACATGATGCTGTGCCACAGCATCTATCAGTTCATTGGGAAAATTCCATTTTTCCAGCACTATCTTGCCAATATCCTGATGGTTTATCTCAAATATTTTTTCTTCAATTTCGCGTATGTCCTTATACTGCATCTGGTTGAGATATGCAATGTATTGCTCATATTTGTCTCTGAAACTTATCATCATGATGAGCCTGCCGATATCATGAAGCAAACCAGCAACAAATACATCCTCTTTTTTTTCATCATTTTTAATGCGTGTTGCCACATATTTTGAAATGAATGCGGTAACAACCGAGTGCCGCCAGATCATCGCTGTTGATGTTTTGGTAACAGTTGCGGCAGTTGTCTGTTGCTGCGATTTTACATTTTTACTGTAAACATTTGAAGCTGAAACCAGTAACACAAGGCTTTTTACCATTTTGAAACCAAGTAACGTCAAGGCCTGCTGTAAATTGGTAATCT
>Ga0209204_1001998_pt1 | contig 17620 bp, 20 predicted proteins | sample AD_JPNMR2_MetaG_FD_184425 | JGI IMG/M metagenome (GOLD analysis project Ga0209204, IMG submission 184425) | Active sludge microbial communities of municipal wastewater-treating anaerobic digesters from Japan - AD_JPNMR2_MetaG (SPAdes) (version 2) | ecosystem: Engineered > Bioreactor > Anaerobic...
CTCGATGCACTGCGTGCCCTCGGACACCGGTTGCTGGTAAAGAAAAATTATCACTGAAGACAGGTTGCTGAGCACGTTTAGGTGATACACATAGCGCTTGTCGAAGCACCCCGCTAATAGGGGATTGCGACCCCTGAGCAGCTTTAACACTGCTTTCTTTACCCGTCTTTCAACCTGTCCGAAAGGATGCCCCGCTAATAGGGGATTGCGACGAGAAAGTAATCTCTTCAGGGTTTCCAGAACACTATGTGCAGTCCGAAAGGATGCCCCGCTAATAGGGGATTGGTCCTCGATGCACTGCGTGCCCTCGGACACCGGTTGCTGGTAAAGAAAAATTATCACTGAAGACAGGTTGCTGAGCACGTTTAGGTGATACACATAGCGCTTGTCGAAGCACCCCGCTAATAGGGGATTGGGGCGGATATGAAACCCGCCCCTACACATAAATGGTGTAAAACCCCGCTAATAGGGGATTTTTTTTTGTCTTAATGTGGAATGATATACCAATCGCAGGCGCTTGAGCACCTGCGGTGTTGTAATAAAATACAGAGTTGATAAATGTTGCTTAATGATTGGAATGGCCAGATCCTTCGTCATCCCAAAAAGACAGGGACTCCTCAGGATGACAGTGTGGGTATTACGTTGTGATCTGTAATAACGTTGATTTCACATCACAGAGAGTAAAGCGGAAAGTATACACGAGGAATACCAAGATCCTTCGTAGTTTCAAAAAGGCCTGAACTCCTCAGGGTGATGGTATAGATGGTGTAATGTAATTATTGAAGTTCACAGTGACAATATTGTTTGTTTACATAACTTAAAGGCGGTATGACATATACCGCCTTTTTTATTTGTATCACTTTAACTATAGTATATTTCCTTGATCATTGAGTTAACACCAATTGAAGGCTACATTTACTAAAGAAAAAAAATAACACATTTTGCAAAAAAAATTCCAATAAAAATAACCACAATACTATCAAATAAATTAGGTAATGTTATGGTGGATTGACTTGTTGAGTAAAAAGATATTACACCTATGAAGGAAGGTTAAAAATTATGAACAAAAAAGTGATTTTTAATATTACTCTTATGGTAGTAGTTTCATTAGTTGTTGCTGTGTTTCCTTTGTTTAATGTATTCAGCAATAATAATGAACAGTTGCTTGAAGATATTTTAGGTATCAAACATAAAGATTTATATACACTGGATACTGTTGCAAATAAAGCTAAATGGATTGATGGTCAGGTTATAGTTAAATATAAAGATACTATCGCCACTTCAAAAGCTTTACAAAAACTTGCAAAAAAAGCAAAGCACGTATCTGCATTACACCGCAAGCCATTATTTAATGTAATTCTGAAAGACATGAGAGTTGAAGATGCCATTCGTGAATTAAGTAAAGATCCTGATGTTGAATATGTACAACCCAATTATATATATCACATGCTTGCTGTTCCCAATGATCCCGCATTTTATATGCAGTGGGCATTAAAAAATACAGGCCAGAAAGTAGAAGGAGGTTACACAATAAATAATCCAGGAACATTGGGATGTGATGCAAATGTTGAAAAAGTGTGGGATATGCATTCTGACTGCAGCAATATTATAGTGGCTGTGTTAGATAGTGGTGTTAATTACATACATCAGGATTTAAAAGACAATATGTGGGACGGTTCACCATACGGTTATCCATATCATGGATATAATTTTGTTTATGATGACAATGATCCAATGGATTATCATGGTCATGGTACACATGTTGCAGGAATAATAGGGGCAAAAGGGAATAATAATGTAGGTATAAGTGGTGTGTGCTGGAAGGCAAAAATCATGGCAGTGAAAGTGCTCACTGATGAAGGGTATGGTTCCACTTCAACTATTGCACGGGGAATATATTTTGCAGTGGATAACGGTGCAAAGATTATCAATATGAGTTTGGGTGGAAGTGTGTATGATACTGCATTTCATTTTGCCATAAACTATGCTGCCAGTAAAGGTGTGCTGGTTGTTGCTGCAGCGGGTAATAATGGGATGGGATTGTATGAAAGTATGTTAAACCCCATATATCCCTGTATGTTTAAATCAGACAATATTCTGTGTGTTGGTGCACTGGATCAGAATGATATAAAGGCAACATTTTCAAATTATTCATACAAAGATACTGTTGTTCATATATATGCACCTGGTGTTAATATTGTAAGTTCATTTACATCCACAGTGGCTGAACAAATAACAGGTAATATGATTAATCAAAGCGGCTGGCAAATGAACGATAGTAACTGGGCAATACATAATACCCTGGGGTATACCGTTGCAAGCAATCCAGCAAATTTTGATTTTACTGTTACCTATAAGCCAAATCAAAACAGCTATCTTTATAGAGTAGTGGATTGTACCGGGTACAAGAAAGTTTCAATGATATACGAAATGTACTATGATGTTGAAAATTATTATGATGCATTTAGAGTGTATTATGCAAAAGGACAGCAAAACCCATTATATATGAATACCAGTATTTTTACTTTGCTGGCAACCATTGCTGGTAAAAGTGATGGATTTAAAACATATATGCATAATCTTCCCAATTGCCGAAATGCATTATGCACAGTTGTCTATAACCTAAGTAGCGATAGTGTGGTTAATTACAAAGGTGTGGCAATTAAAAGTGCAGGTTTGTATAATCTTAAGCCAGTGGATGACAGGTATGCAGTGTTAATGGGCACTTCAATGGCAACACCAATGGTAAGTGGAGCAGCGGCACTGGTATGGGCAATGTTCCCTGACAGCAATTATAAAGCCATAAAGGAAAGGTTAATAAATGGTGCTCAAAAGTTATTATTGTATTCTGGTAGTTTCAGTTATACCATAAATAAACTTAATGTATGGGGTGCAGTGACGTATATTAAGCCGCCTGCAAATGTACAATATAAAAAAATAAATTAACGAGGTGGTTTCATGAAAAAAATTATAATACCATTATTTGTCATTATGTTTTTTATAGCCTGTAGTGAATACGAAGAAGAAAGCGCTAATAAAAACGATGATTATTTGACATACCAGTATGAAATATCCTGGGATGCTAATGATGAGGATGGTGTTAATAGTTTTGGTGGTGGTTATTGTGTGTATTATGCGGAAGGGTATGCAGTAGATATTAATAAAAGCAATTACGTAGATGTTCCTTATCAGGGGGGCGATAGGGCTCCCACACAGGCAACTATTATGATTAAACTAAAAAAAGATGAAAATAGCAATTACAAAAGGCAGGTTACTTACAGCGTAGTGGTGGTGGCATACGCAACAATAAATGGCACTAAAGTGTATAGCAGACCTTCTAAACAGATTCAAATTACTTTGACTATATAATAATTATTTACCTGGAGGTTTTAATTATGTCAAACCATTGTTTTAATCTTGAAAACAGAGATTTGATGTTTGTTCGTTCTACACGTTCATTTGTGTATTTATTACGGCTTGCTCATGTATTTGGCTGGAAACCTAAAGGCACAAAACTTGACCCTGAAGAGCGCTCTTTAGAGGAGGTTTGCCAATGGGATGGTAATTATTTTTTAAATGAAGCACAGATTGTTGAAGAAGATGATGCTATGGCAATTGCACAGGCGCTGGAAAAAGCTGTTACGTTTTTGAGAGAGGCAAGAAATTTGAATATGCAGGCAACATCACACATGTATTACAGTGAATATATAGCTGTAAAGCCTGAACAACAAAAACAGCAACACATTAATGTGGATGATATCAAAATTGAAGGTGAAGACGAATTGCTACAGGAAAATCCCGAAGTAGAAGGCAATCTCAATACATTTAAAAATGCAGTTGGCGCAATATTTGGCTTTATGTATTCTAAGCTGGAAGATTATGATGTTGCCGATGTCATTGCTTTTTTTGATTATTATCCTGATAGTGATTATGACTATAATGAAGTACTGGAATCAATAGAAGAACTTATTACATTTTGTAAGGCAGGTGCATTCAGAATTTGCTAAATAATTGATGAACACAAGCCTGTATATAGGGCTTATTAACAGGGAGGTTACATTATGACAAATGGAATTGATTATAATTATCCTTTAGAAACATTATTTGATTACGATGCAACATATGATAGCCTTACTGATATGCATTTACAGAAAAATAAACATGTGTACTCAATGTATGATGGGGATGAATTTTATGAATTAATTTTTTCAAAAGATACCAAAAAGCTAACCGTTACTGATGCCAAAAGTCAATGTAATACCTGCTCATATATGCATAATTGCGGATGTATTGTATACCATGATTGTGATGAAGGAAGGGAATGTTGTACTTATGAGGAACGTGTATGGAAAGCAATTGATGAGTATGAAAAGGAAAAATTAAGTGAAATGGGTTGGTATGAATTTAATGGCTGTATAGATTGTGATGATTGTGATCAACATTGTTTATATTAAAAAATAATATGTAGTTGCATTAAAAAACATTTATTTTTATTAATGTTGCTTTTTTCGTGATTGCTTACAAATGTACAATATCCAGATTATAAAATCTTGCAAAGTATTCAGCAACCAGCCGCCTGTGACAGTTGGTTGGCTCATATTCACTGCATAAAAGGCAGGCGGTATGCAAATTGTGTTCGTTATAGTAGTGCTCAACATTCCGCTGTGTAAGAAGTTGTACAAATTTTTCCTGATACTGTTCCCAGCTTATTGTTTTTTTTGTGTATTGCATCAAGCATTTCTTTTGTTGGCGCCAGGCGCACATCGTGAATATATTTGATGTGTGCTATTTCCCATAAAAAATATTCCAGATCTTCTTTCTTTGTGTATCCACTTAGTTGTGATGTATTGTTAATTCTAATGTCAATGACTGTTGTTATGCCATTGTTTTGTAATGTGGTAAAAAAATCACGGGCATTTCGTTTTGTAAATCCTATTGTGTATAATGTTGCCATTTTACTTTTCCTCTTCTTTAGTATATGCTATCTTTTGTGCCTGTAATAGATATGCCTGCTTGAGTAATTCATCATACGTGTTGAAGGGTGTTGCGGTATCGCCAAAATGTGTTATTACCAGGCGCTTTTCAAGATCTGAGTGTGCTTCCAATGAACTATCGCCCAAAATATGAAATATATTAATTTCTTTTGGTAAATGTTTACAAATAAGGATTGACCTATGACAATTAATGGGATCCATTTCCGCACACATTATGGCAATGGTAAAATGTTGAATTCCAGATACAAGTCTTTGTATGCCGCTTTTAAAGTGTTGGCTTTGCTCTAAAAGATGGTACTGCACTTTTCCATTTATGTAGTGTTGAGGATTGTCAGATCGTGGACCAAGTTCTTTTCCCAGGTACAGGTATTTAATGTTATATTCAGTAAGTTTATTGCGTAACTCCAGTGCGTTAAAATGAGAAACGTATGCACTATGTGGATTTGAACGTACGTCACAAACAATTTGTATGGAATAACGTTTTAAACGTTGTATAAAATCTTCAACCTCAAGATTGGAATGGCCTATTGTATATATACTATTATTCATTGTAATTCCCCGGATTACATGTTAGTTTGCTTGTATAATTGATGCCAGTAATTTATATCTATAGCCATAAAAATCTTCACCAAGCGATATACCTGTATATACAGAACCTTTCATAGTGGTATATATATATTGCTGTGTTTTCGTGATAATGCTAAGCATACCATTGTGGTTTTCATGATGTTTATTTACCTCCAGGTGTATTGGATTAATCTGATACATGCTTAATGGTGTGGCTTTTTGGATTGATATAGTGTTATGCGTGTACTATTTATTAGAAGGATTACGATAAAAAATTATTGGGATTTTTTGTTATGCCTGAGGTAATTTTTGTCGTTTTAGCATTGTAAAAGTTTAATTTCTGAATAAAAATAAATAAACAATAAAAAGTCCTAACGCTTTCATATGTGGCTAACAACCTTGCTTTATTAAAAATTTTTCATAAATAAAAAAAATTCCAATATTTTCAAAGCTTTTCAATTCAAATAAACATAACCCTTTAACATAAGGAGGTTTTTACATGACAAAAGGGATTGATTATAACTTTCCTTTAGAAACATTATTTGATTATACTGAAATCTATGATACTCTTGCTGATATGCAGTTGCAGTACAATAAACATCTAAATGAAAAGAAAAAGAATACATTTATCAAGTATGCAATACCTGGTTCAAAGAATCATACCAAGACAAAAGTTCCTGCTATAAAACGTTAATGTAATTCATGCACATATATGGCTACATGCAATGTACTGTATAGCATCATTGTGATGATGGTAGAAAATGCTGTACCGCTGAGCAGATGCATTGAAAGCGTTTGATTATTATGTAAAAGAAAAAGTAAATGAAATGGGTTGGTTTGAAATATATGAATCTTTACTTTGTGATCATTGCAATTATCGCTGTTTATTTAAGGAAGAAAGGAGATGTAGTATTTCAATGTACATTATAGTGAATATTATTATAAAAGAATCTATATTGAATATAAAAAAATTCAATAACAAAATACATAATAATGAAAAGTGCTTGACGTTTATAGTTATTTATGATAAAATTCGTTTGTTTTGTTTATAGATAAGGTGGTTGAATGCAGATAATCCAATCTACATTGCCATTATATAAGTTTACAATACATATACAGGCTACTTCGCCAATCAGCTTTTATAACTTTCCTGGTATAGCGTTCAGAGGTGGATTTGGCTGGATGTTGAAGCTCCAAACCTGCCTTGAAAAAGATCGCCCTAGTTGCAAGGGATGTCAGTTTATTCTTCATTGCCCGTATGCATCTATATTTGAATCGCATAATGTGGGTTATCCTAATATATTTAATGAACTTTTGTTAACATAAGGAGGACAAATGGCCTTCTATATCGAAAAACATTGTGGTCGAATAAAGAGGAGCTATTTAATTGAAGTTGTTACTCCACTTTTTATTTCAGGTGCTGATACTCAAATTTCAGAACTTAGAGCGTCTTCATTAAAAGGATTGTTACGTTTCTGGTGGAGAGCAATAAATCCAATTAATGATTTGAATAATTCACAAAATAAAGAAGGTAAAATATTTGGTTCTACTATGAATGACAGTTCTTGTAAATCGTCATTTTCTTTAATGATAGAACCAAAAGAAGTAAAAATTGAGCAAAATATGCCTAAAGGCAAGATGGTTGCAGTTAATTCTTCTAAGAAGCAATTTAATATTGATATTTTTACATATCTTGGTATAGGTATTTATGATCCTAAAACAAGGCAATGGGCAAGAAAGAACATTGCACCGGGGAGTACTTTTATTATTCATTGTACATATGATTCTGAGAGTATAAAAGATGAAATAGAAAAAGCTTTAAGTGCACTTATTCATTATGGTGGTTTGGGAGCAAAAAGTAGAAATGGTTTTGGTTCTTTATTTTCAAAAGATGTTCCTTATATAAATTTCCTTGATAAAAATAAGAATGTAAATGTACTACCTTATACAACCTTTTCATCAAAATCCAAGATATTTTTGTTTAATGAGCAAAAAAACTGGATAGATGCCCTTTCAGATATAGGTATTGCCTACCGACAAATGCGTCTTTCAACAGAAATGGATAGAAAACATGATTACCGCAACCGTAAGTATATTGGCCTGCCTATTGTACAGGCAAATAATGAAGAAGTGAAAAAAGGAAGACATGCTAAACCATGCTTTTTACATGTATCAAAAAATGAAAAAGGATATAAAGGACAAATACTCATATTGCCATATAATTATAGTAAGCCTCTTAACAATAGAAATAACGAATATGATAATACGATTAAAAAGATGATATACATCTTTGAAAAAATACAAAAAAATGAAAAAATGACTACAATTTATTAAGGAGGAAATGGTGGAAACAAATGCATTATATTGGAATGATAAATTAGCAGCCTTTTTCCATGATCCATTTGATAAAGCACTTAATATACCTGGCCATGAAAAGAGAGCATCTCAATACCTGGAAGCGTTTGGGCTTAAGCCACCAGAAGATAAATTTTGGAAAATGGCAGATATATTGGCAGCTGGGTTTGAACGAGGTGTATTCCCAGGATATCAGGCTGATGTACAAAAAAGTGGAGCAGTAGATTTTTTAAAGCATGCAATTATAACTCATCCGGTTTCAAGCAATGATAAACTTGATGTTTTGTTAGCTGTTGATAGTGTAAATCAGGAAGAAATTATTAAATTAATCGAAAGTGATATGCAGGTAATTTCTCAGGGAGATGAAATTAAAAAAGCGAGAAACCGATTTTTTTATGTTTATTTTTTACTGCGTTACAGACTCTCATCAAAAAATATTGGTGGACTTGGTGCGTTATGGCATAGATTGCCTGCTGATACCAGAATTCCTGATCATTCTATATGGCATCATAATGCACTTGTTTCATCACTTTATTCTTCAATGGAATTGGCTAAAGCTGAAGAAGGCATTGGATTAGCTGTTTTTAGTATAACGCCAGTGCAGGGATTTATTGCAAAAGCACGCAAACTTCGTGATTACTGGACTTCATCGGTGTTGCTTTCATGGCTTGCATTTGAAGGTATCCGATATGTTATTGAACAATTAGGGCCTGATCATGTATTATATCCATCACTTCTTGACCAGCCACTGGTTGAATTGTATTTAAAAAAAATACCAGGATTTGATTCACTTATTCAAGAATCTTGTCTTCCAAAACCATTGGAAATTGCAACATTACCTAACAAATTTTTATTTGTATTGCCATTTGGAAAGGCAAATGAATTTTGTGAGGCTATTAAACAAACAGTTATTATGCGTTGGAACGAATTGTGCGATCTTATACAAAATTCAGTTGCTGAGCGTTGTATAAAGGAAGTTGAAGATAAAAAAGTATTTTTTAAAATATTTAAAAGACAAACAGAACATTTCTGGGATATTGATTTTGCCTGCACTAAACTAGTAGGTGAAAGAGATATCGCTAAACTTAATAAATTTTTTGAAGAAGAGGTTTATTCATCTCATAATAAGCTTTCAAAACTTTTCAACACATTGGTTGAAGGATCTTCACAGGGATGTTTTTATACGGTTAGCCACAGACTTGCTCAGAGTGCTTTAGCGTCTGCCAAAATTAAAAGAAAGATTAGGCGAAATAACGAAAATGGTGAAAAATGTCATCTTTGTGGACAATTTGAAGTACTTCATACTATTGCTCATCCAGAAAATTTAACTGCAAAACAATATGTTCATAAAATAAAAATATTTTGGGATAATCTGAAGAATGCTTATAGTGAATATGATTTTAACGAAGGGGAAAAACTATGTGCAGTGTGTTTAGTTAAGCGACTTGCTGCACAGGTTACAAAAGAAAAGCAACACCTTCTTTCAGGTGTGTTTGAAAATGCTGATGCTTTCCCTTCCACTACAGAAATGGCTCTCAATGGTTATTTCAAGCGTTGCGGTATTGATGATAAAAACAAACGTTGGTTGTATGCTCAGCAACTCCATCAAAAGGATGAATTTGAACGTGAGATTAAAAAAGAATTAAAACAAAAATTGCGAGAAGAGGATAAATATCTTGCTATCCTTTTAATGGATGGGGATAATATGGGTTCACTTATTAATGGAGAAAGTGTAGCTGCAAGATGGGAGACTGTTTTACATCCAGAAGTGATTGAAAAAATACAAAGAAAAACTTTTGAAGAACGTTATGTAAAAATATGGAATGAAATTTTTAATGATAGTAATATAAAGAAAAGAATGTTGTCGCCTGCACTTCATGCTACTATATCTGAAGCTCTTAGCGACTTTTCTCTATTTAGTGTAAAGAATATTATTGAACAATTTAGTGGTAGGCTTATTTATGCAGGTGGTGATGATGTATGTGCGGTATTACCAGCATTTAATGCGTTACCTGCAGCACGTGAAATACAAAAAATGTATTCTCAACCATTTGTATTTATAGATGATATGGGTAAGCCTGCTATTGTTGAAAAAAATTGGGAACCACAACCAGGAAAGATAACTATGCATCTTGGCAAAGGTGAAAAAATTTCAATTTCTGCAGCAATACTTATATGTCATCATAAAGAAAGTCTTTCAGAAATGATATCACGTGCCCATTCCCTGCTTGAATTATATGCAAAAGAAATGTGTGGAAGAAATGCTTGTGCAATTGAGTTGAAAAAGCGATCTGGCGGATCACGGTATTTTGCAGCAAAATGGGACAATTTAGTGTGGGAAAGTTTTCAAAATCTTATAATGCTTTTAGGAACAAAAGGAACAAAGGAACGCCTTTCAACTTCACTTATATATAGATTGGATGAGATGCGTGATGGTATAATACCACTTATTGAAAAAGATGAATCATTACAGCTGTATCGAAAATTTGTGCAAAAACTTTTAACAAAATCGCTTTTTTCTGAACAAGACCCTAATATTGAAAATATTTCATCTATGATTGTACAAACTACGTATATGAATAAAAAATTTGTTCCTGAAGGGTTAATAATAGCAAATTTTTTAGCGGGGGGTGAACAATGAAATGGTTTTCAATTGAACCTCTTGATACATTATTCTTCAGGGGTGCAGAGCCCATGGTGATGGGATCCGACCATAGTGCAACGCTTATTTTCCCTCCTCATACTGAAACAATATCGGGTGCATTGAGAACTGCATGTATTGAAGCTACTGGAGTTTCTTTTGCTGATTATAATGAAGGGAAAGCACCTGAAGACCTTTTGAAAAAAATTGGACAATCGGGATCTGCTGCACCATTCACTGTAATTGGTCCCCTCTTCACCATGAATGAAATGCTGTTTTTACCCGCACCATATACATGGTTTGTAGAAAAGCATTCTATGGAGAAAGCAAATATAAGTGATATATATCCAAATGTAAAAGTAATAATAAAAAATTTATATGAGTTATCTAATGATCTTGTAATAGTTAACGGACAAAGTCAAATTCACTGGGTGAAAAGTGGTGTGCAAGATCTTATCACAGCAGGTGGAATGTGGGTATCCTCAGAAGACTTTGGAAAAGATAAAGTAAGTTTATATCCAATAGAACATTTTTTTGTTAAAGAAAGGCGTACAGGAATTGCTCTTAATGAACAAAAAAGTGTGCGAAGTGGTCATTTATATTCTTTTGTACATGCTAGATTAAAAAAAGGTGTTAAAATTGTATGTGGAATTGATAAAGATATTGGTCTAGCCAATTCTTTCCATATAAGGTTAGGTGCTGAACAACGAATGTGCTTAGTTAATTCAATGCCAGCACCGGTTATTCCTTCTGGTAGGAATGACATTTTTATGGCACTTTCCCTTATTGAAGGGAATGAGCAATCAAATAGTGTACTTATTGCTGGTGGAAAACCAATATATGCAGGTGGTTGGGATATGCACCGGCGTTTTCATAAACCAATGAAAGGGTATTATCCCGCCGGAAGCGTTTTTTCGGCAAAGATTTCAGAAAATATGATACAGATTTAAGGAGGGGTCATGTTCAAGACAGAAAAAATTTCTATTTTAAAATTTGAAAACATATCTCCTTTGCATGCAGGAAGTGGAAACGCTCTTAGCGCAGTTGATTTACCTATTCAGCGTGAAAGACATACTAACTGGCCTCATGTACAAGCATCTGCATTGAAAGGTGCATTAAGAGCACATTTCAGGGATTTCAACGAAGAAAAGGCAAATTTCCCAAGTGCACGTTTTCTATGCAATATTATATTTGGGTCAGACTCACAGGATAGTTGGGATAGCAATAATAATGAAGAAGAGTCGCTGCCCGGGGCTATTTCAGTAAGTGATGCGCGTCTTTTAGCTTTTCCTGTTCGTTCAAATTTTGCACCTTTTGTGAGGATAACTTCCCCTGCAGTAATAGAAAGGCTTAAAAAAGATTTAGAATTTGCAGATTATTCTCCTGATATTACTGTACCTTCGGTTGAAAATAATAAAGCATTGGCATTGAACTGGGATATAAATAATCAAAGATGTATTATTGAGGATGCGGTTGTTGAAATTGAAGGACCAATAAAAATTGATGCAATTAATAATTTTATTAATGAAAAACATAGAGTATTGATTGTTTCAGATGCAATGTATGATTATTGCGTATCTTCATGTACTGAAATTCAGGCTCAGATTAAGATAGATGCGGATACAGGAACAACACAGGATGGATCATTGCGTTATCAGGAGCTTTTACCATCTGACTCTATTTTATATGCGCTAATTGCATTTGGTAAACAAAAATATGCAGCGAATGAATTTCAGGTACAAACGATATGCGAATATTTTGAAAAAGTATTTAGTGAAGGTAGTTTTGTGCAAATTGGAGGTGATGAAACACTGGGCAGGGGTATTTGCAAAATTTCCTGGATTAAAGGAGGTAAATAATGACGACGCTAGGCCAGGATCGTTCTAAATATGCACTTGAACAGGTTCTTCAAGTTGGTCAAAGAATAGATAAATTTGATACCTTTACTGCTGGTGCTGCTACTATGATTTTAAGGAATGGCCTTGGTCAAACTATGGCATTCTGGATGCAGAAAAGTGAGGGTAGAGATGATGAAAAGCATGGTGCTCTGTTAAGAATTGTACGTGTTTGGTTGAATGAGAAACAGATTATCCAAAGTACTGATAATATATCTTTTATTCGGGCGCTTAGTGAGGTTCCGCAGGAAACATATCTTGCAGCACAGAAAGAAACTCTTGCGCTTTTGGAATGGGTAAAGCGTTATGCAAGTTCTAACTTTTAGGGGGTGTATATGCCTGTTTTTCATCCATTTAATCGAGAGGCTCGTAATTTTGATTTTTCAAAGGGAAATTATGGTTTATGGTATACAAAATATATACCTGTATCGTGTGATGAACAAAACTTTGCCAAAGCATCTGATGACAAAGGCGATACTACAAATGCTGTTAATTATTATTTTAAAAGATATAACGTAACGAATAATGTTCTATTAAATGAGCTTTCAAACCGGCATGTCCAACAAAAAGAATTCATGAAAGCAATGGAGAAGAATTATCATGCTATTGAATTACGTGTTAAACTCATTTCTCCGCTTTTAACTGGTGTAGGGTATCCTCATCCATCTGAATCTTCACTGCTTTTTGAACATACATTAGGTATACCGTACATACCAGCTTCTTCAATAAAAGGGGTTGTAAGATTTGCATTTACTATTGGACTATTGGATGATGATATTTATGGAACTGAAAACTATTACGGAACTGATAAAGACGGAAAGCGTTTTTTAAAGGAAGAGCTGACACCCGTTAAAGATGCCTTTGGGTATTCAGCAGATAATAATAGTGAAACGAATAATAAAGAAATAATTAAATCCAGTCGTGGTAAGGTTATATTTTTAGATGCATATCCTGAAAAAATTCCTGGTTTAATAGTAGATATCCTCAACCCTCATTACCCTGAATATTATAGCGGTAATAAACCTCCGGCGGATAATCAAGATCCACTACCGGTGAAATTTTTAGCTGTTGCAAGGGATACCGTTTTTTTGTTTAGAGTTCTTGTTAAAAAGGTTAATGATGAGTTGCTTGTGTTAGTAAAAAATGCAATAGAGCGTGCATTCTTTGAGGAAGGTGTTGGAGCTAAAACAACTATTGGTTATGGTAGATTTAAATTTGCCGAACAATCACAGGATAACAAATTAGGTATTAAGAATAACAAAAAAGATGAACAAACTCAAGAAATTGAAATTATACAAGGAAATAAATATGTTGCCCAGATTGTAGGAATAACTCAAGATGGTGGTTCCGTTCAGGTGATAATGCCTAATGGGCAAAAGACAATAATTGGGAAAAAGCAATTTCCAAAAAATATTCAGAATAATTTAAAACAATACTTAAAGAAGGGTATGGAACTGAATGTTGAAGTTGTATCTTACCAAAGTGGTAATATAGTTCTTAAATTGATTGATGAAACAATAAAAAGTAAATAACTTGAATTAATGCTATCCTTGCTGCAAAACATGTTGCCACTATATAAATTTAAGATATATATCAGAGCTACCCATGACATTGAGTTTTACAATTTTCCAGGTATTGCTTTGCGTGGTGGATTGGGGCATATTTTAAAAACAACTGTTTGTGTTTTTAAATCAATAGATGCGGTATGCAAAAAGTGCGTTTTAGTCCAAACATGTGTTTATGCTAATGCTTTTGAAAGCCTGAATTATTCAGACACAAAAGTGATGAAAAAAGCAACACATCTACCACATCCTTTTGTAATTACTCCAGTAATAAAAAATAAAAAAATTAATGCGGGTGATGAATTTAATATTTATTTAACTTTAATAGGGAAAGGTATAACGTATTTTCCTCATTTTGTGTATTCATTGAATAAATTGGGAGAAAAAGGTATTAATAAAAATAAGGGAACATATTCTATACTTAAAATAGTTAACATTGTTGATAATTCAGAAATTTGTGATTATAAAACGCTATCCATAGAAAATAATTTAAAGCCTTTTGATAGTTTTGAAAATTATGGTGAAATAAAAAGTATTAAAATAAATTTTATAACTCCCTGTAAAATTATGCAAAATAAAAAGGAGGTTAATAATATATCTTTTGAGTTTCTTATGAAAACTATATTAAGGCGTATCAAAATTTTATCAATAATATACAATGACAAGTTAATTACTGAAAACTTTAATGAACTCATAGAACAATCCAAAAATAACATTATTAAAAAATCGAATATTCATTGGGTATTGAATGAACGTTATTCAAAAAGACAAAATAATAAAATGTTGTTAAAGGGTTTTACGGGCTATGTAATATATGAAGGGAATTTTAAAATATTCTATCCATTTTTAAAGATAGCAGAAATAGTGAATATAGGGAAAAATACATCATTTGGGTATGGTGCATTAAAGGTAAGTGTTATTGATTAGTAATCATTTATATTAGATCTCATCATTATACGTGTAAGTAACTTCTTTCCAGGCGTGATAATTTCCCCAAATCTCAATGAGTAGCTTCATTGCTGTCTCCAGTAGTTAAATTTTAATGTTATTGATTGTGGTACATACAAAAGTGGAACATTTATCAGTAACTATCGCCTATAAAAAATATTGTACTGGTGTAGTGGTTGGTCAAGTCATTTTTAATGTACACATATTGGCGCAGTATGTTTTGGTCAGGATTTTTAAAAAAATGTGTAAGAAAGTGTAGCATCTAACTCATTCAGTAACTAAATGAAAAATTTAAAAAAAATGCCAATAAATTTTAATACTTAACAATCAAATATAATAGAACATTAAAAGGGAGGGATGCCAGTGACAATAACACAACATTGTGTAAAACAAATGCACAACCGTGGTATAACAAACACCATGGTAGAACTGGTGCAACTCTTTGGCTATCAGGTTGGTGACAGACTTATAATGGACAAAAAGCAGATACAGGAGTTGCTGGATGAAATTAATGAACTGCGACATCAATTGCTTAAGATGTATGAAAAAGGTGGAGTGGCAGTGGTGGAAAAAAATGGAGCCCTGATTACGGCATTTGCCATACAAAAGCGGATAGGAAAAATAAAAAAACAATACAAACATGCTGGCTAAACGTGTGCTTGTGCAGCTTGCAGGGTAAAAACCTGTGGGCTGCAAATTATTTTTATAGGAGGTTGTAATGGCTGATATATATTTAATCTCCGATTATGGAAAGCTATATAAAAATAACCGTGTATTTAATTTTTTGTATCCTGATGGAACAGTGTCAAAATTTTTCCCCCATAATACACAACGAGTATTCATCATTGGAAATATTGAAATAACTCCTGAAGCATTTAAGATGCTTATGCATAATAAAATTGAAGTGGTGTTTTTAAACAAAAATGGATTATTTAATGGTAAGCTGGTATTTGATGATAGCAAAAATGTATTATTGCGTAAAAAGCAGTACGATAAACTCAATAACGATGCATTTATACTTGGGTGGTGCAAAAATATAATTGAAGGTAAAATACGCAATCAGATGGTATTTGCCAATCGTATAAAACGAAAGCATAAAGAAACCACACAATTACAGGATTATGTCAACTCAATGAAGGATATTATAGAAAAGCTTGAAACTGCAACCACCACCAATGAGGCGCGTGGCTATGAAGGTGCTGCATCCAGAATGTATTTTGGTGCAATTAAATATGCAATACTACCACACTGGGCACAATTTAATGGCCGAAGTATGAACCCACCACGCGATAATGTCAATGCAGTGTTAAGTTTTACCTATACATTATTAAATCATTTAATTGAAAGCTACATACTTTCAGAAGGTATAGATACTTATGTGGGTTATTTGCATACAGTTGAATATGGCCGCAAATCGTTGATCTTTGATTTAATGGAAGAATTCCGATCACCAGTATGCGATACCTTAACAGTAACACTGTTTAATTTAGGTGTACTTAATCCTGATGATTTCCGTACAATAGATTTTTCAAGTAGTGATGATGAATATCCGCTGGAACCAATGGAAGAAGAAGAGGATAATGTTTCAACGCGTAAAGGCGTACTTTTAACAAAGGATGGTTTGAAAAAGGTAATAGAAAAATTTGAAGCAAAATTAGAAGAAACATATTACTATATGCCATTGCAAAGACAACTATCGTACCGTAAAATAATAGCGCAGCAGGTAGCACACTGCAAGCGTGTTATAAATGATGAAGAAAGCCAGTACAAACCGTTTGAGGTAAAATGAAATATTTGATATGTTATGATATTTGTGATCATAAGAGGTTAACTCGTGTGGCAAAGCAATTGGAGCGTATGGGCATACGCGTACAGTATTCTTTCTTTAATGTAGAACTGGATGATGAAATGCTTGATAAGCTGATGCAGATACTACTGGGATTGATAGATCCCAAAGAAGATAAAATATATGTGTATCCGCTATGTACTGATTGTTGTAAAAAGGTTATCATAGATGGAACGGGCGCACTGTTAGATTTAAATACATTTATAATTTTATGAGATAGTTATTGACAAATGAATTATAGTATGATAGTATGGAAACCTGGTTGGTAATATACGACATTCGGAATGAAAAGCGATTACGCCGTATTGCAAAACTAATGGAACGCTACGGTGTACGAGTGCAGAAGTCGGTCTTTGAAACAATGTGTGATGAGCACACAATACAGAGAATGCGCCATGAAGCAAAAATGATCCTTGAAAAAGAAGATTCATTAATTGTTATTCCGTTGTGTGCAAAGTGCTGGCAAAAGAAGATTCAGTATGGCGTAAAGACCGAAGGAATTGGTGAGTATAAAAAATTTCAGGTTTTATGAACAGTTCTTTGAAAACTGTATAAAATAAGGCATATTTTGATGCCGCCAACCTAAGGAAGTGACATAAAACGGCCATTTTTGGGGGAGGTTGGCGGAAACGAAAACACTGGAAATTCCAGGCTTTACAAATGTTGTATTGTCAGAGCCAACATAATTTTTATGTTTGTACAAGAGGTTGGCGGAAATGGGCTTGAAAACTCTGGAATTTCCAGGAGTTACAACCCCAAGGGTCCGAAAACTGCCCCGCTAATAGGGGATTGCGACTTGATGGTGCTTGGTG
>Ga0209204_1002000_pt1 | contig 17613 bp, 16 predicted proteins | sample AD_JPNMR2_MetaG_FD_184425 | JGI IMG/M metagenome (GOLD analysis project Ga0209204, IMG submission 184425) | Active sludge microbial communities of municipal wastewater-treating anaerobic digesters from Japan - AD_JPNMR2_MetaG (SPAdes) (version 2) | ecosystem: Engineered > Bioreactor > Anaerobic...
ACCTCCTCCTTGCTGCCTTTGTCTCTGGCCAGTATCCTATGTCTACTGACTGAGTATTGATACCTCTTAATTTCTTCAAATCCTGGTCTTTCTCCCTCAATGGCACACTCACTACACATATCTTTGCACCTGATTCTGCCCGTTTTAATATGAGTGGAAACTCATTCATTGAGTATCCCCCTGTTTTTTTGTGAAAAAGGGTCTAAATCCAATTGCCTTTATCACATCGTCAGATTTCAAAGTGAAATCAAATTGCTGAGGATTTACAAAACCAGGGTCAGCAACAATGGAATGAACATCATGTCCAAGGTTTTGTGCCTGCTGCAGTGAAATGTTTCTTCCTGCAGCAGTTCCCCAGCAAATTTCTTTACCTGAAACATCATACAAAATATTCAGGTCACTTAAAAACCCATCAAGTTTTTCATTGGCATAACCACCAAAGAAAAATGGTTTTTCTTTTGATATAAAAATATTTCTCTCAATGGTAAACGAGCGATGATTTTCCTTTCTTGAAAAGGCAACAATTCCCTCTTTTCCAAACGCAAAAATGTTGTTTCTGATAAAGTTTTCCCTGCCATAATGAACGTGAAAAATATGGCTGTTTGTAAAAGCGCAGAGATTGTTTTCAACGATAATGTGGGAACTGCCTTCATCAAGATATATGCACCAGCCACCATATGAGTATTTTTCAACCCTGTATATGATATTACCTCTGATTACTGTGCCTGGCTGAACACCAAGAGTATATATTCCACCCATGTCACTGAGAAGTCCCTTGCCTATGTCATGGATGATGTTGTTTTCAATAATGTTGTTTTTTGAAACATTTTCTCCATAGCCCCATACCCAACCACATGAAATGCCTGAATAATAAAGGTCATGAATATGGTTGTTTGAAATAATATTGTCTGATGCATGCATCGAAAGAATGCCAGCGGCACTGTAAAAAATATTACCACAATTATGGATGTGATTTCCAGTAATTGTGATGTTTTTTGTTCTGGTAAAATCTGGTTGATTGGCATCTCCGCCATTGATTTTAATCCCTCCTGCTCCAAGGTCTTCAAGATGATTGTTATGAATTTTTATCCCTGAGCAACCTTTTCCTATTTCAATTCCATAAAGTCCACAGTGTTTAATTTCGCAATCCTCAATGGCACAGAATCGGGCTCCTTTCATATGAATGACAGCAGGTGTATTACTTGCTGCCTGATTGGAAGAAGCATACACATCGTCAGGAAATTGCCACTCAGCATGTTCAATCGTTAAACCCTTAAATGTAAGATATTCCACATATTGATTGTTTTCACTATTTCCTTCAATTCTTATTGCCTGGGTGATCAATGGAGCGTAAACTTCAGATGTTTCCATTTCTTCGTTTTTTTCAGGAATGTAATACAAAAGTCCCTGTTGTCTATCAAGATACCATTGGGATGGCTTTTTTAATTGTTCAAAAACATTTTCAACCCAGTATCTTGCTAACTTTTTGTCTTTATCATCTCTCAAGACCATTCTGGTTTTTCTTGATGATTTCACAAGTCCTGTGTTTTCATCAAACCATTCTAGCGGCATTCTTTCTTCAATCCACCAGTGGAAAACTACGATTTCCACATCTGTGAAATTTTTCCAGTGCCTAATGTTTCCTGGATGACAGTAAAAACAATCACTTCCATCAAATAGAGTTGTCTTTTTATCTGAGTCAGGGAAATCCTTCATCCTGAAAAATCCTGTTTCTGGCAATCTTGTTCTTTGTTTCCTTTTTCCATTGACGAACAGTTGCCTGAAATACCATTTTCCTTCTTTTACCTGCTGTATTTCTGTAACCCAGGCATCCACACCATTGACCTGCGTCTTTTTCCACCCTGAAATTTTCACTCCACAATCAAGAACAACTGTTTCTCCAGGGAAGTTTCTATAAATCACTGGACCTGAGTCCTGATGAGAAAAAATCATGGGTTGTGAAATATGGTATCTTCCACCACGAATCCAGACAGTAATCGGGTGCGAAAATTGACCGGTTATCTTTAACTTCCTGATTTTGTCCTTTGCTGCTTCAATTGTTGCCAGAGGACCGTCGCTTCTGTCAGAAAGTGGCTCTGGATACAGACCTGACCATGTATCATTTCCATTCGTTGCTACATAAATGCTTTTGATGTTTTCTGTCTCCATTGTATAACCAGGCATCTGTATGATTGTTACCAGTACAATTGTTATAATCAATACCTTTCTCAATTGCATGATATTTTGAAACTGCATTTTATCACAGAAAAATAAAAAGGCAAGCAACAAACCTGCATGGGAAGAATATTTCAAAACAATTTCAAAATTGTGTTATAATTATTTTCATGGAATTTCAAAAAATCATTCTTGCACTTGAGAACTACTGGATAAAAAAGGGTTGTTTCCTGTGGCATCCCTATGCAACTGAACTTGGCGCAGGAACAATGAATCCAGCAACTTTTTTTGGAATTCTTGGAAAAAAGAAGTGGAATGTCGTTTATCTTGAACCATCTCAAAGACCTGCTGACGCAAGATACGGCGAAAATCCAATTCGTCTTTACCAGCATCATCAGATGCAGGTGATTCTCAAGCCGCCGCCTTCAGACATTCAGGATATTTATATCCATAGTTTGACAAAACTTGGAATAGATGTTTCAAAACATGACCTCCGTTTTATTGAGGACAACTGGGAAGCACCGACCCTTGGAGCATGGGGCGTTGGCTGGGAGGTGTGGCTGGATGGGCTTGAAATTACGCAATTTACTTATATGCAGCAAGCAGGTGGAATTGATCTTGAACCTGTTAGCGTGGAAATCACCTATGGAGTTGACAGAATTGCATGTTTTCTTCAGAAGAAACAATCTGTTTTTGATATTGACTGGGGCTCAAACATCAACTATGGATTTTTGCATCAGGAAAGGGAAAGACAATACTCTATTTATGGTTTTAAGGAGGCAGATACAAATCTATTGTGGATGTGTTTTGATGGGTTTGAAAAAGAGGCAAAATCCCTTCTTGAAAAAAAACTTTTCTACCCTGCTTACGATTACATATTGAAACTTTCTCACATTTTTAATCTTCTTGAAGCGCGCGGCTCAATCAGTGTGGCTGAAAGAACAAGAATTATTGGAAGAATCAGGACACTTGCAAGCATCTGTGCCAGCCAATATATTGAAAGGGGAAATTGATGAGTGGAAGAGAACTTGTAATAAAGGCAGTGCTTTTTCAGGGACCAGAAAGAATTCCTTATACGCTTCCAGAAGAATATGGAAGCGATATGGCAGGTACTGGAATTCTTCCTGACCCATCATGGAAGCCATCCTTTCCACCAACTGATACAAAGTGGGAAGACGAATGGCATTGTGTGTGGGAACGACTTTCAGGAGATATTACAAAGGGTCAGGTCACAGGGCATCCTTTGAAATCATACCAGGTGTTTGATTCCTTTCAGTGGCCTGATTTCAGAATCCCTGAAAGATATCAGGCAATAAGGGAATGCGTCGCAAATAATAAGGAAGACAAATTTGTTCTTGCAAATATTGATTTTTCTCTCATGCATCGCCTTGAGTATCTCAGAGGACATGAAAACGCATGGACAGACCCATATCTTGAACCTGACAATTTACACAAACTTCTTGATAAACTTGCTGAACTTGCTATTGACCAGATCGATATGGTTGCTGACGCAGGCGCTCAAGGAATTATTTCAGCAGATGACCTTGGATTTCAGGATAGACCAATGGTATCACCTGAAATTTTTCACATATTTTTTGCGCCGTATTATAAGAAGGTGTATCAACATGCAAGAAAAAAAGGACTTCTTTGTTTTCTTCATTCCTGCGGTTACATTATTGACCTTCTTGACGATTTAATTGGCGCTGGACTTCAGGTCATTCAGATGGACCAGCAGGAAAATATGGGACTGGAAAACCTTGATAGAAGGTTTGGTGGAAGGATCTGTTTCTGGTGTCCTGTTGATATTCAAAAGACCATGATTTACGGCACAGTTGAAGATGTGAAAAATTATGCAAAAAAACTGATTGACACATTTGGGAAATATCGAGGCGGGTTTATTGCCAAGTGGTATGGTGTACCTGATGCTGTGGGCCATACAAAAGAAAAAATCAAAGCCATGTGTGAAACATTCGTTTCTTACGGCTCACAATTTTATAAGAAAAGTTAACTGGTCCCAAGTTTTTCTATGTCAAGGGAATCAATATTTTCAAGAACTTTCTTAATTGCCTTGCCAACCATTTTTGCAACTTCTACATTGTTTGGCGCACGCAGTGGTTCTGTCATTCCGAAATGAGTATCAGTGTGTCTCTGAGCCACAACATACGTATCAGGGTCATATACAACAGGTTTGCTGTACTGACATGACCAGGGACATCCTTTGCCGTACGCATTTTTTGCCTGGAATACTGTCATCCTGGGAAGAATGAAGTTTTGCCAGACAGAAACTTTTGCTCCCTCTGCCTGTATGGCTTTCATGACAGCGTTTCTGAATATTTGCGGTTGTTTTTTCCATCCAAATTCTTCAGGAATAAGTCGTATTGTATAATTGTACCAGTTATGCCTGTGATTGGGCGGTTCATACGGAAGAATAATCCCTTTTGTACCTTTCAATTCTTCAGTTAATGCAGATGCATTTTCTCTTTGAATTTCAAGATACCTGTCCAGTTTTGTCAATTGAGCTCTGCCAAAGGCAGCAGTCAGGTCATTATTTCTGTACATCCATCCAAGCGCATATGCATGATAGTCCCTTTTTTCAGAAGGCGTTCTTGTTTCTCCAAAAGACCATAATGTCAATGCCTTTTTGTAAATTTCTTCATTGTCAGTAACAAACATTCCACCTTCCCCTGAACAAAGGCATTTGTTCTGGTTGAAACTGAACGCAGCGCAATCTCCCCACAGACCAACCTTTTTACCTTTGAATTCTGCTCCGTGCGCCTGGCAGCAGTCCTCAATGACTTTCAGGTTGTATTTTCTTGCTATTGAAAGAACATCGTCCATATTAACAGCCAGTCCATGCAGATGAACAACAATAATTGCCTTTGTTTTTTCTGTAATGGCAGATTCAATTTTTTTTGTATCTATATTCATTGTGTCAAAGTCGATGTCAACAAAAACAGGAATACAATTGTGATGAAGAACACATGTCGCGCTTGAAGACCATGAATATGCTGGCACAATCACCTGGTCGCCTGCACCGCAGTCACACGCAGCCACAGCCATGTGTAAAGCAGCAGTTCCACTATTTGTTGTAATTGCAAATTTATTGCCATTCCAGGAAGCAAACTCTTTTTCAAATTCTCTGCAGTTTGGACCAAAGGCATGAAGGGTCTGTTTTAGAGAATCAACAACATACTTGATGTCAACATCGTCAATTGGTGGCCAGGGTTTTATAAAACCCTCAGGAATCAATCGCATTCCGCCATTGATTGCAAGCTTTTCTGCCATGTTTTTCTCCTTGTTATTTCCATAATTGATAAAGTAATCTGCAACAGGCATCAGCCACAATGTAACCTGCTTCTGGTTGATGCCGTGTCCAGTAAATTGTCATTCCAGAATATCCGCCGCCCAGAACCCCATAAATTGTTGGGCAATATCCATACCAGCCATTAGCAAGCTGGGCAATCAGGGTGACCTGTGCAGGACTCCTGCGCCGTATGTCAATTCCAAACTGGCAGTAATATTCATAGGGAATTGTTGCAATTGCGCAATTGTCAATCCTTATAGCACCAACAGGAATTTCTTCATAAGATTTATTTTTATATTCTTCATAAAGTTTCAGAATACTCCAGTTTAATACATAGTTCCATCTACCTTCTTTTTCTTCTCCTTTTTCAACAATTTTCCTTGCCCTTTTGATCTCATCTTTTTCTGGCATCCTGATTTTAATCTTTATTTTTTCACAGACATTTTTTATTACTGGGTTATGTTGATACTCCATATTGGCGATAATCTTTGCGGTTTCTGATGCACATATTGCTCCGATTTCTTTCATCCTTTGAACCCCTGAAACACATCTTAGTGGCTTCATAAGGTTCCAGGGAGACAAATCTCCACTTGCTCCCTGAAGATAAAGTACAGGTAATAACTGGTTATCAAAAATCTGCCTGAGAAGTTTTCTTGATTCACCAGGAAAATCCGCTGATGCAAAATTTCCACTTTCGACACATGTGCAATGGCATGCATTGTTATAGATGATGGCAATAAGATGGTTCTGCTTATCAACGATTGAAATTACACAGTGTGTCGGATCTTCTGGCCCTTCAATTCCAGCAAATTCTTTTTTTCTTGTATCTCCATACATAGTATGGCTGCCATCCCTCCAGCATACCCTTCTGTTGTATCCGATCAGGGCACTTCCTTTTCCGTAACCAAGTTTTGCCTCTACCGCGGATGAGATCACCTCGCAGGTAAGTTGAACAAGGTTTGTTTCAAGTTCGTCAAGATATGCAGAATTTGTCGGGTCATCTGGAAGCAGATTTACTGTGTTTGGTCCAGTGTGGGTGTGAGTACAAAAGAGATAAATGTTTTCAAAAGCAATAGAAGTTTTCTTCTCAATACTCTGTTTTACCCTTTCAACAAAATCAGGCAAAAGCAGTGCCAGGTCACAGCTAATAAGAAGGATTTTTTCTGTTCCATCAGAAAGAAATACACAGTTTGATTCAAGGTCATCCATAATGTACTGGCATTTTCTGATGTGAAGTTGCCCCATGATGCTATCGCCAATTTTACAGTTAATTTTTCTTGTTCCAGCGCCTGCTACAAACATTCCTTCTCCCTTTGCTAAAGTTCAACTGTCATACCATCAGATGCAGCAATTATATCAGTGGCAAGTTTTTCTGACAAATACTGGGTTTTTTCCCATATTCTTTCCTTCAGCATTGTCAACCCAAAATGCGTCAGGATTGCCTTTTTTGGCTTAATACCCGAAATGATATCAAGCGCTTCAGGAAGACCCAGATGCATTATTCCTGGTCTTGGCTGAGTGAAAACAACATTGATAATGATGATATCAGTATTTTCATAAGCAGAAATAAGTTCAGGAAAAAATTCGGTATCAGGGATATATCCAATAGAAGGAACATGGTCTGATTGAAGAATAAATCCATAGGTTTCTGTTTGATGATGAAGTCGAACAGGAATTTTTAATTTCAAATTTTTAATCTGATATTGAGCGGCAGTACTGAGAGTAATCACCTTGTCAACAAGCGCTGCTGCATATGGAAAAATCACTGGCGTATTTTCAATGGCTTCTGAAGGACATAGCACAATTCCTTTTTTATTAAAACCACCGTCAGTCATTGCTTCAATCATAACATTTACATCATTGGTGTGGTCTATATGCTTGTGAGAAACAAAAATTGCGTCAAGATGAGAAACCTTTAATGATGGTCGGGATTTGTTCACTCTAACAAGAGCGCCTGGTCCAGGGTCAACAATCATTCTGGTATCATTGATTTCAAACCATATACCACCTGATGCCCGCAACTGTTTAATCATCACAAAACGAGCACCAGCTGTTCCAAGGAATTTTATGAAGTTCAAACGATGGTCCAGGTTATGTGAAATTTATCTGGTCAAGAAATGGCTTGAGTTTTGCCGCGCGCGGCGCATTTTTCAATTTCTGGATGGCTTTTCCTTCAATCTGTCTAATTCTTTCCCTTGTTAGATTGAAATACTTACCGACCTCTTCAAGTGTTCTGGCATAACCATCCCTGTCAAGACCAAATCTGAGTCTGAGAATTTTTTCCTCTCTTTCATCAAGAATCTCAAATGCTTTTTCAAGTTCTTCCCTCAACAATGTTCTTCGTGTGTGGGTAAGCGGGCTTGATTCCTCAGTATCCTCAATAAAATCTCCCACAGTTGCCCTTTCTTCGTCTCCCACAGGCATATCCAGTGAAACAGGTTCAGGTCTCATTGATTTTTTGATTTTCTTGATTTTTTCAGAATCAGTGTTCATGACCTTTGCAAGTTCTTCGTCTGTTGGTTCCCTGTCCAGACTCTGTGAAAGCCATCTGTACGCCTTGCTGAGTTTATTGATTTTCTCTATCATGTGAACAGGTATTCTTATTGTTGCAGAGTGGTCGGCAATGGCTCTTGTAATTGCCTGTCTTATCCACCATGTAGCATAGGTGCTGAATTTAAATCCCTCCTTGTACCTGAATTTTTCAACGGCTTTCATCAGGCCGATATTACCTTCCTGAATTAAATCCCTCAGAGAAAGTTTCGGGTTTGAATATTTTTTTGCAATGCTGATGACAAGCCTGAGGTTTGCCTGAATTAATCGATCCCTTGCTTTAATGTATCCCTGTTGATATTTGAAAATTTTTTCAAGGTTCTTACCATTTCTTCTCTTGTTACACATCTGTTGAAGCGCTTTTTTATATTTCTCCATTGCCTTTGCTATTTCAACCTCTTCTTCTGATGTAAGAAGATTGAAGGAACCCGCTTCTTTAAGGTATGCCCTTAGAGGATTTCTGAGGTCTTCAAGAACAACTCTTGTGTCTTCTTCACTTTCTGTGTCTGCAAGAAAGTCATCTCCAATTTCAATGTTCATTTCTTCGAGTTCATCAAAAAGTTCATCAATTTTATCGCCAGGCGTATCTATTGGAAGAAATTTATTAATATCTTCAATGAACACTGTTTTATTTTCTTTACCAAGGGCAAGAATCTGGTCTTTCGCCTTTTTGAATTGTTCTTCAGAAAAAGAACCTTCCACAGGTCTATCATTCCTGCCTGCTGTAGTTTTTCTCTTTTTCTCTACCTCTGTCTTTTTATTATTCCTTCTCGCCATTTTTGACATCCACGCTCCTTTCTTGTCTGGATAAAATTGACTCAAGATTTTTTACATTTGCCTGGTTAATGCAGAATTGTAATTCTTCAAGCTCTTTATCACAGGGTTGACCGGATTCTGTTTTTTGTTTGATAATTTCCTGCAATTTCCTGCGGCGGTTTTCAAATGCTTTCTTACATAGTACTTTCACACAGTCGTAAAATTCCTTCCTTGTAATATCAATATTTTCCGGGTCATTTTCTCCAAAAATCGCCTGGGTTAAAAATCCACTGATTTCTGGATTGAACTGGTTTAAAATTTTTGAAATTTTTTTTCCAGAGATTTCATTATTAGTACAGTGTTCCACGACCTTACTGATTGTTTCTGGCAGTAAATTGAGATATGGTTTAATTTCATCAGCCCATGACGGCTGCCTGAGAAGTATTTTAATCAAAGTTTTTTCTGCGTAATTTTCTGCATATGACTGAACCTGCTGGTTAGAAAGTTGAGTAAAAGATTGGGACGTTTCTTTTTCAGGAATATCCTTCAGTTGCTGCGCAAGAATTCCTTCGCTGACACCTGTAATTTTGGCAAGTTGTCCGATACGGATAGACCTTTCAATATCATCAGGAATATGTTTTATTAAACCGAGTATCTCTTCTATCAGAACAGCACGTCCTTTTGGATTATCGATAGAGTGCTTTTGACTTCCGATCTGGAAAGCGAAATCCACAACATCTTTTGACTGATTGAGTAATTTCTTCAATGCTTCATTACCATAATTGTCAAGAAAATCCTCAGGATCAAAACCAGAAGGCATCACCCCAATTTTTACCTCAAAACCACCTGCAAGTATAGTTTCAAGGCTTCTAAAAGCAGCAGCTGTACCAGCAGAATCAGAGTCAAAAACCAGAAGTATTTTGTCTGTCCACCGTTTCAAAAGTCGCATATGATTTTCTGTCAGAGCTGTCCCCAGTGGAGCAATCGTGTTTTCAAAACCTGCCATATGCATTTTTATAAGGTCAAAGTACCCTTCCACAATGATTGCAAATCCAGAACTTTTTATCCTTTCTTTCGCCCAGTTCAGACCATAAAATAGATTGCCCTTTTTAAAAACATAGTTTTCTGGTGTATTCAAGTACTTTGGTTGCTGCTGGTCCTCAATGGCTCTTGCTCCAAAACCACAGATATTGTTGCGATGGTCAAAAATCGGTATAATTACTCTGTGCCTGAAAAGGTCTGTATATCCGGTTTCTTTTTTGATAACAAGTCCCGCCTGCTCAAAATCACCGATTGCAAGGTTGTTTGCATTGATATAATCCACCAAACTATTTCTAGCCGGCGCATATCCAATGGCAAATTTTTCACGATATAATTGGCCGATCCCACGTTTTTCAAGAAAGTCAACTGCTACATTGCCCTGACTTGATTCCAGGGACATCTTAAAAAATTTCATGGCTATTTTATTCGCTTCAAAAACAATTTTCTTTCTCGCATCCGCCTGGTCAGAATATCCTGAAACCTGTATCTGGATGCCTGCCATTTCTGCTGCAAGCATAACTGCCTCTGCAAAACTGGCATTTTCAATTTTCATCAGAAAACTTAAAACATTACCACCTGTGCCACATCCAAAACAATGAAAAATTTGCTTTTCAGAATTTACGAAAAAAGAGGGTGTCCTTTCCGGATGAAAAGGACAGAGTCCCTTGTAATTCCTTCCGGTCTTCCTTAACTTTACATACCTTGATACTACTTCCAGTATGTCAATCTTTTCGATAATTTCGTAGACTTTTTCAGATGGAATCATCAAAAATTTACCACCAGGATACAGTTTTTAAATAGAATGTTTTATAATTATTTATACCTGCAACAATGTCCTGGTGTCAATACATGACAGAAACAAAGGATTTTTTTATAAGTTTTGATGGGGTATAATTATGCTATGATTTTTAGAATTATCAGAACTGTCATTGGCGCGGCTATTCTTTTTCTTGTTGGATATTATTTTGGGCTGCGGGGCGTGAGATTTTATCAGGTAATTTCTGAATCAATGCTTCCAACTCTGGAAGTTGGAGACCGTTTGATTGGAACAAAATTTGAAAAACTTAATTACGGAGATATCATTGCTCTTGATGACCCTATGGAGAAAAATGGTGTGATTATCAAACGAGTTGTTGGACTCCAAGGGGATATCATTGAAGTAAAAAACGGGTATTTGTATAGAAATCGTGAAAAAGTTGAAGAACCATATATTATGGAAAAACCTGATTACAAAGTTGAACCTGTGCGACTGAAAACAGGAGAAGTGTTTGTTCTTGGAGATAACAGAAACAACAGTGCAGACAGCAGTGTCTGGGGACCTGTTCAACTATCATCTGTTCATGCTAAATTAACAATTCGTTACTGGCCCATCAAAAGATTCAAGGTTCTATAAAAAAGATACGGACCTCGCATGAGATCCGTATCTTGTTTTTTTCATCAGCCTTATTACTTCACAGCAGCTTTCAACTCAGAACCCGGTCTGAAGACAGGAATGTTCTTTGCGGGAATCTTAATTGTGGCACCGGTCCTTGGATTGCGTCCTGTTCTTGCCTTTCTCTTGACAACCTTAAATGTGCCAAATCCCACAAGTGTCACTGGTTTTCCCTTTTTCAAGGATGCCTTAATACTATCAATAACTGTGTCAACTGCTGCAGCTGCTTCCTTTTTCGAACATACAACCTTTGCTACTGCCTCGATCAATTCTGCCTTATTCATTCGTATTCACCTCCTTTCATAATATTTTTTTCAATATATCACTGGCTTTTAAACTTGTCAAGTGCTCCAGAGTATTGACTGATAAGCATTTTGGAATTATTGTAAATGTATGAGCAAGGATTTTCAAGAGATTGTTAAGACTCTGAAGGATGGAATCCGCGTCATTCCTGACGAAAGCGGGATTCTGTTTGCTGTTTCAGGAGGACCCGATTCAGTTGCTCTTTTAGATATCGTGGTAAACGAGATGCCCCAGATAAAAGGAAGAATACACATTGCTTACATCCATCATGGATTGAGAAAAAATGCAGACATGGAACTTGCTTTTGTAAAACAACTTTCAAAAAACTATCAGGTAGTTTTTCACTGTAAGAAAATTAAGATAAAAAAAGAAAAAGGAATGTCGATTGAAGAACAAGCTCGTATCAAACGATATAAAGCACTTGTTGAAATTGCAAGAAAATCAAAATGTAAAGTGATTGTAACTGCTCACACTCTTGATGACCAGGTTGAAACAATTATGCTCAATCTTATTACAGGAACTGGATTGAAGGGGCTTTGCGGAATGCAACCGGTTTCACAGGTGAATGATATTGTGCTATTGAGACCAATGCTTTCGATATCAAAAAGCCAGATTCTTTCCTATCTTGAAAAGAAAAAACTCAGATATATGATTGACGAAAGCAATCTAAATACAAAATTTGCAAGAAATTTTTTGAGGCACAGGGTTTTTCCTCTTCTTGAAAAAATCAATCCATCTTGCAAAAAAAATATATCAAGAACAGCCAAAATCCTTAGAGATGACTATGACTTTCTCAGTTCTTTCGTGGCAAAAAAAATAAAAAAATATGTTGTTGAAAAAAATGGTTATATTGAATTTTCAAGAAGAATGTTTATGAAGCAATCCGTATCCGTTCAAAGATTTTTTTTGAGACAGATTTTAATCAATATCTCTAAAAGCGCCCACCCACCAGATTTTGCAGCAGTAGAAAATCTGCGTAATTTAATATCGCAAAAGAAACAGGGTTTCCTTAACAAAATGAAAATTTATGCTGTTTGCGATGGAAACAAGGTAGGTTTGAGTACAAAAGTTGAGGAAAAAAACATTATCCTGAAAAGCCCTGTTAAAATTGCTGTTCCTGGTGAAGCAACTATTCCTGAAATCGGATGGAAAATCATCACAGAATTTACTGATTACTCAGAAGAATTTTTCAAAAATCAGGATAAACTGGTTGCGTATGTAAATGCAGAAAAGGTAAAACAACCATTGATTTTGAAGCAACCTAACAAAAATGAAAATTTCATTCCCCTTGGAATGAGAAAAGTCGTAAGTTTCAAAAAATACTGGAAAACGCATAAGAAAAACATCAGTGTCATTACAAAAATTCCTCTTGTTATTGAAGATGGTAAAAAACGTGGTAAAATTGTATGGGTACTTGGTGGTCACATATCACAATTCTTTGGTATTAAGAAAAATAAACCAGTTCTTAAAATATCTGCAAGTAAACTCAACATTTGATTGATTTTTTCACAGACAATAAAAACTTGATAATTATAAAAGGAGACAGAATGCAGTATAGAAAATTTGGAAACACCTGGTACAAAGTATCAATGCTTGGATTTGGCGCCATGAGATTGCCAATGTTGCCTGATGGCACTGTGGATTTTGATAAGGCAACAGAAATCATCAGGTATGCCATTGAGCATGGAGTAAATTTTATTGATAGCCATCACTTCTATCATAATGGTCAGAGTGAAGAAGCAATAGGCAGAGCGATAAAAGGTTTTCCAAGAGAAAAACTGATTATCCAGACAAAAATTGGTATGTACAATAACTATACAGACCAGCAGTGCTGGCAATTGCTTGAAACAGCATTAAAAAAACTCGATACAGATTACATTGATTTTTACCTGACGCACAGCTTAAGATGGGAAACCTATTTGAAACACAACAAGCAGTTTATGAATTTCACGCAGAAAGCAATGGACCAAAAACTGATCAGGCATCGTGGGTTTTCTGTGCATGATTCAGTTGAAAACATGAAAAAAATTATCAACACCGGCGAATTTTCAGCAATGACTGTTCAGTATAATCTTTTATACAGGGAAAGTCAGGAGGCAATTGCGCTTGCGCATGAGAGGGGACTTGGTGTTGTTGTGATGGGTCCTGTCGGTGGTGGTACTTTTGGTTATCCTGGAGAAACACTTCTTTCCTGGATAGAAAGAAAGGAAAAAAGTACTGCAGCGCTTGCGTTAAAGTTTGTTCTTTCAAATCCTGATGTAGATGTAGCCATTTCAGGTATGAGCACTCTCCAGCAGGTAATGGAAAACATTGAGACAGTGAGCAATTTTTCGCCCTTAACAAAAGATGAAATCAAAAAGATTGATGAAATTTTCCAATCCCGGAAAAAACTTCTCAATCTATACTGCACTGGTTGTAGGTATTGTATGCCATGCCCGAACAATGTGAACATCCCTTCAAACTTTCACTGGTACAATGTCGCTATAGTTTATGGTGTGGAAAAACGGGCGCATGATGGATACTTTGCTCTCAAACCAGAACAACGAGCGTCAGCATGTACAGGATGTGGCAGGTGCGAAGAAAAATGTCCCCAGAAAATTCCCATAAGGGAAAAAATGAAAGAGGTTGCAAAATATTTTGAAAAAAAATGAAATATAGCCAGGCAAAGATAAAAAGGGCATTTGTTGTGAGGCTTGAAGATGGCGAGAAACTACCTGATGCCATCGAGGATTTTGCAAGAAAACATAAAATTCAATGCGGCATCTGCATGTTGATTGGTGGCATAGGAAGCGGAAAACTTGTCACAGGTCCCAGGTATCCAGAATCTTCGCCCATTATTCCCATTTTTCAAAGTATTACTGGAATAAGCGAAATAGCCGGAATTGGCACAATTTTTCCTGATGAAAACAACATCCCCAAACTGCATATGCATGCAACAACAGGCAGAAAAAAAACCACTTTGACCGGTTGCATCAGACCTGGAATTACTGTGTGGAAAATCGGCGAATGTATTATTCTTGAACTTGTTGGTGCAAAGGCAAAAAGAATAAAAGATAAAAAAGCAGGGTTTTCTGTACTGGAACCAGATTTATGAAATCAGTTTGCTGACCATTTCAACCCTTTCAAAGTCAGCATTTGGCGGAACATTGTCACTCATACCAAGGATAAAAGATTTTCTCTCCTTCAAAGGTACAATAACCTCATTGATGTATCTGATAAAGTCCTGCTTTGTCCCTCCCTCTTTACAGACAAGCACAGAAGGAATGCCTCCCTGAAGAACGACCCTGTTATCAAGAATATCAAGAGCTTCTTTTAATGTAATGTTTGCCATCGGCGCAGTCACAATTGCCTCAACAACATCAAGGCCGCATCCTGGAACAAGAGGAAGAAGATTTTCTGTTCTTCCACACCAGTGGCCCTCAAAAATTTTTCCTTTTTCACTGAGTATTTTTTTACATTCCTGATAGTATGGAACTGCATACTCTTTAAATATTTTTGGTGTAATCATTACTCCATCCATATTGTCGCCAGTTGCAATAATATCCGCATACCCATCTGCAAGGATTTTTACTGCCTCAAGGTATTTCCTAAAATAGACATTCAATAATTCATCAACCTCTTTTCTGTAATCAACCCATAAATAAAAGGCATTCATATAACCTGCATCAATTTTTGCAAACTGAATAAATGGAACAGAAAAACAACCATTCAGTATAACTCCGTCCTGACCTGTTTCTCCAAGGGCTTTCAATGTGGGTTCATAATCTGGTTCAAATTCCATTGCCTCTGCAATATATTTCATTACCCTAATATCATCAACACTTTTTATAAAATGTTCAGAAAGATGCCTGGAGCGAAATTCTCCTTCTGTTTTTCTGTGCATGCATCTCACAACTCCAATAGGTGTTTCCATTTCAGTAATCGAACAATCGCCTGTATTTTCATGTTTGACTATGACGCTCCTATCATACACTGTTTTTATGCCCTGTTGCCTATTCCAGATATATCCTCCAATGGCTCTAACGATATCGTTTCTGCTCATACCGTGATATTTCTCAGGCAGTGTTCCTTCATCTGTGTTGACGCGCAACCAGTAATCAAAATTTGGTGCCCATACAAGGCAGTCAACCTTTTCATTTCTCAATGCCTTCAAATATCTTTCTCTTTTTGTCATTTTTCGTCCCCTTTAACTTCCATGTACACCAGACAAAAGTTTTTTCTTAAATTCCAGATAATACATAAAATTTTTATATGATACGTCAGGAGGAATTGAATGGTCAATTGTAGGGATATAACCTCCTGTTTCCAGTAAATATGGTACCTGCCTCAACAGTTCTCTTTCAATCTCTTTTTTCCCTTTGGCAATTTCTCTTTTGTCGATACTTCCAAGCATAGCAAGGTCTCTGCCATAAGTTTTTCTAATCTTTACAGCATCCATGCCTGCTGCCTGTTCCACAGGACATATGTGATTAAACCCTGCTTCAATAATAAGAGGAAGCAGCACCTCAATATTGCCATCGCTATCAAGGCTGATAATCCTTACTCCGTGTTTCATCAGATACGCGTTAATGATTTTATATCTCGGCAACAGGAATTTTTCAAAGATGTATGGAGAAACAAGAGGACCTGTTTTGTATGCAAAGTCCTCAAAATAATTGTACCAATCAACATCAACATCTTTCAAAGCCCTTTCAGTAAGTTGCATAAAAAACTCAGCCAAAAAATCAAGCATCTCTTCTGCAAAAGATGGGTCGTCATAAAAGACAGTACATGCATTTTCTGTTCCCATCCATCTTCTCAACATGCTGTAAAGGCCGAAACCACCAAATCCTGTCAGAGCCAAAGGGTAGTCCCTGGACTTCCAGCAACGAACAAGGTCATTCCACCATCTTGGGTATCTGACAGGCGAATGAGGATTGTATCTTTTTTTCATCTCATAAAAACTTTCTCTGTCAGTAACAGGAAAACTAATATACTGATCCATGCTCATTCTTGTTCCGCCAACAACCCCTTCTTTCAGCGCCTTATGAACAACACCATCATAACCTCTGTACACAATAATTCTTTCATTTTCCTCAAGCACCTCGTATTCAAACATTGGTATCAAGTCTGTTCGTAATGGAATAAATTCCCATCTTTCAAATCCAAAAAATTCATTACCATTTAAATAAAAGCATGAATCAACATCAGCAGGAAGTCCTTCTTTCAGCCACCTTGCAATTGTTTGAGGCCATGCTGCAATTTCAACAAATGGCGCATGGTCAACATCTTTGAACAGATTGCACCTGACAAATCTTTCTCTTGAATTCATTGCTTTCTCCTGGTAACAAGAACACTTGTTGAAAGTCCTTCAATAAACTGATGAGATGTTTTTTGTATCCTTTATTGGTACAATTGAACCTGTCTTACCAGAAAAACCAATCTCTAAATGGTGATTCCTGAAAAAAACAACTTGTTCTTGTGACTTTGTTTTTGCCATAATCCTTCAGCATGTTAAACGCACCTTTATTGTATCAGAAGTTTGTTCAATATCCAATGAGGAAAATCCTTGACAAAACCTGGGGGTATAATAAGGTTATTTGAAAATGTGGTTGCTATAAAACTGAAAAAGGACGAATTGAATGGCGGCCCAAAGGTGTGCTACCTACTCATAAATGATAACCGGGAAGGAGAAAAAGAGATAGAATGTTTCGGCACAAAAAGGAAGGTTAGATACATCCTGTACTGCCCCATTTATCAAGAGCAAAGTAAGGGAGAATTCAGCCACTCAGTTAAAGTTAATTGTTTTATCTCTTTCTGTTCAAATTCCGCAGGTGTCATATATCCTAATGATGAATGTGGATAATCCTGGTTATATCGGTTAATCCAGTCCCACCAATTCTTCCCGGAATTCATACACACTGGTCCATTATTTTGTCCACACCTTCCTCTTCTTTTAATGTCCGGATTACTCGTTCTGTTGGTTGCGACCCGTTATCACTTACCAAACAAATAGTTCAATGGTTTTCAACCTGGTGTCTTCCTTCTTCAATCACTCCTATTCTTGTCCTTG
>Ga0209204_1002005_pt1 | contig 17587 bp, 10 predicted proteins | sample AD_JPNMR2_MetaG_FD_184425 | JGI IMG/M metagenome (GOLD analysis project Ga0209204, IMG submission 184425) | Active sludge microbial communities of municipal wastewater-treating anaerobic digesters from Japan - AD_JPNMR2_MetaG (SPAdes) (version 2) | ecosystem: Engineered > Bioreactor > Anaerobic...
TAACTTTGCATCTTAATTTTTTGAAGAAAAATGAGACAATTAAAAATTACTAAATCCATAACGAATCGCGAAAGTGCATCTCTTGATAAATACCTTCAAGAAATTGGTAGAGAAGATCTTATAACCGTTGAGGAAGAAGTAGAATTAGCTCAACGTATTCACAAAGGAGATAGAGCTGCATTAGAGAAACTCACCCGTGCTAATTTGCGTTTTGTGGTTTCTGTCGCCAAACAATATCAAAATCAGGGATTAAGTTTGCCTGATTTAATCAATGAAGGAAATTTAGGACTTATAAAAGCAGCCGAAAAATTCGATGAAACACGGGGTTTCAAATTCATTTCTTATGCCGTATGGTGGATTAGGCAATCTATTCTGCAAGCTTTGGCAGAACAATCTCGTATTGTACGACTGCCATTGAACCAGGTAGGATCATTAAATAAAATTAATAAAGCCCTTTCAAAATTCGAGCAAGAAAATGAGCGTATTCCTTCCCCTGAAGAATTAGCTGAAGAATTAGACATCCCAGTAGATAAAATTGCTGACACCATGAAAGTGTCAGGGCGTCACATCTCTATGGATGCTCCATTTGTGGAAGGAGAAGATAATACGTTGCTAGATGTAATGGTAAATGAAGATTCACCTGATACCGACCATATTCTAATCAATGAATCCTTATCACAAGAAATTGAAAGAGCTTTGTCTACCTTATCTGAAAGAGAACATCAAATTATTAAAAAGTTTTTTGGATTAGGGGTTCCTGCAATGACACTTGAAGAAATAGGTGATGAGTTAGGTTTGACACGCGAACGGGTTCGTCAAATCAAAGAAAAAGCTATCCGACGACTACGAACAAGTTCAAAAAGTAAATCATTAAAAAGTTATTTAGGATAATTTCTTTTTACTCAAATGATAAAAAACCGTTTCATATAAGTTATGGACGGTTTTTTTATTATTTACTTTCTTCCCTCTTCAGATAATACCTCGTGAAATTCTCCCATAAAATACCCGTCAATACTCAAATGAAAATTGTAACTTTGTAACCTATTATTAAATCTTCTTGCATAAAAGATGAAAAAGAGAATTTTTTTAGTCGTTTACCTTTTTATTTGTTTCTTTATCGTTGGTTTCGCTCAACGTCCTTTTAGCTTCGCATTATTAACCGATTTGCATATTTCTGCAACCAATCCTCAAGCTTCAGAAGACCTTCAAATGGTAATTGATGAAATCAATACCAACGATCAGATTGAATTCATCCTTGTGTCAGGCGATATTACCAATTATGGAGATAAATTATCGCTTGAAATGGCTAAACGAATTTTAGATCAACTCAAAAATCCATATTACATTGTGCCAGGCAATCATGAAATGAAATGGAGTGAATCTGGAGCAACCGATTTTGCTAAAATTTTTGGTGATGATAAATTTTCTTTTACTTATAACGATTGTTATTTTATTGGTTTGGCAACGGGACCCATTATCAAAATGGGCGATGGACACGTAGCACCCCAAGATATTGAATGGACAAAAAAACAATTAAAGAAAATTGGTAAAAATAACCCCATATTTGTAGTAACTCATTATCCACTTTTAAATGGCGATGTTGACAATCGGTATGAAGTAACCGATGTTATTCGTCGCTATAATGTTCAAGCAGTATTGGGAGGACATTATCATCGAAATGTTTTTTTAAATTATGATGAAATTCCAGGTATCGTTCATCGTTCAACTTTAAGAGGAAATGAGCCAAAAGGAGGCTATTCAATTTTAAACGTGAGTGATTCTATTTATGTTTATGAAAAGATAATTGGTAAAACTGCCCGTAAATGGTTAAGTTTACCATTCGGCAAAAAACATTACCCAAAGCCAAATTTATCTCTCCGTCCTTCCTTTGCTGTAAATCAATTTTATCCAAACGTAAAAGAAAAATGGAGAAAAAACACACTGGCTGCAATTTACACCACTCCAGCAATTTCTGAAAATTATATTTACTATGGTGATGATAAAGGTTATTTTTACTGTATTTTTGCAAATAATGGAAATTTAAAATGGAAATTTAAAACTGGTAACAGAATTATTTCTTCGCCTACTGTTCAAAATGGGAAAGTGGTTTTTGGCTCATGCGATGGAAATATCTATTGTTTGAATACTCAAAATGGAAATTTAATCTGGAAATTTGAAACAGCAAATGCTGTTCTGGGATGTCCGTATATTCAAAATGATACAGTACTGATAGGAGCAAGTGATGGAAAATTCAGGGCGTTAAATTTAAACAATGGAAACTTAATTTGGCAATATGAAGGAATAAAAAATTATATAGAAACTCGCCCCGTCGTTGCTAATGAAAAAGTTTATTTTGGTGCGTGGGATACTTATTTTTATGCATTACATCTTGAAGATGGCAGTTTAGCTTGGAAATGGAATAACGGCAATTCAAATATTTTTTATTCTCCAGCAGCAGTTTTGCCGGCATATTCATTCAATAAAATATTTATTACCGCTCCGGATCGTTTCTGGACATCATTGGATGCAGAAACAGGAAAAGTTGTTTGGCGAACCAATCAACACGAAGTACGAGAAACAATTGGAATTTCTGAAGATAAAAATACCGTTTACAGTCGAGCTATGAACGATAGCGTGTTTGCTGTCGATGTACAAACAAATTATCCGAAAATAATCTGGAAAACCAATGCGCAATTTGGGTATGATCATAATCCCAGCATGCTTATTGAACGAAATGGAATAATTGTTTTTGGAACAAAAAATAGTTTGTTGGTAGGAATAAACGCAAAAGATGGTTCTGTAAACTGGAAACACAAAATTGGCAATTCTATTATCAATACTGTTTCCTTTATTTCAAATAACGAATTTATTATTACTACAACAGAAGGCGTAATAGCAAGGATAAAATTTTAACAAAATGAAACTTTCTCAAATTGCAACGGTTCTTAATGCAAAAATCAAGAAAAATATTCCAGATGTTGAAATTAATTGGTTGTTAACTGATAGCCGAACAGTTTCTTTCCCATCTGAAAGTCTTTTTTTTGCTATCAAGACACAAAGAAATGATGGACACAAATATATTGGTGAACTTTATGAGCAAAATGTTTATTATTTTGTGGTGAGTGAAATGCGGCCAGAATTTGATCGTTATGAAAAGGCAGTTTTCTTTTTCGTGAAAGACACTCTTGAAGCTTTGCAACGACTGGCAGCTTTTCACCGAAATTCCTTTCAAATTCCTGTGATTGGCATTACCGGAAGCAATGGCAAGACCGTTGTAAAAGAATGGCTCTATCAATTGCTTCGTTTTGATTATCACATTACTCGTTCCCCTCGCAGTTATAATTCACAGATTGGCGTTCCGCTTTCAGTTTGGGCATTGAATGAAAATACACAATTGGGAATATTTGAAGCCGGCATTTCTCAACCTCACGAGATGGAACGTTTAGAACTGATGATTCGACCTACCATTGGCATTTTTACTAATTTGGGTGAAGCTCATCAGGAAAACTTTTCCAGCTTGAAACAAAAATGTGAAGAGAAACTCAAACTTTTTACTCATACAGAAGTCTTGATTTATTGCTGTGATAACAAACTTGTGGACATTACCATTGCTCAATCCAATTTTAAAGGGAAATTGTTTTCCTGGGGAAGAAATGAAAAAGCTGTTGTCAGGGTTTTAAGCATTGAAAAACAATCAAATACAACAGAAATTAGTTTAAAATATCAAAATCATGAAGATAGTTTTACGATTCCTTTTATTGATGATGCTTCCATTGAAAATGGTTTGCAATGCATCAGTTTGATGTTATATTTGAACTATGATGTGGGAACAATAAAAAAACGCGTTTTGCAATTAGAACCAGTAGAAATGCGGCTGGAAGTAAAACAAGGAATTCATAACTGTTTGATTATCAATGATACTTATAATTCAGACCTCAATTCTTTGACCATTGCACTCGATTTTTTAAACCAACAAGCAGCTTCCAAAGATTTATCGCGAACTCTTATTCTTTCTGATATTTTACAAAGTGGACATTCTTCAGAAGAATTATACAAAACAGTAGCTTTTCTGGTGAAAAGTAAAAATATCCAGCAAATGATCGGCATTGGTTCAGAAATATCCAAATATGCTGACGAATTTAATTTTGAGGATAAAAATTTCTTTGAAACGACGGAAGATTTTTTAAAATCTTCTTTGATTTATACTTTTCAAGATAAAATTATTCTTCTCAAAGGTTCCCGTAAATTTCAATTTGAAAAAATTCTGGAAAGGTTAGAATTAGTAGCTTATGAAACAACGTTGGAAGTAAATTTGAATGCCTTGATTGAAAATTTCAATTATTTTCGGTCAAAACTTTTACCTGAAACAAAAATTATGAGTATGGTAAAAGCTTTTGCTTATGGAAGCGGTTCAGAGGAAGTGGCAAGAGTTTTACAGCATCATCATTGTGATTATCTTGCTGTAGCTGTTGCTGACGAAGGTGCAGAATTAAGAGAAGAAGGTATTAGAATTCCTATCGTTGTAATGAATCCAGAAAAAGGAAGTTTCAGAATGATTCTGGATTATCAATTAGAACCTGAAATTTATAGTTTTCGTATATTGGAATCTTTTTTAACCGCTACAGAGAAATTAGGTATTGTGGATTATCCGATTCATATTAAAATTGACAGTGGCATGCATCGATTGGGATTCGATCCTTCTGAAGTGGAGAAATTAATTTCTATTCTAAAAAATCAAAATCAGTTAAAAGTTCGTTCAGTGTTTTCTCATCTGGCAGCTTCTGATGAACCAGCATTTGATAATTTTACAAGACAACAAGTAGAAACTTTTTCCAGTTGTGCCGATAAGTTTTCAGCAGCTTTCCCCCATCATATCTTGCGTCATATTTTGAATTCTGCTGGAATTGAACGTTTCCCAGAATATCAATTTGATATGGTACGACTTGGAATTGGACACTATGGTATTAGTTCTTTGCCAAATATTAAGCTAAGGCAAGTTTGCTCGTTAAAAACAATTATATTACAAATTAAAAACGTCAAAAAAGGAGAAACTATCGGTTATGGAAGAAAAGCTATGATGAAAGAAGATGCTCGAATTGCAGTGATTCCGATTGGTTATGCTGATGGTTTTGATCGTAAATTGGGAAATGGTGTAGGTGAAGTTTTAGTTAATGGTAAAACAGCAAAAGTAGTTGGAAATGTCTGCATGGACTTAACTATGATCGATGTGACCCATCTTGACATAAAAGAAGGTGATGTTGTAGAAATTTTTGGTGAACATTTACTTATTTCAGAAATTTCCAAAAAATTAAATACCATTCCTTACGAAGTATTAACGCGTGTTTCACGTCGGGTAAAACGAGTTTATATTTACGAATAAAAATTGCTAAACTTTTTCCTGTAAAAAAATATGATTTTAGCTTTAATTCAAAAGATTGAAACGTGTGATAATTTATTGAAGAGTGCCTCTTATCTTGCCGTTCAATTAAAAAAGAAATTTGGTATTTTATTGATAAACAATAAGAAAGAAGAATTAATTGAAAAAGAAAAATCTTATTTAAATTCTAAAATGAATTCTTTACAACTTCTTTCTCAACCTGATCAGATTTTTTTTACTACTTCTGGAAAAGAGCTTCCGGAAATCTGCGAAAAAGTCGAAGCTTTGTTTCTTCTTATTCAATTACCGGATGATTCGAAAAAAAATATTCGTTTCTGGCTTTCGCAATGTCGTGAGTTGCGAATACCCTATGTTCTTTTTAAAGATTCGTTTTCGTCTTTAGATTTATCAAGAGTAATAGTTCCCATTAATTTTTTAGAAGAAGAAATTGAAAAAGCTCAATTTGCGTCAGCTTTTGGACGCTTTTGTGGCAGTAAAATAATAATACTACTGGCAAATGATTATGGCTCGAAAGCTCGTCAGACTGCAGAAAAGATGAAGGAATTGTTTGATAAGTTTCAATTAAATTATACGTTGGAAAAGGGCAATGCCGACAGTTTTAAAATAGAGAACGAAGCTGTTCAATTGGCTATTGAGGAAAATGTTGGAATGGTGTTTGTTTCTGCTTCCAGAGAATATGGCTTAGATGACATTGTTTTTGGTCCAAAAGAACTTCATCTGGTTAAGAAATCTCCTGTACCTATTTTGTTAGTCAATCCTCGTGGCGATTTGTACGCTCTTTGTAATTAACTTGTTTTCAATTATATAGGCACCTTCTTAATCAAAAAATTCTAATATCTTTTTGTATTTTTGTATTTGTAACATTAGATTTTTATGCTTAATTTTGAGAGCCTCTGTCAAATTAATACTCTGAAAAATCAATGAAAAACATCTTTTTTGTTATCATAATTTTTTTATCTCCTCTTATAACCTTCTACATGAAAGCAAATGAAGAGGAATCTTTCATAACAAAACTGAATGTGCTTGATAACGATTCTATTTACAAATATGTTTATATATATAACAATGGAAAGAAAGTGGTAGAAACCAAATATTTTCAAAAAAACAATGAATGGTTTCGCTATTCTCAGATTGAATGGACTTATGAAGGAGAAAATTGTACTTCTCAAATTGAAAGAAAATGGGAAGACAAAAAATGGAATCCGACTTACTCTATTGAGTACCATTATGAAAATAATCAATTAATAGATGAAATTGATTATAATTATGAGCAAAATTCAGCATTAGCTGTATATAAAACTCATTTTGAATATCAAAATTCTAAATTAATTTCTAAAAAGAACTATCAATTTGAAAATGATAATTGGCGATTGATACAAGAAATAAATTATCACTATGCCACTGATGAAAAAATAGATTCTATTCTTCTTACTTTCTATGTTTCTGAAAATGAGAAAGAGGAATTCCTTTCCACTTTTGGATATTTGTTAGACGGCTTGATCTCAACTAATCTTATTCAACAAAAAAACGACTCAGGCAAATGGATAAATAGTCAGCTTGTTCAATGGTTTTATCATCCTGGCACACAACAAGTTGCTACTTTAATTACAAAAAAGTGGGATGTTAATTTCACAAAATGGGAAAATTATCAAAAAAGTGAATTTAAATATGTTAATGAGCAACCTTTAACTGAAATTTATCAACATTGGGAATTGGCATTCTGGCGAAACGATTTTCGTTATGATTATTTTTATGATGAAAGTGGAAATTTAGAAAAGAAAGTCCTTTCCTTGCCAATTTATGAAAAATGGCGTCCTGCTATTAATATCTTCTATGATAATTATACCAAAAAAATGTCCCATGTAATAAAAGCCCAATACGATTTCTGGGGTGGAGAAGTAAATGAACCCCTTACTTCTTATATTCCTTTTTTGTTCAATGATGAATGGACAATAAAAAAAGCTCAGTATATAGAAATTGATTATGATGATTTTATTGATAGAACAAATACGATTACCAATGAAAATAATAATATCTTTATTTACCCTAATCCTTCGGAAGGAATATATTATCTAAATCATTCGAGTGCTGAAATTCAATCTTGGACAGTTACTGCTTTAAATGGGCAAATGATTATTTCTCAAAAACAACCTTCTTCTTCTGTAATTGATTTGACAGACTGTCCTCAAGGAATTTATATTCTTAAAATGCAAACCAGTGATGGACAATTCATTCAAAAAATTATCAAAAAATAGAATTTTGTTTTCAAAAAATGATTCAAAAGATAAATCAAAAATTTAATAAAAATCATTCAATCGTAAAATTTTTTATTATGGTCACAACTTCCATAGCTTCTACTGCTCTGGCAGGCAATCCTTTTTTTGAAACTTACAAAACACCGCATCAAACTATTCCTTTTAACTTAATTAAAAACGAACATTATATTCCTGCTTTTGAAGAAGCTATTCGCCAGCATAATAAAGAGATAGAAACTATTACCAACAATTCAAAGTCGCCTACTTTTAAAAACACTATTGAAGCGTTAGAATATTCTGGGAGATTACTGGACAAAGTCAGTTCACCTTTTTTTAATTTATTAAGTGCCGAAACTAACGATGAACTTCAACAAATAGCCGAAAAAATTTCACCAGAATTAACTGAACATTTTAATTCTATTTATTTAAATGATAAATTGTTCCAGCGGATTAAAATTGTTTATGGACAAAAAGATAAGCTTCCGCTTACTCCTGAACAAAATATGCTATTACAGCAAACCTATGATGCTTTTGTAAAAAATGGAGCAAACCTTTCGGATACAGATAAAGAAATTTTTCGCCAATACACAAAAGGATTAAACTTACTGACCCTTCAATTTGGTCAAAATGTACTGAAAGAAACCAATCAATATCAATTGCTTATCAAGGATAAAAATGTATTAAGCGGTCTACCCGAAGATTTATTAAACACACTGGCTGAAAACGCCAGAAAAGCTGGCAAAGATGGTTGGTTGATTGATTTAAAGCAAACTACTTATACTCCTATGATGAAATATGCCGATCAGCGAGATCTAAGGCGTGAATTATATTTGGCTTATAATACCCGATGCATGAAAGGTGGCGAATATGATAATCAAGAAATAATTAAAAAAATTGTCAATCTTCGTTTGAAAATTGCTCAACTGCTTGGATATTCTACTTATGCGGATTACGTACTTGTTCATAGGATGGCTGAAAACAAGAAAAATGTATATGATCTCTTAAACAAATTGTTAACAGCTTATAAGCCGACCGCCAGAAAAGAATATGAAGAAATTCAAACTTATGCTGATGCAATCGGAGCTTATTTTGAAGTTCAACCGTGGGATTGGAGCTATTATTCAGAAAAATTGAGATCAGAAAAATATCAAATTAATGATGAATTGTTAAAGCCTTATTTTGAATTGGAAAAAGTGAAAAATGGAGTTTTTGGTTTGGCAACGCGGCTTTATGGGATTCATTTTACAAAAAATCCAAAAATTCCTGTTTATCATCCAGAAGTAGAAGCTTATGAGGTAACTGATAAAGATGGAAAATTTATAGCAGTTCTTTACACTGATTTTCATCCGCGTGAGGGGAAACAAAGTGGCGCTTGGATGAGTGAATTCAAAGGACAATGGAAAAAAAATGGAAAAGATAGTCGTCCACAGATTGTAATTGTTATGAATTTTACTAAACCTACTGCTACCAAACCTGCTTTATTAACTTTTGACGAGGTAACTACTTTGCTACATGAGTTCGGTCATTCATTGCATGGAATGTTGAGCGATTGTACTTATCCTTCTCTTTCAGGTACTAATGTTTATCGGGATTTTGTAGAATTGCCTTCGCAAATTATGGAAAATTGGGCTTTTCAAAAAGAGTTTCTTGATGACTTTGCTGCTCATTATGAAACAAACGAAAAAATTCCTGATGAACTGATCAATAAGATAAAAGAAGCCAAGAATTTTCACGTTGCTTATGCCTGTCTTCGCCAATTGGGATTTGGTTACCTTGATATGGGCTGGCATACTTTATCTACAGATTTTGAAGGAAATGTGGTTCAATTTGAAAAAAACTCTATGATAGATACGCAAATTCTTCCTGATGTACCGAATACTGCCATTAGTCCAACTTTTACTCATATTTTTTCTGGTGGTTATGCAGCAGGCTATTATAGTTATAAATGGGCAGAAGTGCTGGAGGCTGATGCTTTCTCTGTGTTTGAAAAAAATGGCATTTTTGATCAAGGTACTGCAAATTCTTTTTTGGAAAATATTTTAAAAAAAGGTGGAACAGAGCATCCTATGATTTTATATAAACGTTTTAGAGGACAAGAACCAACAATTGACGCGTTGTTACAACGAAATGGCATTGTGACGAATAATTAAAGAATTCAAGAAAATTGTTTTTATGTTTTGAAAAAGAATTTTTACTTGTTAAATTTTTTAAAGATTGTTCGTAAATTTATTATAAATCAATCATTTAAAAATGAAAAAAATCATATTTATGTTTTTTCTTCCAGGCTTTTTATGTTCCTGTCACAAGGTTGCCCATTATTCTTCTTATGATGAATATCCTGTTTACAATGGTTCTGATTTAGAATTAACTTACACTCCACAAGCTTCATTTTTCAGGGTATGGGCACCGACTGCTTCACATGTAAAATTATTACTTTATGATGATGGTGAAAATGGAAGTGCTTATAAGATTTATGATATGAAACATGCTGAAAATGGCACATGGAAATTAAAGATAAAAAAGATTTGAAAGGGAAATTTTATACTTTTCAAGTAAACATTAATGACAAATGGTTGGACGAAACGCCAGGCATGTGGGTAAAAGCTACAGGCGTAAATGGTAAACGTGCCGCTATTATTGATTTTTCTGAAACTAATCCAGCAGGCTGGCTAAATGACCAGCGTCCGCCATTGAAAAATCAAGCTGATGCAATGATTTACGAAGTTCATATTAGAGATTTTTCAGTTTCTCCCAATTCAGGCATAAAAAATAAAGGAAAATTTCTGTCATTTACTGAACGCGGCACTAAAAATCAATTTGGCGAAGCAACAGGCATTGATCATCTGAAGGAATTAGGAATTACTCATGTACATTTGTTGCCTGTATTTGATTTTGCATCTATTGATGAAACAAAATTATCTGAAAATAAATACAATTGGGGCTATGATCCGTTAAATTACAATGTTCCAGAAGGAAGTTATTCCTCCAATCCTTATGATCCAACCGTAAGAATTCGTGAATTCAAACAAATGGTACAATCATTGCATCAAGCAGGAATTCGCGTAATTATGGATGTGGTTTACAATCATACTTTTACAGGAGAAAATTCTCACTTGAATCTTCTTGTTCCAGGATATTTTTATCGAATGAATCCCGACAGCACCTGGTCGAATGCTACTGGTTGTGGCAATGAAACCGCTTCTGAACGTCCCATGATGCGGAAATTTATTGTCGAATCAGTCGTTTATTGGGCTACTGAATATCACATTGATGGTTTTCGTTTCGATTTGATGGGCGTTCATGATATTGAAACAATGAATGCCGTGCGTGAAGCACTTGACAGAATCGATCCTTCTATTATTGTTTATGGCGAAGGCTGGACGGCAGGTCCTTCTGTTTATCCAGAATCAAAACGAGCAGTGAAAAAAAATGCAAAATTGCTGGATAGAATTGCCGTTTTCAGTGATGATATTCGAGATGCTTTGACCGGTAGCTGGATGCATCCCGATATTCCTGGCTTTGTGTCAGGAAAAGACAGTCTGGAAGAAAGTGTAAAATTTGGTATTGTTGGAGCAATTTTTCATCCTCAAGTGGATTATACACGACTTATTTATTCAAAAGAACCATATGCCAAAGATCCCATTCAGGTGATAAATTATGTTTCCTGTCATGATGATTTATGTTTGGTTGATAAATTAAAAAAATCCCTACCTCCTGATGCCAATGTGAAAGAATTAATGAAATTTGATAAATTAGCTCAAACAGTTGTCTTTACTTCGCAAGGAATTCCATTTATTTATGCCGGTGAAGAAGTTTTCCGTAATAAAAAAGGTGTTCATAACACTTATCAGTCACCCGATTCCATTAATCAAATCAATTGGAATTACAAAACTACTTATCATGATATTTTTGAATATTACAAAGGGTTAATCTCACTACGTAAGTTACATCCTGCTTTTAGATTAGCTACTGAACAAAATGTGCAGGAATATTTGAAATTTATTGATATGAATACGCCTAATGTTATTGCTTATCAACTTTCAGAACATGCCAATGGCGATAGCTGGCGTGAAATTCTAGTTATTCTGAATGGTAACAGGAAACCGGTGGAAGTGCAAATTCCTGAAGGTGAATGGAATGTGGTATGTCACGATGGACAGATCAATCTGGCAGGGATTTCGGTCGTGAAAACAACAAATTTTGTAGTGGCAGCTTCTTCAGCAAGTATTTTATATCAAAATTAATCTGTTGACTTAAAAGTAGATGGAAGAAGAAAGATTTTCAGGACTGCCAGAAAATGCTCACCGTGAATTAATGGAAGGTGAAGAATATCATCCCATTCTTTCACCTGAAAAAAATTATCCAGAAGTTAATTTTCGTTCTGTGTCTGTTGGTTTGCTAATGGCAATTCTTTTTTCAGCAGCGGCAGCTTATTTAGGTTTGAAAGTTGGACAGGTGTTTGAGGCTGCAATTCCCATTGCCATTATTGCTGTAGGACTTTCCAGTGCTGCTAAACGAAAAAATTCGCTGGGCGAGAATGTTATTATTCAATCCATCGGTGCCAGTTCTGGTGTCATAGTTGCAGGAGCAATTTTTACTTTGCCTGCTTTGTATATTCTTCAGGCAAAATATCCGGAAATTACCGTAAGTTTCATGCAAGTTTTTCTTAGTTCGCTTTTGGGTGGAGTGCTGGGAATTTTGTTTTTAATTCCTTTCAGAAAATATTTTGTGGCTGATATGCATGGAAAATATCCTTTCCCTGAAGCAACTGCTACTACGCAAGTTCTGGTTTCTGGTGAAAAAGGTGGTGATCAGGCAAAGCCCTTGATTCGTGCAGGTATTATTGGAGGTTTGTATGATTTTCTCATTGCTACTTTTGGAAGTTGGGCTGAAGTTTTTACTTCACGTGTTTTGCCTTTTGGGACAATGCTGGCTGATAAAATTAAACTCGTTTTTAAGGTAAATGTTGGTGCAGCAGTTCTTGGCTTAGGTTATATTGTTGGTTTAAAATATGCTGCTATTATTTGTGCAGGTTCAGTTCTGGTATGGTTTGTTATTATTCCAATTCTTCCTTTATTCAATGATAGTTTTTTACACATATTGAATCCTGTTTTTACTGAAAATTTAATTAATGTTCCTCCTGAAATTATTTTTCGTGATTTTGCTCGTCATATTGGCATTGGTGGAATTGCAATGGCAGGCATCATTGGTGTTATCAATTCATGGAGCATCATTAAAAATGCGATTCGTTTAGCTTCAAAAGAATTTAAAAAAAATAAGCCTGTTGAAACAACGGTAAAACGCACGCAACGTGATCTTCCGATGAAAATCATTATTGTTGGAATTGTTGTTACTTTACTGTTGACTTTTGCTTATTTTTATTTTGGTGTCGTAGGCAATTTATTGCAGGCAATAGTTGGCATTTTAGTCATTGGTATCATTACTTTTTTGTTTACTACAGTAGCCGCAAATGCTATTGCCATTGTAGGAACAAATCCTGTTTCTGGAATGACCCTTATGACTTTAATTTTATCGTCAGTGATTCTTGTGGCAGTAGGTTTGAAGGGACCGACCGGCATGATAGCTTCACTTGTTATGGGAGGCGTTGTTTGTACAGCATTATCTATGGCAGGTGGATTTATTACCGATTTAAAAATTGGTTATTGGATTGGGACCACACCAGCTAAACAGGAAACGTGGAAATTTCTTGGCACATTAGTTTCTGCGGCAACAGTTGGCATTGTGATCATGATTTTAAATAAAACTTATGGCTTTACTGGTGAAAAAGCTCTGGTAGCCCCGCAGGCTAATGCAATGGCTGCTGTCATCGAACCGTTGATGTCAGGTGGAGGAGCTCCATGGCTTTTATATGCTTTTGGAGCACTCATTGCTCTTGTCTTGAATTTTTTGAAAGTCCCTGCACTGGCTTTTGCACTCGGAATGTTTATTCCATTTGAATTGAACATTCCATTGTTAATCGGTGGTGGGATTAACTGGCTGGTTTCTACTAGAACAAAAGATAAAAAACTTAATCAGGTTCGTCAGGAAAAAGGTACTTTACTGGCTTCAGGATTTATAGCTGGCGGTGCTTTGATGGGTGTGGTAAGTGCAGCTTTACGTTTTGGTGGATTGGATTTTATCAATAATAAATGGGCTGAAAGTGCTGCAGCGGAATGGTTGGCATTGATAATGTATGCTGTGTTGATTGGCTATTTCATCTGGGATGTCATGCGAATTTCACCAAAAGATAAACAAAAAAATTAATAATTTTGTTATTACGTTTAAAGTTTAAAATTTCATTTTTGAATAATAATAAGAAATTAAAAGTATATGTTTGAATCATTAACAGAAAGATTAGAACGTTCGTTTAAAATTTTAAAAGGCGAAGGAATAATTACTGAAATCAATGTTGCAGAAACGCTCAAGGATGTAAGAAGAGCTTTACTGGATGCTGATGTCAATTATAAAATTGCAAAAACATTTACAGATACCGTTAAAGAAAAAGCACTTGGCCAAGATGTTCTAAAATCATTGAAACCCAGTCAGTTAATGATAAAAATTGTTCATGACGAACTGGCTGAATTGATGGGTGGCACAAGTACAGATATTAATTTAAAAGGTTCGCCAGCAATTATTTTGATGGCAGGTTTACAAGGTTCAGGGAAAACAACTTTTGCAGCTAAATTAGCCAATTTTTTAAAAACAAAACGAGGAAAAAATCCTTTATTGGTAGCTTGCGATGTGTATCGTCCTGCTGCTATTGAACAGTTGAAAGTGTTAGGAGAACAAATACAAGTGCCGGTTTATGCTGAATTAGAAAACAAAAATCCTATTTCTATTGCAGAATCAGCAGTTAAATATGCAAAGCTTCACGGTTACGATGTGCTGATTATAGATACTGCTGGTCGTCTGGCAATTGACGAAATGATGATGACTGAAATTTCTGCCATTAAGCAAGCTATTCAGCCACAAGAAATTTTGTTTGTAGTTGATTCTATGACAGGTCAGGACGCAGTGAACACAGCAAAGGAGTTCAATGATCGACTTGATTTTGATGGCGTCGTGCTGACTAAACTTGATGGTGATACGCGTGGTGGTGCTGCTCTTTCCATACGTTCTGTTGTTAACAAGCCTATAAAATTTGTAAGTACCGGTGAAAAAATGGATGCACTGGACGTTTTCCATCCTGAACGAATGGCTGATAGAATTTTAGGAATGGGCGATATTGTTTCGTTGGTTGAAAGAGCTCAGGAACAATATAATGAAGAAGAAGCACGACGACTGCAGAAGAAAATTGCAAAAAATCAATTTGATTTTAACGATTTTTTGTCACAAATTCATCAAATCAAAAAAATGGGCAATTTCAAGGATCTGGCTTCCATGATTCCAGGAGTGGGGAAAGCTCTCAAAGATGTAGATATTGATGAAAACGCTTTCAAGTCGATTGAAGCTATTATTCAATCTATGACGCCCGAAGAACGTGAAAATCCTTCCTTACTGAATGGAAGTCGTAAACAAAGAATAGCTCGAGGCAGTGGAACAACCATCGTGGAAGTAAATAGGCTTATCAAACAGTTTGACCAAATTAGCAAAATAATGCGAGTGGCAACAGTAGGTTCTAATAAAATGAAAATGAAGAAGAAGAAATAAAAGAATGTTAACGTTTTTTTCTATTAGAAATGTTGTCGGCAAAAAAGATTGAGATTTTTTTATAATGGGTAAAAATTGATAGGTTGTTAAAATTTCTTCACAGAATTTTTGTATTTGTTTATCTCTTATTCTTTAGATGTTTCCCATAATTTTATAAACATTCTTTTCCCGCTTTCAGTGTGGTTATAATTTTCTCTAAAAATGGCATATTAAAGAAATTCCTTAAAATTGACTATCCTCGCCGCAAGAAGCGAGATATTACGCCAATTTTATGGCTTCGCCACCGGAATTTCTAAAAAAATAAAAACAAAAACTACCCCGACGCAAGCATCGGGGAATTCTTACGATTAAATTACTTGAATTTACGTACCAATATTTTTTAATTACAAGCTACTGACTACCAATTCTTAACTTTTTTTCTGCTTCTTCCAGCACTTTTACCACTTCCAAACCCGATCGTCCATCGGCTATTTCGATTTTTTTATCCAGATGTTCGATAAAATATTTCAATTCTTCGGTGAGTGGTTGTTTTTGTTCATAAGGAATGATTCTGGTAGGATTTTCAACTTTCACGGGAATACCCTTTTCAAAGTGAATGCGTTTATCGTAAAATTTAATCTCCTTATCAATGGAAGCATCATCAAACGAAATCATTCCCTTGCTGCCAATGACCACCAACCGTTGCTCCTTAAACGGGTGAAGCCACGAAACAAAAATATGGGCATGAACATTATTCGGGTAATCCAATTGAGTGATGGTTACATCATACACATTTTCCTGAAGAAATTTTGAACCTTTTGAAACAATTTTTTCAGCCGGATGCCCCACGAAATAATCCAAAACCGAAATATCGTGCGGAGCAAATGACCAGAAAACGTTTTCTTCCGTACGAACCGTTCCCAAATTTAATCTGTTGGAATAGAAATAATAAAGATTTCCCAATTCTCCACTGTCAATTATTTCCTTGATTTTCCGAATAGCCGGATGGAAAAGCAATACATGTCCCGCCATCAATTGAACGCCTTTCCTTTCAGCCAGTTCAACAAGTTCTCTGGAAGTTTCGGTAGACAAGGTCATGGGTTTTTCAACCAAAACCGATTTTCCACTTTCAATAATCTTTTTGGTCACTTCGTAATGCAGTGGAGCAGGAACAGCAACGGTAAATCCGTCAAAATCCTTTTCCAATGCCTCTTCCAATTCTGTAAATCCTTCGACGGGATAAATTTTCAGCAATTCGTTCAAACGTTTGGCATTGGCTTCAACGATACCGCCCAAATTGCCCAATTGATAAAGCGTTTTGATGTGGTTTTGTCCCCATTTGCCACCGCCAACAACACATATTTTCTTGTTCATATTTAAAGTTTATAAACGTTTTTAGCTGGTGGAATGACATTTCTCAAATCTACAATCAAATGAGCATGTTGCATAATAAAGTCTGCTTTATAAATAGAATGATTGGTTGTAATCACTACTAAGTCTGCATTCTCCAGATTTTTAGCAGAATATTCCGTTGATTGAAAAGAATAACCTTCGGGAGTGGTAATGGCCGGAACATAAGGATCGTTATAGGAAACAATTCCACCTTTATTTGCAATAATATCAATGATTTCCAGCGCAGGAGACTCTCGATCATCATCAATATCTCGTTTATATGCTACGCCTAAAAAGAAAATTTTACTTCCATTAATAGCTTTTTTCTGTCTATTCAAAGCTGATGTAATTTTATTATACATGTGGTGTGGCATACGCATATTGATATGACCAGCAGTATGAATCATGGTTAAATCAAAATCAAACTTTTTAGCGATATATTCCAGATAAAAAGGATCGAGCGGTATGCAATGTCCGCCAATGCCAGGACCTGGATAAAAAGCTTGAAAGCCAAAAGGTTTTGTTTTAGCAGCTTCAATCACTTCCCAGATATTAATATCCATTTTCCCGGCTAACAATGCCAATTCATTGATTAAACTGATATTAATCAGCCGATAAGTATTTTCAAGAATTTTGACCATTTCGGCTACACGCGGAGAACTAACCAGATGCACATTTTGAATAGCTTTTTTATAAAGTGCTTCGCCAATTTTCAATCCCTCTTCGTTGATAGCTCCCAATACTTTTGGTGTATTTTTAGTTTTGTAAGTTTGGTTTCCTGGATCAACCCGTTCAGGAGAATAGGCCAGCCAGAAATCAACTCCATGTTTTAGTCCAGATTCGCGTTCAATAATCGGCAACATAAAATTTTCTGTTGTAGTAGGGAAAGTAGTGCTTTCCAGACTGATAAAAG
>Ga0209204_1002009_pt1 | contig 17582 bp, 14 predicted proteins | sample AD_JPNMR2_MetaG_FD_184425 | JGI IMG/M metagenome (GOLD analysis project Ga0209204, IMG submission 184425) | Active sludge microbial communities of municipal wastewater-treating anaerobic digesters from Japan - AD_JPNMR2_MetaG (SPAdes) (version 2) | ecosystem: Engineered > Bioreactor > Anaerobic...
AATAGGAGGCGAGCAAAATGGGACTTTATTACGTTACCACACCTATTTACTATGTGAATGCTGAACCTCATGCAGGGAGTGCCTATACCACAGTCTATGCCGATGCCTTGGCTCGGTATCACAGGCTCATAGGTGATCGTACGTTTTTTCTTACGGGCACCGATGAGCACGGTCAAAACATTCTCAAGGTTGCCAATGAAAAAGGTATAAACCCACAAGAATTCGTGGATCAAATGGCACAGAAATTCAAAGATGCTTGGAGATTCATGCGCATCTCCAACGACGATTTTATACGTACCACGGAGCCACGTCATGAAAAAGTAGTCCAACGAGTCATTGAAATCATGTACGAAAAAGGAGACATTTACTTAGGCACTTACCAGGGTTGGTACTGTCCCAAATGTGAGACGTATTACGGCGAGAATGAATTAGAAAATGGAAATTGTCCCATCCACAAAACACCTGTGGAATTCGTATCTGAAGAGTCGTACTTCTTTAAGTGGAGCAAGTACCAAGACCCGTTGCTGGAGCTTTATAGAACTAACCCAGATTTTGTGGTTCCTGCCACCAGATTGAATGAGATCAAATCCTTTGTGGAAAGGGGACTAAAGGACATATCCGTTAGCAGAACCAGTGTGCCCTGGGGTATTCCTGTGCCTTTTGACACGAAGCACACGGTCTATGTTTGGTACGATGCTCTTATCAACTACATTTCTGCTCTGGGATACACTGACTCAGGCGAGAAGATGGAGTTTTGGCCCGGTGTACATCTCATTGGTAAAGACATTCTTAGGCATCACGCAGCATTGTGGCCTGCCATGCTCATGAGCCTGGAACTGCGAGTTCCAAAGCGCGTAGTTGCCCATGGTTGGTGGTTGGTTTCTGGGCAAAAGATGTCAAAAAGCGTTGGTAACATATTCAGTCCACAGGACTTAGTTTCCCACATAGAAAACTCTGTGGGCTTGACTGAGGATATTGCGGTAGATGCTCTCCGCTACTTCATGTTAGCTGCAGGACCTCAAAGAGATGACGCTGACCTTTCTCTGGAAGCTCTTTGGGGGACCTACAATGCAGATTTGGCAAACGACTACGGTAATCTACTTCACCGTGTACTGGGCTTCATGAAGAAAAAAGGCATTGATACGGCGCCAAAGGTTACGGGGCAGCGTTACAGTCGAGTAGCAGCCGTGGTAGAGGAGCAGCTTCAAAAGTACCATGCTGCTTACGAAAAGGAAGACGTCCAAGGTGCGTTAAGCAGTGCCCTGGACCTTATTAAGTTCCTCAACGATTTTCAGGACAAAGAAAAACCATGGACCCTTAGTGGAGATGATTTAGCGGAGTTTCTGTACAGTGAACTGGAGGCTTATCGTGTTGCTACCACCATGCTCAGTCCAGCTATGCCTTCCGCTGCCCAGCGAGTGGCAGCTACCTTGCAAGCGCAACTTTCTCTAACCTTTGGTGAAGTCAGCGGTTTTAACCCAGACCTAACGCAGCCGCCGCTGTTTCCCAGATTCAAGGAGGATAAGGATAAGGATAAGCAAGGCGATAAGGGCGGCGCAAACAATGAACAAACCAAAGAAAGTGCGTCCCCTGAAGTAGAAGAAGGCAAACCAGTGGTGGACTATGACACATTCAGTAAGCTGGACCTGCGCATCGGCTTGGTGGAAGCTGCAGAGCGGGTACCTAAGAGCGATAAACTCATAAAGCTTTCGGTGGATTTAGGTTCTTTAGGAAAACGCACCATTGTGGCTGGCATAGGTCTTAAGTACGAACCTGAGGACTTGGTGGGAAAACGGATTGTGGTTGTGGCAAATCTTCAGCCAAGGAAGCTTATGGGTGTTTTGTCCCACGGTATGCTTCTGGCAGCCACAGGAGAAGATGGATTACCCAACCTGCTCAGCGTGGATGGGCAGCCTGAACCCGGGACTAAAATAAAATAGATGAGCGATAATAATATGTCAGACCAACACTCATGCGGCCATTACATTGACTCACATGCCCATTTGCAGGATCCAGCCTACGACGACAATAGGGAGGAAGTGCTTGAAAAGGTCAGAAGAGAACTCTTGAGTTTTGCATGGGTGGGTTATGATATTGAATCTTCGCAGAAAGCCCTTCAGCTAAGGCACCCACAGGAACCGGTAGCGGTCGGGGTTCATCCCCATAACGCTACTGGTTCCCTGGATGTTCTTAAGCAATATGAGAATATGTACCAACAAGCAAGCGCCGTTGGTGAGATCGGACTCGACACGGTTAGATCTGAAACTGCGCTTGAAGATCAACTGGTGTGGTTTCGTCGGCAAGTTGAAATAGCTCTTTACTTTGGTAAGCCCATAGTTATTCATGAAAGAGAAGCATTTCCTTATGTTATGGAGGTTTTGAACAAATACGGTTCCATACCTGTGCCCGTAGTGCTCCATTGTTTCTCGCATGGCCCCAATGAAGCTTTAGAGGCTCTAAAAAAAGACTTCTTTATTTCTTTCGCAGGCAATATAACTTACCCTAAAGCAGACCCCCTTCGCTCGGCTCTAAAGATGGTGCCTTTGGATCACCTCCTTTTAGAAACTGACAGTCCTTATCTGCCGCCGCAAGTTATCAGGGGTAAACGCAACGATCCCACTTACGTGAAGGAAGTCTACAAAAAGGCGGTTGAAGTTACTGACATGCCCATGGATGAGCTTTGCCAAGTTATATGCAGAAACTTCGCTCACGTTTTTGGTATTTCCTTGACTTTTTCTTAAACGGTTGAGTAAAGGCATTGTTAATGTTATATTAAATGTGAGAAGATTACCATAATGGCATTCGCTACCGTGCGGTGGCGAATGAGGAGGTGACTTTTTTGGCGAATTTTTCTGTGTTTGTGGATACCAGGTTGTGTAAATCCTGTGGGCTGTGTGTCATGGTGTGCCCAAAAAAGGTATTCGAGCTAAGAGCCCCCGATGGGAAGAGTGTCCCCGTCAGAGAAGAGGATTGCATCGGGTGCACCCAGTGTTTTAACATTTGTCCTGATTTTGCAATAACGGTCTTCAAGAAAGAAGGTGTTCAGGCTTGAGCAGAATAGTCATGGGCGACGTGGCGTGCGCCATGGGTGCCATTGATGCAGGGCTTAAATTCTATGCAGGATACCCCATTACACCATCTTCTGAAATAGCAGAAACACTTTCGGAGCTGTTGCCCAAACACCAGGGGATCTATTTGCAGATGGAAGATGAAATAGGCAGTATTATGGCAGTAATCGGCGCTTCCTATGCTGGCTATCCTGCTATGACTGCTACCAGCGGGCCGGGGTTTTCTCTCATGCAGGAAGCCATCGGGTACGCTGCCATGGCTGAGATTCCCATAACCATTGTTAATGTCATGCGTGCTGGTCCTTCCACGGGTTTGGCTACCCAAATTGGTGAAGGAGATCTAATGCAAGCTATTTGGGGAACTCATGGGGACCATCCCGTGGTAGTGTTTTCTCCAGGTAATGTTCGGGAGTTTTACATTTACACGCAAAAAGCGCTGTACTGGGCTGAGAAACTTCGCATGCCAGCTATTGTTTTGGCTGATGAAGTAGTAGGTCACATGAGAGAGAACGTGGAATTTCCAGAGCCCATAAAGATTCCAGCGAGAACAGTACCTGAGGTATCTCCTGAAAAGTATTTGCCCTACGCTACCGTAAACGGAGACGCTGTGCCATTGCCGCCTTTGGGACAGGGTTATTTGTGGCACGTCACTGGCTCAGCTCATGGGGAAGATGGTTTTCCCACTATTAAGCCAGACAAAGTAAAAGCATTACTGGACAGGTTAAATACCAAGGTTGAAAGACATCGCAAGGAGCTTATCGAATATGAAACATATGAGCTTGATGGCGCAGAAACACTGGTAATCAGTTTTGCTTCCATGGGTAGAGTGGCAAAAGGTGTCGTAGTGGAGCTTCGTAGCCAAGGGTACAAAGTTGGGTTAATTCGTCCCTTTACCATGTGGCCCTTTTTTAAGGAGGAGCTCAGGGACATTGTTAACCATGTCAAACCGAAGAAAATCGTCATACCGGAGATAAATTACGGCCAGCTCAGGCTTTTGGTGGAGTGGGCATTGAAAGGTTTTGATGTCCCTGTTTTGGGTGTGAACGTGGTAAATGGCGATCTTATCCCGCCTGAGCTAATCGAGGAGGCGATTCTCCATGGATAATCTCGGCAGCAACCATAATGCTGATAACGGAATAAACTTGGTACCCATGTCTGAGGCTCCTGAGAAGTGGCTAAGAAAACAGTATTTGCCCCACATTTGGTGCCCCGGTTGCGGCATCGGAACCATTCTAAGGCAAGTCATTGAGCAGTTTACAAAACTGGGGTGGCGTAATGACGAAGTGGTCTTTGTAACTGGTATTGGTTGCACTGGCAGGGCTTCAGGCTATGTGAATGCACAAACACTGCATACCATACACGGCAGGGCATTACCCACCGCCACAGGTATAAAGATGGCTCGGCCTGACATGCACGTGGTTGCCATGTTGGGCGACGGAGACGGTGTGGGCATTGGTGGAAACCACTTCATTCATGCGGCAAAGCGTAATATTGGTATAACTGCCATTGTGGTTAACAATCGCATTTACGGAATGACAGGTGGTCAAGTATCGCCTACCACACCCTCGGGAGCTAAATCGAGTACTACTCCTTATGGAAACGTGGAACCAGCCATGGACGTAAGCAAGTTAGCACTGGGAGCCGGAGCCACCTTTGTTGCCAGGGCGCATACAGCGAACCCTGTTTATTTGGGCCAACTTATCAGGAGGGCCTTGGAGCACGACGGATTTAGCGTGTTAGAGGTTCTTTCTCAATGCCCAACGTATTTTGGGCGTTTTAATGGTATGCCAGATGCTGTGCAGATGTTGGAATGGTTCAAGTCCAACACATTCATGGCAAAGAGCCCCTACGAAGAAAAGGAAGGAAAAATACCCGTCGGTGTATTCAGAGATGATAAAGAGACGCCGGAGCTGAGCAAAAGCTACCGACAACTTTGGGAGGAATAATGCCATGAGACGCGAAGTTTACATAGTTGGATCTGGAGGTCAAGGAGTAGTCCTCATGGGCGCCCTCCTGGCTGAGGCATATGCGCTGAAGAATTGGAATGTGGTGCAGACAGTGGTTTATGACGCAGCACAAAGGGGTGGTTTAGCGCGTGCTGAAGTGGTCATGAGCGATACGGAAATTTATTACCCCAAGGTGCGTAAAGCGGATGTGGTGGTTGCTTTCTCATCTGATGCTTTGCCAGGTGCTAAGTCCAAGATGAATGGCCACACTGTCATTCTTGCTGATGAAAGCCTCAGAGATAAGGGCGTGGAAAGTCTCGGTTTCAAAGTGGTTTATGTGCCCTTTGAACGATGGGCCAGAGAAGAGCTTCACAGTGCTCGTGTAATGAACATGGTAGCATTGGGATATTGCTTAAAGACCCTTGGCGACATCAGCCTCGAAGAAGTAGAAATGGCGTTAAAAGAACGATTTAAAGGAGATTTATTCAAGTTGAACATGGCTGCCGTTAAAATTGGGCTGGAAGCAAGTGAATTTTAATTTACTGTGGATTTTTTAGGAGGCGGTTGAATATGGAGTATGCTGAAAGCCCGGTTGTCATTGATGTGAAGGGACGTATGGTTCTTGATTCCAGAGGCAATCCTACTGTGGAAGCTACTGTGCTGCTGGAAGACGGTAGCATGGGCACGGCAGCTGTGCCTTCTGGCGCTTCTACTGGAACTAGAGAAGCTCTGGAACTGCGGGACAACGGCAAGGAGTTTGGGGGCAAGGGCGTGGACAAGGCCGTTGCCAACATAAATGAGGCACTGGCAGAAGTAGTTATTGGCATGGATGCTTACGATCAAGCTGGCATTGACATGGCCATGATTGAAGCTGATGGAACGGAGAACAAATCCAAGTTAGGAGCTAACGCCATTTTAGCAGTTTCTTTGGCAGTAGCCCATGCCGCTGCAAAGTCGCTTGGTTTACCCTTGTTTGCCTACCTTGGCGGTGTTCAAGGTAAGGTGTTGCCTATTCCACTCATGAATGTTATAAATGGCGGCGTACATGCTGATAGCGGTTTGGATTTCCAAGAGTTCATGATCGTACCTGCTGGTTTTGACAATTACAGCGATGCTCTTAGAGCGGGTGCCGAGGTCTATCAGGTTCTTAAGAGTGTGCTCAAGAAACAAGGTTACAGAATTGCCGTTGGCGATGAGGGAGGTTTTGCTCCCACTTTACCCAATCACAAGGCAGCTTTAGAAGTTTTGGTGGAAGCCATACAAACGGCTGGATATGAACCAGGAAAACAGGTTTTCTTGGCCCTGGATGCCGCAGCATCGGAATTTTACGATGGCACCAGTTATAAGTACGAAGGCAAACAGCTTTCCTCCAAAGACATGCTAGCTGTGTATGAGGAAATGGTTTCTCAGTACCCCATTATCTCCATAGAAGACGGTATGGCTGAGCAAGATAAAGAAGGCTGGAAGCTGATCACACAGAGCTTGGGCAGTAAAGTCTTGTTAGTGGGTGATGACGTGTTTGTCACCAACCCAGCAATATTCACCAAGGGTGTAGAAGATGGTATAGCTAACGCCATTCTTATTAAACTGAACCAAATCGGCACTCTGACTGAAACGCTGGATGTTATTCGCACAGCACACCTAGTAGGTTACCGCTGCATCATTTCACACCGCTCAGGTGAAACAGAGGATACTACCATTTCTCATCTGGCAGTTGCCACCAACGCTGGTTTTATTAAAACTGGTGCGCCAGCCAGATCAGAACGCGTTGCCAAATACAATGAATTGCTTCGAATCCAGGAATACTTAGGTGACAGTGCTGTTTACTTCGGCAAAGTGTTCCCGTGGTGGAAAGCAGTAAAACGTTGAGTTTGAGGTGAGTGATTTGCGATGAAAGAATTCCTCGTAGCTTCTGCCAGCGAGATTCTCAGCGGAAGCGTTACAGATGCTTATTTTGAGCGAACAGAAGAGATTCTCTCCAAAGCAGGTAAGAACCCAGAAGTTGTCATGGAGCTTCACGTAAAACAATTTCCTTCGCCAGATTACGGGTTTGGCGTGCTGGCAGGCACTTACGAGGTAATGAAGCTTCTAGAAGGCTTACCCGTAACCGTGGAAGCCATGGAAGAAGGTAGTCTTTTCTTCCCCGGTGAACCGGTAATGAATATAAAAGGTCCTTACCTAAGTTTCGGCAAGCTGGAAACGGCAATTATTGGCTTTGTGGCTTTCATGTCAGGTGTTGCTACTAAGGCGGCGCGGTGCAGAGTGGCGGCTTGGGATAAGAAAATGCTCAGCTTTGGCACTCGCCGTATGCATCCTGTGGTAGCACCAGCCATTGAGTACAGCGCCTACATAGGTGGTATGGATGGTGTGAGTAATACGGCCGGTGCTCGTAGGTTGGGTATTCCAGCTGCAGGCACTATGCCTCACGCTTTGGTCTTGGCTCTGGGAGGAGACCCTGGGACGGCCTTTGAATACTACGACAAGTACTTGGATCCATCAGTTCCCCGAATCATGCTAGTGGATACCACTGGGGCGCCCTTTAATGAAACCATGGAAGCTGTTAAAAGACTTGGACCTAAGCTCGAAGGCATACGTCTTGACACAAAGGATTTAGCCTATATTCTTTCCAGCATAAGATGGGAACTGGATCGTATGGGTCTTCGCAATGTAAACTTCTGGATCAGTGGTGGCATTGACGAGTACGAGATTCCCGCCTACGCACCCATGGTTGAGGGGTTTGGCGTGGGTACGAAAATCGTAAACGCGCCGGTGTTCGATTTCGCGCTCAAAATTGTGGAGGTTGATGGTGAACCCAAAGCCAAGTTTTCAAACACACCTGGTCATAAAAATGTTTGGCGCAGTGCGTGTCATGATGTGGTTTCACTGTGGGATTCCCAGATAAGCGAAGGAAAGAAAATGCTTGAACCAGTATTGGATCATGGTATACCGGTAAAGGAAGAGAAGTCTCCTCAGGAAGTAAGAGCGTTTGTACTGTCTCAGCTTGAGCAGTTGCCTTCGGAAGTAAAAAAGATTAAGTCACCGTCAAAATGGGAAGTGATTTACAGCGCTAGGCCTTAGGGCCTAGCGCTGTTGCCTTAAGAAATTATAAACGTCCTGCGTTTTGCCAGTGATGAGCAGTATATCAGAATCCTTAACTACGTAGTCACGGTTGCCCAAGATAAAGTCTTCAGAGCTTTTTACACCAACCACGAGAACTCCGTATTTACTGGGTACGTTTAAATCGCTTAGTTTTTTACCTATCCAACTGTTGGGCGGTTTAAGTTCTGCCATGACCAAATCCGTGTAAATCCCCATTACGTCGTAGATGTGTCCTTCCAGAAGTTGATAAGCGGCTCGCACACCGCTTTCGGCTGCAGGCATAATGATTTTCTCCACGCCCAGCTTTCTTAGCAGTCTGGCTTGAAGCTCCGTGTTTGCCCGTGCTACAACCTTAATGCCTTCTTCCAACAGTTCCATGGATAGCAGAGCAGAAAGGTCTAGCTCGGAAATGGCTACCACTGCAAAATCCACGTTGCGTATGCCAAGGGACATAAGGTCGTCCTTAGTGAGTTTGTAAAGATCTGCCTGTGCTGCAACTACTAAATAGGGCGAGAGTTCCTTGATTACTGTTTCGTCTTTGTCTAGGCCAATAACCTCGTGTCCCAATTCTGCTGCAGTTTTTGCGAAGGCACTACCGAATCTGCCTAATCCCAAGACTGCTACGCTTTTCTTTGCCACAGTATTACCTCCTTGTTTGTTACCCTACAATTATATCCTCTTCTGGGTAAGTGTAGCTTGGTAGCTCTGGTCTGAATATGTAGCCCGTAAGAATGGTGAACACACCCACACGGCCCACAAACATGGTCAGGATAAGTACTATTTTTGAAGCCACCGAAAGGTCAGGGGTTATACCCGTGCTCAGTCCTACTGTACCCAATGCGGAGAATACCTCAAAGGCGATCTGATGCAGATGCAAGGCTGGTTCAAAGATGGACAAAAGGACAGTACTGATTATCGCTATGGTTATGTTCAAAATTAATATGGCGTTAGCTGTATCCAAAATAGACCATTTGATGGTGCGATGAGCCACATGCACCCTGCTTGAACCTGTCAACACGGCTTTTATGTATTGAAACACACTAAAAAAGGTTGTGGTCTTAATACCGCCTGCTGTGCCACCTGGGGAACCACCTATGAACATGAGCAGCATGGTAATCAGCAGTGTAGGCAGAGTAGCATAACCATGGTTGATAGTGGAAAAACCAGCTGTCCTTGGCGTCACACTTTGAAAGAATGCTGCCAGTATTTTCCCCTGCACGCTAAGTGGTCCCAAAGTTTCTGGGTTGTTCCACTCAAAAACACCGATTAGCAAAGCTCCTGAGACTATGAGTACAAAGGTAACAATTAGTACTATGCGTGTGTGCAGCGAGAAGTAAAACTTCTTTTGCCTTATTTTTTGGAAGATTTCAGACCAGACAACAAAGCCCAAACCACCAGCTATGATTAGGCCCATTATGGTCAGGTTCACAATGGGGTTCTGGGCAAATTCGCTCAGGGAACGGTAGCCGCCATGCACGTCAAAACCAGCATTGTTGAAAGCACTCACAGAATCGAAAATGGATGCCCAAATTCCACCTGCCAGCCCTCTGGAGTTCAAGTAATGAGGTATGAACGTTATGCTAAGAAGCAAAGCGCCTATGAGTTCAACCAAAAGAGCGAACCTTACTGTAAAACCAAGAAGCTTTACCACGCCTTGAAGACTGTTCACATTCCACTGAGAAGCCAAAGTAATACGAGTTCTTAGCCCGATGCGCGCTCCCGTGAGAAGAAGCAGGGTGAACGTTGTAATGGTCAAGTAGCTCAAACCGCCGAACTGAATCAGCATCATGATGATGAACTGACCTCCAAAGTTCCAGTAGTCCCATGTATCTTTTACGATGAGCCCAGTAACGCATACGGCTGAGGTACTGGTAAACAACGCATCAACAAAATTGGTAAAACCTCCACCTCTGCTGGTTATGGGCAGAGCCAATAGCACGGCTCCTACCAAAATTACAGCGGCGAAACTCCTCACGATTAGTCGTCTTGCTTTGATTGCTGCTTCCATGTTTTATCACCCTCGCAATTCTCACGGGTATACATTATAGAACAAACCGCGCAAAAGTGTTAAAATAATATTAACTACTAAGGAGGTGTTCCCATGAATAGACCGCAAATCAAGACGGAACTGCCTGGTCCAAAGGCTAAAGAGATTATCGAGCGCGACGCGAAAGTGATGTCCACTTCACTAAGCCGCGATGTTCCCCTAGTAGTGGAACGGACGCAGGACGTGTGGATTTACGATGTTGATGGCAATGAGTTTCTTGACATGACCAGCGGTGTGGGTGTTACAAACGTTGGTCACACAAATCCCAAGGTTGTGGAAGCCATAAAGAATCAGGTAGAGAAATTCCTTCACTTTGCTGGCACCGATTTTTACTACGAACCCCAGGTTACTTTAGCAGAATCCCTAAACGACATAAGGCCCTTTGAAGAACCCGGACGGGTGTTCTTCACCAACAGCGGCACCGAGTCTGTGGAAGCCTGCATAAAGCTGGCGAGGTACAAAACGCGGCGCCCACTTTATATTGGGTTCTTAGGTGGTTTCCATGGAAGAAGCATGGGATCTTTGTCCTTTACTTCTTCAAAAGTCATTCAGCGTAGGTACTTTTCTCCCATGATGCCTCAAGTGGTCCACATTCCTTTCCCCGACACCTACAGGCCGCCTGAAGGCGTAATGCCCGAGAAGGTAACCGATTTTGTGATCTGGTATTTGAATCGCATGTTTGAAACCGTTGCTCCACCTGAGGACATTGCAGCTGTTTTAGTAGAGCCTATCCAGGGCGAAGGCGGTTACATTGTGCCACCCAAGGATTTCTTCCCCAGGCTGAAGCAGGAACTGGATAAGCACGGGATCTACCTCATCGTTGACGAAGTGCAGAGTGGCATGGGACGAACCGGAAAGATGTTTGCCATTGAGCATTTTGGCGTGGAACCAGACATTGTTTCCATTGCAAAAGGCATCGCTTCTGGTATGCCCATGGGTGCATGCTTAGCGAAAAGCAGTGTCATGGACTGGGAAGAATCTGCCCATTCCAATACCTACGGTGGGAATCCCGTAGCGGCTGTGGCCGCCATTGAAACCATAAAGCTTCTAAAATCTGGTTTAGTTGAAAACGCAGCCAAGATTGGCGACTATTTCATAAACCAGCTACGTGAACTTCAGAAGAAATACGAAGTAATTGGCGATGTGCGCGGCATAGGGCTCATGCTGGCAATCGATTTTGTAAAAGATCCTGTTAAGAGGGATTATAATTATGAATTAAGAAACAAAGTCATTCAGGAAGCGTTCAAGCGTGGCTTGGTGTGCTTGGCTGCTGGCAAGAGTGCGATCCGTTTTGCACCACCATTAACGCTAAAAGAGGAGCATGTGGACATAGCTATTGAAATTTTGGATGAATCAATAAAAGCTGCGCTGGGATAGCTTCCTAAAAGTTTCTGTATGTGTTTTTAGGAGGCGATGAATCTTGGGGCTCAAAAGAACCTCTTTGTATGAAGTGCATAAGGCACTGGGGGCTAAGTTAGTTGAGTTCGCAGGTTTCGAGATGCCCTTGCAGTACACGGGCATAATTGATGAACACATGGCTGTCAGAACCAGTGCTGGCATGTTCGATGTTTCCCACATGGGCGAGTTTTATTACAAGGGCGACATCGATGCCATAAACATGGTGGTTACGGTGGACCTCACAAAGCTGGAACCATGGAAGGCTGCTTACACCATGCTGTTGAACGAAAGTGGTGGCGTCGTCGATGACTTAATCGTTTACCGCCTATCGCCAGATGAAGTACTGCTTGTGGTAAATGCGGCGAATATTGAGAAGGACTTCCAGCACATACTTAACTACCTGCCCAAAGAAGGCTCTCACGTGTTCGAGAATGTGTCCGACAAGTGGTTTGATATTGCTGTGCAGGGACCAAAAGCCGTGGACATATTGAAAACCTATTTCCCTCAGGTTGTTGATTTGGCTGTCTTTGGGTTTGTCTCAGTGCCTGAACATGGCCTTATCATAAGCAGGACTGGTTATACCGGCGAGGACGGTTTTGAGGTTTACGGCCCCATGGAGGAAGCTCCCACGTGGTGGAATAAGTTCATGGATGCTGGTTCTTCACTGGGTTTGAAACCAGCTGGCTTAGGTGCTCGTGACACGCTTCGCATTGAAGCTGGTTTGCCCCTTTATGGTCACGAACTTAATGAAGAAACGTCGCCGCTGGAATCGAATTACGCTTTTGTCATTGACTGGGATAAACCGCAGTTCATAGGTCAAGAAGCCTTAGTAAAGCAAAAAGAATCAGGCATTCAAAAGAAGCTCATGGGATTGGAGATTACCGGTGGTATTGCCCGAGAGGGTTACAAGGTCTTTTCTGAGGGTGAAGAAGTGGGTGTGGTTACCTCGGGAACCATGGCTCCCTTCTTGAAGAAAAGCATTGCCATGGCATTTTTGCGTGTGGATAAAGCGAAAATAGGCACACCTGTTGAAGTTCAAATCCATGGACAAATGGTGCCAGGCAAGGTTGTGTCAAAGATGTTCTACAAGCGAGGGAAAACGCAATGAGGTACGTGCCGCATACCAAAGAAGAAATCAAAGCCATGCTGGAAGCCGTCGGGCTTCGAAATGTGGATGAGCTTTTCAGCGACATACCCACCGAGGCACTGCTCAAAAGACATCTTCAAGTTGAAGGTGGCTGGGACGAAGAACAGCTTAGGGCGTATTTTAGAAAAGCTGCAAGCGGTATTCCAGATGCAAATAGTGCTGTTTACTTCTTAGGCGGTGGCGTTTATGACCACTACGTACCCTCAGCAGTGGACAAGATAATCGCTTTACCCGAGTTCTACACCGCTTACACACCTTATCAGGCTGAGATCAGTCAGGGCACCCTTCAAGCCATGTTTGAGTACCAATCACTCATCTGTGAGCTGACGGGCATGGAAGTAGCGAATGGCAGCCTTTATGATGGTGCCAGTGCAGTGGCTGAAGCGGTGCTAATGGCTATGCGCATCAATGGGAAGAGACGCGTTTTGGTCTCTGAGTGCGTGCATCCTGACATCATAGAAGTTCTTCGAACGTATCAGCTGGGTCAGGACTTTGAAATACTTACCTTACCCCAAAAGGAAGGGGTAACCGACCTTTCTGAGCTTGAGGATTTATCAAATGTTTCCTGTCTGGTTATGCAAAACCCCAACTACTACGGTTTCTTAGAAAACATGAATCAGGCTTCAGAGCTGATCCACAAGGCAGGTGGCTTATTTGTGGCTGCCGTAGATCCGCTGTCCTTGGGCGTACTAAAAAGCCCACATGAATACGGAGCCGATGTAGTAGTGGGAGAAGGGCAAAGTCTTGGTAACCACATGAGTTACGGTGGACCACATTTTGGCTTCTTTGCAACCAAGATGGACTACATCCGCTACATGCCCGGTAGAATGGCTGGGCAAACTGTGGACGTGGATGGAAGGGTGGGCTATGTGCTCACATTGCAAACCCGTGAACAGCACATACGCCGTGAGAAAGCTACGTCGAACATTACCAGCAACCACTGGCTCATGGCATTGGCATCTGCTGTTTACCTGTCTCTCATGGGAGGATCACTTCCTGAGCTGGGTCAAACCATTTTGAACAGGAGCACCTATTTAGCTCAGAAGTTGGCTTCCGTGGGCTATCCACTTTGGCAGCGTCAGTACTTTTTCAAGGAATTCCCCATAAAAGCACGGGATGCTGAGGCTGTTCAGGAGGCTTTGGCTGACTCCGGGTACTATGTGGGTCCCGTCATTGATGAGCACACGCTTTTGGTGGCAGTCACAGAAAAGCGCACCAAGGAACACATGGACAAGCTTATTGAGCTCATGGAGGGTCTGCGATGATGAACAGTAGAAAAGGCACATTGCCCTTGCTTAAAGAACTGCACAAAATGGGTAGGCGTGGGCCCCAAGTGCCAGTGAGTGGTCTTGAAGATCGGCCCATATCTGAAATTCTTCCCAAGGAGTTTCTTCGCGAAGAACCACTAAGCATGCCTGAACTTAGTGAAGTAGAAGTGGTCAGGCATTTTGTCAATTTGTCAAACTTGAATTACGGTGTGGACAACGGTTTTTATCCACTGGGCTCCTGTACCATGAAGTACAACCCCAAGATAAACGAAGAAGTGGCGGCGTGGTTCCAAGACATACACCCAGCTTTGCCTGAAAACAGGGTTCAGCCACTATTGGAACTGCTTTATACCTTGCAGCAAGATCTTCTTGAAATAACGGGCATGGATGCCATAACCCTGCAGCCTGCCGCGGGGGCACACGGAGAACTCACCTCACTGCTCATGGCAAAAGCTTATTTCAAAGACCATGGTCTTCTGGAAAAGGACACTGTAATCATTCCTGACTCCGCTCACGGAACCAACCCCGCTTCTGCTACCATGGCAGGCTTCAAAGTGGTTACTGTTAAGTCTGATGAAGAGGGCTTAGTGGACTTGGAACAGCTAAAAGCATTGGTTAACGATCATACAGCAGTTTTCATGCTGACTAACCCCAACACCCTGGGCAAGTTTGAGAAAAACATCTTGGGCATTGCACAGCTCATACATGGTGTGGGTGGGCTTATGTACTGCGATGGCGCAAATCTTAACGGCATGCTGGGTTGGGCAAGACCAGGGGATATGGGATTCGACTTTGTTCACTTGAATCTGCACAAAACCTTCAGCACACCCCATGGTGGAGGAGGTCCCGGTTCCGGTCCGGTGGCAGTCAAAAAAGCTCTGGAACCGTTTTTGCCAAAGCCTGTTTTGGTGAAAGCAGAAGATGAAGATGGAGATGGTAGCTACCATTGGGATTATGACAGGCCTCGTAGTATTGGCAAGGTACGTTCCAATTTTGGGAACATTTTAGTTGCCTTAAAGGCTTTGGCTTACATAAAATCCCTGGGTGGAGCGGGACTGCGCGAAGTGGGTACCATGGCGGTCTTGAATGCCAACTACATGCGCGTTGCCATGGAGGATACGCTGCCCACAGCTTATCCTGGTTTGTGTAAGCACGAGTATGTTGCCACAGCAGAAGAGGTAAAAAAGCGCTACGGTGTGAAAGCTCAGGATATTGCAAAACGTTTGCTGGATAAAGGTTTTCATGCACCAACCATGTATTTCCCGCTCATTGTGAAAGAAGCACTCATGATTGAACCCACTGAGACGGAAACAAAAGAAAACTTAGATGCCTTTGTGCAAGCCATAAAGGAGATTGTGGAGGAAGCGGCTACTAATCCTGATGTGGTTTTGAGTGCTCCACATGACACCCCTGTTAGGCGCCTTGATGAGGTAAAAGCCAATAAGGAGTTAAAAGTTCGTTGGTGAGGGAGTCCCCCCACTGAGGTGGGGACTCCTTTTTCTCTTTACAAACACGAGTATTTTCGCTACGTAACATCTATCTTTCTTTTTTGTGTGGGTGTTTTGAGATTGTAAAATGAATCCATGCAAGTAAATGTTTTGTTTGCGTTTTTTACACAAAGCAATAATGTGCCTGTGCCATAGTTAACTGTGCACAGGCATGCATGCATGCACGCATATAACTTGTTTGCGAGGTGATGAAAGCTTATGGCTTTAATAATGAAGGGAAAACCAGTGGCAGATGCCATCTATGAAGAGCTTCAGCCCATGACGTCACTGAACTTGACGCTGGGCATTATTAAGTACAAGGGCTCCGATGCAGGTGGTTACTTAAGTGGCCTTTCCAAGGCAGCCCAGCGCCTAAATGTGCAACTTCGCGTAAATGAAATTGAGCAGTTTCAGGAGCTTACTCAAAGTGTTGTTGCCATGGGCAACGATCCACAGGTTCATGGCATACTGCTGCTAAAGCCTTTCCCAAAGGAGTGGAACTTTAGGCAAGCTTCTGACCTCATACCTCCTGAGAAGGATGTGGATGCTCTGCACCCAGTGAATTTGGGGAAACTGGCGCAAGGCAGAGGCAAGTTGGTACCGGCAACCCCTCAAGCTGTACTAAGTATTTTGGATTTCTACAACGTGTTACCCTTGGAAGGAGCAAACGCACTGGTCATAGGTAGAAGCGAAGCGGTAGGTCTGCCAGCGTTTTTACAACTGATGCAGCGCAACGCCACTGTGACTGTGGCTCACAGCCGCACAAAGGATTTACCTTCTTTATCAAGGCAAGCAGACTTAGTAGTAGTAGCGGTGGGTAAGCCCAATTTCCTTACCAAAGATCATGTAAAAGAGGGTGCTGTGGTCATTGATGTGGGCACCAACGTATTGGAAGACGGCAAGGTGGTGGGTGACGTAGATCGTGAAAACGTGGAACCACTAGTGCGTGCCATCACACCTGTGCCCGGTGGAGTGGGTTCTGTAACTACTGCTTGCCTGTTTAAGAATCTTTTCCTGTGTTATCAGGAGCAGACGCGTTAGGCGAATCCGTGTAAGCTTTATTAGGTTCACTGCTTAGGCTTTTTAGCAGAGTGTTTACTGGTGGTCTACGCAGCTGCGTTATATTTCGCTTTAGCAAGGAGTACTTTTCGCTGGAAAGAAGGGCATAAAGGAGAGAGGTTTTCAGCTCCACTGTTTCCACCTGAGCAGTCTCCGTAGCGTCGTGAAAAGCCTGCAGTACTTCCGTGCTCATGCGTGTTAGAGCTTCAATTCTTTGGTTACGGTGTACAATCCATCCAACGTCGCTCTGGGCAATAGCGCTTACGCCAAACTTTTTAGCAGTGTGTATGAGAAAACCAATTTCTATGCCGTAGCCCGTGTAAAAGGGTATAGACCTTAGTAAGGAGGTGCGAGCAGCTGTAAACCCTGACAGTGGCTGAAACAAAAACAGCAGCTCAGGCATTTCCATACTCAGCAGTGGCCTAACCAGTATTTCTGTTACTCTGCCGCCACCACTTTTAAGGTTTTTGTCTTCAGGTCCACCGCGGTTGAAGTAGCCCTTAACCAGTTGTATGTCCCTTCTTAAAACCAGAGGTCCAATGGTGCCCAGCACCATGTCTTCAGTGGGATTCTTTATGTCAGCGTCCAGAAACGCCACAATGTCAATGTTATTTAGTACAAACAGGGATTTCCACAGTGCTTCCCCTTTTCCACGAAAAGCGCCCAGTTCCGGATGAATTTCACCACTTCTAAAGACCTCAGCCCCTGCCTTACTTGCTATGTCAAAGGTGGCATCAGTGGAATCGTTGTCTATTACAACGATGCGATCCAATATGCCTTCCTCCTTCAGGGGCAGGTAGCACTGCACCACTTCAGCAATAGTTTCCTCTTCATTAAATGCTGGTATGACCACAGCAATTCTTTGTTTCCTTTCATTTTTCCGCTGTTTTATCCATTCCTTGTTGAAAGAAGCTTTAGGAAATGTGTTGCGTACGAAAACTGTTGTGGGGTCCTCTGTTTCCACTCTGTGTGGGCGCTGTTTTGGTTTCTGCATGCGCTGTCGAACCAAGATGAAGTCGGTTCCGCCGTTTCCGTTTTTGATTCTTTCTACTAAGTGCCACAG
>Ga0209204_1002012_pt1 | contig 17577 bp, 14 predicted proteins | sample AD_JPNMR2_MetaG_FD_184425 | JGI IMG/M metagenome (GOLD analysis project Ga0209204, IMG submission 184425) | Active sludge microbial communities of municipal wastewater-treating anaerobic digesters from Japan - AD_JPNMR2_MetaG (SPAdes) (version 2) | ecosystem: Engineered > Bioreactor > Anaerobic...
GCAGTAGGTCTATGAAATCCACAACCGTAATGTTGTAAATAACGTCCATTATAAGCAAAATCATCAAAAGGATCACAGGTGAGACCAGGACTTTCATTTTCCGTTCCAGTAGCCATTTGCATATAAATATGCCCATAAAATTTTGTCCCTGTGGAAAAAGTCTCTAATTTTATTGTATTATCATAACATAATTCACATTCACCATCTGATACAAATCTTGCAAGCATTTCAGATCCAGCACCTTTATAAAAAATCAAGGAATTATTATAAGAAGCTATCCTCATTGTTGCATCACTTGTATCAGTATCTGATTCGTGAAAATCAATATAAGCACCAACCTCCATTACACCATCAGTTCCAACAAATGGCAATACGCCCCAACGATCTCCTGTAGTTGATAATTGTAATGAAGTACCCCAAGCAGAACCTGTAGAAACAGCAATACCAGCACCTGGATACACCATGCCCCCGCCTGACACTGAACCATAACTCAATTTCCCTGTAGATTGGTCATAATAAACTACATTAGTTTCATTTGTTTTAGCAGGCAGATAACCATTTGAACCATCTCCAAAATATATATTACCTCTTATTCCTCCAGTCCCAGGATTTCCTCCATAAATATAAACATCACCTCCCGCAATATTATTCTGAGCAGAACTTCCTCCTCTTACTGTCAAATCAAATCCAACATTATCATCTGCCCCTGCGATAATCCCATCACACCCATAAAACTGCACAATTTTAGGAGAAGTATATAATCTTAGAAAATTATTGAGACTTAAATAATTTTCTGCATATACACTTATAGTTGAAGATGATTGTAATAAAATTGTCCCTGAACCTTTTGGAATTATAGACATACTAACATCTGAAGCAGTGCCTGCAGTCCTCAAAGTAATATATGAGCCATTAAATAATGTGTCGTGACCTAAATATAAATTTGCTCCATAATTGTTATACGGACTACCTGGAATTAAATAAATAGTTCCATAATTAGAATTTGAATCTCCATTTATTGCATCGCCAGCCTTCAGTATTAAGTCCCCTGCATCAGTTCCTGAACCTCCTATGGCATTCCCTGCCGAAATCTTAAAGTGTCTTTGAATACCATCAGGTGTTCCAATATATCCGTCCTTGTCAATATAAAATCTTTCATTGCCACTATTATAAAATGCTGCAAGTTTCGCCCCTTGCGTTGTAAGAGAATTTATTGTGCCAAAATAATAAGCAACGGCAGAACTACTATCGGTAACGCCTGGCATAAGATCGGTAACTCCTGCAACATTATTTACCAATCTTAACCTTGGCTCTGGATAAAGAAATTGTACACCTGTAGTTGTAGCGTCAGAACCAATTAAAACGCTGTTATTGAATACCACCCCGTGAGATAAAGTCAGTTCCTCTATATGATCTACATGAAATCCGTCTGAGTTCCATTTAAAATAACTATCAGAATTCAATTTCAATATAATATTCCCATAAGAATCTTCATAAAATCCAGTATCTGATGAAGAAAAACCATATACTTTTCCTTTTGTTAAAAGAAGAATATTCCCCTCGGATAACTTAACATTTCCATTATCATAAATAAAATAATTATTACCTGTCAAAGAACTTGTCCCGCTCCAATAAGCAATTTGTTTTTCCGTTCCGGTACCTGCAAGTACAGGCAAATTACCACTATACAAAGCCGTCGCATAAAAATAACCATCATAATTTAAACGCTGTGTCCCCGTTGGATCAATATTGCCATAATAAAACCTTCCATTTGCCTTATTGCCTGAAGCATAAGCATTATAATAATTATTATTACTATCCCAATCAAGCAATGGTGAATCCACAGGTGCAGGTACTGGCACCCATGCAAGACCACATTCCTGAGTGTCATCTCTCTTTAAAAAATATCCATTAGTGCCAGGAGCAAGAACAACTGGTTGATTTAAAGAATTTGCAGAAATAATTATACCTTTTGTAAAAGGAATAAATCTTTCTACATATTCACTGCCACTCTCAGCAACATTCTGAGTTAATATAACATCATATTGAGCCATATAATTTTATGTACTTCTCTGAAAATAATACCATTGTCCGTTTTGATATCCATAAAACAATTTAAGTGTAGTATCATAAACTATCATACCTTCTATAGGTGAAAGAGCCAATCTCTCTGAAGTAGTCAATCTCGGTGCAAGAAAAGCCTTCTTAGAGGCAATTTCAAGAGCAACTGAACTCGAAGGCGGAGATAAACTTCCAATAACAACTCTGTCGTCAAAATATGTTACAGAAGTAACTCTCAGCGGTCCGAAAATATTTACTATTGAATTGTAAAAATCTACCTGCACCTGTGGTCCACTTAGACCACTAATTGTAAAATATGTCTTTACATCAGTCGGATAAATAGACAATATTGATTTTCCCTTACCATCGCCTATCACAGTATTGCGATAGGAACTTCCTGTCAAATTAATATTATTAAGAAAAATATCCCTTATACGCAAATCAGCATAATAATCTCCTCCGTTCTGTTTAATAGCAAATCTCTCATTAGTCTCGGCTGTAAGTTCGATGCCATTGCCATCGCTATCAATTTTAAATATTGAAGAAGTCGTTCCTGTATCTGTATTTTGTTCGTGCATTACAGCAGCTGTCGTCCATCTTATACCATAAGCTGAGGTGCTGTCACTTATTAAAGTACAGCCATCCCCTCCCGGTGGAAGCATTACAGGTACTTTAGACGAATTAAAAGTGATAAGACAGCCTTTGTCGGCAGTAATAAGTCTCTCAACGAACTCTGCCCCACTGGAAGCAATATTCTGATTTAATATTATATCATACTGTGCCATCTTTTATGTTTGTACAAGCGGTATTTTCTTCCAAATAGCAACTCCGGCACCTCCACCAACAACACATATAAAAAGATAATCATCAGAAATAGACATTTGTCCCACTACACCTGCAACACCTGTCTGTTTTACACCGTAAGGTATATAGAATACACACCTGCTACCATCAGCAAGAGCATATTGAGGATGATCATCATCTGATAAGCCAGAAAGACTACCATGATCTGAAATTATATGTTCAAGAACATATTGTTCCGTAGCATATACGTTTGTGTCAAGTGTCCATGTATTTACACCTGTTTTTCGCAATAAGGCTGATTGTGTAAATCCAAGTGAGGCTATGGCAGTCAAATCTTCATCAACAGGTTGATACAAACCGGCATGATCCCCCCATGAATACGCTTCATCCCAATTTGGGGATTTTTGATCATATTCCGTCTTCCATACTGATAAGTCAGTGCCGTCCACTGTGCCTGTTACTATTATATTACCTTGCACTTCAATATTCTTCTTTAACACGATTTTGGCACCTGCCACAAAGGTATCCAAATAGAAATTGCCGCTTGCATCAATACCTGCCTCTCCCTGATAGTCACTATCTCCGTCCTGAAAACCTATGACATTTTTCCCGGCTTCTGGTACACCACTATTGCCTCCTACGCCAGACTGTCTCAATAATAACGGATAATCATTACTTGTATTAATAGTCACCTGTCCGGTAAAGGTGCCACCAGTATCCGGTACAAATCCGGCAGAAGAAACAAACTCAAGCCCGTCAGCAGAATTCTTTACTTTAACAAATTTGCCTCCATGTCCTACATAAGAATTAGGTGTATCAGTCAGCTGAGTAAACATTGTTACTGCATCAGTTATACCATACCCGGCTAATGTAGTTGGTTTATTTGTTATCTCACTAAAAGAATGTGTCGGCTCAATATATCCATAATCCTGTTGTAAGGTAGAAAATCCAGGAAAAGGATTTTTTACTTTTAACGGTGAAGAATTGGTGCCATTACCTTCAAGAGTATTATCTGTTATTACTACCTGATTACCCCAATTATTATTGGCATCAAAATACTGTTTTGAAATAAGACTCCTTGCTGAATAAGTCGAACGATAATCATCAGCCTCTACCAACCCTGAAGAATTAATATAATACTTTCTGCTATTTGCTTGCGTGATGAGGTCATTATATTCAAGAGAAATGTTATCATTTTTTATTATTATTTTCCCCTGTGTATTTGCCGTAGAATGGTTTAATTCTATACCGTTGTTATTTTTTAAAATAAATGAAAACGAATAACCTCCATAAGTAGATGTTATCTTAAATTCTTTATCAATTGTATTTATCACTGTATTTTCAACAAGACTCCCGCCAAGTTTTACAACTCCCAATGATTCTGTTAATCCATTTTCAAACTCATACGATTCACTTATTCCTCCTCCCTGAAACGGGGGAACTGGCACAACAAGTTCAGAAATATTAGAGTCAGGTAAGCCTGCACCAGAATACTGAACCTCATTCTGAATAATTTCATATAAACGATCGCATTCCTCCTCATCGCCCGTAAGCATATATGCCTGATTCAGCAGGTGCCAAGCAGTATTTATAATAACAAGTCTTTTCTGTGCTGCCTCCTGATTACCTATACGACATGAACTTGTGTCAGAATATATCTGCCTCATTAAGTCAATAGTATCAGCCATGTCAATAATACTACGACCAAAGACATATTCTTCAAATGTTTTACTTCCACTCCATAATATTACCAGCTCATCAGGATTGTGATAAATTACTGAAGTAGAAATGATTATCTTCCAAAGGTTTGTATATATAGGTGTTACCTCAATTAATGCATCACTGCTTACAATATCATCTATTGGCGGATCAAGTTGAACAGGATATTTTATCCTGTGCTCCCGTGTCAAAGAAAATATGTTATCTCCATAATCAGTTATATCTTCAGATTTTAATTTCCCCGTATAGGGACCAGAAGATATTTTGGCAATAATATTCGGTACTTCAAACTGAAAACTATAAACCTTTAATACTTCATACTGCTGATTGGTTGAAAGATTCTTTGCAGTAAGTTTTATTGTATAATTTCCTTTTAAAGGATGTGTATAATCTGTTTCCGGATCAAGAGGAATAGTAATTATTTTTATACTATTTCTCGATTGAGCGGGAATTATGTCAGGGTCTTCAAAGTTATCATTATCATAAAATACACCACCGGGACCGATACAGGTCAGGACACACACAACGTCATTTATATTCCATTCTAACCCATCGTAATTTATATTATCCTCAACCCATACTTTTTTTGTTGTTGTGCCTTGTAAATCAAATGTGGTGATGATCTCAGCCATTCTTATTCTGGTTCTTCATCGTTTAATGGTTCATCTGCTCCTTGAGCCAATACTACCTTTTTCCCTTTAAGTAAAGCATGTAATCTATTGGCAAATTTAGCATTTCCTTTATACAAATCCATTAAGGCTTCGTAAGGATCTGTGCCAATAGTTATCTCGCATATCTCTTCATTCTTTTTACCCGGTTCTGCTACCCAAACCCATGAACGTTTAGAAGGCACAAATTTTATAAATTTCCTGTCAATTGCTTCCTGTATTAAGGTGCGTATCTTAACGTGTTCTTCGCTATCAATCATATTCATAAATTTGAACACGCCGTCTTTACTACGCATTATTTCCTGTTCAATAGCCACTTTAACCTGTGAAAATGTCATCTCGTCAACGTCTGGGATAAACAGTGCTTTTGCTATCTGCCTTAACTTGTTCTCTGGCAGTCCAAGTTTCGTAGAATAGATTAATGCCTTCACGTCGGTTATGGCAGCCTCACGTCTCGCTTTCTCTTCTGCCTTAGAAACAAGGTCTTCAAAAGTCGCTTTAGCTTTACCCTGAAAATTAAGTCCGCCTTCTACAAAAGGACACTTAGTATAAAGATACCATATTAACTCCATATCATTCTCTTGTAGAATGGCAGTTCCAAAAAGAATAAAATTATGTGGTGTATAGATATATCTTCCATGATTATCTATCAATCTATTTTCAGCATATATCCATACATCAGTGCCTGTCGGTGTTTTTACAACTGCTCTCAACGGGAAAGATATTGAGTTAGGTTTATCAGGTAAAATATTAGATGGTACCTGTGGTGGTCTAACTCTTTCTTCCGGATATATTAATCGTACCGGAAACTTGGGGAAACGTGCCCTTATCAGGCGAATATCTTCTGCTGTAAGTTTGTAATGTTCATCATTTTTGTAAATCATGGCATTAAGTTTTAAGTTTAGTTAAAAATATGGTGGGGATGAGGCTATCCCCACCATGTAATAAAAATTTTTATGTCTCAAGCAGGACAAACTGGTTACCTCCTCTGAAGTGTGCTCCGATATGACAACGCTGATAAGTATTCTGTGCATCTATATCGGTCACTTTAAGTCCCTCACCTGCTCCACCTACCTGCCAAACTTCCATCCTTCTGGAATATTTTCCGAGTGCCTTATATCGTACTCCTATAGAAGGAACCATATTGCCAGAAACAGGGTCTTTCTTCTTGTTTATAGGCATAAAAATACCAAGTTTCGGTCCTTCATAACCGGTAGCACCATATAGTTTCGGATGAGAAAGAACAGCCATCCTCTTAAAGAGGAATGTTCTTTCGCTTTTTACCAGATATTTGAAATTGACTGAAGCAGCAAGAGACTCATTATTATTAAAGAGTGCCTCATTAACTGTCTGTCTTGCATACTGGATATTGGTATTTGCAAAGTAATTAACAAGTGCATTCTCAATATCCTGATGAAGCTGAATACCAAGAAGCCCAAGAATATAATTACCTGCATGTTCTCTGTCAAGAGTGCGATCCATTTCGTCAAATTCTGTGACGCTAAATGAACCTGAGGTATAAGTCTGTTCATTGCCCACCCTGCGAATATAGGGGATAAGACCTTCAGTAGTCTTAATCCTTCTTCCTGTAACTGAATCCACAAGGTTGGTATTCACAGTTCTTTTACCCCAAAGAAGTGCGCCATCTATTCTGAGAGACATTCTGTAATCAATATCTACCTGTCCAAGGAAATAGTATCCTGGAGTTTTAAAACCAGCAGAAGTCAGCTCAATCCATGTCTGGTTTGTCATTTCTGAACCTGTTACACCAATAGTCTCTTTGATGATCTGGCAATCATTAGTATATTCCCAGACTCCACGGATAGCCCCGGTTGGCTGTCCGGAACCTTCCGAGAAGGCATTGGTGAATATCACAAGTTCTTGTCCAGCTGTCAGTGCTGGGAATCTCTCAGTACTATCATTCAGGCGGCAAGTAATAACAGGTGCCGAGGGGGTTGATACGTTAATATCAACCACAGAACCTGTAACTTCATTTGGAAAGAGGATTATATCCCACTTTCTTACATAGAAGTTGTTATTTGCATCGAGAGAATTAGGAGAAAGGGTAAAAGATATGTCAGCCCCCTGTGCTGGCTGTGAAACGTTAGCATTAACAATACATATCTCATGAATCCTGTTTTCTTCATAATGCCCGTAGGTATCCTGTGAGACCGGTTCTTCAAATCCCATTGAACGAAGGATTTGAAAATAACTCAGTCCCTGGTCTCCATATCTATTAAAAAGAACATTAAGTTTTTCCGGTTTATAAATATCAAATCCGGAAACAATTTCTGAGGCGTATATCTGCGCTATTGCATCTGGTGTCATTGTAGTAAAATTTTAAAATTAAACATTATATACACCTCTTGCAGTTTTTCATCCAAGCAGTCCCATCTCTTTTTCAAAGAGTTCTTGCTCGGCTTTTAACTCATCCGGAACTACCACTGTATTTTCTGGCAGGTCTTTATTTCTTTGTGTGGAAGGATTGGTATAAAGGTTATGAATCTCCTTTTCAGTCATCTGTCGTGCCTTCTCAAAAACGGAATGCACTATCTCCGGTAATTTACCCAAAATTATCTGTCCATAGACTATCCGACCTACAAGATTAACATTTGCCTCATTGAGTTCCATACGGTTCTCTAAGGCATAGTCAGTAACGAACTTTTCAATTTCCCGACGTTCGTCCTCTGACAATGCATAAGACACAACGGGACTGTCAGTTCCTTTTATTGGTATGGGTATTTTACTGAAGACATCAGAGACTCTTTTGCCAACATCATTCCACTTTGAAACAAGTTCTGCCTTCATTTCTGGCGTCAGCTCTTTCTGAGGTTCGGAACTAACAGTACTTTGAGGAACTTTTAATTTTTCCTTCAAAGACTTTAACTCCATCTTGGCATTTTCGCCTTCGGCTTGCATGCCAACTTTATTTATTTCGAGTTCATCTTCACTCACCAGTTCGGGGTCAATATTATATTTCTTCTCGAAATATTTCTTAACCTGTGCTTCTTTACCGGCGAATGAAGGGTTTTTCAAGATATATCTGATGACAAGTGCATCCATGGGGTCCATGTTTGCCGGGTCAACAGAATTTATCTTTTGAAAAACTCCATAATCTCTGATACCGGTTTCCTTAACAAACTCATTGAAAAGTGCAATTTCGTCATTAGCGAAATTGTGTTTAGGCTTTTCACTGAGTTTCTTTTCCAAATCGGATTTAGCCTGTCTCAGGCTTTCCAATTCGTCAAGTAATCCGGCTATATTTGCTTTTTTAGCCTCTTCCACAGTCTTAAAACGTTCCCCGAAAATCTCTTTCAGGATAGCGTCCTGCTGTTCAGGAGGCTTAGTGGTTTGCTGAGAAGTAGAACTGCTATCCGTAGAAGGCTGTTTGAGGGTTGAAGTCTGATTCTGATTCTGAGCCTGATCTGCTTTGAAGTCACCTGTTTGAGAATTGGCGGGATTTGGCGAGTGAGTGCCTTCATCTTCAAGCAGTCCTACCTGTTTTAAAATAGCATTGGGATCAAGCCCTGGTGCATCTATAAGGGCTTCTAATTCAGGATGTCCTTTTAAATTCTTTTTCTGTTCCATGACAAATTATTTATTAGTTAAAGTATTTTTTTCTTTCTCTGACAAACTAAGTTGTAATTTTCTTTCAAATTCTCTTTGATTATTTCTATCTTCCAGGTCAGCTTTAGCCATTTCAAGGCGTATAGCCTCATCAGTTTCAAACTGTTTTGTTTTTCTTGCCTCTTGTTCTTTCAACATTGCCGTCTGCTGTGCATTCTGTGCATCAAGCATCATATTTTCACGCTGAAGTCTGAGCTGGCGTTCTTTATTCTGCTGTGAACGATATGAAAGGTAATATTCTGCAAATTTAAGATTGCCATCTTCAAGCATTCTTAATATTAACAGAAAATCTTCCATTTGTATTCCGACATATCCGTCTCTGTCAGGTTGCATAGCATTCATTGCAGCCTGCAAGATAATCTGTTTTCTTTCCTCGGTGGGTTTTGCTTCTATCTTTATATGATAATCTGCATCTATGTTTTCCGAATCAAAATCAAGAAGTTTCACTCCTCCCTGTCCAATAGCAGGTATATATATCTTGTATGCCTCACTATCAACACCAACAATATTTTGTATTCTTATTGCACAACTACGACAAACAAGTTCTTTTAATCTTATATATCCTGAATAGATGGGGCGCAATGCTTTTATTGTCTGTGCAATTGCCAGTTTACTTCCTCCCACGCTCTGATTTGGATCAGGTGTCGAGGCGTCAGCTATTTGGTTTATTCCAGTAAGTTCACGAATGAAGTTGAGGTTGAGTTCAAAAAGCTGAATAAATTCATTCAATTGTGGTCCTATTCCACCCTGCAATTCCTGTACCGGTCTCATTCCTCCCGGTACGTTTGGTCGTCCTGTATGGGTAGTAAGTTTATATATTAAGTCTCCGGTATCTCTACGCAAGGCAAGGATATCAATGGGTTCCATCTTTTCCCCGCCCAGTTTCATATTCTGTAAAGAAGTATATTCAACAGCTATACCTGCATTTGAACTCATTGCGAGTGCATTCTGTAATTTCAGCCATGTAAGCTGTATCTGGTCAAGGTTAGGGATAGCAAGGCTAACCATTGAACGTCCTGATATTTTATAAAATTTAAAAGAGAGTTCAACTTCTTTCTTACCGGGACGAGGTATATCATATTGGATACCAAAGTCATAAACAAAGTTTGTCCCTATGATCCATTTACACCTGTAAACAGTTTTATATTTATGAATCTCCGTTTTGCGATTTGGCTTATTATATACTTTACCCCATTCTGAATCATAGGTAAATTCCTCCCCTCGTTCATTAATACGTGTAGTACGGTATCGTGAATTTATTGAAAACCATTCAGCATCAAGTACTGGTATATGAAATTCATCATATATATATGTTCCACCTGACATTAAAAGGTCTTCCGTATTCCATGAATTTATAACCGGGTTTCCCATTACTCCGTTGAATGCCCTTGCAATACCTCTTAATTGTTCTTCAGAAAGATTTGTGTTCTTTCTCAGATTTGATATACTCTCGCTTATAATTTCACCAGCATATTCAGAATTCCTATGATCCCAGTGTCGTGAATACTGTATTATCAAGTTTACAGGGTCAACGTATCTTATTTTAGCTTTTCTGGTATATTGGTCGGTATAATCTTTTACTGCTGCACAACCGAGGTCAACAAGGTCGTCTATGATTTTGCGTTTAACTTCCTTCCAGTCTGATATATATAATGTATAGTTAAGTGCTTCTTCAATTGCCGTTTCTTTTGCAAGTTTAATACCTCCCATAGTCTGGTATATCTGCAATTCGTGGGCTGTTTCAGGCAACCATTCATCAAGTGGTTCATAACCTCCTAACTGTCGTATCTCATTAATAACATCCTTATATCTTGCCTTAAACCATTTTCTAAGTATAACAGCCTGTTTATCCTCAATACTTTTCTGGTCTATGGCAGTAGCCACAATAGAATGTTCCTGTTCCTCGAAAATACCCTGAATTATATGTTTAAATTTTGGCATAACAGAAAAGATATCCCAGTTCACGTTCAGGAATCCTTCCAGTTCGCCTTTTTCATTTTCACTTAATAGTATTTTCTGGTATTTGGCAACATCCTGTGTTCCTGCGCCATATTTCCTCAATTCTTGCATTTCGGCTATTTTTGAAAAAGGTATGCCGCATCTGTCTGTGACGTACATAGAGTATATGGCTTCACAGAATTTAAGTCCCCATTCTTCATTTTTCAATTTCGGATCAATATCATCCGATGGGAATGGGAATTTACCGCTCTGGTACGTTGAAACATTATTTACCGAAATTTCACTCATTCGGTTACAAAATTTTCATAAAAATAAAAAATTAATTATTAATTATATTTTCTTTTTTTAACAAAATTTCCAAGGTCTAATTCTTCCTGTTCTATTTCGATAATTTCATTATACAATGATAGGGTGCCAAGCAGTGCATATCCTGCGGCAGTAAACAAGTCAAAGAATTTCATTTCTTCCGGACCGCTTATATCCCGGCACTGTTCAAGTATTTCTATATGTGTTTCCTCGTCTATTTCATTTTCTATAAAATTCATAAATTCGGTAAAGATATCCTGTTTTATTTTTTCGCTGGTATTTGCTCCTGGTGTCTTGCTTATTTGTCCTGTTTTAGGATCATATTTATAGAGTAAGAATCCACCGTATCCGTTTGTTTCAAAATAGTCCCAGATGAGGTCAACGTTTATTTCCGGGAACATAGGCACTCCGTAATACAGGCACATACGCAGCATATCGTCTGCGTATTCGTGTTTGTCATAGGTTCTATTTTCATAGGTACAGACAAATTTTCTTTTCATAGAGAAGTCTGCGTTTTTCAATCTTGCTTTTCTTATTACTGCTCCTGCTCCTTTTGATTTACGGTATCCTTCTGTTTTATTAAATTTAAACGGATCTGCTCCTGCCACTCCCCATGAAGCATTTCCAGGCATCCATGTTTCTGTGGTCTCATCCCAGTATCGTCTGTTGGCTTCATCAGGACCAAGTTGTTGGGATACGAAAAATTTTCCATTCTTATTTGGTACAAATATTACTTCGCCATAACGTTCATTTTTCCACAGGAAATCTCCTCTGACTGGCAGGTTTCTGCTAAATCTTAGTTCATCGATACGGCTTTCGAGTTTAGCCATGTTAAATCCGGAAGATTTGGTAGCTGTGCGGAAACATTCAGTAAATTTCATAGGATACAATCTTATTTCTTCGGCAAGACCGTCAAAGTCTCCGGCATCGAGGTATCCTTTACGACGGTTAAGAAGATATTGTTTAGCTCCGATATTACGACCGATAAATTCTGCTTGTTCTTTTGTAGGTGTGTCAATAACACTCTGACCGTATTTATCAATAAATCCCTGTAGTCCCTCGTATGCTGGTATAAATAATGTAGCAAGTCCCGAGCGTGTTTGACCGTTAGGTGTTCTCTGGAAGAAGTTACTCATTTCGCACTGGTGTTTAAATGCTCTTCCTCCTCCTTTTTCCATTTCGCCTACGGTAGATGTTTTTATTGTGAATCCTATTATTTCGCTACCCATGACAAGGCATTCTTTTACTATAAGGTGTCTATCCCAGCAGGATACACCTTCTGTCAGTTTACCCACCTCGTCGTCATGGTGGAAATATAATTTATCACCATCATAGGCTGTTGGTTTCGAGTCTTCAAAGTTTATCATGCTTTCGAGTCCGTATTCAGATGCAAACAGGGAGCCTTTTGATGAAAGTCTTTTTGATGGTGGTGAGAATGACAGTTCTGATTTAGGTGCTGTTGAGCCTTCGTAGTTTGGTTTAAAGAAGAATGGTAGTTTTCTCCATGGTGAGACAAGGTGTTTCATGAAGCATTTTCTTGCCTGTGCCTCATCCTGGCTTTGTATTCCTCCCCATGCACCTATGTTTGTTGTGATTATATCATAGTTTATACATTCGGCTTTATAAGTAGCACCTTCTCGACGGTGTTTAGGGTAATTAAATCCATAGAATACTCTTCCTCCTGTATCTATCATTTCGTACCACTCATCATCATCTCCTTTGATAGCATTTCCAAATTCATCGGTATATTTAAATGTTTTTGTTTCGTTATAGATATATCGTGCGAATATGAAGAATTTTCTATCTCTGTCTCTGTATTGTGGTAGTCCTACATCTATATTCCACCATGCGCAATAGAAGTAATGCCATCCGTCTATATATGTAGGTTTGCCATTGATAAAAAACCAGTAGCCGTTGAGGCGATGGTACCATTGTTTCTTTATAAATTTTATTTCCTCCTCATATACATCTTTATTTTTTTCAATTTCGTCCCACATTTCATCAATGGTCTCATATTTTTTTTGAAGTTCTTTAAGTTTTCTTGGCAATTTTGGTGGTCTCCAGTATTGTTCTTTTGCTGGTAGTCCAAAGCCGTCTATGAGGTGGTATTCTGGTGGGTCGGGCAAAGTAATTCTTATAGGGATGAGGTCTTTGTCATCCGTATTTACCCACAGGTATTTATCTGGTTCTTTATATTCAGCCAGTATTTTTGCGGGTACTTTATCCGAATACTTCTTTATAAGGTATAGGGTCTTCACCTTTTGCTCGTTTTAGTGCGATATCTTCGGGTCTTAATGCAAGTCTTTCTTCTTCTATATATCTCAGGATTGTATCCTTAAGATAAGGATTGTTGTCATCATTAAGCAGGTTAATTAATGTTTCTTCGAGTTCTTCGTTTATTGCTTTAAGTTCATTAAGTCTTTTTGTATTTCCACTGATTACTTCGAGTAGGATATTGTAATATGAATTTTCTATACCCACGAAAAAAGCGTATTTAAATGAGCGTTGCATTCTGATAAATTCAACGATTTTACGATTGACTTTTTCATTCATTCCTTTGAGCATTTCTTCCACTGGTGGTATGAATACTCCGGTATTTTCCATTTCAAAGCCAACGTCATGGGCTATTTCTATTTTTCTTTTCAGTACGTCTTTATATTTGACACGGTATGGTGTATTTTTATCATACATGCACATTATCCACAGCATTACCTTGTTATTATCGAGTCCCGGACCCGGTGATTTAACAAATTCTTTATTTTTCTTCAATTCAGGGAATACTTTAAAGACGTCCCCGTCTTCTGGTACTTTAGTTGGGGGGAACATCATTGTAGCAAATTCTCTTTCTATAAATTGGAAGTTCATAATGTAGCAATTATATCGTGTCTTTGTATTCTATAGAAAAGTTTACCTCCGTCGAGTTTTGCGTGGTATTCATATTCCGGTGTTATATCCCGCACTTTTTTAAGAAGCAGTATATCGCCTTGTTTTACTTCGATATTTTTATCTGACAATGAAGGTTCTTTATATTCTATATTAGGTTTACCTATATATCGTGCTATTGCGAAGACGCCGTTTTTATTGCTTTTCTCATTAATTTTAACTATAGATATTCCTTTTTTTTCTGATTCTTCCTTTTTTCTTTCAAAGAAGGGGTCCGGGCATGGTTCGGCAAGTATATATCCGTTTACGGGTATGATCTGGCCGCTGCGGATAGCGGCATATATGTTTGAGTATTTAATGAACACGAATATATCTTTATCTTTTTTGATGAAGTTTCTATATTCGGGCATCATAGCTTTCATTACAGCCAGGTAATACATAACCACTTTATCGCCTATTTCGAGTTCCATTTCTGTTTTCCATGGCATTTGGGACAGTTGGAGTATTGAGGGCAGGGCTGTCACTGTGCCAGTTACGACTGTATGTTTTTCTGGTTCGTATGTATTATCAACATACAATTTTATTCCTGACGGGGTTATGACATAATTATTTTCCTCATCGAGTTTTACCATTACGTTATTTGATGCTGTTTTCATATTATATTTTATTTTTAAGACATATATATTTATTTCCGACTTTAACGAATTTTATTTTTCCTTTTTCCTCCATTATTTTAAATTTTCTTGCCATTGTTCTTTTTTCTTTACGTGAGAGTTTTTTCCAGTAAGGTAATTCATTTATTTTAATGCTTATAAGTTGTCCATGATAGGGGAAGCAGATATAGTTATTAGTATTTTCCGGGTTGCAAGTATTATAGTTTATTGTTTTATTTTCTGTTTTGTAGAATATTTTACGGAACAGATTTTTTATTTTTCTGAATATTTTTTTAATTACATTTTTCATATTGAAGATTATTAACAGGTAATATATGGCATTAAAAGTAGTAATTTTTTTTAAATAAAAAAATAAAGGGGGATAATTATGTTATCCCCCTCTTTTATTTTTACTTATCATAGGATTACGAAGCTGGTGGTGTTTTGAAAGTAAGTATTTCGCTATATATTGTCAGTGTTCCGGCGACTGTTTTGATTCTGAAGTAGTATTGGGTATTGGCTGACACTCCGGAAGATTTTGTATAGGATACTGTCGCCCAGGAGCTACCTGTCACTGGTGATTCTTTAGCGACACCTTCTGTTCCCAGTGCTATGCTTGTTCCGTACTGGAACGTAACAGCTGTAGATGTTCCGTGGGGGTGTACTCTTCCATTAAGTTTGAACTCTGAGGCTGTGATATTTGTAGCTGGTTCTGTGATCACCTCAGTAGGTTCTGTAGAAGAAAGAGCCCATCTTCTTGTTATGGGCAGTAGTGCGTTAGTTGCCATTGTGGCGATATCACTTTTATTGATACCATAGACAAATTTCGAGGCATTTTGTGTTATGGTAAACACATTTCTCTCGAAAGGAGGTCTTTCTTGTAACCCAGTCTTGGGCGTCAAAGGCTTTGCTTTGATCTTTAGTTCGATGTCTAACTTGAAGTCCATTTTCTTAAGGTTTTAAAGGTTAATAAATAATGTTAGCAACAACAAATTTAAAAAATTTTTCATATAAAATAGCCCTGATTTTTAAAATTTAATCAGGGCTTGCCATGAAACAGTGGAAGAGCAGAAGAAACCGCCATCCTGGATGTTTCTATGGTAAAATTACAAAATAATCACAAAGAATAGAGGCACTTTTTTAAAAAAATCATTTAATTGAAATTGAATGATTTAGAGTAAAAATTTATGATTTTTTTCTTTTTGCCTTTCTTATATATATATATATATATTATTATTTTATTTTATATACTATTATATTATGTTCCCATTTTTGGGAATGTATTTTCCCAAAAATGGGAATAGTATCTCGTTATCAATTAATTACAAAGGTGTATTTTACATTGGTTTAATACCGCAATATCGCAATATTCGGAATTTTCCGTTCCATTGAAGTTGTTCTATAAGTCCTTGTTTTTTAAGTTTGGTAATGATATTTGCGATTCTTTTCTGGCTTATGCCTATTTGTTTTGCAAGCCATTTATTGCTTGCGTAGCAATGGAACTGGTGTTGGTCAAGGTGCCAGATGAGGGCAAGGAGTATTTTTTCATTAGGGCATAAGGACTGGTTATGAAAAATTTCAGCCGGAATCCACAATCCTTTTAGTTGTGATGCGTCGATAATAGGATCATCCGGAATCATTTCAGGTATGTTCATGGTGGTAATTTTTAATTCATAACAAATATATGTTTTTTTTCAGAAAATAAAACCACCCTTTAAAAAAGAGTGGTTAAGAATTAAAAATTCACCTGAACTTATACCTGAAACAATGGCACAAATTTAATAATATTATGTTAAATAAAAAAAGGAGAATAATAATTTATTCCCCTTTCATGTCAAAAGGCATGACTGCCGGCTATTTTGTTTTACCTTTTGACAGTACGTTAAGGGCAGTTTCGACACGTTTTTTCAGTTCAGCCAGTGTAATATCCGGGACGAATACTTCATGTTTGAGTTTAAACTGTCCTTTTTCGTAGCCCCTTTTGGATTTTAATTCTGCTGCATCAGGTTTAATGTGTGTCACTAAACCTGACAATGTTAAAGAAACATTCAATTTTTCCATAACAATTTTATATTTTAAATATTGAAGTTAAAGATAATTTTTTTTCATTAATTTTCTTTTTCAGAATCTATTAAATTTCTTTTATGCATTCCATGACTTGGATATTATAATGTTTATAAGTTTAATCGAATTTCATAATGTAATTTAGCTTTTCAGCTTTATATACCTTATATTCATTTTGTATTTTTTATTCCCCTTTTTTTATATTATTATAATCATCATGAATATTTCCTACTTTAATTGAAACTATAGCCTCATCATTATCAAATCTATAAATTTCCTCATTAATCGGCTCGCCCTCTGCCAAAAAATTTTCATAATCATTCAAACTAACGCACATAAATCCGCCCCACTGCACGCTATAATGTATAACATAATTATTGCCTCTGATATACAGGATATCACCCTCATATATTTCATTCTTATTCTTGTCTTTAAGACCAGTATATTGCCCAACTGTTCTTTGTTTAACTTCTTTATAACCATAGAATTTATCACGAAATGTCCATGAAATGTAATATTTGCCATCCTCTACTATAAGAGAACCGAAAACCCATTTATTGATTCCTTCTACTTTTCCTCTAAATTTTATTTCTCTCATGTCTTAAAATTTTATTTTATAATTCAATTTTGATGCTTTATTTATTAAATTTCTTTTATGCATTCCATGACTTGGATATTATAATGTTTATAAGTTTAATCGAATTTCATAATGTAATTTAGCTTTTCAGCTTTATATACCTTATAGCTCTTATTTGATATCCACCAGTCAAATATTTCGTCAACATTATTCTTAAAACCCGGCAATTTTCCTTCATTACATAAAATTTTAATGC
>Ga0209204_1002016_pt1 | contig 17533 bp, 19 predicted proteins | sample AD_JPNMR2_MetaG_FD_184425 | JGI IMG/M metagenome (GOLD analysis project Ga0209204, IMG submission 184425) | Active sludge microbial communities of municipal wastewater-treating anaerobic digesters from Japan - AD_JPNMR2_MetaG (SPAdes) (version 2) | ecosystem: Engineered > Bioreactor > Anaerobic...
TCGCCAGGTTCATACCCGCAAACCTGGGCCATCATCATGGTTAGCAGGGCATAGGAAGCTATATTGAAAGGCACACCCAGGAACACATCGGCGCTGCGCTGGTAAAGCTGACACGAAAGCTTGCCGTTGGCAACATAGAACTGGAATAGAACATGACAGGGCGGTAAGGCCATATTCTCAATTTCACCTACATTCCATGCCGATACGATATGGCGCCGTGAATCGGGGTTATTTTTGAGGGAATCAACCACCCTACTTATCTGGTCAATATGCCTTCCATCGGCTGTTGGCCAACTACGCCACTGGTAGCCATAAACCGGGCCCAACTCGCCGTTGGCATCGGCCCACTCATCCCATATGGTTACTCCATTCTCGTTCAGGTACCGGATGTTGGTTTCCCCTTTGAGGAACCATAAAAGCTCATGGATTATCGATTTCAGGTGAAGCTTTTTGGTGGTAAGCAACGGAAAGCCCTCCTGCAAATCGAAGCGCATCTGGTAACCAAAAACACTAATGGTTCCTGTTCCAGTTCGATCGTCTTTACGTACACCATGTTTAAGGATGTGATCGAGCAGATTAAGGTATTGAACCATGACCAAACATTTTTCTGCTCAAAAATATAAAAGAAAAACGAAGCGAGTAAGAGCTGTTAATATCAAATGAAAACTTCTCCTTTTGCAGAAAGATACCACCTGCGCGCCCACACTACCAGCGCAGCAATAATCAGTCTAATACCAAGCATCCATGGAATTGATACGCCAATGGCCGCAAATAGGAGCAAATCTTCCAGGTTTGAGTGCGAAATGGCAATATGGTAGTTAAGCAAATCGGCTTCTGGCTTTCTAATTCTTCCGTTGCTAACCTCATCAAACATTACAGCCGAACCGTAGGCGAGCCCTAACGTGTTTGCAATAATCCAAAGGAACGATGTTGATTGAGGAAGTCCAAGTAATTTTATTATGGGCGACATAGGAACAGTCAAAACCCTTATGAGATTGAACTCCCTGAGCACTTCCTGCAATACCATTAACAGGAAAATTATAACGACAATTTTAAAAATCATTCCAGCTGCAGAGAGCAGCCATCCTTGGAGGTGAGCAAAAAAGCTTAGAGTTCGGTCATAATTAACAGGGTGTCCAAAAATCTGATCTAAAGGTGGAAGAGTTAAGTTTAGCATAAAGGCTGCAAAAAAAGCCATTCCTAAGCGTAAAGCAACCATATGCCACACCTGTGAGCCGGTTTGCGACTGCACTGCGGTTTCAACTATTAGGTTGTGGGCTATGAGGCTCATTACAGCTATAATGTAACCTCACGAAGGGTTAAGGTTAACTGCGACAATACCGCTATTACCGAGTAGATATTCAAGAAAATTCCCATTACAAAGGCAAGAGCCGCTTCGCCCTGTAAACCAATCAGCTTGAATGCTGGGGTTAAAAAATCGCTAAGCGTATTTAGCAAGCCAAAGTAGTTCAAAACACTTACCAAAAACGATATGGGTAAGGTAAACTTTAGTATCCAGAAGGATGTTTTTATGGCTTTGGGGTAAGCTCTTATGAAACACCCCAAAATTTTTTCGGAAAAAGAACCAGCTAAAAACCTTAAACTAACCGCAATGGCCAAAAGTTTGCTTCGCATATCAATAACTATTGTTGCTATGATGCAGAACCTATGTAAAGGTTTAAAAAAGAATAAGCCCGGTTATCCCGGGCTTAGTGCGGATAGAGGGACTCGAACCCCCACGCCTTTCGGCACTAGATCCTAAGTCTAGCGCGGCTACCAATTACGCCATATCCGCAAAATTTCGGTGCAAAGTTATAAAGTATTTTTAAAATACCAATAACCTTACATTATTTTGGATAATTATTTCCTAAGCTCAAAGTTTTGTCCCAGGTATAGCTTACGAACCTGTTCATCATCGGCAAGTTCTTCGGCAGTACCAGCTTTAAGTATTTCGCCATCGTAAAGCAGGTAAGCCCTATCGGTAATGGAAAGTGTTTCATGGACATTATGGTCAGTGATAAGAATACCTATGTTCCTATCCTTAAGGTGGGCAACAATGTTCTGAATATCCTCCACGGCAATGGGATCAACCCCGGCAAAGGGCTCATCGAGCAGGATGAACTTGGGGTCAAGGGCAAGCGCACGGGCTATTTCGGTTCTACGCCGCTCACCACCTGAAAGCTGTATACCTAAACTTTTCCGAATTTTTTGTAGGCCAAACTCATTGAGCAACGACTCCAACTTCTCGTGCTGGTATTCCTTACTGAAATTAGTCATCTCCAGTACGGCTTTAATGTTATCCTCAACGCTTAGCTGCCTAAAAACAGAAGCTTCCTGTGCAAGATAGCCAATACCGCGTTGTGCGCGACGGAACACCGGTTCGTCGGTTATCTCAACATCATCAAGGAAAATCCTGCCGGAGTTCGGCTTAATGAGACCAACAATCATATAGAAAGTTGTGGTTTTGCCTGCCCCATTAGGGCCAAGCAACCCTACAATCTCCCCTTGACTTACCTCAACGCTTGCACCTTTAACAACAGTACGAGTCTTGTATCGCTTAACCAGTGTATCAGTATAGAGCCGCATAGTACAGTTAGCTAATCAATTTGTGCGTAAAAGTAACTATTTTATTTTACTCAAAGTATACCTTAATCTTTTTTAAATCGTACGATTATACGTATACTCTTCCAAAATACGGTTCTAACTTTCAATTATGGCATAAAAATTGTAAAAATGCGATAAGAAATTTTTGTGTAACTTTGCATAAGAAATTCTCAAAAATGATAAACCCTCCAAAACATACACCCCGGTGGATAGTTTTTTTAATCGATTTGGTTATATGCTTATTTTCCATAACCTTTTCGTTTTTTGTCAGGTTTGAGTTTTCTATTTCAGAGGAATACAGAATACTGCTAAAATCGGTTATCCCTTTAGTTCTTTTTATCAGAGCGGTTCACTTTTTATCGTTCCGTACCTTTGCAGGTCTTATTCGCTACACTAGTACCAAGGATGCCGAAAGAATTTTTGTTGTAACAAGCGTAAGTACTTTCGTACTTTTTGTCATCAACTTCATCAACTTTTTTATTAGTAGCCGTTTTATCATTCCAAACTCCATTTTACTGATTGATTACTTTTTGACCATAATACTAATGGTTGGGTCAAGACTTTTCTACAAAACACTTTACTACACCATTAGAAATTCTGACCTAAATAGCGAAAAGATATTAATAGTTGGGGTTGAACAATTTGCTGCGGCTGTTAAGCGCGCTATCGACAGGGAAAGCCTTACAGGTATTCAAATAGTTGGGTTTATTGACCCTTACAACAAGCAGGAAGGGAATAAGATAGAAAACATTGAGATTTACAATATCGGCAAAATTGAGTACCTGATCCAGAAGCACGACGTTGCCAAGGTTATTCTTGCAACCAAGAATCTTGATCCAAACCGAAAAAACAAGATTATTGAAAAGTGTTTAAACCTAAACGTTAGCGTTCAAACCATCCCCGATGCAAATGCATGGATTAACGGGGAACTCAATGTAAAGCAGATTAAAAATATTAAAATTGAGGATTTACTTGAAAGGCCACCCATTGTCCTTGACAAAAAGCGAATACAGGACTACATTAAGGGTAAAGTGGTCTTGGTAACAGGTGCTGCCGGATCAATTGGTAGCGAGATGGTACGGCAAATCACCAGGTTTCGTCCCAATAAGATCATTCTTTTCGATGTGGCCGAAACACCCCTATACGAATTGGAGCTTGAGCTGAAGGAAACTTTTCAGTTTTTCGACTTTGAAACTGTTATTGGAAGCGTTACAAACGAGTACAGGGTGAACAGGCTGTTTGAGGCATTTAAACCACAAGTGGTATTCCATGCTGCTGCCTACAAGCATGTTCCCATGATGGAGAATAATCCTACCGAAGCAGTGTTTAACAACGTTTTGGGGACAAAACTCGTTGCCGATATAGCCGTTAAATTTCACGTTGAGAAATTTGTAATGATTTCCACCGATAAAGCGGTAAACCCCACCAATGTGATGGGTGCAAGCAAACGTATAGCCGAGATATACACCCAAACGCTGAACTATACTTCCCAAACAAAGTTTATTACTACCCGTTTTGGAAATGTTTTGGGTTCAAACGGATCGGTCATTCCACGCTTCAAGAAGCAAATTGAGAATGGGGGACCAATTACCATTACACATCCGGACATTATCAGGTACTTCATGACCATCCCCGAGGCTTGTCAGCTTGTTCTTGAAGCGGGGGCAATGGGGCAAGGCGGTGAAATATTCATTTTCGACATGGGCAAGCCAGTAAAGATTCTCGATCTGGCCAAGAAAATGATTAAGCTCTCAGGACTTACCTATGGTAAGGATATTCAAATCAGCTTTACCGGACTTAGACCCGGGGAAAAACTGTTTGAGGAACTACTTAACAACAAGGAAAACACCATCCCTACCTACCACCCTAAGATTATGATTGCTAAAGTTAACGAGTATAAGCAGGAAGAGGTGATGCCTAAAATAATGGAACTATTAAACACTCTTCCAAGCCACAATAATTTTAGGATAGTAAGTATAATGAAGGATATTGTCCCCGAATTCGTAAGCCGAAACTCGATTTTCGAAGAAATCGACCAGCAAAAAAAGTACAGAAATGAGCAGCAATCCAAAACTGCATAAATTTTTCCACCGTACACCCATCCAAATCAGGTTTAACGATATCGATCAGCTTTCACACGTAACCAACTCGGTTTACCAGCAGTACTTTGACCTAGGCAGGTTGAAATATTTTACTGAGGTTCTACAGGAAAAAATGAACTGGGAGATAGAGGGGCTGGTACTGGCGAGTATCACCATCGATTACCTTATTCCCATACGCATGTGGGATAATATTGAGGTATTAAGTAAGGTTTATGAAATAGGCAACAAAAGCCTGAAAATGCGGCAGGAGATTTTTAACAACACTACCGGTGAAGTGGCCGCAGTAAGCAAAGCTGTAATGGTTTGTTTCAGCAATGCGGCCGGCAAATCCATTCCCATCCCGCACCGTTGGAGGGAGTTAATATTAAGCTTTGAGAAAGATTTACAGCTATAGGTTTAAATCAATCAACCCTTCAGGAAGTTCCATTTCAAGCAGCTTAGCCGAAGTATCAACCTCCACAATCAGTTCGTCAGCTGCTGGGATCAGTACATGTTTACCATCAGGGGTAACCAGCTCAAACGTTGCATTCATGGAGTACTCAGTGTAGTCAACTATTACTCCAACCTCCGATTTATCAGTATTCCGCACTTTGTATCCAACTAAATCGGAAAGGTAAACTTCGTCCTCCAGCTCTATACTGGTGGAAGGGATTAACATTTTAACACCGTAAAGTTCCTGCGCCTGGTCAATAGAGTCCACATCATCGAACTTTACAATTGCTTTTTCAGGGTTTTGGAAACGAATACGGGTAATAAAAAAAGGAACCGGTATTCCTTCAATTTCAAGAAATACCGATTCCAATTCTTCGGGGTTGAACTCAACCGATGAGTTTAAACTCACCGCCAGTTCACCGTTAATGCCATGTGTTCTTTGGATATATCCAATCTCAACGAAACCGGCATCCCCCATGCACCTTAAGCCTAAGCGTTTTCGGTTTCCTCTGAAGTTGATTCTGCTTGAGAATCGGCTTCTTTGGCGGCCATTTCGGCGCGCTTTTTGGCTATTTCCTGAGCGCGAGCATCACGAACCTTCGATTCGGCTTCCATGCGTTTCTTCATCTCCTCGGCTTCGCCCTTGGCCAATGAATCAATCTTAGCCTTAATCTTAGCTTCCTTTTGGCTTACCCAATCCTGGAATTTAGCCTCAGCTTGCTCGGGGGTAAGAGCACCCTTTTTAACACCCTCAAGAAGGTGTTTCTTTAGCATTACACCTTTGTACGATAGGATAGCCCTACAGGTGTCAGTAGGTTGAGCGCCTTTTTGCAGCCAGTCCAATGCCCTATCAAAATTTAATTCAATAGTAGCAGGATTTGTAAGGGGATTGTATGAACCAATCCTCTCAATGAATCTGCCATCTCGTGGCGCCCTGCTATCCGCCACCACAATGTGGTAGAAAGGTCTTTTCTTCCTTCCCTGGCGGCTTAGTCTGATTTTTACAGGCATACTTTACGCTTTTAGTTAAACCTACTATTTTACTTTAGCGGCGCAAAGATATACTTTTTTTTACGATTTGGAACTCAGAAAATTGCTTTATTCTTATTTTGATATAAATTTTTGACAATTGCTATTTGAAAAAAAATAGTAACCTTTGCAGGGTATGGGTTTGTTAAAAAACACTAAACCTACTAAGCATGAAAAGAGTATCAACGATTACGCAAAAGCTGTTAGTTTTCTTATTGGTAATACTGCTATCATCGTTAGCAAACGCTGAAACCATTGCCAAAAAGATAAAAACCATCCCACAAGGTAGCGATTCAGCTTTTGTTACCAAAACACTTGGCTCGCCAACAGAAAAACAGGTGGTTTCCAGGTATTTCTACCAAGGGAATCAGGCCGTTTTTATTGACAGCGTTATAAGGGATATTCGGCTAGCGGAACCTCATAAAAAACTAAAAATTAAGCTGAAAAGGCAACTTAAAGCCGAACAGAAAAAGGAAACTCCCATATCATCGCTCAGGATTGGAATGAATATTTCTGAAGCGCTGGAGCGCGCTGGTGAACCCGATAGTATAGTAAAGGGAGAGGATTGGTACTACACCAACAGGCATCGTATTGAAATAGCCAACGGAAAAGTTATTAAAACTGAGGTTCACCTAAAAGCCACACTTGAGACACTTGATTGGATATGGCTAAACTTCACAAAGGGTGGTTTGCTTTTTATGAACATCACCCTGGCTTTAATAATGTTTGGTATCGCACTTCAAATCAAGATAGAGCATTTTAAGCTGTTGCTGGTTAGTCCTAAACCTGTTATTCTCGGTTTCCTTTCACAGTTCCTTGCTTTACCTTTGTTTACATTTCTACTAGTATTAATTATTCAACCAACACCAAGCGTTGCAATGGGTATGATACTTGTTGCAGCTTGTCCGGGAGGAAATATATCTAACTTTATTTCATCGTTGGCAAAGGGAAACGTGGCACTGTCAATTACTTTGACGGCCATTGCCACCCTTGCGGCAATATTTATGACACCCTTCAACTTTGCCTTTTGGGGAAAACTTTACTCAGCGGCCTCGAACCTGGTAATACCCATTGAGATTGATGCTTGGGAAATGATTAGAACTGTTCTGATACTGCTTGGAATACCGGTTATACTCGGTATCGCCTTTGCCCGGTTCTTCCCAAATACTGCGGAACGCATTTCAAAACCGTTTAAGATTTTTTCCATTGTGGCATTTTTGGGGTTTGTTGTTGCCGCGCTGGCTGCTAACTTTGGGTACTTCCTGAAATATATCCATCTGATTGCTCTAATAGTTATTGTACATAATGGATTAGGATTACTGGTAGGCTATACTATCCCAAGCATTTTTAAGCTTAGCAAGCAAGACCGAAGAACTATAGCAATTGAAACCGGTATTCAGAATTCAGGACTTGGACTTGTGCTAATCTTTAACCCCAACCTATTCGATGGACTTGGCGGAATGGCCTTTATCGCTGCCTTTTGGGGTATATGGCATATAGTATCGGGACTTGGGATTGCCTATTACTGGTCAAGAAAACCCCTCTAAATGTATTTTTGTTTTTAATCCAACATAGCTATGCCCACCAATCGTGAACGAATTGAGGAATGGTCAAAAGCATACTGGCTTTTAAGGTTTTACCAAAACTTTCTGTTTAAGCTCTACTTTAAAACCGAGATTGTTGGCATGGAAAAGCTTCCGCCAAACACTACCTTTATTTTTGCCCCCAACCACCAAAATGCGCTAATTGATGCGCTTGCCATGTTAACCCTTAAACATAGCTGGCAGCCCATTTTCCTTGCCCGTGCCGATATTTTTAAGAAACCGCTGGTATCAAAAATACTTACCTTTCTAAAAATCATGCCCGTTTACCGCATTCGCGATGGTTTTGAGAACCTCTCACTTAACGATAGTATTTTCCTAAAAACCATGGATATAATCCGTAAAGGAAACGGTCTTGTAATTCTCCCCGAGGGTAACCATGCTGGTTTCAAAATATTACGACCGCTAAAGAAGGGTATTGCTCGCATTGCCCTTCAAACCGAGGATGCTTCCGATGGCTCACTTAACATTCATATTGTCCCTGTTGGGCTGGACTACTCAAACTATGTTAGGTATAGGAGCAAATTGCTCATCCGGATTGGTGAACCTTTCCCTGTTAAGAAATACCTTGACCTTTACAGGCAAAACAAAGCCCTTGCCTACAATGCCCTGATAGATGAACTATCAGAGCGCATTAAAGCGGAAATGATTCATATTGAAGATGAACAGAACTATTACGAGTACCTTTTCCTAACCCAGCTTTTCCCAAAAAGGTTTATCAAGGAGAACAAACTACCCAATACTCTAAACCAGGCATTTGAAATAAGCAAAAGGTTGATTTTAAAACTCGACAGACTTAAGGAAACGGACAGGAGTACCTTCGATGAGATTATTCAGTTAGCCCATGTGCTGAGGGATCGCATTTCAGCCAACCGGATTAAACCCCAAGCCTTGCCGCTAAAGGTAAGTAAAGCTTTTAACCTGCTTTGGATGGTTCCACTTTTTGTCGTATTGTCGCCTTTGGCCATTTTTGGTTTCATCAACCATATCATACCTATAATTATTCCCTACCAGCTAAGTAAGAAATTTGAGGACGTTCAGTTCCACAGTTCAGTCCGCCATGCTGCGGGCTTGCTGTTATTGCCACTTGCATACCTAATCCAAACAGTAATTGTTGGACTGATTCTAAAAAGCTTAGCAATGGCATTGCTTTACCTTGTTTTACTACCTCCCGCAGCAGTTATTCTTTACTACTGGCGTAAGTTGTTCTATAAGATTAGAGGATTAACCAGTATTTTGATTTTTGCGATGAGGAATAGAAATGAGTTTGAACTCATCAATAACCATTTCAACAGGTTAATGAATGATATTAAGTCGATATTTTAATTCGGAATATCTTGTTCTGTAATCATTATACCTATACAACGTCAGGTTTTGCTGTAATACCAATACATTTGAAAATGAATGTAACTATTCTTATTTTTGCACGATGAAATTTTAACCCGATGCTTAAGGCCCTAATTGTTGACGATGAGATTGCCTCGTTACGTACGCTTGAGCTGCTCCTAGGACATTTTGAGCAGCATATTGAGATTATTGGTGTTGCTTATTCTGCCAGTGAAGGTATCGATAAGGTAACCAAATATGATCCCGATATCGTTTTCCTCGACATCGAAATGCCAGGAGGTAGCGGCTTCGATTTCCTTGAGGGTTGTCCTCACCGGAACTTTGATGTTATCTTTATAACCGCATACAATAACTACGCCATCAAGGCCTTTAAGTACAGCGCTATCGATTTTTTACTAAAGCCAATTGAGGTTGATGAACTCCACGAAGCGTTGGAAAAGGTTATCCGTCGCCGTTACTCAAACTTTGATGGCCGTAACAAGTATTTCGCCCTCTTTGAGAATATCAAGGAGATTATTCCCCAGAAGTTGGTGGTTTCAACAAATGACAAGTACGAGTGCCTTGATGTTGGCGAAATTGTTTTTGTTGAGAGTGTTCCTAACGGAACCCAAATCAAGCTGGTAAATGGCAGCCATTTTCTGGCTAACAACCCTTTTGGCGACATTTGCACTTTGCTTGAGGAACGTAATTTTAGCTTCATCAACCCAAGCTGCCTGATTAACCTTGGAATGATCCGCAAGATTTCAAATAAGCCAGAAAGTAATATAGAGCTGAAAAACCACGAGCTAATTACCGTAAGGGGCGAGTATCTGGAACGATTGAATCATCAGCTCGAGAATATTTCAAAATAAGCTGCTGTTTTGGGTAGAATTGTTGCACTTGATATTGGTCGTAAGCGAACGGGCATAGCCATGACCGATCCGTTGCGAATTATTGCATCGCCGCTGGAAACCATACCCACCCATAAGGTAATTGATTATCTTACTGAACTTTTCCTGAAGGAAAACATCGACATACTGGTAGTGGGCAATCCCCGCCAAATGAACAATACCCCTTCCGAAGCTGTTAACTACATAAAGCCCGTTATTAACGCCATCAAAAAGAGGTTTCCCGAAATGCCCATTGAACTTGTGGACGAAAGGTTTACCTCCAAAATGGCCTTGCAGGCCATGATTGATGGTGGCATGAAGAAGAAGGACAGGCAGGAAAAGAGCAATGTAGATAAAATCAGCGCTGCCATTATCCTGCAAAGCTACATGGAGGGATTAAAATATAAGTAGTAATTTTACGCGTTAATTAGGACAGATGATACGAACAGTTTACGTTTACGGATCGCCAGTATTGCGCAAGGTGGCTCAGAATATAACACCCGATTACCCCCAGCTCGATGCACTTATAGCTGACATGTTCGAAACCATGGAGCAATCCGATGGTATTGGTTTGGCTGCCCCCCAAATTGGCCTTTCCATTAGGCTTTTTGTGGTTGACGGCACCCCCCTTGCCGACGACGACCCAACCCTTAAGGATTTCCGCAAGGCCTTCATAAACGCCCAGATTACTGAACGGTTTGGCGAGAAAGTAATTTATAACGAAGGTTGCTTAAGCCTACCCGGCTTACATGAGGATGTTGAACGGGAGTCGAAGGTTCGCATTCGATACCACGACGAGAAATTTGTGGAGCACGAGGAAGTGTATGAGGGCATGGCTGCCCGCATCATCCAGCATGAGTACGACCACCTGGATGGCATACTCTTTACCGACCGTGTATCGCCCATCCGCAAGCAGCTGCTCCGCTCAAAGCTCAATGCAATAGCCAAGGGCAAGTATAGCGCAAGCTACAAGTGCCGGATTGGTTAAATGATACATGAGTTTTTGACTGCTAAATTTTTCTTGGCAACTAAAACTCTTATCGTATCCCTTTGAGAGCTTGAAAATTCAAATGTTGTTCAGCTAGCAAAAAACGCTCTTTTGCCAACCTGATCCCAGAAATACCGGGATAAACTTTGCGGAGGAATCTCATATTAAGTGTACAGTGTTCCGTGTGCAGTGTACAGTGGGGGTGATGTCTAAGGATAAAGGATAAAGGATAAAGGATAAAGGATAAAAATTTAAAATTTCAGATTTCAGATTTCAGATTCATGACTGAAGGTGGTTTCTTAAGCCATCAACTATCAACCATCAACTATCAACTATCAACTATCAACCATCAACTATCAACCATCAACTATCAACCATCAACCATCAACTATCAACCAACAACTATCAACTAAATTGTTATCACAGAGTTACTCAGTGTAACACGGTGTTACACAGAATGGCATTCAAGAACAACGATTCACGAATAACGAACAACGATTGCCGTTTCCAGCCCCGTAGGGGCTAAACATTTGTAACTCCATCACGACTCCTACCTGTATAGCGATGCACGCTATGGCATTCCAAAGAGCAAGGGTGAAACGTTGCATCGCAACAGATAAGCATGGCAAAGAGCTTTTTCACGTTCTTTCATGTCTTGATACAAGAAAGAACCAAAGAAGATCAAGGCTGAAAGGCCCGACCCATTTACAGGTCTTGCTTTTATGCCACTGCCTGCTTCTTCCGCTCCATTCCCTCTCAGGAAAAGGGCTGGGGTGAAGCCGTTTTCTATATTCAACCTAAACGACCCCTCTAAATCTCCCCTGAGAGGGGAGACTTTAGCCCTGCAATAAGGTTTCCTTATTGCTTCTCCCCTCTCCTGTCAGGAGAGGGGCTTGGGGTGAGGTCAATTTCACGAACAACAAACAACCTTCCCAGCCCTGTAGGGGCGAAATATTTGTAACCCGATGGCTACTCCCATATGTTCAGCGATGCACGCATTTACATTCCAAAGAGCAACACTGAAAAGTTGCATCGCAACAGAAAAGTATGGCCAAGATCAATTGCCCAAAAAACATCAAGAATTAAAGGTTAAGAGATGCTTCGACAAGCTCAGCATGACAAAGGGAACGTGGATGTCAAAAGTATTGTCATTCCGAGCTAGTCGAGGAATCTCATTTAAAAAAGGGAATAAAGGTACAAAGAGATACTTCGGCTAGCTCAGCATGACAGATAGATGTTTCGTTGGAATCTATTCCGAATAATCGGGACTAAACATGAAAAATATCCTAAATCAAACAGCATTAATTCCTGAGTTATGAATAAAGGCTTAGAGGCTATACCTTGCTCCCTCATACTTAAGTGGAACCTTACTTTAGGACTAGACAATAATAATAAACCTACTATACACTAAACACTATACCCTAAACACTAAAACTAACCACTTCAGCTTCAGTTCAATCAAAAATTTTTCTTTAAGCTATCCCTTGCTAATTAAATAATTAGTTGTATTTTTGCGTCCCGCTTATTATCAAATTAAAGGATCACAAAAAAGTTGGTATTAACCTAAAAATTAGGAGATTGCAGTGAATACGCAAAGTTACAAAACGGTAATGGCAAACGATGCCACCGTTAAAAAGGAGTGGGTTGTGATTGATGCTACTGACCAGGTGCTAGGTCGCCTATCGAGCCAAGTAGCAAAAATCCTAAGGGGGAAACACAAACCCAGCTACACCCCACACGTTGATTGTGGTGATAATGTAATTATCATCAATGCCGACAAGGTTCGTTTAACCGGTCGTAAGTTAACCGATAAGGAGTATGTACGCCACACCGGATACCCTGGTGGTCAGCGTTTCTCAACCCCTAAGGAAATGCTTCATCGCAAGCCCATTTGGGTTATTGAACACGCTGTAAAGGGCATGCTGCCTAAGAACAGGCTTGGCGCCGAGATGTTCCGCAACCTTTACGTTTATGCTGGTTCCGAGCATCCGCACGAGGCACAACAACCAAAGAAAATTGAATTAAGCAACATTAAATAAGTTAACTTATGCAGGTTTATAACGGATTAGGTAGAAGAAAATCGGCTGTTGCCCGTGTTTACCTCCGCGAAGGTAAAGGCAACATCACCATAAATGGCCGCGACCTCAAGGAGTATTTCAGCTCAGAGCTGCTCCACTACGTGGTAAAGCAGCCTCTAATGGTACTTAACGCCACCGAAGGTTTTGACATTAAGGCAACTCTCGATGGTGGTGGTATAACCGGTCAGGCTGAGGCTCTTAGGCTTGGTATTGCCCGCGCACTTGTTGAGTACAACGAGGCAAACAGGGCTATTATGCGCGCCAACGGTTTCTTAACCCGCGATCCTCGTGAGGTTGAACGTAAGAAACCCGGTAGGCCAAAAGCCAGAAAGAGATTCCAGTTCAGCAAACGTTAATGCTATCAATTGTTTAACAAACTATTTATTAACCATTTGGCAGGCAGTTTAGTAATAAATTGCCCAGACTCCCGAAAGGGACTACTGAGCGATTGCCAAAAAATCTAAACAAACAAAAAATGTCAAGAACAAATTTTCAGGAACTGCTCGAAGCAGGTGTGCACTTTGGTCACTTAAAGCGTAAGTGGAACCCAAAGATGGCTCCTTACATCTTTATGGAGAAAAACGGTATCCACATTATCGACCTGCACAAAACAGTAGTAAAAATCGATGAAGCTGCCGCTGCAGTAAAGCAAATCGCCAAATCGGGTCGTAAGATCCTTTTTGTTGCCACCAAAAAACAGGCAAAGGACATTGTTGCCGAACGTATCAAGGCTATTAACATGCCTTACGTTACTGAGCGTTGGCCTGGTGGTATGCTCACCAACTTCCCCACCATCCGCAAAGCCGTTAAAAAGATGAACAGCATCGATAAGATGATGACCGACGGCACTTTCGACACCCTTTCAAAGCGTGAAAAGCTCCAAATTCAACGCCAACGCGCCAAGCTGGAAAAGAACCTTGGTTCAATTGCCAACCTCAACCGCTTACCAGCAGCCCTTTTTGTGGTTGACGTTCAAAAGGAATACATCGCCGTTCGTGAAGCCAACAGGCTTAACATTCCGGTTATCGCAATGGTTGATACCTGCTGTGATCCTACTCCAATCGATTTTGTGATACCCGCTAACGACGATGCATCCAAATCTATCGCCCTGATTGTTGACATCATGGCTAAAGCCATTCAGGAAGGGCTTGAGGAACGTAAGGCTGAAAAGGATAAGGAACCTGCCGCTGCCGAAAAAGAAGAGGGCGTAAAAACCCGCGCTCGCAAGGCTAAAAAGGCTGCCGATGTAGTTGAAGAGCCCGAAGATGAGGATGAAGCCGACGAGGTTGAAGAGGTTGAAAAACCCACTGCCACTATCGTTGACGATGAGATTGACGAAGAATAACAACTTAGACCCTAAAAAAAACTAAATACCATGGCTGAAATTACAGCTGCTGATGTAGCAAAACTTCGTAAACTTACCGGAGCAGGCATGATGGATTGCAAGAATGCTCTGGTTGAAGCTAACGGCGATATGGAACGCGCCATTGAACTTATCCGCGAACGCGGTAAGGCCATTGCCAACAAACGTGCCGACCGTGAAGCCGGCGAAGGCGCTGCCCTTTCAAAGGTTAACCAGGCCGGTTCCCGCGGTGCCATGATTGTGCTCAACTGCGAAACCGACTTTGTTGCAAAAAATGCCGATTTCCTTGGCGTAGCCAATAAAATACTTGACCATGCCCTGAATACAGCACCTGCCAACCTCGACGCGCTTAAGGAATCGAGCCTCGATGGCCGCAAGGTAGCCGATTTTGTTGCCGAGTTCTCCGGTATTACCGGCGAAAAGGTTGAACTATCGTACTACGAGCAGGTTGAAGCACCCATGGTGGTTTCATACATCCACATGGGCAACAAGCTGGCTACTCTGGTAGGCTTCAGCAAAGCAATCGATATCCAGGCCGCTAAGGATGTTGCCATGCAGGTTGCCGCCATGAGCCCTGTGGCTATTGACAAGGACGATGTTCCCGAAGATATTCGCCAGAAGGAGTTTGAAATTGGCCGCGAGCAGGCACGCCTTGAGGGCAAACCCGAAAACATGCTCGATAAGATTGCCGAAGGCAAGCTAAAGAAATTCTACAAGGAGAGCACCCTTCTCAACCAGGAATTTGTTAAGGATAACAAGTTAACCATACGCCAGTACCTGCAAAGCGTTGATAAGGACGTTAAGGTAACCGCATTCAAACGCGTATCGCTCAACCTATAATCCTTACAGCATATCACCTTGAAGGAGAGCAGGGTTGCTCTCCTTTTTTATTATATCTAACTCAATGTTGTTTAGTTAACAAAAATATACATGCCTGTCGTCCCGCGCGGCCTGTCCCGCCCTAGTGGGGAGCAAAGGATCTCTAATCTACCCCATGAGATGTTTCGCTGGAGTCTATCCCGATATTTCGGGACTCAACATGACAAAGTGAATGAGGGAGCCAATGATGTTGTCATCCCGAGCGTAGTCGAGGGATCTCATATAAGGGTAAAAGGGGAAAGAGATGCTTCGACTTAGCTTAGCATGACAACCCACTCATGAATCGAGCAACAGCAAGTATCACAGAGTTACACTGCGTAACACGGTGTTTCACAGAGCGTGTGACGTGATATTCTCGAACAAAGATTTACGAACAACGAACAACGTCTCCAGCCCCGTAGGGGCGTAATATTTATAACACCATGGTTATTCCCACTTGCATAGCGATGCACGCAATGCATTTTCCAAAGAGTAAGGGGAAAGCGTTGCATCGCAAAAGAAAAGCATGGCAAAGAGCGGTTTCCCAAAAAAAACAAGAATTAAAGGGTTTAAGGTAAAGAGATGCTTCGGCTAGCTCAGCATGACAGGGAAGCAGAAAGGAAGATAGGGTTTTTGTCATCCCAAGCAAAGTCGATGGATCTCTTCAAAGGATTGAAGAGAAAAAAGCAATGAGATGCTTCGGCGAAGTCTATCCCGATAAATCGGGACTCAGCACAACAGCGTAATGTTTCGCTCGTGCGCAACATGACTAACAACCTTAACTAAACAACATTGATATCTAACTACTAACCCTATCATCACTGACATAAACGCAGATACGTCAATTGATATAATCAATTGATGTATCTCGAATAAATAAATTTTCTAACTTTACTAAAAGAATTATGTGACAAATTGAAAAAGAAGAACTTAAAACAATCACCTGTTCAGTAAAGTATAGGTAAAGTCCCAATATTCACCCATTGAACATGAAAAACGTAACTGTAAAAATTGATAGACACCGCGACGAAGAAGTTATATGCTTTATATGTGAAAAGGACTTACAACTAATTGAGATACTTAAAACTAAGCTCAATGCACATTGGAGTGCCACAAAAAAATGTTGGTATTTGCCCATTTCTCAGTTCAATTTAAACAAAGCATTTGAAGCATTTAAAAGCATAGCTTGGTTGGATTTAAAGAATCTACCTCATACATCAAACGAAGATAAATACCAGATAGATACCCAGCAGGAAAAAGAAAGGTTTGAAAAATGGCTAAAATTTAGACGTTATAGCCCCAATACAATCAAAACCTATACAGATGCATTGGTTGTTTTTCTCAGCTATTTTGACTATAAACCGGTTTCTGAATTGTCCAACGACGATGTGGTATTATTTGTAAACCAGTATATACTGAAACGCAAGTATAGCTTTTCGTATCAAAACCAAATAGTTAATGCACTAAAACTTTACTTCCGGGAAATACGCAAAAGCAAAATAGAGGTTGAGGGGTTGCAACGCCCCCGTCGGGAGCACAAGCTGCCAAATGTTTTAAGCATGGATGAGGTTAAAGCCATACTCCAGGCCCCAACCAACGTAAAGCATCGCACCATGCTAAGCCTGATATACGCTTGCGGACTACGGCGTAGCGAGCTGCTGAACCTAAAAATTGAAGACGTTGACTCAAAACGCCATATGCTCATTATTCGAAACGCGAAGGGCTACAAGGACAGACAAGTGCCAATTTCAGACAAAACCATTGAGATGCTCAGAGAATACTATAAAATGTATAGACCAAATGTATGGTTGTTTGAGGGGCAGAAAGAAGGCGAGAAATATTCAGAACAAAGTTTGCAAAGCGTATTAAAACAGGCTGTTTCTAAAAGTAACATTAGAAAACCAGTAACCTTGCATTGGCTTCGACACAGCTATGCCACACACTTGCTTGAATCAGGGACTGACTTACGCTTTATCCAAGAACTTCTAGGTCATAAAAGTTCAAAGACTACCGAAATATACACCCATGTAACAGAAAAAAGTTTACAAAAAATTATAAGTCCATTTGATTATTTGTAAAAATTCTTTAATTTAGCAATTAGTATGATTCTTATCATACATATCCGCCCAATTTAGGATATATTGTATGATTTTATCATACATATAAACGAGTTAGCGGACATCGCAAGAGCAAAATATACATTATAAACGTAAAAGGATAAAATTATGGCAATTTGGAAAACATTTAGAGTAGCTGATGTAG
>Ga0209204_1002017_pt1 | contig 17528 bp, 10 predicted proteins | sample AD_JPNMR2_MetaG_FD_184425 | JGI IMG/M metagenome (GOLD analysis project Ga0209204, IMG submission 184425) | Active sludge microbial communities of municipal wastewater-treating anaerobic digesters from Japan - AD_JPNMR2_MetaG (SPAdes) (version 2) | ecosystem: Engineered > Bioreactor > Anaerobic...
GGTCATAGGTACACGGTCATATCTTGGTCTAATCATCTCGCCTGGTTGATACTGACTATAAGCGGGATACATCGGGACGCCAAGTGAATGAGCATTGTCAAATTTATTAGGAAGTACATCAACAATTCGCAGTTCGCACACAATGAAATCTGTACTTGCGCCTGGCTTCGGCACATCTTCGCCAGAAGCAGGTGTTACAGAAACACCTTCATCAGGGATTGTAAATCTTGCTCTGCTTCCGTCAAGACATGTGTCGCTTGTCCTGATAGCGATATAAAAAACTTCTGCATCTTTAGGAAGTATAGGTCTTCTTCCAGCAGGAATTGTAATTATTCGTACTCCACCTGTTACGCCAAGTATTGTACCTGAACCGTCAGTAATGACAGAGGAATCAACACTAAACCCTATGTCAGCATCCATCTCTAAAGATACACTGACCAACTGTTGTCCTGAATCTGAAGCAAGATTCAAACTAAAAATGATAATGTATCCTTCACCGACCGCATTTCTTCCGATAACATCTTGCCACGGATGATGTGGCGCGCCATTAGTATTAGGTAAAATACCCTGATTCTCCACAACCTTTGACTGTACAGTGCAAACAGTTACCTTTGAATAGCCGTGAGGAATAAACAATAAAACGACAACCACTGGTAATAACAGATGTATTTTTCTCATATTCTATTACTCCTTTTTCAAACTTCAAACATTAGCCGAACAATTGCAATAAGGTTTTATCCAACAATTTTACCAGTCAGCCATACAATAGGTTTTAGCATTCCCCTTACAAATGCCTTAATTTTCGGCTTATCCTTAATAAAATCAGCAATCACAGGACTGTGCCTGTAATAAAATCTTACAAATGCCCTGCCTGCTTTTGTATTTAATAATTTCTGGTCCCTGAATTTTCGCAGTACTTCTACTTCCTTAGCAAATGGTGTTCCATACGCTGCTGTTGCAATAAAACAACCACCACTGCTTGAATGAACAGGTGGGATTGGAGTACCAATTGAAAAATAATCATTGCCCTTTAACTGATTCGCGTTAACCCGCACTTTAATATACATATCCTGCAGATTTCTTTCTATCACCTGAGATGTAATATCCTCCCAGTTGTTGTTTTCTCCAGGCCAGTGATATACATGGGCTCTGGCTAATGTCACGCTTGTGTCAACAATTGATAGTTCATCGTACCGAACAGGTATTTTTATATCCACAGTATCACCAGGATTCAGCGTAAAATTTGAGCTCAACAGATATGTATTCTTAAAACCCACGACATTTACCAGTTTTGCAGGAATATATGAGGATTCAACATACCCAACATCAACCTGTGGCTCTGGCTCTGTAACCCCGGAAGAGTTGAAAAACGCAAAAAGCTTATAACCAAATGGGTCATTATAAACTTGGGTTTCAGTGAATAAATCGTCTCCAGCCCATATTGTGCCAATTGTCACTGACTTTGAAAAAGTGTCTGAATACTCAGTAGAATATAAAGAAAGATAGGATGGTGCGCTTCCATCATCAAAACTAAAAATCCTGTAGTAATTTGTATCAGCAGCAGTATCGTCTACGAACGAAGTTTTTTTATCAGTCGTGTCTTTGAATACACAAATTGCGCCACCAGGTAAACTACTTCCAATTGTGTAACTTGTTCCATTTACTGGTTTATCGTCCCATGCTAATGGAGCATTCTTTCTGAAAATAATCGTTCCAGTAAAACAATCTGGATTCTGCCATGTCAGAAGTATTGCATTAAATAGACCACTTGCTGAAAAATTAGTAACTGGCGAAGGACTTCCCACAATTGCGGACACTTTCACATTCACTGTGTTTGCGCCAGCAATAAATGCAATCGTCCCGGTATGGGACCCTGTCGCAAGAAGCGCTCTGACAATCTGCACCTGAACCTGAGTACTCTGGCCTGGACTCAGAGAACCAAAACTTGGATTTATTCCTAACCAGCCAGTAATTCCATCGTCAGTGGTAATTGCAGAAGACCAGTTTAAGGTTGTGCCACCAAGATTGATCAATGTAATGGTCGCTGTTGTATCGATAGTTCCAAAATGAATGGACTCTGGCGAAGCTCCGAAACCAGAAGGTGGAAGTGAAATGCTTGTCTCGCCTCCAACAGGAATAACCTGCATAGCAGTACCATCGAAGTATTTCACCACTCCATTAAAATACTGAACACCTGTAGCATCTCCAGGAATACTAACTGTGTACCTGATAACAACAGAAGAAATGCCAGTGGCGCTGAATTCAAGCCAGGAATATGTTGATGGTGCAGTAAACTTGTTCACAGGAAGATTTGACGATGTAATCTGCCAGGTTTCAGGTATTGTTTCTTCAACAATTACTGCTGTCGGCATCCCGCTGATTTCAATAGAAAGCGTAACATCAATGGTCTGTCCAGGTAGATAAGTTGGAGAAGAAAAACTTCTTTCTGCGTTCACAGTAATCTGCGACCAGACGCATGGAAGCCCGATTACACAAAAAATAGAAAACGCAGACAAAACTACTTTTTTCATAGTTCGCATATCCAGCATAGTCATTCCTCCGTTAAATTTTCCATCATTCTGTCAAATACTGTTCCAGAAAGGTTCTGTCGTTGGCACATAAGTATATCCACCATGAGCCCAGAAGTCAATTGTTTTCAATAGCCAGAAGTCCCACTGAGATAGATTCATAGGCCAGCCATGAATCTGCAAATTTTTCGACCACCTATCTATGGTATAAAGAAGTTCACTATCTGAAATTTTCCAATCTCCGTCTGTATCAGAAGGACAATTGGGTTGTCCATAAACGATGTAAGAATCCCCCTTTGTCATTGTTCTTGTTGTTCCATCTGTCACACTGCCATTTGCAAAGTTCCATGTTCCTTCAGCAGGAATTGACTGGAATTCAATTTTCAATTTCAATGTGCCGTCAGTCAAAGGAAAGATTGAGCCAATGTTGTTTGAAACAATCCATTTTACTGTGCCTGTGGTATTTCCACTGCTTGTCAATGGAAACAATGCCACATCATTAAACCATGCGCCTGTAATTTCCCAGTTGGCTGATGCGCCGGCTGCAATTGTTGGCAACTGTTCCGTGATAATAAAAGAAAGTGGTGGATTCAACTTGTTGATACTGATGTTAAGACAGTAATAATACACAAGATTCGGATCAATCCTGTTATAGATAAATTGTCTGGCTACAGCCACTCTTTCAGAAATACTTTTTGCCCAGAAAAATCTGTCCTTTGGAACCACTGAAGACAGGGTTTCAGTGGTACCTGTATCAAGATTTATAATAACAACTGCCCCAGAAACAAATGCAATACGATTATCATTTTCCCACGGCGAAAACTGTGGATAATAACCGGTTTGAGATATCAACAATGACTGGCCTGAACCATCAGAATTCATAATATAAATTCGAGACCCACCATCTCTCGTCGTAACAAACACAATTTTTTTCCCATCAGGAGAAAAACAAGGCTGAAAATTTTCAGTACCTGGTGTTTGCGTAAGATTTACAGGAGGACCAGTTGCAGAAATACTGGTTGATGAAATTTTTATCGGCATAGAAAATATCTGACGGCCAGATGATGTTGAACCAGTGTAAATAATCGCAGTACCATCAGGAGAAAAACACAAGTCAGATTTTTCTGTTGTTGAAGTAGAGGTAAGCCGAACAGCAGATACACTCAAATCAATTTTTCTCGCGTAGATGTCATTTGAAATCACATAAGCAACCCACTTAGAATCAGGAGAAAAAGCAGGATACTTTGCATTAAAATTGGACTCAACCTGAACAGGGTCTGTCCCATCTGCCTTCATAACCCAGATACCATTGCCAGAGTATGCAATCAAACTGCCTGTCGGGTCAAACACTGGATAGGAATTACTGCTGACACCTGAGGTTAATTGAACAAGCTGATCTGAAGCATCACGCAGGTACACCTGAGATGGTAATCCTGATGTATAAACAATCAGTGTTGGTCTTGCTTTTACCGGGTAATAAATTGGATAGATTGCACCAGAACTATCAGAAATCTGTCTCGCATAAGGATTCGCCGCACCAATCTGAGTTAGATAAAGCATTTTTGTCTGTGTTAACGGGTTCCTGCCAATAAACACAAATGCTGTGTCAGTACCTGTGGAATCAACAAATGAAACTGGCTGCGGGTCATCTTGAAATAAAGGTTGTTCTGTGAAAAAAAGATTTGTCTGTACATCTGTACTTGAACCTGATTGTACATCATATCTGCAAATCTTCCAGTTTGAATAACCGCTGGCTGACTGTGTTTGCGTCGCGTAAAAAAACGATGAACGGCTATTGTTTAACATTGGTCTACCCAATCTCGGGAAATAGGGTTCAAAAGCACTGTTGTTTGTCAGATTTGTCAGGTTAGAACCAGTCGTTGAAATCAGGTAATAGTCCTCAAGATACCCAAGTTTGTGTTTGAAAATGATATGACTATCATCAAGAAACTGAACATCTGAACAATCGCCATCCATCAAAGTTAATTGCATCAATCTCTTCAGTCCTGTTAATTCTTTCAGCCACAGTTGCCTACCTGAAAACGGACCAGGATTCCTCATTTCAGCAGTAAATGCAAGTTTTGTCATATCAGGACTCAAAATTCCTGAAATTTGATTTTTTGTTTGAGATAATAGTTGTTGTGTTGAACTTAAATTTTCAAGTCCGCTTCCATCATTATTCACACAGTAAAGAAGTGTTTCTGAACCTGTATTTGCCTTATAAGAAAAAATAATCTTTGTCCCATCAGAAGAAATTGAAGGGTTTGTTAACACACCTGCGCCAATAGCAATTTCAAGTCGGGTAAGTCGGCTGGATGTATCAGTTGAAAGGTCATTTACCCAGAGATTATTATCCTTCACAAAATAAACATAACCAGAGTACTGGGTTTGCGCCATTGCAAAATGAACACTCAAAAACCCAGCAAAAATTCCCAATAGCACCCTTGCTGAATTAAAAAATTTTTTCATGGTGTTTTCCATAAATAGGTTCCCTTCTTCCTGCTATTTGTGATGTCATATGTATAACCTGCCTGACTCGCCCACAAATTTATCGTCGTAAGTAGCCACATATCCCAGTCATTCAAATTTTCAGGCCAGTTAGAAATCCTGCCGTTGATTGACCAAAGATAAATAGTTTCCAATAATTCCTCATCAGAAATGTGCCAGTCAGAATTTGTATCAAAAGGAATATGTGGGTTGGCAATTGTGATGGATGAGCTTCCTTTTGTAAATGTTTTAATTCCATATGTGTCGCACCAGCCAGAAAATACCCTGAAATTCCCATAGGTTTCTGAATCAGGATTTGTGGTTGTTATGGTAATTTGAACAATGCTATCCTGAAGCGGCGCAATACCTGATGGTCCAAAAAGCCACTTCAATGTGCCTGTGGTTGCGCCATTACTTGTCAATGGAGATACTGTGTTTCCATTAATTTTTACATCAACAAGTTGCCAGTTATCCGGGATTACCTCTGTAAGAATTGCACTGCCTGGTAATGGAATTTTATCAACGTGAAGAACAAGATAATAGGTCAATGAAATGTACGGGTCTCTTTCTTTGATGTCCATGATCCTTTCGGCTTCAACCACATCAACTGGCACATTGGAAACACGCAGATATTCAGCAGTAATTCCTGTAATGACTGGTGTGATATTCTGCTGTGATATATCCGCTGTGCAAATAATTTGAGGATTGCCTGAAAGATAATAAATGATGCTTGAATTATCTCCAGAAAAACACACGCTTGACGGATTTACAGGAGTATTTGAAGCAAATAAAATTTTTCTCTGCTGAGTACCATCTCGTTTCATAAGCCAGATTTCTGGAAGTTGATTTCTCGTTGAAATGAAAACAAGCAATCCACCGTCAGCTGCCCAGCAAGGAGAATAATTATCAGAACTTAATGGCGTAATATTTTTTGGCGCACCTGCAGAAATACTCATTGGCACTCCATAGGAAATCTGAACAGGACTGACAAAAACATTTCTCTTTCCATTTACAATCGCAGTGAACGCGATTTCCTGCGCCAATGGTGAAAAACTGATGTCACCAATCACATTACCTATAAAAGTCAATCTTACTGAAGTTCCAGAACCATCAGTTCGTTTTGCATAAATGTCGCCATTTTTCACATACAGAAGCCACAGTCCATCAGGAGAAAATTCAGGATAATCAGCGGATGGATTTGAGTCAATCTGAACAATGCCTGTTCCATCAGGCCTAATAACATATAACCCGCTTGAGGACGCAAAAGCAATCATGGTGCCCCTTCTATTTATTGTGGGATGGCGATTCCCATTTCCTGCAATAATACGCGTGGCATTTCCATTTTCATTTCTCACATACAGATATCCATCCTGAGAATAAACATATCTTTGCAATCGCGGTGATGTTATCACAAAAACCGGCAGTGTTGTATGAAAAGCGCCAGAACTCAATTGCTCTGAGTATGGATTAATAATAGGAATGTTTATAGTGTATAACTGGTAAACATTTCCTGATAGAGACCCGCAAAAAAACATCGTATTATCTGATTCTCCATAGGTAGGATATGGCTCTTCCTGAAGCAATGGGTCTCTTTCAACAAAATAAAGAGAGTCAGTTATTAAATTTTCTGTACCTGTGCCGTCAAGTGGACTCAATTGATAAATTGCCCATTTCCTGTAGCCAGAAACATCCTGTACCTGTTTTGCATAAACAATCGCATTTCTCGCAGTATTCAGCATTGGTCTACCAAGCCGTGGGAAATACGGAGATAAAGCTTCATTGTTGGTAAGGTTAGTCAGTACCCCTGCGGTTGTCACAGTATAATAGTTTTCAAGATAACCGTTCTGAATCTTGACAAGGATCGTACTGTTGTCAATAAAACAAGGATCAAAACAATTCCATGTTGGGTCAAAGGTCAACCTTCTTCTGTTTGTGCCGTCGCTATTACAAACATAAAGATGATAAACAGATGGATTATCTCTGTCATTGGCTGTGTACGCAATGGTAGTACCGTCTGGAGAAACAGCAACACCAGTATAGGAAACTTCTGTATCAGGTGAAAGAAAATCAGTTAATCCGCTACCATCAAAATTGATTCGCCATATTGTGGGATTTGGTCTGCCATTTGGCAAAGAACTCCTTGTGAAATATATCAATCTTCCAGAACCATATGCAGAAATCGTTAATATTCTCGACTGGTCTGTTGCTGCAAATGCTGTAAGAAGAGTGGTTTCACCAGTAGATGTGTCGTAGAAAACAAGGTTTGAACTATTGGTTGAAGAAGTTTGAGAGTATATCACTCCATACGTTTGAGCAAAAACATGATGTGCAAAGGCAATGAGCAATAACCCTGACATATACAGAAACCCAGTCAATCGGTTCTTCTTCATTTGTGAACCCTGTTATTTATTATGCACTGTCAGTATTTTACAACGTGAAACCGTATCTGTCAAAAAAATCACAATAAAATAGAAGCCAGAAATCCTGAGCCAAAAAAATCAGGTCCATTTTTCTAAACAAGTGAACAATGATTTTTTAGAATTCATCAAAAGCACTTCTTACCTTTATCCCAGTCCATAAATTTTTTTCTGAATTTCTCTCCTGCAATGTAAGAATGCAAAGTCGAGGCCGAAGAATGGGTAAGCATGAAAGAGAAAATAAGGACTTTAGGAAACAAAAAAACAGGGCGGGATTTCTCCCGCCCTGTTGTGGCAATCTCAAAGATGCTTAATCACTCCAGGCACCCTGCGTCCAGTACATTTCAGCAACTGGCGTACCAGCTGCACCTTTCTTATAGGTATTTGGTCCTACAAACTGATATTCGCCAGCAACTGTAGATGCAGCTGAAGCTTGTCCACCAGAATGATAACCCTGTGTTCCAGCAGGGCTTGCCCAGATATCAATTACAGCGAGAATGATGTTGTCCCACATGGTGCCAGGATTTGATGGCCAGCCGCCGCCATATTCAATAAACTGCCCGCTTACTGCCCACTTGTCAATACCGCGAAGCAAATCAAGGTCCTGAATTACTCCATCAGGTTTGCCAGCTTCGTTGTTGGTATTATAGTAATCAACCGGGCAGTATGGACTGGCAACAGTCACTGTTCCATTTCCTGTAACAGTGGAGCTCTGAGCTACACCATCCATATTGTAACTGATAGTGCCTGAAAATCCTTTAACTCCAGTATCATCAGCAGTCAACTTGATGGTAATAATATGGTCTGCAACTGTACCTGCAACGCCATCACCAGTAAGATTCATGAAGACAAACTTCAGGGTCTTCAGTCCTGCTGATGGTGTGTCGGGAAGCTCTCCGACCTTGGTAATTGTGTCGATTTCTGTTCCGTCAACATAAACTTTTGAGAGGTGCCAGTTTGGAATTACCTCCTGAAGCACATAAGCAACAGGTTTCTTACCATCATCAATGTCAACCTTGATTGTATAGGTCAGTTCAGTATCAATAGCTGCCCTTGACTGTAGTACCCTTTCTCCTGTAATTTCACCTGGGTCACGTTTAATCTGCCAGGAGATCTTATCTCCATTGACTGTTCCTGCTGGAGCTGGTCCAACATCTGGAGCTGGTCCAACATCTGTAACAACACCTGCTGCTGTTGCCATTTGAATTCGCCTGTTACCGCCAACGTCAGAGACAAAAAGGATTGAACCATCATTCAGAGGCGAGTAAACAGGATATGCAGGATTTGTGATTGCACCAGCAGGGGCAGGGAACCTCACAACACCAAGACCAGTCGCAGCATCCATTGTGTAGATTCTGCTTGTTGTATCCCTGTCAGAAACAAAGATAATTTTTGTTCCATCAGGTGAAAAGCTTGGATTTTTATCATTCCAAAGCCCTGCTTCATTTCCACCAAGTGTTATCGCAGAACCAATAGTGCTGGCAGTACCTGCTTCAGCATTAAATACAACTCCAATTTTCTTAATACTTCTCTGGCCACTGTTATTTTCAACCCAGATTAAACTACTCATATCAGGTGAAACAACAGGGTCTTCTGGGTTTGTACCAACATTGAGATTAATGGCTGTTCCACTGGCATCACTGTTGAGAAGTTTCGCATGTATCTTCTTTGTCGCTGCTGTTCCAGCAACAAATACCACCCATTTTCCATCAGGCGTAATAGAAGGATATCTTATCACATTAGCATTTGTCCCACCATAAATACCTGGCGTGCTGCTAGTAACAAAATCAGTGTTATTGGTTCCATCCGGGTTCATCCTAATAATTTTGGTGGTGCTTGTATCAGCTGCCACTACCCTTGCCGCACGGAGAGATGGATCAGCCTTCGCACCAGTTTCCGTTGTAACTTCTTTTGTAATCATCACGCCAGAAGAAAGGACACCTGACGCGTCAAATTCAGCGATAAAGACCTGCGGTTGAGGTTGAGCTCCAGAATCATTTTGAGTGTACACAACAACTGTATCCTGTAAAGTAACCACAGGCGCTGCTTCAACAGGAGGTGGACCCCAATCAGGTTGTCCAAGGTTTCCATCGTTTTCTGATGACCTCTGTGTTTTTGAAGTATTCGTTGCTGCACCTGTTGTATCAAAGTTTGCCTGCCAGATTTTTATACTTGTTCCAATAACCTTTGCTACATAGAACATGTTTCCATTTGCAGATGTCAACTGAACATCCCTGGTCGGTAAATTATCTCCATAGAAACATGCCTCATACTCATTCTGTCCAGCAAGCCGTGTGTTTGTAACGTTCTGTTCAATGAAAGGAGTCAAGCTCACAGCCACATACGCTTCGTATGTTGACCATGATGTACCCACTTTCACGGCTTTGCTGTAAATGAGCATGTCCACGCCCCCACGAATTCCGCTCTTCAGACTCAGGTACCTTTGATTTCCGACTGTGTAACCAGTAATGTTGGTTGTTGACTGAGTCGTAAGGTCAGTTGTGTAGATATTCTGGATACCCTGGGATTCACCAATAAAGGCAACAGTTGTCGCATTCACAAATACAACATGCTTGATTGTAATGCCATTTCTTTCATCGGTGTACAACTGGGTATAGGTACCAGTGGTTCTGTCATAAGCCCACAGGGAATCAATACCGCCACCATCAGAGTATACAAACACAATTGTTTTTCCATCAGGTGATAGCGCAGCATAAGAATAATCTAATCCTGCTGTCCCACTTTGTAGCACCACGCCAACACCAGTATTGTTTGATGAACTGGATGAAACAATGTAGACCTTGTAAGTTGTGTCAGTACCAACTGCTACATTGCTGGTGAAAATAATCTCGCTTCCATCAGCACTGAACATCGGGTCTCTGATGACATAAGAACCTGAGTAATTTGTCACTTGCTGGATAGTACCAGTCGCAAGGTCTTTTACATACAGGTTTCCAGTCGCTGTAATCTCACCATTCACATCCCTTGTTACTTCTTTTGTGTACAGGACTTTACCCTGGTTTCCAACTGCTGCGAATGCTGGTGTGGCAAAGGACATCGCAAGAACCGCCGCAGCAACTGCTAAAAAAATACTTTTGGCTTTCATTACTCAACCTCCTTTTTATTTGCCAAATTTTTACTCCTTGCTTACAACTAACTTCCAAACAGCCCTAATGGATTTTCTAATACTGCAATTTATTCTTTTCTCTCTCACCTCCTTTCAAAATTTTTGTGTTTTTTGTTGATTGCTCTCACCTCCTTTGAGAAAACACTAAATACGAAATCCTAAACCTCAAAATAACCTGAATTGCATTCTTTGGGGTTTCTCAAAAGCACCTTTCACTTTAATGTTCTCCCAAGGGGCGAGGGAAAAAGAAGAAAAATGGGCATCTTTCTCTTCTGACTCACTCTCCTTGATGGGAGAGACCGAGAATGACACAATATAGCAAACCAAATATTTCCAAATTTTCAAAGAATAATGATTAACTTAAAAGTTCTGGATGTGGACTTGAGAAAATTATCTGATGCGCAAATGAAAATTGCGTGCTCAGTTTTTTTATTTATTTCCCTTTCTGCTGTTACTGCAGAAACTGGGTCATTCATTGAGTACCCCTTGTATCACTATCCTTGCTGCTTTTACAATGATATTAATACGGAACCATGAAGTTGTCAATAGGAAAACAAAAATATGTACGAACCGGGTTTGGAACGCTGTAATACCTGTAAAGTCAATGCTTCTGCAGGCATGCTCATAAAAATAATAAAAAAATTTAAACTTTTGATAAAAATTTCCTTGCATCTTGTGCGAAAGAACAACAAAAAACCAGTGTCTCCCACTTTAATCCCCTTCTTACACGACAGGTAAAAACGCAAAACTCAACCTTTTTCCTCGTCCACGAGGATCGAGGATGGAAATTTTATAATCAGTGGTCTTGACATTTTCGTTTTGAGCGTGCTAATATGTAAACAGAGTTTACAGAAAGAAAATTCAATGGCTTGCGTTGCAGTGATAAATCAAAAAGGTGGTGTTGGAAAAACGACATCGGTTGTTAATCTGGGCGCTGGACTAAGTTTACTTGGAAAAAGGGTTTTGATGATTGACCTTGACCCGCAGGCGCATCTTACCTATAGCGTGGGTATTAAGGCGCACGAACTTTCAAAAACAGTGTACCATGTTTTCAGGGGAGATATTTCTGTCTCTGAAGCAGTAATTGAAAGACCTATTACTGCAAGATTGGAGTTCTCAAAAAAAAGTGAAATGAAAGGAATTTTTTACATTCTGCCGGCTTCTCTTGAACTTTCTGGTGCTGAGTTTGAATTCGGTGGTATTGCAGGAAGAGAATTTTTGTTGAAGGAGTGCTTACCCGGAGCAGGAGATTTTGACTATGTTTTTATCGATTGCCCGCCTTCTCTGGGGCTTCTGACCCTAAACGCTCTTACGACTGCTGATGAAATTTATATTCCACTTCAAACTGAATTTCTTGCCCTTCAGGGAATTAGTAAACTTCTTGAAACTGTTAATGTTGTTCAAAGACGTCTCAATCAGCGAATAAAACTTACTGGCATCATAGGAACAAGATTTGATGGAAGAAAAAGATTGAACAGGGAAGTTGTTGAAAAAATCAAGGATTATTTTGGCAATGCAGTATTCAACACACTCGTAAGAGAAAATATCTCTCTTGCAGAGGCGCCTGGCTTTGGAAAAACAATTTACGAGTATAGACCCGATAGTTACGGTTCAGAGGATTACTTTCATCTGTGCCTTGAAATTATTGAAAGAAGCAAGAAAAATTAAGATGGCGTTAAAAAAAGTCATGGGATCAAAAATTGGCAGACTTGATTTGAAAATGGAATGCACGGCTCGTTTGAATCGATTTTTTCAAGAGAAAACCCCCTCACCTCTATCCTGTCCCGCAAAAGGAGAGGAAAAAAGGCATAGAGAAGAGAGCAAAAGAATAGCTCTTAATGTTGCTGACAGAATCGCAAAATTAATGAGGAGGATGTATGGATGAAAAAAAAATTACCCGACTTGGTTCTGATCCTTTAAGTTGGATACAGGACAGCAGAAAACAGAAAACTGAAGCACCATCCAGAGAAAAGAAAATACAACAAAAAATGGATGCATCAGGGCAGGTATCAAAGCAGGATGTCCCAAAAACAAAGGAAGGTCTAAAAGAGGGCTGGATTAGGGCAACCTTCATCGTCAGGGAAGATTACCTTGAAAAAATCAAGGCGGTTTCTTACTGGGATAGAAAAGACATCAAGCAAGTTGTTGACGAAGCGCTTGGTGGGTATTTGAAAAATAAGAAAGTAAAACCAAAACCTAAAAATGAAAGGTGAAAATGGCAAAAATAGACCAGGTTCCTGCAAAAATTAAAGATTTTTTCGCAAGAATCAATGAAAGCGTCACAAAGGCAAGAAATTCAGAACAACTTCTTACTTTAATCTCAAAAATTGCTGTGGATGAATTTGACGCTGACAGGGCATCAATCTTTTTGCGAGACGAAAAAACAGGTGAACTTCGTCTTATTGCTGGCACTGGAATTCCTGAAGAAATTATTCAGAGCCATCCTGTTGCCCAGCAGCAAAATATCAGTTATTGGGTCGCAAAAAATAAAAAACCGATTATTCTCAAAGGCGCTGTGAAAAAGGACAGCCGTTTTCAATCTCAAAGTAAAGCCGCAATTGCTTCTTCAATAGTCGTGCCATTAATCTTTGAAAATTCTGTTGTGGGGGTTTTTAATCTATCCCGTTTAGGTGAAGGCAGACCTGATTTTACTGAAGAAGATATGCTTTTGTTGAGATTTCTTGGAGACCTGGTGGTAATATCATTGCAATTGCTTGTAACTCAGGAAAAAAAGATTCACAGCGAACAACTTGCTGCAATCGGACTTGCGACAGCAGAACTCGTTCATTCATTAAAAAATCTTCTTGTTGGAATTTTTGGAGCAGTAGAACTGGTTGATGTTTTGATACAGCAAAATGACTGGGATTCTGTGAAGGAAAACTGGTCACTTCTTGCAGACAATATTAAAAACATTTCAACAATCGTGAACGAAATTCTTTCATACAGCAAATCAGGTTCTATCACAAAACAGGAACTTGACCTTAAGGAGATTGTGGAATCCATTTGTAATTTTGTCAAACCAAGGTGCAATATTTCAAATATTGAGGTTTTATTGATGTGTGGAACTGAAAAAATAAAAATCTGGGGAAACAGGGAATCTCTTTACAATGCTTTGATGAATATTGTTGATAATGCTATCAGAGCAATGCCATCTGGAGGCAAACTCAAAATTTTCTGTGGGATTGAAGGCGATGTGGCAAAGATAGAGATATCTGATACAGGAATCGGTATACCAGAAGAAAATCTCGAAAAAATTTTTGAGCCATTTTTTACAACCGACAAAAAGAAAGGTACTGGAATTGGGCTTGCGCTGACAAAAAAATTGTTGAAAGTCATAGTGGAAACATCAGGGTGAATTCAAAAATCGGTATGGGCACGACTTTTACAATTGAACTTCCAATTTTGAAAAATCAAATTTAATTGTGCAAAAATAATTTAACCACAGATGTTAGTCATATTTCTTTCTTCTCGCATTCTCCCTTCCCTTTTCACCCTCACCCTCCTTTTTCTTCCTGGTCCTTTACGGGAGAAGATAAAGGGGGATTTTATCATTGGTAGTTTCCCCCTTTTCAAAAGGGGGACGCAAGGGTGATTTCAAAAGAGTTGTGAGTTTCGGATTTCTCTTAAATCCATTCCGACCTTCCTTTTGTGAAGGAAGGGGGGAACAAGGTAAAATCAAAGAGGTATTTTTTGGATGCTTGTGATTTCGGTTTTGAGTTTTGGATTTAGAGTTTCGGGTTTACCTTCGAAATCTCCCCCAGCCCCTCTTTTATAAAGAGGGAAGTAAAATTGGAAGATTTTATAAGGGGGTAAACATGGAAGACTTTACAAAAAGCGGAGCGATTGAAGTAAGATGGTAGACTGTTCCCATTACTTCAAAGGGACAAGTTTCAGGGCATTCTTACAATAAACTTTTTCCAGAATTTCTTGTGGTAAATTCAGTGATTCCAGAAATTCCATGTGATTTGAGTCGAAATAGTCCCTTGCAAAAAGTAATCTATCCTGAAATTCAATAATAAATTTTTTTCCGAATTCAATATCTCTTTTCAACGCATTCAGTCCAGAACCCGCAGACATATCACAATAAAGATTTGGATATTTCCGTAGCATTTCAATAATTTTTCCACCTTCTATAACATTGCCTGATGGATAAACTTCTTTGTCAAATTTGTCATCCCCTGAAATATGCGCCCAGAAACCAGGACCATGACCTAAAAAAATTGTTTCAGGACATTTTATAATTGCCCTTTCAAATGCTTCTATTCCACCACCATACCACCAGGATGGTCTGGGATACATGGTTCCTGTTTCAAATTCATAATCAATGTGAACAACAACAGGGAGTTTATTTTTCCCGCAGAATCTGAACATCCTTATTGCATCAGGATTATCGTACATCATCCTTAATTTCAATTCCCCATAGACTTTCACTCCATAGAGATTAATGGCACCCTGTAAAAGGTCTATTGCTTCTGGTCTTCTTGGGTCTGGCGCATATCCTGGAACAAATCTGTCTGGTTTCTGTTTCACATATTCGAGAACCTTGCTGAACGGAATAGGTCCATATCGTTCAAAGTGTGGGGTCGATGCAAAAAATGAGGGTGAATATTCGTCACGGGGTGCCTCCCATGTTAACAGCCAAGTGATATCAATATGATTTTTGTCCATATTTTCAATAAATTTTTCTATTGTGTGACCATGCCATTCAGGGTGGTTGTGAGCGTCAATAATCATATGCAATCTCCTTGATGTTGACAAGAAATCTTTTGTTCAGTATTATAGCATTAAGGGAGCCAAAAACAAAGAGGGCTCTAGATGATAAAGAAAAACAAAAAGAAAATCCAGGCCATTCTGAAACAATATCAGAACTTATACCTGCCTTCACATCTGCAACTGAGCATTCCCATCCTTTGCACCAGCCAAATTTCAAACCAGTCAAGTCCAGACAGAAAAGGGGGTGAAAAATGATGAAAAAGAAAAATGGATTTACTTTGATTGAACTGCTTGTGGTGATCGCGATTATCGCGATACTTGCTTCAATTTTGTTTGAGCCGCTTCTTCGAGCAAGGGACATGGCAAGAAGAGCAGTATGCGCCAGTAACTTAAAACAACTTTATCTTTCTTTGATGATGTATGCTGAGGACTATGATGGCTATGGCATTGGAATAATAGCATGGGGTAGTCCAAGCTGTTTTTCTTTTCCTACCAATGCTCCTTGGGTCGCAGCATATTTTCCAAATCCAAATCTGTTCAGATGTCCTTCAACTGACTGGAAGGCATTCAAAGGAGCTACATGGAGCTACAGGCCTGGATTAAGGGCTTATGGCAACCCTGGTTATCAACGTTGCTCTTACTGGATTATGTTTGGAACATCGAATCATGCTGATGGATACGACTTATACGGCTGGCATATGTACACTCGTTCCACAGACACAGGTATAGACAAGGCGCCGTGTCCCAATTACAAGTTCTGTGGTAAGTATGTCCAATCACCTGGTGATGCGTACTCACACTATATTCTTCCTGCATCACGACAGATATGTGTTAGCGATTGCTATGGAAAAACTGGCTGGTGGTACGGTTATGGATTGTCAAGCGGCGTTAGAAACAATCACTTAGAGTTTGATGGAGCAAATGTTGTTTATATGGACGGCCATTTAGAGTGGAAAGCAAGAGACCAGTTTCAATATGCATTTCATTATTACTATGGTGATATACTTTGGTAAAAAAGGGGGTGAAAAATGATGAAAAAGAAAAATGGATTTACTTTGATTGAACTGCTTGTGGTGATCGCGATTATCGCGATACTTGCGGCGATGCTCCTGCCAGCGCTATCAAGAGCAAGAAAACAGGCAAAATTCACAAGATGGCAGGCATACAGGACAAATCTTGTGACAGATGAAAGTTTGATACTTTACTGGACATTTGAGGATGGTCAGGGAGTGAAAATTGCAAACAGGGCCTTAGGAGACCCGAGAGATGATGAATACAATAGAACTGCCTATGATGCCCTGTTTGACAATACTCCTTTCCCTACGCCTGCCAATCCCAATCCAACACCAACAGACCCTTCTGCATGTCCCACATGGGTCAAGGATGGTGGCCGCTGGCCTGGCAAATACTCTCTGTACTTTGACGGAAATGATTTTATCAGGACAGGCGCAGGAGAATGGGTTTCTGCTTTGACAATAGAGGCATGGGTAAAAATCGATAGGTTGACTGGTGGAACCCAGACCATTCTTTTTAATGACTTCTATCAAGCAGGAAGAACTCCTGCGTGGGCTCTGTTTGCTGAAAGGGGTGGAGTGGTTCAGGCAGCGCTTTGCTATACAGCAGGTCCACGGTATCTTTCAGGCAGGGCATTAACCCCAGGGCAATGGGAACATATTGCCTTTACATGGGATGCACCAACGAGAAACTTTATCCTTTATCAAAATGGTGTTGAGGTGAACAGAATGCTTTTTGATGTTTGTCCCCAAATTCCCTATAACTATTACAATACAGAAATCAATGTAGGAAGAAATGTACGCACAGCTTCTGATTACTTTATTGGTTATATGGATGAACTTGCTGTATTCAAGAGAGCACTGACAGATGGAGAAATAAGACAGCATTATGCGATGGGTAAACCAAATTGATTGTTTAATCGGATATCATAAAAAGCCCCTGCTGTGCAGGCAGGGGCTTTTCTTGTACTTTCGCCCTGCCGCCTTTGCTTTGCCATCGCGCCTTGCGGAAGAAAATTAAAGCGAGGGTACTATCTTTTCAATTTTAACTCTGTTATGTTATAATTTTTTGTCTAAAGCCGGAGTGGTGGAACTGGCAGACGCGCTGGACTCAAAATCCAGTGAGCCCCAAGCTCATGAGGGTTCAAATCCCTCCTCCGGCACGAATTTTCTTTGAAAATTGGGGATTTGAACCTGAGCGAAGTCAGAAATTGCGAGCTGGCGCAGCAATTCCAGCGAGTGG
>Ga0209204_1002030_pt1 | contig 17455 bp, 19 predicted proteins | sample AD_JPNMR2_MetaG_FD_184425 | JGI IMG/M metagenome (GOLD analysis project Ga0209204, IMG submission 184425) | Active sludge microbial communities of municipal wastewater-treating anaerobic digesters from Japan - AD_JPNMR2_MetaG (SPAdes) (version 2) | ecosystem: Engineered > Bioreactor > Anaerobic...
AAACTACAATACCAGCGGAAGGATAACCGAATCCAACAACTTTATTATAATCTGATTGAGTAAGGTGATAATATTCACCAGTGGTTCCCCCCTGTAATCCTAAAAGTAGATTGTGATTATTAATACCTACGATACTTCCTACACCCCCTACAACAACCCCCCCAACACCTCCTGAGGGGGCTACCTGCTTATCTCTTCTTACAGGTAATAATGTTCTGGATGTCGTTGTGATACTCATATTATATCATCTTTGGTACTGGTAATTTCCATCAAACTAACTTCCATAGATTCGTATCTGTCATCATAACTGAAGGACGTAATCAAAAAGGATTTATTTGGCAAATGATTACTATCCTTTATCAACTTTAGTAATACATCAAGAGAGTAATTACCTACATCAAGACTTCCATTTAACCTAAATCTTGGGACTTTGTATTGACTAACAACGGATTTTAATATTAGCTGTTCAAACGTTAATTTATCACTACTACTGGTTGCTTCACCATAATAAATTCCATCCTTAATATATGTTGGAGTTGCATAATTTTGTATCATTCTAAAGGCTCCACGGCTACAACCACATACTCCTGTTCCCGCTTTTGTATTTATTGCAATTTCTCTTCTCCCGACATAGTCGGTATCTACTTTACCTTCAACTTCCAGACCATTATTTTCAATGACTGTATTTGGTCCTGCTTTTATTACCGAAACTGTTATATTACGAATAAGAATACATTGAACAAAATATTCGGAATCATAAGGCTCAATTGGATATATTCCGGTTCCCCAATCCATATCTGCCTTGTAAATACAATCCATAATCTTTATTGTAATTGGTCCATTAATGGTATGTACAGTTGGTCCAGTCCTGTGTTCGTGTAAATAAAAAGTCAAAGCGACAGGTAACCATTTATTATTTACTGACCCATTTTGATGGGTATATATGGTTAATCCTTCATCAATAATATAAGCATGTAGATATGTTTCTGTATCATCCCATCTTCCTCCACCTTCCTGAGCGTATAAATCTCCTACCTGAATCGCTATAGGAATGGTTGCCTTTGTAACTTTGTCCCCATCAGTACTAATGGAATGATACAAATTAAATGTGTCTTTTGTATTAACATAGGCTTCAAATTCAACCTGTAATCTTAAAGTTTCATCCTGGCCTATAAACGCTGTTTCAAAAGGAATGGAGTAGGTGTGAATTACCAATCTTCCAAGATTCTGGAATTGAACATATCTTTTCGAACCAGGAATTTTCCCGCAAAGCATAAGAAAATAAAGTATATCTCCCCCATATTCCACATCTTTAACAGCTATTTTATTCCAATAATCAATCTCACATGAACCAAAAAGAGTAGTCCAATTCTTGAATACCAAGGCTCTGTAAAATTTATCTCTTATTTGTTCATCTGTCAAATAGTAATCACTTATTGTGTACCACTGTTCATAATATTGGGAACACATATAAAAATCTGGTTCAATGGGATATTCCGAAGGATAATCAATGAATTTAAAACTTCCATGAACGTCCCAATTATTTTCATCATCAAAAGAATAAGAATAAGATGTAAATGTATAAGGGTCATACCTAACCATTGCCTTTGAAATATGAGGTATGACATCCAATTGCGTTCCTGTCTTAAACCATTCAATATCTCCTTCCGAAATATCAAGATAACCTCCAAAAGGTGACTCAACAGGATTTCCTGCACTTTCACTGAGATTATAAACCTTACCTAAAGATGTATCATGTAGATTTTCAGGGTCAATTAAGTAAATATTTTTACCTTTGAAAAACATTACCAAACCTAATCCACCAAAAATTGTATCAAGTACTTCTCGGCATGTCATTGCCACCCCTTTTTCATCAACGAAATTGGCATTTGCTATATATAAATCATTTAATATATCATCACTACCCTCATCATTCAATACAAGATTATGATTGGTGTATAAGTAATCAAAAGTAATATTTAACTTGTTCAAAATACTATCCAATATTTCTCTAAGTGAATAAATACCTTCATAATAAGAACCATCACTTTGTAAATATCTTATACTATCCAATACAGTCATTCCATCGCTACCATACAAAGTAATAGGTTTATCCAAAGAACAACTATAATCTTCACTATATAAATCCGCATTCAAAAATCCTTGCCAAATAAGATTTTCACAACTACTTTCGCCATTATAAATTTCAACAATAAATTTTTGAGGGTCTTCTGTGAAAAAATTCAATCCCGCAAGACTTTCAAAAACTACCTTTATCTTTATACCAAATCCTAAAGTTGCCTTTTCATAAATATTTGTATCATCATAATCCCCCTCTATTACCAAAGGAGGTACCCCACCAACAAGCTCAGTAATCGAACCTGAATAATCTCTTTCATAAATATCTATGGTGGTTATTTTACCACTTCTACGATAATAAGCTAATTCATATTTTAAACCATATGCCATTATCTGTAAGAATTGATTCTTCTTTCTCTTCTTTCAAGAACACCCACCAATTTATCATCCTCAATTTCAAACCTAACTTCCCCCGACCAATTCATTGCTCCCGTTAATATTCTTAACTGACTTGGAGTAAACACAACTTCACCTGAACTTAACAATGCAGGATAGGTGTCATTGGGATAACCTGGAGGAACAACACCACCTTTGGCAAATCCAGGTACAAAGCCCGCAGTCTTCCTCAGCATTGTCAACCACTTCGCACCCAGAAGTGTACCTCCACCTGTAACTGCTTCTATAATGAGGAACACCAATGACATTGCAAGCAATTCGGCAACGTACCTCTCAAATTCACGAACAAGGGAACGTAACATGCTCTTCCAACCCTGGTCAAAGTCCTCAAAGAACTCTTGGAATGCATCGGACAACCTTTCGGCAAGGTATATCTGTCTCTCCAGCTCACTATTCATTTCACCGAGTGGTGTATCTTTGGTTTTTTCATAGAAGTACATAGGTGCGAGTGTTGTTTTGACTTTTTCGAAATCCTCCTTCATCTTCTCAATGTTTCTCTTTGTCTCCTCAATCACATCCTTGATACTCTCCCGCATGTCGAGTATCTCCTTAAGTCTCTTGTATTCTTCCACGTACTCCTGAAGTTTCACATTATCATAATCAACCTCAAGTTTAAGTAAGTCCTCAATGGCTTTGCGATAAAGGTCAACCTCATATTGTAAGGAATCGAAATTATCACCAACCAGCTTGGTCATGTTTTGACTGAACTGTAATCCTTTATCCACACCTTCGACAATATCGAAATATTTATCTTGCTTCTCTGCAGCCTCCTCCAACAGTTTAGCCAATCTCTCCTGCTCCTTATTGTACTTCTTCACCTTTTCGGTTACTTCATCATATATACCCTTCAACTTATTGAGATTGTCAATGGCATTAGGAAGTCTTGCGGACTCCTTCGCTTCCATGCTTTTCAATATACCATCAAGCGTCTTATAAGTGGCTTCCCATGACTCCATAGACGCTTTTGCTTCTCGCCACTTCTTGGAACCTTCAGGAAAGAATGGTAAATCTGGCAGCAATCTGCGAAGTGGACCTTCTTTTCTCGTCCCCATGAATATATCACTCCACCCTTCATATTGTTCCTTAGCCTGCTTCCAGTTCTTATAAAGTGTTTGATATTCCTGATTATTTTCCTTCCATGCCTTTGTGGTTGCTTCAATCTTTAACTTCTTATCCTCCCAGAGTGCAATCTCCTGAGCCAGCTGATTTTGGTAATCACGCAACTGCCCTGAATTCATCTTATCTATGTCTGCATACCGACTCAGAAGCTCCCCCGTGGTTTCCCTCAATTCATTCTCATCCTTCAGGCTGTCAAGGTAACTCCTATAAATCTTGTTGTTTTTCTCCATTGCCTCCCTCTGTTCCTTGACACCCTTGGCTACCGCAACCACAACTCCGGCTAAAATCGTACCAACTGCGGCAATCTCCGCCCAGATAACCTTCGTAGAAACAGATAGAGCATTGAGATATTTTATTCCTCTTGCAAGTTTGTCCAGTACGGTGATGAGAAATGATATAATGTAAAGTATTGAGGAAAGCACCAGTGACACAGGACCGAGTGCGGCAACAATAGCTATCCACTCCAATTTGTGTTTCTTCTGTTCGGCTGTAAGGCTCTCAAATTTGCGAATCAACTTCTCAACCCATTTCACAAAATCCTCTATAACAGGAATAATTGCCTCCGCAATATCCTTACCTAAGGTGACAAAACTTGTCTGCAAGGAGGACAACGCTCTATCCAACTTCACCTTGGCTGTATCGGAAACTGCATCCCAGGCTCCCTTCAAGGAACCTGAAGAATCAATAACCTCCTTTATGATTTGGGCATTATATTCATAATTTTTTCCTACCAACATTAATTCACCTGTCATGGCACGAATATCTGGAAATAGTTTTTTGACCAGGCTTTCATCATATTTAAGGTTTATTTCATACAGTTTTTGCATCAAGGCAAGCAGTCCTTCCTCCCTCAATATTCTTCTAAGCTCAGCCCAATTGGCGTTCATATTTTTGAATATTGGAGAGGTTTTACCTGCTTCCTTCATCAAGGCATTGAGCAGGTTTTTGAAGTAAACAGCGGCATTGCTTGCGGAGGCACCTTGTAGTGTCATGGCTGCAATACCACCTGACAACTCAGCAAACGAAACACCTAACTGAGCCGCGATAGGAATAACCTGACCAATTGCAGAGGCAAATTCATCTGCTTCCGCCTTACCTACACGTACGGCGGCAACCAGCTGGTCAGTCACCTCCGCAGCGGTAATGCCTGTACCTGTATAGGCATTCAACACCGAAGTAACAAGGTCTGCCACCTCCATGGTTTCACCTAATCCTGCTTCGGCTGCCATTGCAGATACACGCAAAACTTCAAGGGCTTCCGCACTCCTTATACCTGAAGAGGTTATGAAATACAAGGATTCTGCCAGCTCGACAGGACCTTTACCAATTGCCCGAGACATACTGAGTACGCTATTCCTCCAACCATCCACTTCCTCCTGGGCAACTCCTGTCAAGCCCACAATCTTTTGCATTTCATATTCAAAATCCTTTGCAACGTTTATGATGGACCTTGTACCGGCTACCATCGGGTAGGTGAACACCGCCGTGGTAAGGTAACCTACCGTACGTACCTTTTGAGCCACTCTATTCAACTTTACCTCCGCAGTCTTGGCAAAGTCTGTAAAGGCAGCGGTTGCCTTATCTATACCCTCTCTCCTAACGAGTATGTTAACAACCAGCCTCCCAAGATTGATGTCCATCTCCTACCTCTTTTTTACGGGTTTCCTATGCTTCGTACTTTTACCTCTTTCAACCGATTTATTCTGCACCCTTGCAATATCCAACAAGATACGTTTCATCTCTTCAACACTCTGTACCTTACCACCACCGGTATCCACTTCACCGAGAGCCAACTTATCCCAATCTGGCATAAAGTCAGCTGGAGTTGAATCTTTGACAGATTGTCCCTTCTTTGCGAAAATTCTCGTAACGATATTTGTCAATAAACTCATCAATTGGGCAAATCTTAAGTCATCCCTCCATTCACCAATCGGGTCCAACCTATCATATGCCTCCCACTCACTAAGCTGCCTTGAGTTCAACATCTCAAGCAGATAGTCAGGATGAGGAATACCCAATTTTAGGCAAAGTCGAAAGTAGAACCTCCGACTTGGCCTTGCTCTAAGTTTTTTACGAGGTCCTCCTTATCCTTTTCAGTTATGCCATTTAACTTCTGTGCCGCTTCAACAATCAAGTCAATCTTCTTGGCATTTAGCAGTTTATTCAGTGTTCCTGCCTCTTCAAGTTTAAAGAGCAGATTGCCTTTCTCATCGCACAGAGTCATGACGACAAGTTTGGCACGCAAATCTTCCATCACAGTCTCATAACTCACCACATTTCCTTTTGCGTCCCTTTTCGCCTTAATGATGGAACTCTCAAAAATATCTCTTTCCCTACCCGTCATCTGTTTGACATAAACAATGCCATCACCTAAATCGACGGGCTGAATTTCAACGGCATCACCTTTCAGTAAGTCCTCTCTGGTTAAAACTTTCTTTTCCATTTTGCATTAGATTTTTGATTAATAAATAAAAACCCTTGATTAGGTATTACAAAATTATATAAAAATTAATTAAGCGTTGTAGCAGAACCACTATTGACAACCACCTGACCACTGATTTTAATGGTAACATCTGCCGTTACCTTATCATCAGTCGGAATTGTCAAAGGAAGCTCCGTTACAAGCCCTTCAAACTCCAATGATGTCTCTTCATCATCAGGCAGAATGATTTCGTAATTCTTCAGGTCATCACTCTCAAAGTCCCCTTTCATTAAATCGTAGGTATCTCTCGTGAAGTTCATGGAGAGAGTAACTGTTCCTGCATCACGAAATCCTGCAATGAATTCCCTGTATCCACCAACGCTGTCCAAAGACGTCACATCAATTGTATCTCGCGACATGCTTGGACCGGTGATGGAAGTAATTTCGGCGATGTCTTCCCATGCGGTACCACTCCATCTCCGAAACTTTGTTCCAACTCCTGCAATTGCATTGCTCATAAATCTTACCTCCTCCTTCTTTGAACATTAAAGTTTATAATAAAACTTGCATTCCCGTTATCATCCCATTCCAGCAGGGCGGGTCCACTGGTACAGATGATTGCGGTATATAATGTATCTTCAACCGCATAGTGATTAATACCATGCAGTGAAGCCATTATATTATAACACAATTCGTATCCATCAGGATAACTGGCATTTCTCACCTTTATCTGTATTGAATTATATTCATAAAAACCACCTTCCTTTCCTTGTAACGTCAACGACGGAGGTCCACCATAGGTATCATATATGGTGACACAATTACGAGGAGCAGGTGGCTCCTTCCCAATGAAAAGGTTTTCACCAAAGACCAATCCTAATGAACTGTCACCTTCAAGTATGTCCTTTATATCTTCACTTACCATGATACACCTCCTTATCCACTCTTTATAGTCCCAGCTATAAGACCAACAATCTTAGCCATATTCCTCTGAATGGCAGCCTGAAACCACTTTGCACCAGAACCAGGTCTCCATTTCCTGTTCTGCCAATACGGATTTGAAGGGTCGTGCATACCAAGATTCTCATGTACGGCAGCGGCATAAAAAGCGGAATAACCACAGATTAAAGTAAGATTGGGCTTTATCTTGTTTGCCTCCTGAGTATATTCCGCAATTGACTGTTTATATTCGGATGCCATACGGGAAGCAAAGCCAGGAGGCCTAGGACTTTTCTTCGTACCTTCACGAAACTTTCCACTCTTTCCTTCACTATCTGACTGCACACCACGTCCTGTGATAACGGCAAACCAGCTTGCTCTCAGATTGCCCAAATCAACTGGAGTTACAGGAGCAACTCTTTCAGTCTCATTCCTGAGCAATACGGCAACTCTAATCAATCCATCCGCTGCACGCACCTGAATACGTTCAAGGCGTAAGGCGAGGTTCTGCATCACCTCCTCAAATTCGATTATGTGTTCAACGTAAGCCATGGTGCCAAAAATGCCCTCCTCAAAAACTGTGTAGAAGAACCTAACACAGGATTTTTCTCAAACCTACGTATTTCATAAATCTGTTTGGTGGAGGATTTGGGATTGCTGGCTTCCTCACTATCCAAATCGTCCAAACTCCCAATATAAATCAAGCCACCAACTTCCAAATCCTGATTCACATAAATCACGGTTCGTGAAAGGAACTCATCACCAGGTTGGATTACCGCATCACGTGTCAGCTGACTAACATTCTCCAACCTGCAGTTCACTTCAACAGGCTCATCATAGGTATAGCCACCATAACCGTCATTTTCCGGGTTTCCCCAATAAACAACGGTTTGCACAAAATGACGAGATATTACATCCTGAAATCCCATATCCTATTCATCATCATCAAAACTCGGTATTGCAAATATACGAATTTTCTGCTTTCCTAACCGCGATAATTTACCCGTAAAATCAAGTATCAACGCATTCTGCCCATAAGGAGTGGACTTGAGATTTTCGTCCCATTTACCCGTATAAAAAATCTCTCCATCACCAACTCTTTCCCTGCTGGTAGAACGCTGTATTCCTGAAGCAACGAAATGAGCTGCCAATTGCCTTTCAATCTCAGTAAGGATTGTTTCAGTCATTTCCGTATCATCCTCAAATACCTTACTCAATAAGGCATTTGCAGAGGTAATCAATCCCTCTATGATGTCATCCTCCACCGTGCAACCATCCATGATTGCTTTTACATCGGCTGCCGTTACTCTATTTGCCATCTCCTTCTCCTCCTTTTCTTTGACGAGATTTATCAAGTAATGGGTCAATAAAAGATAGGACTTCACTTTTCCATTTAAGTCCTACCCACTCCAAAAGCTCATATAACTGACCGTAATCACCATAAACCATTCTCTCCGGCCAGATTATCTTGCAGTTCAAACCTTCCTCAATCATTTCAACAAAACGCTTTTCATATTCGTGAACCATCCACAACCATCCTTCACTCTCACTATTAACTCCAACCTTCCTTCTTATATTTTCATCTTTAAAAGCCTTCATATACCCTGTTTTCAAACAGGATTGAATAACATCACCCGTTCTTCTCCTCACAATAACCCATTTGGCATTTGGGAAGGCATTATGCCAAATCCTCCAAAGCAAGCTGGCTCTGGAACTCTTATAAAACCAAGGACCACCTTTGTATCCTTCCGAAATCATTTGAGTTACTACCAGCTTATGCCAACCAACCGGGATATAATCAATCCTTTCAGGTAAAGGATATTGTCCCATAGGGTCACATCCGATTGATTGCAGAAAGGAACCTTCAATCATTCTCATTATTCCACCATTCTCGAATGAACCTTTGTGAAGCGAAACATCACCACAAAATGCTCCACAGATGTTCAGTACTCCAGCAATCATTGAAGCTCCACTGCGTGGAATACCGGTAATCAATATTGGTGACTTATCTATCATTTGTACCAACTTTTAACCATTTCCTTCTCTGCCTTTCTCTCAGAAATAGGTGCCCGCACTTTTTGTAACGGATGAACTCTATAATAGGCAAGGAATGAATCACAATAAGCAATTTTCAATCCTGCCTTCAAACATCTCAAATTAAACTCATATTCCTCCATATGCAATAACCTTTCATCCAACAACCCAACCTTTTCAAAGACTTCCCTGCGATACATCAATGTCTCACTATGTAATACATTATTCACCAATAAGTCCTCAAATGTAGGGATTTTTACCTTAGGAATATACTCTTTCAAAGGCTTTCCTTTAATCAAAAAATAGGCATTTCCATGAATAAAATCAGCTCCCGTATTCAGTAGACAATCTACCGAATCCGAAATACTATTTGGCGTTAGCATATCATCCTCATGCAACCATCTTATATAACGTCCTTTGGCTTCAGGAAGGGCTTTATTAAAATTCGATGGCCAATTTCCTTCACCTTGGCTAACCAATAGCTGAACATCCGTTGGCACGCTGGCTATTGCATCACCTAACCAACCTCTATCAACTTTATAAGGTATGATAACAGTAACAGGATGTACTTTCAGCAATACGGAATCATTCTTTTGGTTTACATAAAGGTTAACCCACAGGACTTGTTTGGCTGCTTCAGGAATACGTGGCTTACCATGGAAGCAAACTATATCCGTCTTAGGTGGCAAAGTCTCAAGATATTGATGAGGTGCAGGCTTAAAATCATGTATTGTATCTGTAAGCTGCTGCCAATAGAAATCCGCCTTCACCACTGAACGAATATAATTATCCATACGAGTTCCTACTGGTCCTTTGAAGGATTCCCATATCTTTTTCACCTTCTCGGAATTCTTTGGCACCCACACCAAACCAGTGGCAAGTTGACCTTTCTGCCAAAAATCCTCAAGTGTTATAAACCTATCTTCTCTACCCTCAACAAGTTTAAAGATATTCTCAAGTGAACGTATGACAGCTGTATCCAAATCAATATAAAGAAATGGCCTGAACTGCTCCATTTCTGGTGAATATAATGCAATACGAGACCATGTTCCTGGACATTGATTTGTTAAAGGAACATACGTCATATTACCCAAATCATAAATCATGCTGGCTTTGTCCCACAGACAAATGATGCGTGGCTGAGGATATCCTTTCCATTTACTACGAATGTGTGAAGCAAGCAAATCGACATCATTCATCGTAAAATCCCCACCACTACGCAAAACCATTACTATGGTACGAAGTTCAGCCATATATCTGTTTATAAATCCACCAATATGTTTTCTCCAATCCAATATCCAACGGTTGTGAGGGTGCCCATCCAAGTAATTTCCTTATCAAATCATTATTGGAACATCTGCCCCTCACACCTGTAGGACCTTCAATATGTCTTATCTTCAAATTCTTGCCTGCAATTTTCATCACCTTATAAGCAAGCTCATCAATAGTCACCATTTCCTCCGAACCAATATTCAAAGGAGGTAAAGGTTCAGGATGGTCCATCAAACGCCTCACTCCCTCAAGACATTCATCAATATAAAGAAAGGAACGTGTCTGCTGACCATCACCCCATATCTCTATCACACTATCAGCCATTGCCACCTTTCTACAAATTGCTGCCGGCGCCTTTTCCCTACCATCATTCCAACTGCCCTCAGGTCCAAAGATATTATGAAAACGAGCAATTCTAATATCAAGATTGTAATTACGACTGAAGGCATCATACATTATTTCAGCAAACAGTTTCTCCCATCCATACACTGAATCAGGTTGAGCTGGATAAGCCGTTTCTTCCCTGCAATCAGGATTTAAAGGGTCTTTCTGGTTGAATTCCGGATATACACAGGCTGAAGAGGAAAAGAAAAGTTTCCCACAACCAACTTCAAAGGCTCTCCTCACCACATTTAGATTGATTAAGGCGGAATGGTGTATTATTGCCGCATCATTTTCCTTTGTAAATACAAACCCCGCCCCTCCCATCTCCGCCGCAAGCTGATAAACCTCATCAAAATCTCTATTAAATACCGTATCCACATTGTTCAAATATCTCAAATCCTTTATCCAGAAATCATCCGCCAAGGTACGTGAAAACTGCGGATATTTCCTATCCACGGCACGTATCCACCAGTCATATCTTTCCTTGAGCCACCTCACAAGGTTATGACCTATAAAACCCCCTGCACCTAAAACCAAAACCCTCTTCATAGAAGCCCTCCATTTTCCAAATATCTTAAAATCTTTGATTTCCAATAACCAAAATTCAATTTTGACCTATCCCATACCATCTTATCTAATCTTTCCTTCTCCTGTAAAAGAAAATCCTCCGTCACATCTTCCCATTCGTTTACATAACAGACTGGGAAATCCTTCTCCCAAAAAGAAGTGTGCTGAGTTCTTATCACTATCGGATAGGAACCAAGATATAACGTCTCCCAAAACCTATGCGTATCTACTCCATTTCCTTCAGGACAAAACACAAATACATGATTTCGAATGGAAGATAGATACTGACTTGGTTTCACATCTTTCTCACCCCCTTCAACCTTAACCCAAGGTTTATCACGAAACATATCATACAGAGGTTTTCTCTTATTGACGTTTGTCTTTATTCTGCAACACAGATATGCCAATCCATCATTGCCTTTTGGTTGTTCCAACAACCTCCTTATGATATGTAACTTATTCACCTTTGACATCCATCTTAGATTCTGAATGCCAATAGGAAGAGGCTCCAACTTCGGATGATAGACATCCACATTTTGGGAAAACCACTTCACCACATTATCAGGTATCTCATAACTTTTATCTATATTCTCATCACCATTGTGCGTAATGACCACAAACTTACCTGGCAGGTGCTTAATTATATTGAACAAGGTTTTGACGTAAAACGTGTGAGTGTAAATAATATTTATTCCAGGCAGCAGATTCGCAGGGTCAAAGGTATTGGGTAATCCATCATAATCATCGGCATGCTTATTATATGGGGAATAGGTGAAGTGTGCCAAACTCGGAAACTTTTCACCTTGAATCCAATCAACCCCACCTTCACCCCGCACAGCCCAGGACACCTCCCAATGATGTATGGCATAGGAATTCTTTCTCACATAGTCCTCATTCTTACCTACAATGGCTTCTGGTTTATTCGGTACAGGATAGAAATACTCAAAAGGTAGGATTACCACACCTGGCTTATATTCTCGTACAACCTCGAAAAAGTTTTTGGTAAAGAATTTGGAACTCGTTCCTGACAGTGTATCATGCATCACCTGATAAGGCTCAATATTGGACATGCTTTCCAAGACGTGTTTGATAATAGGATGACGAGGTACGGACAAAATCAAACCAACATAAATTTCAACGAAGGATGAAAATCCCACACAGGAGACAAACTCAAATCTCCTCAATGGTTCAAAACTCCTCAGGCATTCAAAATCCGTATCCGCATACAATCCACCAAACTCATACAACAGGTGATACCTGAGTACATCACTTTTTGGTCCATAACTACTCAGACTATAATACAGGTCCTTAAGTGGAAAATCCAACTTCTCGACATCCTCATCCGTCCAAAGTCTATACTCCCAATCTGGATGGAATTTCTTCCAAGATTCCCTCCATTCATCATATTTCTTTGGAACTTCACTACCTAACCAAATCTGATGAATTATTTTCGGAATGCGTGGTGTTCTATCCGTTCCATTTATAAAATTGCTTTGATATAATTCTTCCAGGATGTTCCACCCAACATCCTTCACGGATTTAACCCTATAACCACGGGACCTTGACATCATATTTTCAAATTCACTCATGCGTATCTTTTATAAAAAGCATCTCCCCAATTTGCCTTGGTTATAACGGTCTCCAACCTATAAAAATCAAATTGACACAAGTAATCATCAATATTAGGAAGAAGGGAACACCCCAGATAAAGCTCCTCCAAATTCACCTCGGTATAGATATAATCAAACCTCGTAATCAACTCTCCCAAACTCCTCAATACATTCAATTCAACTCCCTGAACATCCACATTGAGAAAGTTAAAATCTGCCACACTCCATTCCCTGAAAAACTCATCCAACCTCATCAACTTAACCTTTTGAGTACCTACATACTTCACATTAGGATGATGCCCCTGATGCGTACCCAAAGGTAACAAGGAGGAACTCTGACCGTCATTACTTGAAATATTCAATATACCTTCCTTCAAAGTATCATGTATTCCAACGTTGAACGCCACATGACCTTCAAATCCAACAATGTTTTTCTCCAGCCTTTGGAACAAATCCTTATTAGGTTCAAACCAAACCACAGGCTTAAACCCATGACTTCTATACCAATAACGCTCCTCCCCATCATGGGCTCCCACGTGAATTACACCACGTTTCCTTTTTATATATCTATCTATTGAGGTGAGTAGCATAGTCATTAATTCTTATCCAATCCCTCGGATACCTAATCTCAGATACCTCAGGAGGGTCATCCAAATAATTCCTCGGGCAAATGACAACCTTATCAGGATTGTCATTCAACAAGGCAGCCCAATAGCTAAAAGTACTATTGGTGATTATGTTATGACTGCACCTCCTCATCAAATCCAAGCATAGGTAATCCTCCATATAGACAAAGAACAACTCCCTATCGAAGTATTCCTTTTTAAATATTTTTTTGCACCACTCCAAATCATCGCTGAAAATATATAAATTCCCCTTAGGAGCGATTGAAATTGCATCAAAATAATATGCAGCAGGCAAACTTGTATAATGCCCTGGAGGGTGCTTTAAATAATCTCCACGCCTGACATGTAGGGAAACAGATTTCGAACGTGTAATTCTTTGATAGAATTCCGCATACTCCTCGGTTATATACGTATCCTTCAACGTAAACTCCATCCTCAATTGAGGAATTAAATGCTCAAAATACATTGGATATTGCCAATATCCAATGAAATTGCAATCGGTTTTTAAATCAAGCAAGCCTGGTTCATACTTGCCTATTCTATTCTCATAGACATAAGGATTGCTTGAAATCAGCCTACCTTTCACCAAATGCTGTACATGAAACTTATCCAATCCGAAAGGACGGGGAAATTCATCCTTCTTCCTTTCCTCCGAATCATACCACGAAACATCAAAAACAACATGCCTTCCTTTGTCTAAAAGAGCCAAACCAAATGCGTATTGAAACATTTGATTACCAAGACCGCCATACACTTTAATCACATTCATAATCTAACCATTATTAGATAAAAGCTCCTTGACACTCACCTTAGGAAATTGCGTTATGGCACTATCAGGACTGGCATTTATAATCTCGACACCAAAATCCTTGGCATCCTTGGCAATTTGCTCAAATCCTCTCAAATGCCTTTCGAAAGGTAACTTTCTCAATTTATCAGGTCTGTCATAAACTCCCTTCTTATACAAATCATGCCAGTGCTGTCTCCTGTCCTCATTTAACTTCATATCAAATCCCAGAAGTATAATCCTCTTTGCACCGGTATGAACTGCCAGACTTATGGCAGCAGCTCCACTATTGGAATTCCAACTTACCAAATGAGGGTCATTTGAAATACCTCTTGGCTTTCTGGCATCCCTTCCTAGGCACTTCACCCAGACTTTATCACTACCTATATTAGAGGCACACGTCACCTTCAATCCAGGAAACTTCATCAAAAGCTCCCTGTAACGGAGAAAGAAGGAGTTATCCCCAAAGAACACGATATCAATCCAATTTCCAATCAGGAAAGCGGCATTAATACCAATAACATGCTTATCATGAATTGGTTTTAAATACTCAGAATAGGAGCTGGATGGAAGAGCACCCTCAATCACACCCTGTATCACATGCTTCGGAACACCAAATTCAACAGGTAAGGATGGTCCTCCACCAAGTATCCAGACATCCTCTCCTTCCCACATTCTTGGAACCTTCCATAGGCTCATTGCTCCAAATCATGTTTAAGCTGTTCCGCGACTTCCTTCCTTAATGCCCTGGCATTTATCACCTTGCCCTCGGAATTGACAACGTCAAACCACACCTTACTGTTACCACGTGGAACCACGTTGAACACAGGTTTGAGCTTCTTTAATTCCTCTTCATTCTGCGGTTTTTTCTCCTCGACACCAGGCACTTCATCCAATGGCACCAACACATCCAGAAATGCCTTTGGAATTTTCTTCGGGTCAGCCAAAAACACTTGACCGGGCTTGATTATCTTTCCATCCAGTCTCAATGAGCCTCCACCTATCTTTCTGTAACGTATTAATCCGTTATTATTTGTAGCACGTTCCATACTTACAAAATTTTAATTCAATAAAAGAAAATAGAAATACTTGATTAGTATTCACTTTAAATAATACTGATATTATGACAGATGCACAATACCAGTCTTACCATTCTGGTCGCTACGAATCTGAGGAACCTGAATGGTCATCACTTTATACTTCGTAATAAGTCCACCTTCGGTTGTCCATTCAACGTTCTGCAGGTCAAAACCTTTTACAAGGCGCACGACATCAGGTGTCATCTGAACCAGCAGAACATTGTCTTCTGCAAGGGTATCTATAACCTTGATTCCCTTGATACCGGAAATCTTCAGTATTCTCTCCTTGATTGTCGTACCTGGAGTGGTTGTGTCATAATCATCATCCAATACCGTCTCATAAACCGTTGGAATGTAAAGCATCCAAGGTCCATAATGATAGGCATTGATGGAAGCCTGCTTCATCTCCAAAACATCCTGCAGAATCATAGCACCTGTACATCCTGAAGCATCCCATGGAATACTGAGATTGACAAGGTTACGGTCAGGATGGTTGACGTAGCTATAAATGGTGTTACGACTTCTGCTATCTGTTTCACCATAACTGTAGGTTACATTGGTGAACAGCATATTTTCCAGTTTCTCCAACACCTTCCTTGCAGCACGTTCAACCGAGGTAACATCAAGCGGGTTACCTAAGGAACGGCTGGCTGCCAACACCCTTGCATTGATTTCATAATCAGCATGGATTATTGGGATGGGTAGGTAGTTGTACTGGAATTTTGGTCTATCACCAGGGGACCTTGTTACACCATCCATGGTAACCACTGCCTCCATGGCATCACTTACATCATGCCATTCAAGTATTGTGGTACCAAGTGGATTACCAAGGTTATAGACGAGACCATTGTCTATGAGGTCCTGCACACCACCAAGGCGGTAACGGCTAACCTCCAGTATAGCCTCATCTAACTGTTTCCATTCATCACGCCTCAGTGTGGCGTTGATGTTAGGTGAGGAATATGTTCTATAACTCTCAGGTTTCCTCGGGTCACCTCCGACATACACAGTGATGCAAGGTCTGCCTTTACTATCGAAGTAAGGTCTCATTGCACCGATGTCGAAACGACCATTCTGAAGAAATCTCTGAGCAACCATTCCTTCCCCACCATTGCGTCCTAAAATATCAACATAAACATCTGCCATTTCTTTTCTCCTCCATTTAATTTAGGTTAAACAAATCTTACTTTTAGGAACTGTCTGGTCGGATAGGACTCCGATTCAGAAGCTAACAGACTGGAAAGGTCCAGAGCTTCAAGTGCCTGGGCAACAATTCTCAGCGGTTTGATGGAAACCTCGGCAGCTGCCGAACCCTCGAAAGCCTCCTGAGCCACGTGTTTTCTGAAGTAACCATCACCATTACTTTCAAGAAAATCACCAATGGCTACATTCTGCTCATCTGCCAGCTGAACATAACCAATATCACCACGACCAGGAATCCACACCTGAACCTTGTCACCGGCGGAATAGGCATCAGTTAGCCCACCACCTTGAAGCTCATCCTCAAGAGCAATCATGGGAATTGCATTCCCTCCAGCTGTGGCATGTTTCCTGATAGTACTATATCCAGGGCGTAGTTCTACCAGCATACCTGGATATATTGCCTCGTATGCCTCGTACTCCACAATGACATCCGAGTACTTCGTAATTTTAACTGTGTTGTAAGCCATCTCTTCTATCCTCCTCTTTTTTATTTGTTTTCAACTCCTACAGGATACAGTGGTTCAAAATCACTGACATTTGTCTGTATTGCTCCTCCACCTAATGGTGAATAATCAACCACTTTCTCCTTAACAACCGAACCATGAAGCCTCTTCAGAAGCTCATCATTCATGGCACTCAAAATCTCATCAGGCCACTGTTCTTTTGAAGTATTAGCCTGAATTTCACGAATCATCTCATCTCTCCTGGCTTTCAGCTCCTTCTTATAATTCTCAAGAAGAGCCTTATCTTCCTCGGAGAGAACGTTGACCTCCACGACCTTCTCCTTTTCAATGACTATTGGAGTCAGCTTGTCAAGGAGCTCCTCACTCAGTCCTTCAAGGAAAGGTCTGTCACACTCTGTCCAACGTCCATTGCTG
>Ga0209204_1002034_pt1 | contig 17407 bp, 13 predicted proteins | sample AD_JPNMR2_MetaG_FD_184425 | JGI IMG/M metagenome (GOLD analysis project Ga0209204, IMG submission 184425) | Active sludge microbial communities of municipal wastewater-treating anaerobic digesters from Japan - AD_JPNMR2_MetaG (SPAdes) (version 2) | ecosystem: Engineered > Bioreactor > Anaerobic...
GTGTAGCAGCTAATAACTCTTGAGCTGCAATTATTGCATCATTCAGAGGACGTCTGTCAGAGATCCATAAACTGCTGTTAAATAATTTACCTGGCGATGCTAAAGTTCCATTTGCCTTAACAATATCGGCAATAGTTAAATCGGATTTCGCTAAAACTGCTTCTGCTGCAATCAAGACATTCAAATAATCTGCACAATATGTTTTGAAATTCGTTGAATCGCTCGAGTATTTAAAATCTCCTTTATTGTAACCCATTTTACAATTTTGAACTTTTTCTTTTTCCATTGAAACAAACTGACTAAACTCTTGTTTGTATTGTTCCAATGTTTTTGGAACAATAACAGTTTCTTCATCAGTTGAACAAGAATTATTACCAATTATAATTCCCAGTAAGGAAAATAACATGAATATCTTTTTTATTCCTTTCATAGCCGTTGTAAATTTATTATTAATTTTTAATAAGAAGGATTTTGTGGAATTACCATTTCATTGTTGGTGTCAATCTCAGCCTGAGGAATAGGAAGTAACAATCTTTCCTTGATATAAAATCTTTCTTCAGGTGGTTGCATTGGATTGTATTTTGAATATAATATATCCCAATCCGTTTCAAAAGTATGCTTCTTTAAAATTTTCATGGGTTTGTCAGGGTCATTGTACGATTTAACCATGCGAAGCAAATCAAACCAACGCTGATTTTCAAAAGCAAGCTCCAAGCGTCTTTCTGCATAAACAGCATCCAATGCTTCCACATCTGAACCAAATGGATCAACTCCATCTAATCCGGCTCTTACTCTGACATCATTAAGTGGAATGTGCGCATTAGCAAAATTTCCATCCTGTGCCAGAATTTCGGCATAAAGTAATTTTATATCGGCAAAACGCAAAATAATCCAATCGTTTTCACCTTGTAAGGGTTGTGTCATGGATGCGTCCATGTATTTTGAGATATAAGGTATGGCAACAGTTGAAGATTTGTTCCATACTCTGAAACAAGCATCTTTTCGAGTATCATTGGGATTGACATTGAACAAATTCATTAATTCGTAAGTAGGATTGTTGTATCCAAGAGGAGTTCCTACTTTTAAGAATTGATTTGCTGAACCCAAAGGAGCAAATGTTCCCCAAAATGGAGAACCAATTCCTGAACTTCCGCCTTTATATCTTACGGCAAAAATAATTTCCTTATTCATTTCGTTAGTAATACTGAAAATATTGGCATAAGCCCCTGTCCCTGTTAACAAATCATGAGGTGATAATGTCAAGATATCTTCCAATTCTTTTTTAGCCAATTTTAAATTGTCGCTTCCTCCCAACATCATATATGCTTTGGCTAATATGCCTTTAGCAGCCCATTTGGTAGCTCTACCCAAATCAGCCGCGGAATAGCTGGAAGGTAATTCTTCAGCTGCTTTTTTCAGATCAGGGATGATAATCTCACTATAAATTTCAGAAACAGGTGAACGTGGAATTTTTTTTGCTTCATTTGGTCCAATAACCTTGGTTATTTTAAACATGTCGCCGAATAAATTAACCAGTATGTAATAATGATATCCTCTCAAAAACAATAGTTCCCCTTCATATTGAGCACGAAGGTTTTCGTTACTGATATGCTTATTATCAGCGACTGATGGTAATACTGCATTTATATTGGAAATATTTTGAAAAATTTTGTACCAGAAATCTCGTAAATCGGGCAAACTTGAAGATATCCTAAAAAAATCGATATCAGTTTGTGTAATTCTATGTGTCTCACTAGAACCCGTCTGATTCTGACAAGTATTATCACTTCTTAATTCCGTATACATCCATTCATCTTTCTGTATGTTAGCTAAACCAGCATAACAGCCAATTACTCCCTGATTGATTCGTATTGGGGTTGTATAGAAATCAACCTGTGTAAGTACTGATTCAGGCTTATCTGTAAGGAAATCTTCACAACCTGTTAAGCAAATGATAATCAGCAAAAATGCTGCAAAAAATATTTTATTTTTCATGTTTTTATTTTTAATAATTGATCTAAACTTTTTCTAATAAGAATTTTTTAAAAATTAATATCAAGTCCTCCTGTAAAAGTGCGATTCAAAGGAAAAGCACCACGCTGGTAACCATCCACTAAAGGACTGCTGTAATTGCCGGCTGTTCTTCTGGCTTCAGGATTAATACCTCGATAGTCAGATGCCATAATATAAATCAAATTTTGAGCAGAAAAATAAATTCTTAAGTTGCTTAATTTTAATGATTTTAATAAATTTTTTGGTAAAGTATAACCAAAAGTAAAATCGCGTAGTGCTCCATAAGAACCATCTTCTATGCAGTAGTCAGTTAACATCAAATCGTTTCCAGGAGTGGTGTTAAAATAGACAGTTTTTCCATCACCTGGAAACATAGGACTCACATACCTATTTTTCGTATAAGCTTTATTATATCGCAATTGCTCATTATAATATACATTCCCATTTCTAATATCTACCCCTTGTACGCCTTGAATTAAGAAACTCAAGTCGAAATTTCTATATGTGAAAGTATTAGTTATTCCCCATGTAAAATCAGGGAATGGATCTCCTAAAACAGTTCGATCTTCCGTGTCTATTTTATTGTCACCATTCAGATTTAAAACTTTTACTCCACCTACCATAGGAGCATATTTAGTATAAATAAATAAATTTCCATTTTCATCTTTTAGTGCTTTGGCTGCTTCAACTTCCTCAAAAGTTGTATAAACACCATCGGTTTTATAACCATAATATTGAATAGCAGGTTGTCCTACTATAGCTCGAAAAACTTCACTTCTTTCTCCAAAATTATCTTCATATTCTTTATCTCCATAATTTAAAAGGGTATTTTTATTGGTAGCAAAGTTTGCTGAAGTTCTCCAAGTGAATTTTTTATTGGCAATATTGGTTGTATTGACTTCTAGTTCTATTCCTTTATTGTTAACTTTACCTATATTGTTCCAATATGATTGGTGACCAGTAATATACATAGCCGGTTGTTGAAGTAACAATTTAATGGTATTTGAATTATAAAGTTCTACCGTAAAATTCAAACGACTATTCAAAAAACCTAAATCGATTCCGTAATTAGCTTCAGAAGTTTGTTCCCAAGTAATATCAGGATTCCCCAATCCTGTACTATTTGAAACCATTCCCTGAACCAATGTTCCATTTCCTGAGCCTAACACATAATTACTGGTGTTAATGCTATTCATATAAGCATATTGAGGAATATTATTATTCCCAGTTAACCCATAACTAAATCTCAGTTTTAAATTAGATAACCATTCAAAATGCTTCATAAATTTTTCTTCAGATGCTCGCCAACCTACTGAGAAAGCAGGGAAAGTTCCCCATTTATGTCCCTTATAAAATTTTGAACTTCCATCTGCACGGAAGCTAGCTGACAACATATATTTGCCGAGATAGGCATAATTGATACGTCCCAAAAGCGAAACTAGTGACTCGGTATAGTAGAAGGAAGTTGTTCCATCAATTGATGGACTGTCCAGTAATATTTGAGAAGCGAGATTAAAAGAAAGTATCTCTTCATCAGGAAAATTAGTGCCGACTATTCTATTATAGTTGTCATTCGTCTTCTGCATGGTTAATCCCAATAAAACATCTAATTCATGATTATTTATTTTTTTATTGTAGTTTAAGGTGTTTTCAGAAAGCAATTCTCTATGTGTAGTTAATTGTCGGGTCAAAGAATTAGGGTTTCCTGCTTTGTTAGCAGAAGTTTGTTCTTTCTTGTTGTATTCCCTGAATAAAAGATATGCTCCATTGGATGTTTTGAACTGCAATCCTGGTAAAAGATTCAAAGTTAAATACATATTCCCCTGAAATTTGTAATCATCAGTGAAAATGCTGGTTCGTTCTCTAATGGAAACTGGATTTTGATTACTTGAACTCCAAACCGTAACACCTGGTAAGCACCAAACTTCATTGTCGTATCCGATCCCACTAATGTTAATGCCATTAAAGTCGCTAGGTTGGGCATAATCTCCAGCAACTTTACTGGTTAATGCTGCTGTGGCTTCATTGTGTCTTACGGGCAGCCAGGATGGGAAACGCATATAATCAGTTAAATCTACAGCCGGTCGCTCCTGTCGGCTATAAGTAGGTGAAAGATTTACTCCTAAAGTGGCAATTTTAGATAACTTGGCATCTAATTTGGCTCTAAAGGTGAATTTGTCATAAGTACTATTCAACATGATACCATTTTCATTGACGTAATTTCCTGAAACAAAATATTTCAAATTCTTGTCTCCTCCTGAGGCACTCAATTGATAATTCTGCATTGTTCCCCGCTCTCTCAATCCCTCATCAAGCCAGTCAGTAGGTTGATCATCCAAATATTTCATAATCAGATAACCTGCTTTTTCGGGTTCAGTAATTTTGTTAAATGCCATGGTTTCGGAGGCTATGCCATTGACGGTAGGATCTTGTTTTCGCATAGCTGCTTCTCGATACAAAAGTGCTACATATTCTTCTGTACTTAACATATCTGGAAGTTTCAAGGCGTTTCGAATACCAGAATACATTTTGAAATTATATTTTGGCTTATTGGCTTCACCGCTTTTTGTTGTTATCAAAATAACTCCTCCTGCTGCTCTTGAACCATAAAGTGCAGCAGAAGAAGCGTCTTTCAATACTTCAATTGACTGGACATCTGCCATACTAACCATCGATAAGCCATCAGGAATGGGAAAACCATCTACTACTACTAACGGGTCGTTGCTGGCACTGATGGATCCCAGACCACGAACACGGATTTTAGGTGCTGCTCCGGCTTCAGGATTTACATTATTTATCTGTACACCGGCAATTTTACCTTGTAGAGCCTGATCTACTCGTGAAACTGGAATTTCGTCCATTTTCTCATTCTTTAATGAAGAGACAGCACCAGTTAAGTGAGATTTTTTCTGTGTTCCATAAGCTACAACAACTATTTCATCAAGGGATTGAATTTCTTCTTCTAAAATCACATTGAGAATTCCATTTGAAGGAATAGTTTTTTCCGTTGTTTTATAACCAAGGTAAGAGAATACAAGAATGGACTTTTGATTTGGAACTTCGATACTATACTTTCCATTGAAATCTGAAATAGTACCCTTTTGAGTCCCTTTAATAGTAATATTAACTCCTATTAATGGCTCATTATTAATATCCATTACGATCCCACTTACTTTTATTTGAGAAAAAATAGGGGTAGCATTTATTCCTAACAGAAAAAGTATCAGCCATCCTTTTTTGATAAATTTCTTGTACTTTGATTTTTTCATGCGTTCTTTATTAAATAAAAAGTTATTATGAATGAATAAATAAAAAATTGGTCGACCAAAAATTGGTCGACCAAAAATAATGTGATTTTTATTAGGAAGCAAATTTTTTTAGAATTATTTTTCAAAATATGTTGTAAAACATATTTTGAATTCCTTAAGCTAATTAATTAACCCTAACTTATTTTTATAATGCTAAAAATTAGAATCGATTTAATTGAAAGGAAAGAATAAAATTTCTTAGATGAGACTTATATTTTCCACATAATTAGTTTTTAATTTCGATTTTGCAAAGTTCATTACCCCCTGTAAGTGTTGCAACATTAAGGCAGAAGCTAATTCACCTTCCTGGTCTTTTATGGCGTTTAGCATTTGAGCATGTTCCTCTATAACATTGGTGGCACTGTCGCAAATCCTGTCTCTATTATATATCAACATTATATCTGGAGTAATAATTAAAAGCATAGCTTTAATTACTGGATTATGGCTACCTTCCGCTATATTGCGATGAAAAGCAAAATCATAGCTTACCCTTTTATTTTTATCTTCAAAAAATTTAACAAAGTTTTCATGAGCAATTTCTAGTGATTGAATATCTTTTGTGGTTCTACGTTTAGCACAAAATTTTATAGCACTCATTTCAAGCACACATCTTGTTTCTACTAGAGAATAAAAATCATAATCTTGAAGGTTTAATACATCTGAAATTAAGCCATCTAAGGTATTAATATCAAGTCCTTGAATTATTGAACCACTTTGTGGTAAAGTTTTAATAATTCCATAAAATTCAAGTTTGTGTAAAGCCTCTCGTATATGCGTTCTTCCTATACCCAATTCAGATGCTAATTTTCTCTCAGCAGGTAATTTATCACCTGGTTTTAAAATACCTGAATTAATCATTTCTTTTATTTTTGCAATAACTTTATCTTCAGGTTTTTCATTATAATGCTCTATTAAATAACTGAAATTTTCTCTCATAATTAAATATGATTAATTCAATTTTTTATAAAAGTTAAAAATCCAATTGTTTCTTTATTCTTAACACGAATTTCTTTAATAAAACTTTTCAAGAATTGGTACACCAAAATTATAAAGAAAAAATGATATTGTGATAAATTTTTAAAAAATTTAAAGTTGAGTCCCTTCTGAAAAATCAATTGTAATAGGCTTGCTGCTTTTTAATCTATTGAATATCAATATCAACTTTTAAAAAGAAATTATTAAAACAGACTTTTCGAAACAGTTTCATATTTTGTTTATAGGTATGAAATATTAATGTATACTGGTTTTTTATGTTACATAAAAGTTTACTTTGATATATAATCCTTCAAAAAATACAACTTTTATTTTTTTACCAATAACTTTTCATTATTTTTTACTAATTTTGTCAGTAGTTTTATGTCAGAATTACAGGAAACATATTAAAGAAAGGAAGTAAGCATGCAAATTTCAGAAATACAAGCCGTGAAACAACGGTTTGGCATCATTGGAAATTCAGAACTTTTGAACCGAGCTATAGATATTGCAGTTCAGGTTGCTCCAACTGATTTATCCGTTTTGATTACTGGAGAAAGTGGTGTGGGAAAAGAAAATTTTCCTCAGATTATTCATTATTACAGTCAACGAAAACATGGTCCCTACATAGCTGTAAATTGTGGAGCTATTCCCGAAGGAACAATTGATTCCGAATTGTTTGGTCATGAAAAAGGTTCTTTTACCGGTGCTATGGCTGAGCGAAAAGGTTATTTTGAAGTGGCTGATGGTGGTACCATTTTTTTGGATGAAGTTGGCGAATTACCCCTTTCAACTCAGGTTCGGCTATTGCGGGTTCTCGAAGCAGGTGAATTTATGAAAGTAGGATCTTCTAAAATTCAAAAGACTGATGTTAGGGTAGTTGCTGCTACGAATTTTAATATCCCTGAAGCTCTTCGTGAAGGTCGTTTCAGAGAAGATTTATATTATCGGCTCAATTCTGTTCCCATTTATATACCGCCTTTAAGAGATCGAAAAGAAGATATTGTATTGTTGTTTCGGAAATTTGCTGCAGATTTTGCTGAAAAATACCATATGCCCCCTATCAGATTAACTGAAGATGCTAAAGAACTACTAACAAACTATTATTGGAGAGGAAATGTTCGTCAGCTTAAAAATATTACCGAACAGATTTCTGTAATTGAACATGAACGAGAAATTAATGCAGAAATTTTAAAGGCTTACTTACCGAAAGAAGAATTTGAACGTTTACCTGCTTTGTTAGCTTCACATCACCACAATCAGAAAACATTTGCAAATGAGCGAGAAATACTTTATCAAATTCTTTTTGACATGAAACAGGATATGATAGAACTGAAAAAATTAGTTTTTAATTTAATGAATGGTCAAAAAGTAGAGATGCAACCAGAGTACTTTAATGTTGTTCCTCCTTATGCTCCATCTTCAGTAGTAGCTCAATCAGACAATTTGATAACATCTCCCGCCGATTTTAATCTCCAAAAAGAAGATGCTTTAACTAAAAATTTGCCCCGGAATGGGAAAATAAATACTTCTGTTCCTTATCAAGAAGCTCAAGAGTACGAGGAGCTGGAATCTATACAACAGCCTCTTTCGTTAGAAGATATGGAACGACAAATGATTAAGCGGACACTTGAAAAACATCGGGGAAAAAGAAAAGCTGCTGCTGAAGAATTAAAAATTTCAGAACGAACATTGTACAGAAAAATCAAACAATATGGACTTGAATAATGAAAAAAGAATGAATAATTTTTCTAACAGATTCTTTTTTATAAGTAGATATTTATTGTTTTTTTTCTTTTTATATGTTATGGGAGTTTCTTGTACCGTATCTTATAAATTCAATGGAGCTTCTATTGATTATAGTAAAATAAAATCTATCTCTATTTCTGATTTTCCTAACATGGCTGAATTAGTTTATCCGCCGCTCTCTCAGGAATTTTCAGAAGCATTGCGTGATATCTATACCCGCCAAACTCAATTGAAAGTTTTGCAGCAAGGTGGCGACCTGCATCTGGAAGGAGAAATTGTAGATTATCAATTAACACCAATGTCTATCAGTGCCGATACTTATGCAGCAGAAACAAAATTAACTATTTCGATAAAAGTTCGTTATACAAATTCCAAAAATCCCTCGGATGATTTCGAAAGGACTTATTCTGCCTTTCAAACTTTTGACAGCTCAAAAATGCTCACCGATGTGGAAGAAGAATTAGTAAAAGAAATCATTACTGAAATCATTGAAAATATTTATAATGATACGGTAGCAAAATGGTAAAAAGTTTTTTAACAACGGTTCATTACTTGAAATAATGAAATGAAAAATGACGTATGAAGAATTCATTGAATTTATCAAATTCCCTGACCATCTAACGGTTGAAAATATTTTTGACCTGAAAGAATTGGTAAACCGTTATCCTTTTTTTGTTCCTGCAAGGATGCTTTATGTAAAAGCTTTACAGTTATCAAACAGCATTCATCTGGAGCAAAATATTAAAAATGCCGTTGTATATTGTTCGGATAGAAAATGGTTGTATGATTTTCTTTTTTCTTCCAGAAAAGAATCTTTGAAGTCTTCTCCTCGTCCTGAGCGAAAAAATTTAACAGGTTCTTATTTTGATTTGCTCGAAATGACAAATAATAAGCAAACTGGTTCCAAACAATCATTAAAAGAATTAGCAGAACAATTAAAAGCTGCACGCTCGTCAATTATTGAGAAAAGTCCTTACAAAGAACAAAAAAATCAGAGACCTTTGAATATAAATATTGAAACCACAAAAGCAAATAAAGGAGAAAACAATTTTCAAGAAAAAGTGGCAAACGAACAAAACTTATCTTGTTTTAATCCAATAACAACTGAAGAAAAAGTCAAAAAACTAGTGAAAGAGAAAAATTATGAAGAGGCAGTAAAAATTTTGAAGGAATTAAATTTGAATAATCCAGAAAAAAGTATTTACTTTGCAGACCAAATTCGTTTTTTGGAAAAGGTGATTGAATATTTAAAAAAATAATTATCCGATAGTTATGTACCTTTTGTTTACCATTTTAATTGTAGTAGCTTCCATATTACTTGTTTTAGTAGTATTGGTACAAAATTCAAAAGGTGGAGGTCTGGCAGCAGGCTTTTCTTCTTCCAATCAGTTTATGGGTGTTCGTAAAACCACTGATTTTCTTGAAAAAGCAACATGGACACTGATAGCCTTTATTGTAGTTTTTTCAGTTGCCGCAGCAGGCATTCATTCTAATCAAACAGGCGGAAATAAAGAATCTGAAATTAAGGAGCAATACCAAAAAGCTCAAAAAGAGGTACCTGGAGCCGTAATTCCTGATTTTGGCGAATTACCAGAAAATGCACCTTCTTCTCCAGAAAAAAATAATGGTGGTGAACTTCCTAAAATTCCTACCCCTGAAAAATAAAGAAAAATTCAAATATTAAATGTATTTTAAAGAGGATGGCAATAAAAACAACCATCCTTTTTTGTTAAAATTTATGTTAACCTTCCTTCAGTTTATCAGATTATCTTTATTTTTGTAAATTATTCATTCACATTATGGAAATTTCAGAATTGTACCAGTTATTTCTTCGACATCCTGTTATTTGTACGGATAGTAGAAATTGTGTGCCTGACTCATTATTTTTTGCTTTAAAAGGGAAAAATTATGATGCGAACATTTTTGCTTTATCAGCTCTTGAGAAGGGATGCTCCTATGCAGTGGTGGATGATAAAAAATATGTTATTGACGAACGTTTTATTTTAGTAAAAGATGTTTTACAAAGTTTGCAGGAACTGGCTCGTTTTCATCGTAAACAATTTGATATCCCAGTTATAGCTATCACTGGAACCAATGGAAAAACTACAACAAAGGAATTGATCAGCATGGTTCTGATGGAAAAATATAATTTATTGTCCACAGAAGGAAATTTGAACAATCATATTGGCGTTCCACTCACTCTACTGCAATTAAAGCCTGAACATCAAATAGCCATTATCGAAATGGGAGCCAATCATCCAGGAGAAATCAAAAAATTAGCTGAAATTGCTTCTCCCAATTATGGCTTGATTACTAATGTTGGAAAAGCTCATCTGGAAGGTTTTGGATCATTGGAAGGAGTAATGCAAGCAAAAGCAGAATTGTACGAATATATCTATCAGGAAGGAGAAGCTATTTTTATTAATAAAAAGAATCAATATTTGCAACAAATGGCTGAAAAAGCTGGTTTTACTGATGTTAGTAGAAAAATTGAATATTGTTTGAATCCAATTGAAAAGAATGTTAATATTACAGGTGAAATAGTAGATTGTACTCCTTATTTACATATGAAATGCACCACCAACGAAGGAACATTTGAAATAAAAACGAAATTAATTGGTGATTACAATGCTGAAAATGTTTTAGCTGCTGCTGCGGTAGGGAATTTTTTTGGTGTACACAATGAGCAGATAAAACATGGAATAGAAAATTACCAACCACAGAACAATCGTTCACAATTTAGTGTTACTCAACATAATAAGTTGATCATTGATACCTACAATGCCAATCCAACCAGTATGCAGGCAGCTATTTTGAATTTTGCAGATATGAAATTCTCGCCAAAAACCTTAATACTTGGCGACATGTTAGAATTAGGAGAACAAAGTGAAGAAGAACATCAAAACATTATCAATTTGTTACAACAAAAAAACTTTCAGAACGTTTTTCTGGTGGGAGAACAATTTTCCAAAGTAAATAAAGCTTATCCTTCTTTTGAAAATGTGGAGGATTTGATAATTTATTTAAAGCAGCATCCGCTGTTTGATCAGTATATTCTTATTAAAGGCTCCAGAGGAATTTATTTAGAGAAGGTATTGCCTTTTTTATAGAATGACAACGAAATAATTGATTTTTTAGTAGATCAAAAAATGAATTTTGAGACATGAAGAAAAAAAACTTGACTATCATTATCATTTTATCAGCAGTCGTTCTTATATTAGGAATTTTCTTAATCTATAATTATAAGAAAACCAAAGAAAAAGAAGCTGAAATGGCTGAAATGGTTGAAATGATGAATTTTGAAAAAGAACAACTTGAAAAAGACTATTCAGATTTAGCTCTGGAGTACGACACTTATTCTTCAAAAATAAGCAACGACTCACTAGTACAACTGCTGCAAAAGGAAAAAATGAAAGTTCAACAATTGTTGGAAGAACTAAGAATTACCAAAGCAACAAATGCCAAACGAATTGCAGAACTAAAAAATGAATTGACGGTGCTGAGAGCAGTAATGGCAAATTATGTTCATCAAATTGATTCATTGAATGCTGCCAATAAGTTATTAAGAACAGAAAATATAGAAGTAAAACGAAAATATGAACAGGTAAATGAAACTGCCAAGCAGCTTGCTAAAGAAAAGGAAACTATGAAAGAAGTAATTACTCGTGCTTCTATGCTCGAAATTACCAATTTCAGCATGACACCATTGGATAGTAAAAATAGAAAAACACAGCGATACAGCAAAATTACTACGTTACAATTTAATTATACTATTAGTAAAAATCCTACAACTCAACCTGGAAACAAAACCTTGTATTTACGAATCACTCAGCCAGATGAAGAGGTATTGATAAAAAGTCCTGATGACCTTTTCCCATACGAAGATAAACAAATTGCCTATTCTGTAAAGAAAGATTTTGAATATTCAGGTGAAGCTATAAGTGACGTTATTTATTGGAAAGTAGATCGCGTCCTACAAATTGGAACGTATCGTGCTGATTTTTTTGTTGATGGCTTCAGGATCGGAAGTTTCACTTTTGAAATTGAAAAGTAAATTACCTAAATAAAGATTAAAAAAAATATTGTTTTTTTACTGTATATATTTTTACCTTATCGTTCGGCGTAGCCTTGTGTCCGGCGTAGCCTCCAGACTACGTCATAAGTAAAAAAATTCTCCAGATTTTCCTTGTTCGGCGTAGCCTCCAGGCTACGTCGTAAGTAAAAAATCTCCAGATTTTCTCACTGGCGTCAGCCATTTACCACTGCCAAAATCTCCTGATTTTAACCGCTCATAAAACCAAACATTTCGCCGAGCAAAAATAACATCCGCTATTATTTTGGCACTTATGAAAAAGACATAGATAAATTTGGAAATTTCACCCAAACCGATTATATTTACACCCCGGCAGGATTAACTGCAATGGTGAAGAATGGAACACTGTACTACGTTCATACCGACAATTTAGGCTCCATTCAAGCCATAACAGACGAAAATAAAAACATCGTCAGCAGTTATTATTACACCCCATGGGGTGGCAGGGTATTGCTCAGCGGAGCAAATATCACTGACAGAGGCTATACATTTCACGAACATCTGGAACCGTTCGGGCTGATCAACATGAACGGGCGAGTATGCGATCCCGTGCTGGCACGCTTCCTCAGCCCAGACAATTACGTGCAAGCACCCGACTTCACCCAGAGTTTCAACCGCTACAGCTACTGCCTGAATAACCCATTAAAGTATACGGATCCGAGCGGGGAGTTCATATTTTCTCTCTTTTTACCAGGTATAGGAACTTTGCTTGATGCCGCCTGCTGGGGTGCAGTTATTGGTGGAGCTGGATATACGGCAAGTATTGCTTTTAGCGATGGAGGTTTTAATAATTGGAATAGCGGGGATTTTTGGAAGTCGGTTGGCGTTGGTGCTATTTCAGGAGCAGTTACTGGCGGAGTTGGTCAAATGTTTGGCCCAGTTGGAAGCATGGGATTTGGAGGAGAAATAGCCAGGGCATACACACATGGTTTTGCACAAGGTATAGTATCTGAATTTACAGGCGGTGACTTTATGACTGGTTTTGCTGCTGGCGGTTTAAGTTCACTTGCAGGTTCTTCTTTTATGATGTATGGCGGACGTTTTGCAAGTAGTACTTTAGGAAATTACGCTTTTTCTGGATTAGCTGGAGGAATAGGTGCAGAATTAACGGGATGTAATTTTTGGCAAGGTGCGGCTACAGGCTTAATGACTGCTGGATTAAACCATTTACAGCAGGGACTGACAAGACCCAAATTTGATGATTTATTAGCTAACTATCCAACCGATGGGCAAGGAGGTGATATGTCTGCTGATGAAGTCTATAAGTTAATAGGTGGAGATGTGCTAGCGGAACATAATAGAGATCCTAATGCTTATACAAACGCATGTGCCTTGAGAACTTCAAGAGCTTTAAATTATGCAGGAACGGATATTCCTAACATTCCTGGACAAACATTAACAGGGGCAGATGGTAAAAATTATTTTTATAGAGCTTCTGATTTATATAAGTGGATGTCGAAACCTGCTGTTTTTGGCAAACCCAATATCTCTACTTCAGATTTTTCAAAATTTACAGGCAATCGTGGAGTATTTATAATGCAGGCACATTATCCAGCCCAGTTTGGAGCATGGGGGCATGCTACTTTATATAACATGACAGGTTGTATGGGAGGTCACTGTTATAATGGTCCGTATGCATACAGATACAATCTTTGGAAATTTTAATCATATGCTTATGAGAAATTCGATATATTTTATTTCAGCCTTAGTTGTTCTTAGTTGTTCGGTTAGTGGACAATCCAAATACATTATTGAGAATAGGGAAATGTTAAAGGATTATTTTTTATATTCATGTATCATGCATGGATTTGAAAATTCGGACATAAAGAAAAAGGATCATTCAGGAGCTGTTTATATTGATTTATTGAGATATGATTTAAAAGCATTGCATAAAACAGATAGTATTGCAAAAGCTTTTGTCAGCTCTATTGAAACTTCACCATATGAAAATAGGAATACTAAAGGCATTATAATCCTTAGCATTGAAGAATATAAAAGCAAAAGGATAGATGAGTTTATAAAATCGATGGATATTTATATGTTGAAAGAATAATTTAAAGAAAAGTCCCGGAGAGTTCCGGGGCTTAATTTACCTATATTGTTTATAAAGGTCCAGGAACTCCTCGCTACCGCACGAGTCCTCTGTCCCAAAGGATTTGTAATCCTTTGGTAAGTGAATAGCGGATTTAAAATCCGCAAATAATTCTGTCAGATTGCAAATCCGACATAACGGTTAATTTTTAGCCAACAAACGTCCATTTTTCGTGCGAAGCGGGTAGAGTCTTGAAAGCAGCGTTTAAGCGAAAACAGAATCAAATTTATTTGAATTATGTTGAGCGTAGCTGCTTCAACGAAGTTAACTTTTTTGCTTACTTTTTTATGTCAAGATAAAAAAGTAAGTGGGGTTTGGGACAAAGCCTCATATCTTTGTCTGGTGTAGAATCCAGACTAAGTCGCATAAAAAATCAAATTTCCAAATTTTCTCACTGGCGTCAGCCATTTACCTGTGCCAAAATCTCCAGATTTTAACCGCTCATAAAACCAAACATTACGCCGAGCAAAAATAACATCCGCTATTATTTTGGCACTTATGAAAAAGACATGGATAAATTTGGAAACACCACCCAAACCGATTATATTTACACCCCGGCAGAATGAACTGCAATGGTGAAGAATGGAACACTGTACTACGTTCATACCGACAATTTAGGCTCCATTCAAGCCATAACAGACGAAAATAAAAACATCGTCAGCAGTTATTACTACACCCCATGGGGTGGCAGGGTATTGCTCAGCGGAGCAAATATCACCGACAGAGGCTATACATTTCACGAACATCTGGAGGCGTTCGGGCTGATCAACATGAACGGTCGTGTGTATGATCCGCTGACAGCTCAGTTCTTTTCGCCTGATCCTGTTTTACAGGCTCCTGGTGATTGGCTAAACTATAACCGATATGGGTATTGTATGGGGAATCCGTTCAAATATACTGACCCTACGGGAGAAGTATTTGTCGTGGACGATGCAATCATAATCTTAGTTATGGCATATTTCGGCGGTATGCAGGCAAACTTCTTTACTGCCAAAAACCCGATGAACCCTGCGGATTGGAACTGGAGCAGTCCAAGTACATATATAGGCATTGGGTCAGGAGTGTTGGCAGGCGTAAGCATGGCAGGCTATCAGGTACCTACACTTTTCCCGAATTTGGATGGCATAGTTACAAGAGGCGTATACCAAGCCGGGGTGAATGTAGGGTTAAATGGCATTGCCAACACGATTAATGGCGACTCGTTTTTCGACAGTTGGGGAGGAGCAGCGCTATCGGGTTTTATAAATGGGGCAATTACAGGTTACCAGCTGGCGGATGTTAATGGGAAGAATTTATGGTGGGGATCAGAAATTGGGTATAATAGAAACAAATGGTCGTTTTTCAACTGGGATGTTCCTGATTATTTGATTGATTTTGGCATGCCTAACGTGGGATCAAATTTAGATAATGATTGTGTACCAACTACATTTGCTGAAATTGAAGCTAAAAGAGGAGGGTCAAGAACTTATGATGATTTCAAAGGAATTTCTAATTATCAGGAAAATGTAGGTGTAGCAACAACGCAAAAAGGTTATGAGACATTAGTAAATAAAACATTTAGTAACGCACAAACACTTTCAAGAACTGACTATCATAATTTATTTGATGCAAATTATATGCAAAATGCTGCAAACAACAACGAGGTGTTTTCAGTCCATTTTAGAGGTCATGCCGATAACGTTAGAAGTCTAAGAGTGTTTACACGTGCACCATATAAAAATACTCTTACATTCCGGCAAGGCAGTTATAATTTTACATCATCTGGTCAAGGTGTAGTGATTTGGAATATTTTCCGGTTTTTCTAATAAACATTTATGAGAACAAAATACTTAGTATTAATGGGATTTGGATTGTTTTTTTGCAATAGTATTTATTCGCAAGGTATTGTATATAAGTTAAAACAATTCTATCAAAATGCAGATATGGATTGTTATATTGCTAAAATTCAAAAAAATGTAAATGACTATTTTGTTTTAGATAATAAGATTTGGGGACGTGACAAACATGGCATCCCTCCTCAAAAAATTGAATTGCACAAAGAAGAAATAGTCCCAATGTTAACCATTCAATTTATAAATACTGATTCATTCAATCTCAACGACGACATTTACAATTACATAGCTATTGATAGCTCTATTGTATTTACTCTTGCTTGTATTGATAAGAAAATGAATGTTACTGCGTTTGCTCATTTTTTTGAGTGGGCCAGTGGCTATTATGAGATTGATAAAGATCCTTCAATTAAAAATTCCCACGAAAGGATGAAATTTAAGCATATAATAAAGAATATTAATAAGCAAGAACCTGAAATGATTCTTTATTGTAATAATCTGTGTGGATGTGTAGGTCTGTGTGGGCCATGTGATAATAATGGGTTTATGTATGTAAAAGATGGTAAGATATATGTTTATCGCGTAATTGAAAAAGATATTTATGAATTGAACGACTATATACGGAAATTTTTTAGTTTGGAGAGAATCCGCAAGTTAAATTATTCTTATATACCAATTATTTATCAACTTGATCAATCACCCCGGCGTACAGGGCATGCTCTTGAAAACGAAAAGATTATATGCCCATAATTCAAGTTGGAATGGATGGGTATTTCAGCTTGCCAGCTGTTGCGCCGCCCAGCGCTGCTATTTTCCTGTAGCCTTCCTAAAAAAATCGCCATCGGGTTGCTTCGCACCAAAAAATGGTTTACTTTTGGGTGTAGCCAGGCGTTTTTTGAGAAAGGGCAACCGCCGCAATCCGAAAAATTACAGCTAGCCATTTACTCTGTCACAAAGGATTTGTAATCATTTGGTAAGTGAATAGCGGATTTAAAATCCGCAAATAATCCTGTCAGATTGCAAATCCAATAGAACGATAAAGATTTTAGCCAACAAACGTCCATTTTTTCAGTATATTTTACCTTATCGTTCGGCGTAGCCTCCAGCCTACGTCGTAAGTAAAAAAATCTCTTGATTTTAACCGCTCATAAAACCAAACTTTCCCCCTAATATAATAACATTCGCTATTACTTTGGCACTTACGAAAAAGACATAGATAAATTTGGAAAGTTCACCCAAACCGATTATATTTACACCCCGGCAGGATTAACTGCAATGGTGAAGAATGGAACATTGTACTACGTTCATACCGACAATTTAGTCTCCATTCAAGCCATAACAGACGAAA
>Ga0209204_1002036_pt1 | contig 17399 bp, 16 predicted proteins | sample AD_JPNMR2_MetaG_FD_184425 | JGI IMG/M metagenome (GOLD analysis project Ga0209204, IMG submission 184425) | Active sludge microbial communities of municipal wastewater-treating anaerobic digesters from Japan - AD_JPNMR2_MetaG (SPAdes) (version 2) | ecosystem: Engineered > Bioreactor > Anaerobic...
GGCTTTAGTTCAGGTCTGTCCCTGTTGATTGTACAGGTAATATAATAGCTAGCCCCCTTTTTTAATATTCTATTTCTTCTCATAAAAAATCCTCCTTAATTTTAAAAAGTATTTCTATATATTAATCACAAATTTTTTGAGAAAATCCTTTACAATTTTTGAGAAAAAATTTCGTTTTTTTGGAAAAAAATTAAAGTGAGGGACAGACCTATAATTTTTTTATGATTAAAATTAAATAGGGACAGACCTGACCTATAATTATCATGATGTTAAACTATTTTTCATATAGAGATCAATAACTTACAAATTAAAATTTTGTTAGTATATATTGTTACGGATAAGAATTATTGTGTTAGTTTTTCTCAAAAATAAAAAATTTTAAGTAATTTATTCTGGTATAAAAAAATGAACAGAGGAACTTTTAAAACTAATCCAGATCTTTTCATTTATTTTAAGATCAAATAGAGAAAATGCCTGATGAGTGATAAAACATTTTATATTCACGCCAGCATCAATTACCAATTCTATAAAATTAATCCTTTCATTTATATCAATAATTTCCCCATAATAATTATTTCGTGCAGAAGAATTTAATCTTTCTTTTGAAATTATTATATCATTTGCCTTAATTGTCGCATAAATATTAGAACAATTTTCAAGTTCAGTATATATTTTAAAATTATCATTTACTATAAAATAGTTGTCTATTATATTACCAAAAAAAAGATTTTCACATCCAACAAAGTCAGCAACAAACAGTGAATTAGGCTTATTAAAAACTTCCTGCAAAGTTCCGGTTTGAATTATCTCTCCATTATTTATTATTGCAATTCTGTCGGATAGATATAATGCCTCTTCAAAATCGTGTGTTACATGAATAAATGTTGCCTTTGTCTTATTATGAATTTTTTTAAGGATTTCATATATATCTTTTTTAATATTATTATCAAGCGAAGAGGTTGGTTCATCTAATAGAAAAATTTCTGGTTCAATTACCAATGCTCTTGCAATTGCAACCCTTTGTTTTTCTCCACCAGAAAGATTTGTTATATCTCTATAAAGTAGATTTTTTATTTTTAATTCTTCTGCAATTTTATTTACTTTTTCATCTATTGTTTTATTATCTAATTTTCTTATTTTCAATCCATAAGATATATTTTCATATACATTTAGATGAGGAAATAAAAATAGATCCTGATAAATAAAGCCTAATTTTTTATAATTAACACCTTCAATAGATCCAGAATCTTTTTTTAGTAAACCTGCTATTAGTTCGAGTAATATGGTTTTGCCAGAGCCAGTTGGTCCAAGAATGACGAAGTATTCTCCTTTTTGTATGTTAAGATTGATATTTTTTAATGAGAATGAGCCTATTTTTTTATTTAGATTTTTTATTATAATCACCTTTCCCTCTTTCCTCAATTATTCTCATTATAATAAAAATAACAAGACATATCAAAATGAGTAAAACAGCCACTGGTTTTGCATATTTTAATCCATAACATTCATATCTATCATATATGAGAATAGAAGTAACCATTGGATGGTATACAAGTATTATAATTGCACCAAACTCAGATATCCCCCTTGCCCACATCATTATTACACCACTTATTATTGACTTTTTGATAAGTGGTAGATCTACTGTTAAAAATGCCTGAAATTGCGTTGCTCCTAAGGTCATTGCAACTTTTGAGTATCTATAATCCACAAGTTTAAAACCATTCTTAACACTGTTTATAAAAAATGAGATTGATACAAAAAACATTGCCATTACTATTGCTACTTCTGATCCTACTATTGAGAGTCCTGTTATTCTACCAAAAATAGAGTCTCTTCCCCATACAGTAAGTAAGGCAATTCCGGCAGCAGAATGAGGTATTATTACAGGGATATCCACTATTGCCTCTATTATTTTTTTTCCATAAAAATTATATCTAGCAAATATATATGAAAGTGGTATTCCAAATATAATAGCAAAAAGAGTTGCTATTAATGAACATTTTAAGGTAAGAAGTATTGAGAATATTACCTCCTTATCAACTAATGTATTAAAGAGTAATAGAGGTGATGTTGAAAAAATCATATTTATAATTGGATATAATATAAATAAAACTATTATTGAGCCAGAGATTATAAAAATAATTTTAAATTTATTGGACTTGTCTAACATATTTTTTTAATATAATCGGTAAATTATCATAATATTTAGAAATCATTGGTGTTATAATTTTATGCCCATTTGTCTCAAAAATTTTTCTTGCTTCTTCAGTAGTGAGAAATTCTACGAATTTTATTGCAAGGTTTTTATTTTTTGAAGAAACTGGTATTGTTAATGAATATTTAATTGGACTGGCGATCTGTTTTATTTTTTGATCTTCTGTTTTTCCTCTTATTTCAACTATTGCATTTTTATAGAAATCTTTGAGATCTTCATTTCCTAAGTTTATCTTGTCTGGTAAAGTAAGGTATAAGCCATTATGCTGCACAGCCACAGATCTATATATGAATAGATAATCTATCTCATTTGTTTCTAATAAAGAAAGCATATCCACCTCTTTAGGTCTAATATTTTTCATAGGACAATTGTCTTTAAGTTGGTTAAAAAGATTTTCTTTTTTATAATAGATCTCTGCTAATTGCCATACCTGTAAACTTCTGTAGCCACATGGGTCTTTATCTGGATCAGAATGTCCGTATTCAACCCCTTTTCTTAATAAAATATCATACCAGTTAGAAGAATTTATTTCTTTATTAAATTTTGATTTTGATGTAAACATGATAACAATTTCATTTGTTAGAAATTCTATACTCCACGATGCGTATTCGGGTATTAAATATTCAGAGATTACAAATTCATCACTTGATGCAAATAGATCGCAATCTTTTTTTAGATCTCTAATCTTTCTTGCGCACTCAATACTACCAGCAGCTTCTAAAAAAACAGTGATGTTCTTATTCTTCTTTTCAAACTCATATTTTAATTCTTTAAATGGTTTTGCCAGTGATCCGGCATGAAAAATTATAAGTTTATTTTCTTCTGAGTATAAAAAAGTTAATATAAAGAAAAATAAAATAGCCTTTTTTTTCATTAAAAATCCTCCTTGTTATTAAAAGTCTATAAATATTTAATAAGCCTTACTAGCTTTGCTAATATTATAGCAAATATATGATATTTTTTTTATATGTCAACATTTTTTTTAATTTTTTAAAAAATAAAATTTACATATTTTTTTCTATTTTATAATATTCCCTAAATTTTTTTTACCTATCCAATCGGTCATGATATAGCGAAAAAATATATATAGCAAAAAGTTTTTAACTAATAATTTTTATTATATCAAAAATTCCAGTAATAGTGGCAATTTATCAACTCAAGTTTGTCATGGAATTTGAGATTTTACCAATTTTTATGTGGAATAAAATTTCAAAAAAGTGTATAATTATTAAAAAATAAAAAAAAGGTTGAATAAATTTAAATAATATGATAATTTTAATCATCAATAGATTATTATCATTTCTTATCATAATTTATAAATATAATTAAAAAGTTAATTTTGTTAAAATCGAATGTAGGCTCCCATTCTTAAGTTTTTTGTTTAACAGAAATAAATTTTATGCTATATTATAATTATGTATATAAAAGAAATTAAAAAGAAAAACAAATATTCTGATAAAATCTTTGTCTATCACAGGCTTGTGTAGTCTTACAGAACTCCAAAAGAGCCCAGGCAAAGAATAAGAAAGCATTTTAGCACAATGGTATTATCGACTGTATCAATGGCCACAAAAGATAATAAAACAATCTATATAAGAAATACAAGCAAACCAAATGATTTCAAAAAGGAGATATTTGATAAACTTAACCTCAATGGAAAAATAATCAATAAAAAAATCACAATAGTAGAATAAGTTGTAGGTACCATTAAAGAATCAAAAATCAATATAACTATCGATGTTTAAAGAAGATATGAATTTTATTATGACAAATTTGGGTTAATATTAATTAAATAGGCTTATTTTGGAATAAAATTATAAATTTTTGAAGCATAAATTTTATTTTTTAGATTTTAAATAAATAAATTTTTTAAAATTAATATAAAGAAAATAATTTTTATCAAATAATAATTTTTTAGATAATTTTAAAAAAAATTATTGACAATATTAATATTAAATGTTATTTTTTATAAAAAATATTACTTTTTTTGTTAAAGTAACAAAATAAAATAAAAATTATCTATTTTCTTTTAAAATTATAGTTGATTTTTATTTTATTTTGTTGTATAATAAAACATATAGTTATATAAATCTAATTTTAGAGAGAGTGATTATGGCAAAAAGATTTGTAAAAGAGATTGGAGAAAAAGAATTAGATCAAATTTTTAATGCTATCTCGGAAAATAAAGAAGATGCACTGGGGTGGTATTATTTTAAAGATCTAAAAATTTTAGTTTATCCAAGTGATATTTCTAAGAAAAGATACGAGACAGTTAGAAGAACATTTAAAAAATTAAGGGAAGAGGGGAGATGTCTTTATTGTAGTACAATTGTTACTGATATTAATCCTCATACTCAAAAACCTTATTGTAAATGTGCTGTTCATCGAAGACTAACTGCTTTAGTCTTAAAAAGAAAGAAGTTGTTGGAGGAGAATGCTCCACAGGAAGCAATTCAAGAGGTAGAAAAAGAATTAAAAGAGGTCAAAGTTCTTGATAAAGAGCTAAGGGATAAAGAAAAACAGAGAAGAAAGAGAGAAAGAGAGCAATTTTTAAATAAATAAGTTATTTTTTCTAATATTTTAGGAGGATATAAGATATGAGAGAGAGACGAGAAATAAGAAAAATAGAAAAGAATGAACTGTTTGAAGTTCTTAATAAGATTAAGTCAGATCCAGAGAGTATAAAACATATTGCATTTAATTATAATGGAATTTTAATATATGTAAAAAATAGAATTCCAGCAACTGTGAATGAAAGATATAAGAAATTGTATTTAGCAAGAAGAAATAGTGGTTTATGTATAAAATGCTCCAAGCCTGCTCAAATTAATCCAAAGACAAATAAACCTTATCGTTTTTGTGAAGAACATAGAATTGAAGAATTAACTAAAAAGAAAGAAGAAAGAATTTTTATAAAACAATTGATAGAAAGAGAGAAAGAAAGACTTAAAAAAGAGCAAGAATCTAAACAAAAATAGCCAGTTTTTTAAAAATTGGTATTGAAGATAGATATTCATTTTTTAAATAAATATTTTGACAAAAAGACAAGAATCTACTATAAATATAGTGTCCATATTATTTTAAATCCTCCAATCTTATAAGGTTTATTTTTATGACAGATATAAAAAATATAAGAAATTTCGGTATAATTGCACATATTGATGCTGGGAAAACAACAACAACCGAAAGACTTCTATATCTTACAAAGGCTAATTATAAAATTGGTGAAGTTGATGATGGAACAACGACCACAGACTGGATGATTCAGGAAAAAGAGCGAGGCATTACAATAACTTCAGCAGCAGTAAGTTGTAATTGGAAAGAAAGAATTTTTCATATTATAGATACCCCGGGGCATGTTGATTTTACCGCAGAGGTAATAAGAAGTCTTAGGGTACTGGATGGGGCTGTTGTTGTATTTTGTGGAGTTGCTGGAGTTCAGACTCAATCAGAAACAGTATGGAAACTTGCAGATAAATTTGCTATTCCGAGGATAATATGGATTAATAAACTTGATAGAGCTGGAGCAAATTTTGAGAGAGTAATAAAAGAGATTGAGGATAAATTAAAAGTAAAAACATTGCCAATCACTATTCCATACTATGAAAATGATAGCCTTACAGGTGTTATAAATATTCTTGAGGAAAAGCTAATTCTATTTGAAACTGATGGTAATATAAAAGATAAGATAGATATACCAGATAACTATAAAGAAAAATTTCATTATTATAAAGAAAATTTAATAAATGTGGTTACCTCTTTTGATGATAATTTACTGGAAAAAGTTTTAACTGAGAATTATACCAGAGATGATATTATTTCTTCGATAAGAAATGGGACAATTAATTATAAATTCTCCCCATTATTTTGTGGGGCAAGTTTTAAAAATATTGGTGTTACAGAACTACTGGATGGCATAGGAGATTTTCTTCCTTCTCCAGATGATATAAAGTATTGTGAGGCTCTAATTGTTAAGAAGAATATAAGAGAAAAAATATATTATTCAGAGACAGAATCCCCTATATTATATCTATTTAAAATCCAGTATAATCGTGAAAAAGGCCCTCTATCTTTTACAAGAATATATACAGGTAAGATAAAGAATGGCGATATTCTCTATAATCCGAGAACAAAAAAGAGAGAGAGAATTCTTGATATTCTAAAAGTATATGCTGATAAATTTGAAAGGATTGAGAAAGCAGAGGCTGGAGATATTGTTGTGTTAATAGGCATAAAAGATAGCCTTACAGGTGATACTTTATGCAGTGAAGGATATCAGGTAGTATTGGAGTCGTTACATTTTCCAGAACCAGTAATATTTGTCAAGGTAGAACCTAAGAATGCAATTGATATGGAGAAATTCCTTGTTGCAAAAGAGTATCTCTTGTTAGAGGATCCTACAATAAGTTTTAAAGAGGATAAGGATACAGGGCAAATACTTATTGGTGGAATGGGAGAACTTCATATTGATATATTTTTAGATAGGGTAAAGAGAGAATTTGGAGTTGATCTAAGAAGTGGACAGCCTCAAATTGTTTATAGAGAAACTCCGACAAAGAATGCAACATATTCTTATGAATTTGATAAAAAAATCAGTGGTAATGTCCAGCATGTAAATATAACACTCTCAGTATTACCTTTGGGTCGGGGAGAAGGATTAGAAATAGAATATAAGATAAATAAAAAGGAGTATGATAAAGAGATATTTGAATACCTTGAAAAAGGGATAAGAAGTTCGCTTGAAGCAGGTCCTGAAAGTGCATTTCCTGTAGTTGATCTTAAAATTATAGTCCAAGGTTTAGATTATGATAAAACAAAGACAAATCCAATGGCAATAGAGGCAGCAGCAAATATATGTACCTCCTATCTTTTAAGAGAATCCGGTATTATTTTATTAGAGCCAATAATGAAAATAGAAATAGATACACCAAACAGTTATACTGGTACAATTATTGGTGATTTACAGAGTAGAATGGCTGTAATATTAGACATTATAAAAAAAGAGACTTCTGATATAATAATTGCAAAGATTCCTTTAAAGGCAATGTTTGGTTATGCAACAACTTTAAGAAGCATGACTCAGGGTAAGGGTGCTTTTTCTATGGAATTTCTTGAATTTGATAATCTTTCTTAAATATTGTTTTTAACAACTTTTATAAAAAAATATATACGACATATGTCGTAGTTAAAGAGATTTATCTATATAATATAACGGCCTTTTTTTATAAATTTGTATTTAAACTCGGCAAAAAAATATTTTAAAGAGAATTAACAATGTTATTAAATTTTCTACCCCTATCAAATTCATTTTGAAACAATCCAAAACTTGTACAACCAGGTGAAAAGAGAATGATATCCCCCTTTTCTGCATATTCAAAAGCCTTTTTAATAAGAAATTCTAAGGAGTCATTCTCTATTATATCATCTCTATTTAAAATCTTTTTCATTCTTTCTGTGCCATTACCAGGTAATAATAAAATTTTCTTAGGAATATTCCTCACCTTTTCAAGAATAGAAAAATCAAGATTTTTATCATTACCGCCAGCTATCCAGATAACTGGTGAATTGAAAGACTTAATAGCAAAATAGGAAGCATCTGGCATTGTTGCAGTTGTATCATTTATAAATTTAACCCCATTTATTTCTCTTATAAGTTCCAGTCTGAAAGGAGCTCCTTTAAAATCTGCAATACCATTCTTAATATTTTCAGGCTTAATACCAGCCAGATAACAAAATCCAGCAGAAAATAAGGCATTCAATTTATTATGTTCACCATATATTTTTAATAGAATTTCCTCAAATATCTCTATCTCTTTATTATTATAAGAAAAAAATGCTTTACTATCTTTATAGTAAAAATTTGCTTTTTTATCAGATCTATCGTAATAAAATACTCTTGCCTCTGTTTTTATATTTTTGGTATTAAGATAATAATCATTGTAAGGAATAATTAAAAAATCATAGTTAGTTTGATTTTCCGTTATTATTTTCTTATCATTAAGATAATCAATCATATTCGCATAATAATTTTGATGATCACAAAGAAGATTTGTAATACCAGCACCTAAAAATCTAAAATTTTTTCCTTTTAGATCTCTTAATTGCCAGCTTGACAATTCTAAAATCACAAGGCTATCTTTATCAGTCTCTTTATAAAAATTAAGTGGTGATATGGTTATATTTCCGCCTAAAAATGAATTTTTACTCTCTTTTTGAAATATGTTATAAATAAGAGAAACGGATGTTGATTTACCCTTACTACCGGTCACAGCATAAACTTTAGCATCTGTTATATTTAAAAAAATTTCTATATCACTTATAATCTCTGCTTTATTTTCAATAGCAATCTTAATAAACTTATTTGTTGGTGGAACACCCGGTCCTTTTACCACAATATCTGCTTTTCTAAAATCATCTTCATCATGTTTTCCAAGAACATACTCTATATTATCTTCAAAATCTTTTAATTCAAGAATAGAATCTTTTAAATCATCTTCATTCTTTAAATCAGTGATTTTAATCTTAAATCCATTTTCTAAAAAGAATTTTGCAACTCCTAAACCACCGCCATTAAGGCCGAGTCCCTGAATTAAAATATTTTTTCCTCTTAAATTATTAAGGTACTTATCCAATTTACTCATATTTTTTTCTCAAACATTAAATCTAAAAAGAACCACATCATCTTCCTGCATCACATAATCCTTACCTTCAATTCTGATTTTACCATTCTCCTTTGCTGCATTAAAAGAACCATACTTTACAAGATCATTATAATTTACTATCTCTGCTCTTATGAAGCCTTTTTCAAAATCAGAATGAATCTTGCCAGCCGCCTCTGGTGCCTTTGTCCCATAAGGTATTGTCCAGGCTCTAACTTCCTGTTTACCAGCAGTAAGAAAACTAAAAAGCCCAAGAAGTTTATAGGAAGCCTTAATGAGTCTATCGAGTCCTGACTCTTTTAGTCCCAGTGCTTCGAGAAATTCCTGTTTTTCTTCATCCTTTAATTGAGCGATCTCCTCTTCTATTTTTGCTGAGATCTCAATTAAAGATATCCCTTCTTTCTCTGCATAATCCTTAACTATTTTTAAATATTTATTCTCTTCTTTATTTGAGAGATCCTCTTCTGAAATGTTTGCAACAATAATTACCGGTTTTGCCGTGAGCAAAAAAAGATCTTTTAGTAACTCTCTATCCTTTTCATCTTTTATAAAACTTTTTGCTAATTTACCCTGTGATAAATGTTCCATAAGATTATTATAAAAATCTAGTTGCTCTTTAATCTTCTTGTCCTGCGAAACTTTGACAAGTTTTTGATTTTTTTCTATTCTTTTTTGCAGTGTCTCAATATCTGCAAGTATCAATTCCGTATTTATTGTCTCAATGTCTCTTAAAGGATCTATGCTTCCTTCTACATGAATTATATCCTTATTCTCAAAACATCTAACAAGATGAAGAATTGCATCAACTTCTCTAATATGAGAAAGAAACTTGTTACCAAGTCCTTCCCCTTTACTTGCACCTTTAACAAGTCCAGCAATATCGACAAAATCAACAAATGCTGGCACTATTCTATCAGAATTATAAAGTTTGGCAAGAATTTCGAGTCTATGATCTGGAACAGCAACTGTTCCTACATTAGGCTCTATGGTACAAAAGGGATAGTTTGATGCTTCTGCACCAGCCTTTGTTATTGCATTGAATAGTGTACTCTTTCCAACATTTGGTAACCCAACTATACCTAACTTCATTATTTTTAAAACCTCATTTATCATTATCTTAAAATTAGAGAGGCTTTTTTATACTAAATTTTTAAAAATCTGTCAAAAAAAACAATGCTATAAAGAGTGTGAATTTATTTTTAGGTGATTAAAAAGATATATTTATCCTAAGGTGAGATTTGTTTGAGAAAATATTATAGTAGCCTTATCTATTTTTTTAAAAAAATTTTTAATAACTTTGGCTAATAATAGGTTTCAAATCCCACTACCTGATAGCAATTGTTGTATATAGCCTTGTAAAATGGCCTGGTATTGCCTTCGAAGTGGGACAATTCTCTACTTTTCCACCACTTTTTTATCTTCGTTAGTCTTAAGAATAACCTCAATGTTATTATACCACACTTTTTCTCAAACCCAATCATCCCCATTCTCTCATATTCCTCAATAAATATCTCAAGAATTGCTCTCAATAATTTTGCCATGCTGAAAAAATTCAAGTCAGCATGGATTTTCTTTAAAAACCTATAATCTTCCTTTGGCAAATAAAAATGAATAGAGTCATCCGCATCTATTCTCTCGTAAAAATTTCCATCTTCATGTCCGAAACAGTATCTTTTTTTGATCCTGTCATAGAACTTTTGCAATACATAGCATATCAATTTTGATAGAGAAATATTCTCTTTTTTTGCTATTTTTGCAATCTTTTTCTTCATAGTAGAAGTAACTACAAAATGTAGTTCATGATCTTTTTTGTAATTTAATTCTGTATTCATAATAAATCCTCCATAAAAAAATATTTCTATATATTAATCACAAAATTTTTAAAAAAATCCTTTACAACTTTTAGAAAAAAATAAAAAAATTTTTTCTAAAATAAAATGACAAGCGTATTTTTATTGACTTAATAATTTTATTTTTATAGAATAGTTTTCAATGAAAAAAAAATTTTTTAAATTCTTTTTTATATTTTTTATAGTTTTTCTTGCTATTTTACTTCTTTACCTCTCCAATTTGAATATAAAATATTTCTTAAATCAACATATAAAGATAATATTTGCTTTTATATATAGTATATTTGTAGCGTTTTATTTTACATATTTTATTATGTTTAATAGTAAAAATGGTAAAATTTTCTTATTTATCTCTTTTTTATTTATGCTAACATCTATTAGTAACTTAAAAGAGAATGTTTTTAATTTTATTTTCCCGGATATAATAAAGAATAAATATATTAATATTATTGAAATACTATTTTTTATATTATCTATATTTTCAATAATAATAGCAGACTATATTCAGATTAAACATAATCCAGTATTTAAGTTGAGAAAGAAAGAAAATGAAAAAGATGAGAATATTTTTATATAATAAAAAAAAGACTATCTTTAAGATAGTCTCTTGTTGATAAATTATTTATCTTTTACCAGATATTTAATTGATTAACACTAATTGAACTCAACCCAAACCTTGTACCAATCCAGATTAAATTGTTATTATTATCAACAATAATATCAACAACTGGGGCTATTGTATGACTTATAAAATCAACCTCATTTGTGGCTACTATATTAAGTAGTCTACCAATAGGAACAAACAGAAGTCCATCATTTAAAGTAAGATAATCTTTCTTTCCATTATTCATATTCTTAAACATAATCTTTTTTGGAGTGCCTACAACAAGAACATCCATATCATTTATATTGAGTAAAAACATATTATCAATTATTTCTTCATTAACATCTTCAATCTTATTCAAAGCCTTGCTATCCAGTAATACCATATTATTTTCATTTGAGTTAACAAAATCAATCCAGTAAGAATTGCTCTTATCAATATAATAAAGTCCTTTTCTTGTTCCTATATATACTCTTTTTGAAGTCGGCATTACCTTTGTTATTAAAATAGGATTGCCATTTTTTTCTTCGGATATATTGATAATCTTTTTGAATGAATTAATTCCCTTTATATAGTCACCCTGTGAAAATGCTGCAAGACCTATTTCTCTTGCATAGAATGCCCCTAATTTTGTAATAACAAATGTATTTCTTGTACCAATATCCTGTTTCATATCAAGTAGTAGAGAATACTGCCTTACTTTATTTAAAGTAAAATCCATTTTAACATCTTCTACACTCGACCAGCTATCAGAATCAAGTCCCCAGTTAAACCCAAGAAATCCCATTCCATAATCTATAAAGTAATAGTATCTATCACGCGGCTCTGCTCCTTGTTTTGGAAAATACAATGAGATTATTTTTTTTGCTTTTTTTAAATAATCTTTACCAAATAAATCAGATGAAATTTGAACATCTGTATTACTTACAGCAGAACCTATAGAGTCAAAATTTATATTAGCTACTCTATAAATTTTATTAGAACTAACTACCCAGTATCTATTATCAACACTATTTTCTACCTTCACAATTTTTATATAATCATTGGTTAATGCAGGCGGTAAAGGAAAAGAATTAAAAGAAGAACCATCGTAAGTTAAAACAATTGTCCTTTCCACTAAAATTTTTGGGGATAAAGGCAAAATAGTAAAATACGGATTACCAGTATTATCATCAATGCATAAATTTAACACAGAATATAGAGTTGTGCCTAATGGTCCGGTAAATTGAGAGCCATAATAGGACTTAACCTTTGTCGATTTGGTCAGATCTAAATTAAACTCTATTAATTTTGTTTCTCCTTCCATTAAAATAACATTTTCTTTAACATCACTCAGTACAAATGTATTAAACTTTTCTGTAAAAGAATCAGTACTTTCAGCAATATATACTCCAACAAAAAAATTCAAAGGAATTCCAGCTGGAACATCTATAACCTTTTCTTCATTTGTCTTTAAGTATTCTGTCTTAATCCTCTTGCCATCCTTTGTCTCAATGAGTAAAACATATCTTAAAAAAGATTGATTTTTCAAAGGATCTATTTGTGTATCATTATAAATTACACTCTTTAATGGAGGATTAATAATCTCTGGTGTTTTAATGGTTAAATAGCCACTTCCGCTCTGATTTATGGAACAGGAACTAATTACTAAAATCACTCCTAAAATTAAATATAATATTCTTTTCATAAAAACCCCCTTTACTTTTTAAGATTAATTCTTATAATAGCAGTTGCCTTTTTAAATTTAAATTGCTTTCCAATTGGATCTTCATTACCATCTTTTTCTGTTGCGGATAAACCAATTGGATTTGTATCTACATTATAAGTTAAACTTTTATTTGAGAAAGGCTCCTGAATATTTTTAAATTTTTTAACAATAGCCTCTTCATCTTCCTGAACAAAAAGATAATCCCCATTTTTACTCTCAAATAGAACTGTTCCTCTCTCAACATAAAGATATGAATCCCCATAACTGAATATGGTTCCCCTTACAGATGCTGTGGAATTTGCACTTCTAACTTTAAAGTTTGTTTTAACATCCTGTGCTGCTGGTTCAACAACAGCTTTTATTTTGCCGTATTTTAATTCAACATCTGTTATAACATTGTTTGATTCAATTAAAGAAGCAACAGATATCTGAGTAAGTTGTTTTACTTCGAGTAATGAGCCATTTACCTTTATAATAGCATTACTCTTAAATCCAGTGTTAATCAAGGAACCGGAATTGAGATTCATACCCTCTTTTGCATCGATCCACTCACTCTGAGGAGTAAGTTTTAATTGCACAATACCCTTAAAAGATTGCAATGTAATATTGCTTGCAAAGATAAAATTTAAACCAATTAAAATAAATAAAAGACTTAAAAACTTTTTCATAAAACCCCCTTTTAAAAAGAAATATTCATTGAAAGACCTACTTTCCATAGGATATCATTTTTATCATATATAGCATAATTTGGGATAAAAATCCCACCTTTCAGTGAAATGTTAAGGTCACTAAATATTGCCCAGGCTAATTCAATATCAATTTCTGTTCCTAAATAAAATTTCTCCGGAGATTTCTCCTTTATTCCACCTTTAACATATTCACTCTTTTCTGATATAAATGTTGCCCCTTCAATGTTAGGTCTCAATAATAAGTATAGCACACTCTTTAAAAAAAATCTGGAAAAAATTTCATTTTTTATAGCCGAAAGTGGTTTTATACTATTAGATATAGAAAAAACAAGTAAATTTGAAAGATCAGCATCAGCAGCATATCCAATTTTTGTAGAATTTGGAGATTTAAAACTAAAATCAAAACCCTCTTTATTGACAATTGTCCCATTTTTAAATTCAACATCGCTATCCCCATGCCCATACATCACATCAAAAGAGATAATGGGTTTTGTTATGTGAGAAAAATAGTAAGATATATTAAATAAAAATCCAAAACTATGAATTGCCTCATATTTTATAAATGCAGTGCTTCCATCATCATAGTATGTTGCATTAAAACCAGTCTCATAAGCAATGTCAAAATTATAATATAGATTTTTATATATCTTACCATTGATATTAAAATCCGCATAGAATGATGTATATCTACCACCAAATGTATTTGCAATATTATTTAATTTACTCGGAAAAGTTAAAACAAACTCCTCTGGAATTAAATCAATATTTGCAAGTAGACCAAAACTTATATTTTGATAACCGACCTGCAAGAATTCAAAAGATAGCCCAGAAAAAACTCTACCTGCAATAACAGAAAATTTTCTTAAATTATTCAATTTTTCCTTATCTTTTGCAGAATAGTCGGTAGTCTCATCTACATTAAAATAGAAGTTATACTCATCTTTTGTATAATCAGACATAAAACCCTGCTCATAACCTTCCATAAGCAAGTTACTCAATTTTGGCATTCTTTTTGTGTCCCATCTTGTAAATACTGGATTACATGAACCATCTGCAAAATCAAATAAAGGGAGATAGTCAAGACTATTTGAAACAGCAAAAAATCTCATTCTAAAATTTTTATAAGAGGAGACACTCTCAATGCCATCCCCTCTCATTGTAAACAAAAATCCCCTCATAAAATTCACATATATTCTACCTATTCTAAAGCCAAATATATCAGCATTAAACTCACCTTCAGTTTCTTTTATCAATGGGGATACAGTACTCTTTCCTGTTCTGAATTCAAGATACAAAAGATCAATATTTGGGATTACTGAAAAATTTGTTATTGAATTATTAGGATAATAGATAGTCTGATCACCTACAATTTTTGGGAAGAAGGCATCATATCTAAATCCAGCAGTAATTCTACCATATAGTAATAAATGTTCGTTAAATTTATTCTCAATATAAAAAGAGAGAATGTTTAGTGTAGAGAATTTTTCTCTTGTCCAGTTATTGTCAGTAAGATAGAATCCCCCAAAGAATGGATAGCCATAAATTAAAAAAGTAAAAAATAAAAATAGAATAGTTAAATTAATCTTTTTCTTCATATTCAATCACCTTTTCTAAATACTTTAATAAATCCTCTCCTGAAATTTTTTCAAATTCAGAAGTATTGTATTGTATTATATTAATAAGCATAAGTTCACGGGCTGCATATCTACCACTCTTTGTGGCAAGATAAAAAAGCCCACTCTTTAAATTTAGATATTGAGCTGCAAATAGAGAAAAGTCCCCTATTGTAGCAACTCTATTATTATCCATATTTTTAGGAAACTTATTAATGAACTTAGAAAGATTGTTTACATTCGTATTAAAATCTTCAGAAACTTCTATATTATACAAATAGCAAAATGATATAACAAGATCTGATATTGTTGCGTATTCTTTTTCTGTTAGCTCATTAATAAACTTAATCTGGTCTGAAAATATATAAAAATTAAGAAATATTAAGACTGCTGTAAAGATTTTTTTCATTTATTTGCCCCCTTTTTAAATTGTTGAAATTTAAATCTCTCCATCTGAAATTTCATGCCTAATGAGACAATACCACATTTTGATACAAATCCATAAGTTACTTCCAGCCCCAATCTCACCATATCCACTATTACGAATTCAAAGCCAGTGGCAATAATAAATTCAGTGGATGGGATAACATCCCCTATCTCATTTCCATAAGGATCTATATCTTTTCTATTTGATATAACTATCTCTTCTTTAAAAACAGATTTAAATTCATCTGTTGCATTGCTTAAATCCATCTTAACAATATATTTTGTCAAATTATGATTAACACTCTGAATAAATTTAATTGAAACAAATGGTTCAAAGAAAACAAATTTTTTGCTAACAGTAAAATCTATAAAAAATGATGTTGTATTTGTGATTGAATTAAAACCAATAGAGGTTGATATATTATCGTTACTCGTATCATAAGAAATTGATCCTATAGAAAATGAATCAATTCCCCATCTTGAATCAGTATAAGAGATTCCACCACCAATTGCAACAGAAGGGAAAAATTTATAATCTTTTATTATACAATAGTTAAAATTAAAACCAAGTTGCCATACATTAACAAAAGGTAATAAAGATTTTATCTCTTGAGAAAGGTTTTGGCCACTGGCTGCACCTTTTATAACCTCACCATAAGGAACATAATTGAATTTCATTCCCACACTAAATCCTTTTGGTAGTCCAATGTCAAAACTATAATATGCCATAGGTAATGGTAAAAAGTTATCATCAAGCCAGGAGAGAAGAACTCCACCTTTATCTAACATATTATCCCAGTTAAAATTAGCAAAATTTATTCTTTTTAAAAAGAAGAGAGGATTTCTATAAAAAAGAACACCAAAAGTTGCATTTACTCTAAAAGATGGGAAAGAACCTATAGAAGCAGCCCCCCTCACCTCTCCACTCGCATTATAAAGTCCAGCAATATTTGAGATATCAATAGCATACTGATTAATGGATTCTTTGAATGCATTAAAGGTATTATTGAAAAAAATCTCCTCTGCTGTCTCTGGAAAAAATAAATTTACTCTAAATATAAAAAAGAAAAATAAAAGATATTTTTTTGTCATTTTGGTATCCCTAAATAAGATTTTACTTTCTTAAATATTATATCACTTTATTTTAAAAAAACAAATTTTATTTTTAAAATATAGAAAAAAACTTTTAAATCGTAAATAGTAATTTTTATTTCATATCAAAAATTCCAGTAATAGAGGTAATCTATCAACAAATTCAAAATTTTTATTCTTAAAATAAAAAATACCACAGAAAATATAATTTTCTAATCCTTCCTGTATGTTATTTTTCTTTAAATTTTCGTTTACTCTTTTAAAACTTCTTACAAAATCCTCAATTTTTTCTATTACCTCACTCTTAAATCTATCAAACCACACCTTTCCTCTTATTTTTAACTTTTTGTTATATCTAACGGCAAAGGTTCCCAATACCCACTGCATTATTTTTGATAGATTTTCCCCTCTTTTGGGCCTTATAATAAAATGACAATGGGTATAGACAAATACGAAATTTAAAAGTGAGAATCTAAATTTCTTCTTTGCCTGTTTTAAAGTTAATAATAGCATTTCACGGACGAATAGGGGCTTTAGTTC
>Ga0209204_1002046_pt1 | contig 17363 bp, 17 predicted proteins | sample AD_JPNMR2_MetaG_FD_184425 | JGI IMG/M metagenome (GOLD analysis project Ga0209204, IMG submission 184425) | Active sludge microbial communities of municipal wastewater-treating anaerobic digesters from Japan - AD_JPNMR2_MetaG (SPAdes) (version 2) | ecosystem: Engineered > Bioreactor > Anaerobic...
TGATGATTTGACCATCAAGGACAAAGGTTCTGCCCAAATCAAAAACTTTATTTCTCTGCGTAAAGCCAAACCACTGGTAGCGGACAGTCAGCCCTATCTGGTGCCGCAGAAGAGCGTATTCAATAAAATCATCGGGGACAGCAAATTTGAACTGGAATTTGCCGCGTTTCTGGAAAATTGCTCGGATATCATTTCTTTTGCCAAAAATTATCAGTCGCTTGGATTTAAAATCGAATACCAGGCCGAAGACGGCAATATCCATGAGTTTTTCCCCGATTTCCTGATTAAGAAAAGCGAAAGTGAAATTTACATCGCCGAAACAAAAGGCAGGGAAGATTTAGACGATGTGCGCAAAATTAAGCGACTGCAAGTCTGGTGCAACGACGTTAACGCTGCGCAAAATGAGAAAAAATATATTCCTCTTTATGTAAAGCAGGAAGTATGGGAAAAGCATAAGGAAGAACTAAAAACGTTCGAAAAGATTATAAAAATATTTTCAATAAAATGAGATACGAACCCCAAAAACATCGCCGGCGTTCCATACGATTGAAAGGATACGATTATTCCCAACCCGGTGGATATTATGTGACCCTTGTGACCCAAAACCGGGAATGTTTATTCGGTGATGTGGTAGATGGGAAAATGGTGTTGAATGAGGCAGGCCGGATTGTGGAATGGATATGGTATGATTTGCCCAATCACGTGGCCAATGTGAAATTGGATGAATTCGTTGTCATGCCCAACCATGTGCATGGCATAATCATGATTATGGCGAATGATCATGTAGGGGCAATTCATGAATTGCCCCTACATGAATTGCCCCAACATGAATTGCCCCAACGGGAATCGCCCCAACATGAATCGCCTTTGCAACGGCGCAATATGACATTACCCAAAATCATTGGTCGTTTTAAAATGAATACCGCAAAACATATTAATAAAATGCGAAATTCCCCGGGTGTTCCGATCTGGCAACGCAATTATTGGGAACATATCATTCGCGACGAACGTGAGTTGAACCGTATTCGGGAATATATCATCCATAATCCATTGCAATGGGAATCGGATGACGAAAATCCAGAAAATAAACGAATGGGCAATTTATGAATCGTCCATACCTGAAATCATAAAATAAAAGGGATTAATATGGCACAATTGAATTTAACCGAATCCGAAAAAAACGAAATTATCGAACTCATCAAACAGGGCAAACCGTTGCCAAAGGAATATATTTACAAACTCTACGCCAATGATGAGGATGTTTTCCTTTTCTGGAACGGGCGAAATGAAACCGTGACTAACGTAGTCTTGCCCTTCCATTCCATCGAACATATTGATGAACCGCGAAAGGAACAGCAACCCGAAGGCATGATGGGTGACTTGTTCGCCACCGATTTTCAGGGTAGGCAGCTCAAGGGCTGGACCAACAAACTCATCTGGGGCGACAACAAACTGATTCTTTCATCGCTGGTGAATGGACCCATGCGGGAAGAGATTGAAAAGCAAGGCGGTCTGAAACTGATTTACATTGACCCGCCCTTTGCCGTGGGTGCGGACTTTTCCTACAACATCACCGTCAATGGCGAGGACGTAACCAAGCAGCAGTCCATTATCGAAGAAATCGCCTACCGCGATACCTGGGGACGAGGCATCTCATCCTACCTTTCCATGATGTATGAACGACTGAAACTGATGCACCAACTGCTGGCAGAGGATGGTAGTATTTATGTGCATTGTGATTGGAGGGTGAATAATTATCTTAAAATTTTATTAGATGATGTATTTGGAAAGGAAAACTTTAGAAATGAAATTGCTTGGTGTTATAGAGGTGGTGGCGTTCCTAAAAATGATTTTGCACCAAAGCATGAAACAATTTTAAGATATACCAAAACAGGGAATTACTATTTTAATGTGGATGATATTAGGATACCATATTCTGATGACGTTTTAAGATCAGATGTAAGTAGATATGACAAATCATATAGAGATAGTAAGGTTTATGAAGGTTATAGACCAAATGAATTAGGCAAACATCCTGAAGATTGGTGGACAATACAACCACTTATGCCATCGGATAAAACTGAAAGAGTAGATTATCCAACACAAAAACCTATTGAACTAATTCAGAGAATAATAGATGCGAGTTCAAAGCCTGGTGATGTTGTTTTAGATGCTTTTTGCGGATCAGGAACTATACCAGTTGTTGCAGAAGGAAGGAGAGTAAAAAGAATCAAACTAAATAAAGAAAAAGAAAAGTTAGAGTATTATTTTAAAGAAGGAAGAAAATGGATTGCTATAGACATTAGCCGCTTTGCCATTCACACCACCCGCAAACGCATGATACAGGTGCAGCGGGAACTTAAACAGGTTGGCAAACCTTACCGCGCCTTCGAGGTTTTAAATCTTGGCAAATACGAACGGCAGTTCTTCATGGGAATGTATAATGCAAAAAACGTAGGGGCGATTCATGAATCGCCCCTACAGGAATCGCCCCTACAGGATGCCAAATATGAAAAATACATCAATTTGATTTTGGAAGGTTATTCCGCCCAGCGGGTGCAGGGGCACAAATACCTGCACGGCAAAAAGGCAGGGCGCTTTGTGCACGTTGGACCGCTTTCCGTGCCCGTCACCAAAACAATGGTGGAAGAGGTGTTCGAAGAGTGCCGCCAAAACCTGATTACCCAGGTGGATATTCTGGGATTTGAGTTTGAGATGGGACTGGTGCCCTATATCAAAGACGAACTGCGCCAGCGAGGCGTGGATATCCGCCTGCGCTACATCCCCAGAGAAGTCTTTGACAAACGGGCGGTGGAAAAAGGACAGGTCAAGTTTTATGATGTAGCCTATGTTCAGGTCAGGCCGCATATTAAAGGCAAAACCGTTCAAATCGAACTAACCAATTTCACCACCAATTACACACAGGACGATCTGGAAGAACTGGAAAAGACGCTTAACAAAGGAAAATCTAAAGTTGTCATCGAAAACGGGCAGATTATAAAACTGACCAAAGACCAAAACGGAATTTTACAACGGGAAGTGCTTACAAAAAACTGGGTGGATTGGATTGATTACTGGTCGGTGGATTTTGATTATGAGAGCAAAAAAGAGATTATCAGGATTGAAGAAAATGGAGAAGTCAAAGAGGTTTGGACAGGCAACTATATTTTTGAAAATATATGGCAGTCGTTCCGCACCAAAAAAAATCAGAAAATAGAATTAACCACCGCCCCTTTTACTTTTGATAAAGCTGGAAGATATAAAATCATGGTTAAAGTGGTTGATATTGTTGGTGTGGATACGTCTCACATTGTAGAGATAGAGGTAAAGTAAAACGGTATAACAATTGGTTCAACCTGAGCCGCACGGGCTGTGCTGTTATTAAAGTTTTGTGGCCCGCAATAAGTTTTTTGTTTATGCGAAGTCTATGCCTCACAATCCTGCGGCAAGTTAGCCAAAACGTTAATAAAATAGAAGGGAAAAATGATGAAACTCAAAAATCCAACCGCTAACATTGTATATGCGATTATTGCGGGGTTTTATGTTAATTTAAAGTTTTTAGCGAATAGTAACATTCGTCAAATTTGAGACAACAGTGCCTTGAAATCCCGTAACTACGCAAATACTTGTCCGTTGTGTGCAACCAAAAACACGCTGTTTTAACATATTGAAACAGTAGGGGTGAATTTGTTGATGTTATTTCTTAAGCAAAAAATATAAACAATTCGAATCTTTGTTTATTCGCAAATATCTTTTGCTCAGAATTCTGCCATTGAACAAGAAATAATTAAACTTTCAAATAAAAATATCAATGGATGTCAGACAAAAAATCAGATACATTGGCTAATCTATTTCGCGAAAAGGCTGCATATGTACATATGGGTTAGCTTGGGGAGAAGAACAGGAATTCAATATTAAAAGCTGGAGCATTTGGTTAAGGAACAGGCCCATGAAGTTTTAGTTAATATTATTAGCACAATGGTCATCCTCTTAACAGAATAACAACTGTTGTCAGTTGTTGGTGAAAATGAGGTTACTAATGCATTTGAGATTACCGAAGTTTATGCTAAAGAACGTAGTAGCAGGAAATTGGGATCACTCTCGTTCACAAGGTTACTTGTGCCTCCCAGTTCTAAACCAGAGTCAGATTAATAATGTTACCCGGACAAGTAAGTAGTTCACCCCCCTATTTTCTGGACATGCTAAAAAAATGGTTTAGCGCAATCCCCTTCCCCCTTTTCAACACCGCGGGAGATTTTCTTAGGAAACATGCATGTATTTAAAACAAAAAAGCCTTCAGTACGAAGGCTTTTGCATATTGCTTTTTTTTCTTTATAGGCTATTCACATGTTTTGCCAAACTACTTTTAAGATTTGCTGCTTTGTTAGCATGAATGATGTTGCGTTTAGCAAGCTTGTCGAGCAACGAAGTAACTTTGGGCAATAATGCCAAAGCTTCTTCTTTGTTAGTAGTATTACGCAAACGTTTTACAGCGTTTCGGGCTGTTTTTGCATGGTAACGATTAGCCAGACGGCGACGTTCGGTTTGACGTATTCTCTTTTCAGCCGATTTATGATTTGCCATGTGTTAAAATGTTTTTCAAAAACTTACTAAGTTCATTTTTTGAGGTTGCAAATGTAATGAACTTTTTTCAACAACAAAAAATTTTTTATTTATCGACCAGAATACTTTTTCCGGAGGTTTGAAGTGCCTTCATGATTTTATCTTCCAGCTCTTGCATCAATTCGGGATTATCTTTAAGCAGTGCCTTTACTGCATCGCGTCCCTGTCCCAGCTTGGTATCGCCATAGCTAAACCATGATCCACTCTTTTTGATGATGTCGAGTTCAACACCGAGATCCACAATTTCCCCTGTTTTGCTGATACCTTCTCCATACATGATATCGAAATCGGCTTTTTTGAAGGGAGGTGCCAGCTTGTTCTTTACAATTTTCACTCGCGTACGGCTACCCAATATTTCTTCCCCTTCTTTTATCTGTTGAATTTTTCGAATATCGAGACGGATCGAAGCATAAAATTTAAGGGCATTTCCACCGGTGGTGGTTTCGGGGTTACCAAACATCACTCCAATTTTTTCGCGAAGTTGGTTGATAAAGATGCAGCAGGTGTTGGTTTTGTTGATATTGGCAGTGAGTTTACGAAGAGCTTGCGACATCAGGCGTGCCTGCAGCCCCAGCTTTGAATCGCCCATGTCGCCCTCAATTTCTGCTTTAGGGGTAAGTGCAGCAACCGAGTCGATGACAATGATATCAATTGCACCTGAACGAATGAGCGCATCGGCAATTTCAAGAGCTTGTTCCCCATTGTCGGGCTGTGAAATGAGCAGGTTTTCGAGGTCAACCCCCAATTTTTCAGCATAAGAGCGATCAAAAGCATGTTCGGCATCAATAAAAGCAGCAATACCCCCTGCTTTTTGCGCCTCGGCCATCGCATGAATCGCCAACGTGGTCTTCCCCGATGACTCTGGACCAAAAATTTCGATTACTCTACCCCGTGGATACCCCCCTATGCCTAATGCCACATTTAAACCAATACTCCCCGATGAAATGACCGGCACATCGTTGGTTGGTTTTTCCCCCATCCACATGATGGTACCCTTACCATAATCCTTATCTATTTTATCAATGGTAAGTTGTAACGCTTTTAGCTTTTCCTTATTAACCTCTTTTTTAGCAGCCTGTTCTTTTTCCATTTTTTTATTCTCTTTAAAGCTGTTCTTCAGCAATTATGCCAGATTGTAATATTTTTCATCCGAAAATAATTTTAAAAAATTTTCTTAAAAGGTCGGATGGAACTCGCATGTGATGAGCCTTCAACACATAGGAAGTACGAAACTGATAAATATTTTCATACTCGTTTGTGAATACTGCCATACATGCTCGTTTCAACCAACGAAGTTAAGGTATTTTTATCGAATTGGAATAAACCTCACTTTTGTTTTTATCAACAACAAGTCCCTTTTACCTAATGGACACCTCCTCAGGCTCTCATAGGCAAAAGGGACCCACTGTAATAAAATAACATTTAAGCAGAAAAAAGTTTAAGGATTTGTTCGGTAGCATTTTGGGTATCCACCTTCTCAATGATGTGGCTTATCTTTCCCTGTTCATCAATGACAAAAGTTTTTCGCAGAATACCCTCTGAACGTTTCCCATACATCACTTTTTCGCCCCATGCCCCATAGGCTTTTATCACTTTTTTTTCGGTATCGGCCACCAAGGGGAAGGGCAGCTGATACTTTTCTGCAAATTTCTGGTGCGATTCAATATCATCGGCACTTACACCAATAATAGCAAATCCCTTATCCAACAATGTTTGATAATTATCCCGGAAGCTGCATGCTTCGGCTGTGCATCCAGGGGTATCGTCTTTTGGATAAAAGTATAAAACTATTTTTTTACCTGCATAATCCTTCAGGCTAACTGTTTTCCCATGCTGATCGGGCAGCAGGATATCGGGAGCCATATTTCCAACCTGTACCATAACTTTATGATTTAGAGTTTAGTTTATATTTGCACTTACTTTACTAATATAAACAGTATTGGACAATAATTGTTGAAGAATATACATTCAGATGTTTTTTTTGCTAAGAACGAAGTGGATTTACATAATTTTTGTAATTGGATTTGCCGCACTGGCGCTGAGTGGCAAATGCCAGCGTACACTCTCCCAGCAGGCAATAAAAGCTATCGAGCTATTTGAAAATATGCAATATGATATATCGGCCGAACAATTTCGAAGGCTTATGGCTCGCTTCCCCGAGGATCCACTTTTCCGTTATTATTACGCAGCCTGTTTAATAGAGCTCAACCAGGAAATCGATGTAGCCATAGAATTGCTCAAAAGTTCACTTAATCAATATCCTATGGCCGAAGGATACTACTATCTTGGACTATCCTATTTCAGGCAGTTCCGATGGGATGACGCACGAATGGCTTTTACCGCAGCACGTAGCAGCATGAACTCAAGAACTCGAAAAAGTAATGATATCGTGCTTGCTGAATCTCAATTCGATAGCCGCATTGAGCGTATTAAAAAACCTGAACCCTTGTTAGGAAAAGTAAACGCTTCCTTCCCCTACGACAGCATGATGTACCATCTGCAAAAGTTCTCACAGCTTCAGATATACCCTGTTCAGTACAATCAACAAATTTACACAGGAATTGTCGTCAATCAAAAATCCAACGATTCAATCAAGATGGTTTATTTTTCAGCACCCGGGAAGCAGGGCAACTTTAATATATTCAGGCAAGTAATGGACATTAAAACCAGGCGTATACGAATTGAAGAACTCGATGCGAAAATAAATACAGAAAATGATGAAATTTTGCCTGTGTACGACCCGGTTCAACAACTACTCTATTTTGCCTCAAACCGACCAACAGGATTAGGAGGCTATGACCTATACCGTTGTAAACTGGATAATTCTGGACGACCTGTTGGTACAGCACAGCCCCTATCATTCCCCATGAACACACCCTGGAACGACTATGTATTTATTCCCGGCGACAGCACAGCCGCCTTCCTGGTTTCCGACCGAGCTTCTCGGTTTTCAGTTGTAACGCTTTATCAGCTAACTTACAATACCTCACTACCAGTTTCCACAAATAGGGACGACCTTCTTGACTGCTGTTTCTTTAGAAACAAGTTTGCTGCCCCAACCATTGCTTCCGTTACAACTGCCACAAAAATTACAAGAAAAGATATAGCAATGGGATCGAATGTCGATGAACGTATGATACAAATTAAAAATGCATTAGTATTACAAAGAACCATAGACTCTTTGCAAATCCATAACCTTATGTTGCGCGAAAAACTCGACGTTATGCCCAACGATGATAACCGCAAAGCGCTTTATGCTCAATGGAAAAAAAATGACAATGAAATCAAAAACCGACAAAATGAGGTAAATGGCATTTATGCAAAACTTATCTCCAGCAATAATCAGAAAGCTACAAACAACGATACCGTTTCCATGCAAAGCCGCATCAATCAATTCGTTATTAGCGACCAACCAGTTTATTCGGCTGAAAATCCCATTCCCGAACAATTAAATTTTCCAGCCGGCGTTATTTATACGATCCAGCTAGGTGTTTTTAGTAAAAAAGTAGACCCGACATTTTTTGGGGGCATTCAACCCATTGTGGCAGAGTTTTTGAACGATAAAAAATTAATAAAATATTATGCTGGCGTGTTCTCAGACTATAAAGCGGCCGATAGTTCGCTTCAAATTGTTAAAAAAGCCGGTTTTAAAGAAGCGTTTATTGTATCCTATTACGATAATAAGAAAATACCGCTAACCCGAGCGCAAGAGCTTGAAAAAGCTGGAATTCCATAAAAAATGTTAAATTTACGCTTTATGGTAAGGAGAATCACCGCTAATTGTTGATAATTTTTTAATAAAAAAGTGTAAATTTGAATACAGATTGAAAATTAATCATTTAATTTTAATCTGCAGAAAATAGAATTCCTATGAAAAATTTCGGTAAGGTTCACGAAAAACCTGAAAGCAAGAATTTGCAAGATAGCGGTACAGGGGAGGTATATTCACTTGTATTACACAATGACGATATTCACACCTTTGAATATGTCATTGAATCGCTCATAGAGGTATGCAACCACGATACCGAGCAGGCCGAGCAATGTACCTATCTGGTGCATTACAAGGGCAAATGCGACATCAAGCGTGGTTCGTACGATTATTTACTTCCCTACAAAAAAGGCTTGTCACGCAGGGGTTTGATTGTTACCATCAACTCTTGATTCAATGTCGGTAACCCTCATTATTGCGCTCATCCTGGTAGGACTTTTGCTTTTGGTTATTGAATTGCTTATAGTACCGGGCGTGAGCGTAGCAGGTATAGCTTCTCTGGTATTTTTTTCAGCAGGCATCATTCTGTCGTATAAATATTTTGGAGGAACAGTAGGCAACATTACGCTATTGCTTACTATATTAAGCATTATTGTAACCGTAGCCATAGCGCTTAAACCTGCCACGTGGAAAAGATTATCTTTGCATACGACCATCGACAGCAAGGTGGGTGAAGATTTTGTATCCACGCTTCGTCCAGGCGATCGGGCAGTTGCAAAAAGCAAGATGTCGCCCATTGGCGAGATTCTGATAGGCGAGCATGTAGTTGAAGCCGAATCGATTGGAACATATATAGAAGCTGGGCAGGAAGTTGAAATCGTAAAAATTGAACATCAGAAAATATATGTCAAACCATTAACCTCGTAAATTATGGAGATAGGAATATATTTGATATTGGCGGCCTTAGCGCTGGTTGTGCTATGGGTCTTTTTTTATTTGGTACCCCTTGGTTTGTGGTTCCAATGTATACTGACGGGTGTCCGCGTGTCGCTTATTCAGTTAATTTTAATGCGCTGGCGTAAGGTACCCCCTTCCATCATAGTCAATGCAATGATTAACTCCAAGAAGGCTGGACTTGATCTGAGTCCTGACCAATTGGAGGCACATTATCTGGCCGGTGGACATGTACAAAAAGTGGTCAATGCTTTGATTTCGGCCGACAAAGCCAACATTCCACTTGATTTTAAAGCAGCAACCGCTATTGACCTTGCTGGGCGCGATGTTTTTGAAGCCGTTCAAATGTCGGTAAATCCCAAAGTGATAGATACTCCCCCGGTAACGTCGGTTGCTAAGGATGGGATACAGCTCATCACCAAAGCTCGTGTAACGGTACGCGCCAACATCAAGCGTTTGGTTGGTGGAGCAGGCGAGGAAACTGTACTGGCCAGAGTTGGCGAAGGTATAGTATCGTCCATTGGTTCTTCGGCATCGCATAAGGAAGTGCTTGAGAATCCCGACCGTATTTCCAAGTTGGTACTGGCCAAAGGATTAGATGCAGGAACTGCCTTCGAAATTCTCTCGATTGATATAGCAGATATCGATATCGGTAAGAACATCGGTGCTGTATTGCAGATGGATCAGGCCAATGCCGACAAAAACATAGCACAGGCAAAAGCAGAAGAGCGAAGAGCCATGGCTGTAGCCCTAGAACAGGAAATGAAGGCAAAAGCACAGGAAGCCCGTGCCAAAGTTATTGAAGCCGAGGTACAAATTCCGCTGGCTATTGCCGAAGCCTTCCGTCAGGGTAATCTGGGTATCATGGATTATTACCGCATTAAAAATATCGAAGCCGATACCAACATGCGCGAATCTATCAGTAAAACTGGTAACAATCCCTCAGGCGATACTACCAAAAAATAAGTTTTTTTGATAACCAGTTTTTATAATTGAGCTTTTTTTATACTTTTGTGCAGCGTTTTTTAAGCTGCCTCCGGTGAGGTGGGTGAGTGGCTTAAACCAACAGTTTGCTAAACTGTCGTACTCGATTAGGGTACCGGGGGTTCGAATCCCCCCCTCACCGCTAAAATTTTAGGTGCTTCCTGATAAATTTATCCCTGCAAAGCCTGTGCAAGGTCATCGATTAAATCTTCTATTTCCTCGATACCTACCGACAAACGAATTAATCTTTCACTCAGGTTGATTTCCTTGAGCAACTCTGTTGGGAAGTCGGCATAGATGGTTGAAAGTGGATGAATGATAAGCGACCGATTATCGCTTAAGTTGGTAGCACGTTTAATAACTTTTAGTCGGTTCATCACAGCAAAGCACCGACTTTGGCTTTCGAGCTCAAAAGTAAGCAATCCGCCTGCTTTTCCCTGCAAATATCTTTGACAGCTTTCGTAATACGGCGAATCTGGCAGCATGGGGTAACTAACCTTTTTGACTGCTGGATGCTTCTGTAACCATTGTGCAAGTTGAAAAGCATTGTCGTTCATACGATCAAACCGCAGACTCATGGTTTCGAGACCGATCGACTGCAAAAATGCGTTAAAAGGCGACAAACACGCACCTGTATTTCTGAGAATTTCCTTTCGAAGTTTAAAAGCAAAGGCATTTTTCCCATACTGGGTAGCCAATGCCTGTAAATGTGGAATAGCTGTCCAATCGAAAGTCCCGTGGTCGATGACCAGACCACCCACAGAGACTCCCCCATCGGAAAAATATTTGGTCGAAGAAACTATGCTAATGTGTATACCCCATTGGGCTGCATCGAAGATATTGGGTGGGGTAAGGGTAGTATCCGCACAAAGCATAACCTGCTTTTCGGCAGCTAATGATTTCAGCTTTTCCAGATCAACGATCTCGAGAAAAGGATTATTGAGTACCTCAAAAAAGAGCATACGGGTACGAGCGTCAATTTTTGCAGCTACCCTATCGAGTTGGGTAAAGTCGGCCAGTCGAACTTCCAGTCCCAGCGACTTTAAAGTATCGGTAAAAAGCAGCACTGAATTACCAAACATTTTAGGCGAAATGATGACGTTATCGCCGGCCTGACATAGGGTAAAAACGGTAGCAGTAATAGCAGCCATACCCGAGGAAAATGCTACAACCTGATTAGCGCCTGTAATGCTTTTTACACGAGTCTCAAAAAAATCGACTGTAGGATTTCCTGAGCGAGAATAAGCAAAAGCGGGACGGGTATTTTGAAACGCCCCTGCTATATCTTCAGCAGTATCAAACCCATAGGCCGAGGTAGCATAAATGGGAAATTGTATTGCGCTATGCGCATCTTTTTTTTGCGAAGTAGCGTGCAATAGTTTTGTATTAAATCCACGTGCCATGACCATCTTAAATTATATGTAAAACATCTGCCCTGCCTGCAATTGATCGTAGGCCTGCTGCAAATCTGCAATTGTACGAGCTTTTAAGAATTGTGTGATTATTTTGTCGAGTTCAAGCAATTGTTGACGAATAACATAGCTGGTATGTGTATCGCTATCATCCGTTTCAGCTATCCCAGGCATTTCCGATTCCACTGCCTCTATAACCTGCATTAGTGAAATTGCGGAAGGCTGTAAGGAAAGATAATACCCGCCTCCAGCACCCCGTTTAGCTCTTACTATACCTTTTGCCTTAAGCTGTGATACAATACTTTCCAGAAATTTCTCCGAAATATTCTCTTTCGAAGCTACCTCAGCAATAGACAGATGCCCAGTTGGATAAATCTCAGCAACGTGAATCAAAAAACGCAGGGCATAGTGGGTTTTATTGGTAATTTTGATCATATTATAAACTTTATCATTTAAGCAGAGGTATTTGCGATACAATAAGTTCGACTGTTTGATCTACGTGGGGTTGATGATTGTCAACAATGATTTTTGCCTGATTATAGAAAGGCTCTCTTTTTTGTAAAACCTCATGAATAAACGACTTTAGTTCCTCCTCACTTTTATTAGCAATTAATGGACGTGCCTGTATGGCTTCGTTGGGCATAGCAAGGATACGCTGCAAAATATGTTCTTCCGAAAGCTTTAGGTAAATGGTTATCCCCTCACGATTCATGATCGCCATATTGTCGAAAAAGCAAGGTGTACCCCCTCCTACTGCAATTACTACATTGTCTGTCTGGCAAACTTTAAGCAAATGTTCATGCTCTTTCTGTCGAAAATACTGTTCACCATGCTGAAAGAAAATTTCTTCTATCGTAAGACCCTCCTCGTTTGCAATTTCATCATCCAGATCGACAAATGCGTAATGCAACCGATCGGCTAACCGACGACCCACCGTGGTTTTACCATTGCCCATAAATCCCAACACAAAAAGCTTCATTTTGCTACCTAAGCTTTGAAAAACAAAAATAGTCATAAATTTTCATCCGAAATATTTTTAATTTTTTATAGTGGTCGGATGGAACTCGCATGTGATGAGCTTTCTTCACATAGGCAAGTACGACACTGATAAATATTTTCATCCTCGTTTGTGAATACTGCTATACATGCTCGTTTCACCTGTAAAGGAAAAATCATCATATTTTCTATTTATCCTATATGAAATTTTGTATTTTTGCGATCAAATATAAGATGATTTGCGCAATTTACAAAAGAAAAGACAATTAGTTTTTTTATTACAGCAATGCGCTAAACATATTGTAAAATATAATCTATAAAATTAAGAGATTAATATTCTTTTGTTAGCTTTGTCAGCAAAACTTTTTGACATGAAAATCCAGCAGCTAAAACATATCTATCGAAAAACTAAAGATATTCTTACCCAGGGTTGGATGCTGGCAGGTTTGGTTGTTGTAATTCTCTTGCCCTTTGTCATTGGGCTTGGCTTATATTTAAAGTCACATCACATATTTACCCAATATAATTTCTGGGAATTGATTGGATCGACGGAATGGAAGCCCCTGAGCGGGAAATTTGGGTTATACCCATTTATATTAAGTTCACTGTGGATTACCCTCATAGCCATAGTCATAGCACTGCCGGTAGCGCTGCTATCGGCTATACATCTGACCACCTATGCCAAGGCATGGGTATTGAAATGGGTGCATCCGCTGATCGACATCTTAGCAGGTTTACCGTCGGTAATTTATGGGATTTGGGGTGTTATAGCGGTAGTACCTGCGGTTCAGTCGCTTGCTTTATCATTCGGCATTAAAGTATCGGGCTATAGCATTCTGGCAGGAGGAATTGTATTGGCCATCATGATTCTTCCATTTATCTTGAATATTCTCATAGAGATTTTCAAGAGCATACCCATTGAACTCACCGAAGTTACTCTTTCGTTGGGCGCTACCCGATGGCAAACGGTAAAAAAGGTAATACTTCGGAAAGCTATGCCGGGTATTATTTCGGCCACCGGCTTAGGTATTTCAAGAGCATTTGGCGAAACCATTGCTGTGTTGATGGTAGCAGGGAATGTTGTAAAGATTCCAACCGGCATTTTTCAGCCGGGTTATCCATTGCCAGCCTTGCTAATCAACAACTATGGCGAAATGTTATCGATTCCTCTGTACGATTCGGCATTGATGCTGGCTGCTTTCATATTACTTTTGATTGTATTATTTTTCAATATCTTAGGAAGATACACCATTGTTCGTTTCGAAAAAAGTATGTAATCGATGAAGTGGCGAAAGATAGAAGAGAATTTATTTCGTGTCCTGATGTTTTTAGCAACCATGCTCATGGGAGGAGTATTGATTTTAATACTCATAGCCATTTTTAAGAATGGTTTACCAGCCTTGACATGGGAAATGCTCACCCAACCCCCCAAAGGTGGATATTATTTTGGAAGGGAAGGCGGTATAGCCAATGCCATTCTCGGTTCGATATATCTTTCGCTGGGGGCTGTGTTGTGTGCACTGGTCATAGCACTGCCCGTTGCCCTGTTTCTCAATATACACATGAAGAATCATGAGCGTTGGGTGCATATTATACGATTTTTGATGGATACCCTATGGGGCATTCCCAGTATCGTGTATGGGGCTTTTGCTTTTATGGTGATGATCTACTTAGGCATGAAGGCATCCTTGCTGGCAGGAATAATCACAGTAGCCCTTTTTATATTACCCATCATGATACGCTCGATGGACGAGGTAATTAAGGGGGTTCCAGAAGGTTTGCTTGAAGCAGGGTTATCGCTGGGCGCAAACCGAACCGAAGTAGCCTTTAAAATATTTGTACGCCAGTGTAGTACGGGTTTGGTTACTGCCATCCTGCTTTCGCTGGGGCGTGCAATTGGAGACGCCGCTGCCGTTATTTTCACGGCAGGATTCTCGGACCGAATCCCTACCTCGATCTCTCAACCCGCGGCTACCCTTCCTCTGGCTATATTTTTCCAGCTCAATTCCCCCATCGAAGAGGTGAAAAACAGAGCCTACGCGTCAGCCGTGGTACTAACATTGATTATACTCATCATCAGTACACTTTCGCGATATTTTTCCCAAAAACTCAAAAATCATTGAGTCATGAAACCAGCCATTCGCATACGCAACCTTAATCTGCACATTCACAAGCATCATATCCTGAAAAACATTAACGTGGATATTCCTGCCAATAAGCTTACGGTGATCATTGGACCTTCGGGATGTGGTAAAACTACCCTATTGAAAACCCTCAACCGATTGACTGACCTATCGTCCGACATAGATATTTCGGGACAAATTTTTATTGGCGAAGAGGACATTCTGCACACCTCGCGCGATATTACCGAAATTCGAAAACAAATGGGGTTGCTTGCCCAGCGACCATTCCCTCTTCCCATGAGTATCTTCAACAACGTTGCTTTTGGTTTAAAAATCGGGGGACGTAAAAACAAAAATATTCTTGCTAAACGTGTGGAATATTATCTTCGAGAGGTGAATTTATGGGAAGAAGTCAAGGATCGATTACATCAACCGGCCTCTCGGCTATCCATTGGGCAGCAACAAAGGCTTTGTTTAGCCCGAGGGCTGGCAGTTGACCCTAAAATTATCCTGGCCGATGAACCCACCTCTGCACTCGACCCCATTTCAACCCAGGCCATTGAACAAAAATTTGCAGAGCTGAAAAAAAACTACACCATCGTAATGGTAACCCATATCCTGCGTCAAGCACGTCAAATAGCCGACTACCTTATTTTTATGCACATGGGCGAAATAATAGAACATGGCCCTGCCCAGGAAATACTCAATAATCCTAAAGAAGAAAAAACAAAAATGTATCTACAGGGAGTGTTTTACTGATTTTGTTTCGATACAAAAAATTTATACGTTTGCAGCACTTCTGCAAAAGAATTATCTATGATTTTTTTATACAATTTAGCCATTGCCCTGTTGTATGCAGGTATAGCCATGGCTGCCCCTTTCAACCGAAAAGCAAGAAAACTACTCAAGGGACATCGTCGTTTATTTTATCAATTACGACAGGCTATCCGCGACGACGCCCCTATTCTGTGGTTTCATGCTGCCTCGACAGGAGAATTTGAGCAGGGACGTCCTGTGATGGAAGAAATTCGCAAGTTATACCCTCATTATAAAATTTTACTCACTTTCTTTTCGCCATCGGGCTATGAAGCTAAAAAGAACTATGCAGGCGCCGACTATATTTTTTACATGCCGTTCGATTTTAGCTGGAATGTCAGGCGTTTTTACCAAATCGTAAAACCCAGGGCTGTATTTTTTATAAAGTACGAATTTTGGTACAATTTTATCCATCAGGCCTCTCAGGCAAATATCCCTATTTACTGTTTTTCTGCCATATTTCGTCCAAACCAGTTTTTCTTTCGCTGGTATGGTGGGTGGTATCGTAAGCTGTTGTTTCGGTTCAACTTTATTTTTGTACAAAATAAATCATCCGAAAACCTTTTAAAGCAGATCGGGCTTCAACAGGTAGAGGTATGTGGTGACACGCGTTTCGATAGGGTAGCTCAAATTGCTGCTGCAAGCAAACACTTACCAGCCATTGATACCTTTGCCAGACAATCGAGGGTAATCATTGCTGGTAGTTCGTGGCCTGCCGATGAGTCCTTACTGATAAAATACTTTAATGAAAAACTCACAGAAAATCCTTCCATCAAATATATCATTGTGCCCCATGAGGTGGATGACGAAAAACACATGAACGAACTGGCTGGAGCATTTTCGAGCAGTGCTATTCGTTACTCGCGGATAACCCCCGAGCATAATCTAAGTAGTTACCGTGTACTTATCGTGGATGTTATAGGGATACTTTCGTCGGTATACCGATATGGCTATCTGGCATATATTGGAGGAGGCTTTGGAAAAGGTATTCACAACATTCTCGAAGCTGCTACCTATGGAATACCCGTGATTTTTGGTCCGCGCTTTCAGAAATTCCAGGAAGCTGTTGACCTGACCGAACGAAAAGGCGCCTTTGCCATAAAGGATTACAAACATTTTGCACAAACCCTTGACCTGCTCCTGAACGATGAAAAAGTCTATCAGCAAGCCTGCCAGGTTTGTAAAAACTACGTCCAGGACAATCTGGGATCGACACAAAAAATTGTGCAAAAGATACAGCCAATACTACAACACAGCTGATAAATGGCATTGCTTTGGTTTTTACAGTTGGTAAATCTCTATGACAAAAAGCAACTGAATGCCAAAATAGTTTATCATACGGCTATGCCTTATTTTCATTTACTTTGTTTTTCGCGATAAAGCAGAAAAGGCGTTTTAGAAATAATCCATTTCCACTTTACAATACTTCAACCTGTGCTACTTAACAAATTCCCCGCTTTTTATTATCAAAACCATCCATTCCCACTGTGAATCTTCAAGTAGATTTGCATTCGTTGATAAGGTAAACTAAAAAACAAATATCATGAAATCGAAAGGGAGAAAATGGTTATGGTTGGCACTGGCTACCTTTCCAACATGGCTGGCAGGTTGTGAAAAAAACAATGAACATAATACGCTAACGGTATCTCCGTCGAGAATTGAAATACCAGCTGGTGGAGGAACCGATAGTCTGGTAGTTGAAACCAATGCCAGTAATTGGAAGATAAGCAGTAAGATAGCCTCATG
>Ga0209204_1002051_pt1 | contig 17326 bp, 15 predicted proteins | sample AD_JPNMR2_MetaG_FD_184425 | JGI IMG/M metagenome (GOLD analysis project Ga0209204, IMG submission 184425) | Active sludge microbial communities of municipal wastewater-treating anaerobic digesters from Japan - AD_JPNMR2_MetaG (SPAdes) (version 2) | ecosystem: Engineered > Bioreactor > Anaerobic...
ACGCAAAGACCCCAAAGTATTCGCAAAGTTCGCAAAGATTGTTCTTAGCGTTCTTAACAAAAACTTAGCGCACTTTGCGTTTTTATATTCATCCGAATAAAATTATTTAATATGTTGAATATTAATTGTTTACTCTATTTTTCTATTTCGTTATATGGATAATATTCCCCATTTTATTCATTTTGTGTTTATGCTTGAGCACAATCATGAAGGTTTCATCCGAAAATATTTTTAATTTTTTATAGCGGTCGGATGGAACTCGCATGTAATGTGTTTTGTGCCACAAATTCAAGCAAGTATGAGAAATTATTTTCATACTCGTTTGTAAATACTACTATACATGCTCGTTTCATCTGTTATGCTTTTCTGAGTACGCTTCTAAAAATATTCTGATTCTAAAAAAATAGTTTTTCAAATATAAGAAACCCCCATGAAATTTAACAATACGCCACAAAACATTTTTTAGGCGAAAAACCTTAATTTTGTAATGCCTGGTAACCGTTTGAAACGAGCATGCAAGCTGGGTATACTAATAAGCTTAAAAAAATAATAATACCCACAGGCGTAACTATGTGACTCGAAGCTAAAATGCGAGTTCCATCTGGCCATTAAAAAAAATAAAATATTTTCGAATGCAACCCCCATGATTATGCTCAATATCAAACACAAAATGAGAAATTGTAAATAAACGATATTTTTCAAAACGCAAAGGATGCTAAATTTATACACAAATAACGCAAAAAATCTCTGCGAACTTTGCGCTCTTTGTGTGAAGATATTTAAAAATTATTTTTTATCCTCACCCCGTCGGGCGGGCCATCCCTCTCCTTCTCAAGGAGAGGGGTGGCCGACAGGCCGAGGTGGGTTGACGCGACACCCGTATTTTAATTTTGATTACCTGCCCTGCACTGGAAGCCGACTCAGCGGTTGCCGATGGGGCTACGTTGCCATCGAAGTTGATGGGGTTGTCGACCAGGTACCAGGGACGATAATGCGCATCGAAACCTTTATCGCGTTCTTTTTCGAGCTTCTGCTCTTCCGACCGCTGCATCTGACGGTGACGGTGATAGTTTTCGACCCGAAAATCGAATTCAAACTCGGCCGATTCGACCCCCAACGGAGCTATGGGCGCCAGCGCCAAACTGGGAATTTTTATTTCTACTGTTTCTTCCTTGCCCTGATTGTTCGTGTGCTTTAAATGAAAAGTTTGCATGTAAAGCGATTCGCCCCCGGTAGGTAAGGGCATCTCCTCCTCGCCGTCGGCAGGAATATGCGGGGTACCAATTTGCAACAAAAAACTTAAAAACGAACGTGCTGCATGCACCTGTGCCTTGAAAATCGAAAGCAAGGGTGCCAGTATGGCCTGCGACAACGATATGTGCGGTATCTCCGATGCATCAGTGGCATGTACCTGCTTCTTTCCCATACAGTGATTTTTTTGAGCAAGTTAATGAGAATAATTGTATCCGTCAAAAATTTTATGGTCTCAATTTTTTTTAGCGACACAACCTGTCGTTTTGTTGTCCCAGATTTGCATTTTGAGGTAACTTTTAGATGCTTGATTTTATGATTATTTTTTTAGTTTTGGGTAAAAATCAAAACCCCATTGCCCAGGGTTTAAACCCTGGGCAATGGGGAAACAATTTTAATAGTTTTAAATTTCAATAGTATGCCCCATTCATTCAATAAAATATGGATACATGCCGTGTGGGCAACCAAGGAGCGTTTGCCTATAATTAAACCTGCCATAGAGCATCATTTATACTCCTTTATTGCCAACCAATTGCATGAGTTGGGGTGTCCTGTTCGCATCACCAATGGCATGCCCGACCATATCCATTGTTTGTTTCTATTGAATCCGCAAAAATCAATTGCAGATGTTGTTAAACAAATAAAAGGGAGCAGTTCACATTTTATCAATCAACAAAACTTTATTGCTCAAAAATTTGCTTGGCAAAATGGCTATGCAGCTTTTTCCGTCAGTGACTCGGGTGTTGAAAAGGTATTTAATTACATTAAAAATCAGAAGCAACACCATCAGAAACGCACTTTTCAAAATGAATATGAAGCATTTCTTAAATTGTATATGATGGAAACCAGCCATGATGAGAATATTTAAATAACAAACAGGAGGGTTTGTTTACAATACAATGGGAAAATAAATTAAAAACAACCATAGACCAGTAGCAGTGCCAGCAAACAAACTCCCTACCTAAAAAAAATACCTACACTACCCTTAGATCAGGAAATGGAAAAAAATTGGAATCCTCTGTGTTAAAAACTACCTCACCACGGAGAACCTTTAGAAAAGGCCCTGCATATTTAGGAAACAACATAACGCTACAAAATATTAGGAAATGATAAAAAAATCTTTATAAAAAGTTTAACATATGCGTATAAACATTAAATTTGAGACCAAAAGATAAATTACAAATGTAGGATATCATGGAGCATTCGTGGCCTGTAATGCATCTTTCATCGGTCGATTCAACAAATAATTTTCTCTTGCGTCTGATCGAAACGGGTCAGGCAACACACGAAATGGTGATAAATGCTCGTTTTCAGAATCAGGGAAGAGGGCAGGAATCTAATACCTGGGAAAGCGATCCCTGCCAGAATCTTACTTTTTCGTTGTTGCTTAAACCCGAATATTTAAAGGCTTCCTCAATGTTTTTTCTCAATCAGGCCATTTCGCTTGCTATCATTGATTATCTGGAGGATAATCAGATTTTTGCCCGTATCAAATGGCCCAACGACATACTGGTAGGTTGTAAGAAAATTGCAGGAATACTCATTGAAAATTCATTTCTGGGCGATAAATATCAGCATGCAGTTGTCGGAATTGGCTTAAATGTTAACCAGGAGTATTTCCCCGACTTACAGCACAAGGCTATCTCCATGAAAAACCTGCTGGGTAAAGACCTCAACCTCGACGTTGTGTTGCATCGACTATTAAATGCTATCCATCAACGAATTAAATATCTAAAAAGAGGCGATTTTGACGTCCTGGCCGATGATTACAAAAAACACCTACATCTTTTCCAGTGTTGGGCAACCTATCGCAACAAAGACGAAAGCTTTAAAGGTAAAATTTTGGATGTAAAACCCAGCGGTGAACTTTGCATACTGCTCGAAAATGGCGAAGTAAGAGAGTTTCTCAACAAAGAGGTTGCGTTTGTGTAATCATGCCTGTATTTCAACTGTCGGAAGATTTAATTTTTCCACCTCCATCGCTGGCCGACGATGATGGTTTATTAGCAGTAGGCGGTGATCTTTCTCCGGAACGATTATTGCTGGCGTATGCCAATGGTATTTTTCCCTGGTACACTGAAGATGAACCTATACTCTGGTGGTCGCCACATCCCCGATGTGTGCTTTTTCCCGGGAAATTTAATATTCCTAAAAGCTTGCGTAAGTTCCTCCGTACACACAATTACCAGATACGTTTCGACACCAATTTTGTGGGGGTAATACGCCATTGTGCATCGGTACAGCGACCGGGTCAGATGGGAGGCACCTGGATAACACAACAAATGCAGGAAGCTTACATAGAATTGCATCGGTTGGGGTTTGCTCATTCGGTCGAAGTGTACGAAGCAGAAAAATTAATTGGTGGCCTGTACGGGGTGGCGCTGGGTAAGGTTTTTTATGGCGAATCGATGTTTCATCTGGTACCCAATGCTTCAAAACTGGCGTTGGTAGCACTGGTAACCCAGCTTAAACAATGGGAATTTGAATTAATTGACAACCAACAAACTACGCCTTTGCTTCTGCAATTTGGTGCCGAGGAAATTGAGCGGGATTATTTTATTGAATTACTCAATAGCGCCGTTGCCAAAGAAGGGAAAGTAGGGAGCTGGAACTTTATCGACGATAACGATATACAAGCAAGGCTGAAAGAAGCAATAGCTCACCAACAACAAACATAAGCCAGCTGTACCTTTCGGGTACATATTGCATGGAAAAATCAAGAACTAATTTGGTCTTTGCAGGATTCCAGAAGTCGGTCCACGCAATGTGCTGCAGCATAAACGAAGAATAATCGTAAATAAAGCTAACTATCAACACCCCAGCACCCAATGCAAGTAAAGCCCAGCTCAAAACAGGAAGTGGATATTTACAGCGAGCTTCCTTTTCGACAATACCCAGTGCCAGCACAATAAAAGTGAAAGAAACCAGCACCGGCGCCAGCACTGGAGCCGTCCAGGTAACTGGTATGAGAAAAAGTAAATCCCATGTAAGAAGCGAAGTTGGCCAACCAAGAAATAGGTATAAAAACAGGTAATAGCTTAGATCCCATAGGGCAAAACTATATAAAAACCATGCCAATCGTTGGGTTATGTTCTTTCCAGCAATCCATGCTAAACTAAAGAGCATAACCAGCGTGGACAATTCACGACATAGTTCCACCCCTATAATTCGCAAGGGAATCATGGACATGGGAAATCCAAATCCCTGAGGATAATATAGTTCACGCAAATACACCACCACGGCCGCCTCGAGCAATCCCATAGCAACCCCAAAGATCAAAAGCCACAGCCACTTACTTCTTTCCGGAATTTTAATCGATTGCATTGAATTTATCCTCTGTTGATTGCTAAAGCAAAATTATAATTATTGGGATACAAAATGCAATCATTTACGCGCCAAGATATTCGGAAGGAGAACGACCGTAAAATTTTTTAAAACATTTGCTAAAATACTTGGGGTCGTTGAATCCCACCTGATAGGCCACTTCCGAAATAGATTTACTGTTGCTATTCAGCAGAGCAACAGCCTTTTTCATACGAAGCGACATAATAAACTCATTGGCCGAAAGCCCGGTAATAGCCGTAAGTTTCTTGTGAAGCAGGCTTCGACTAACACACATTTCTCGAGCAAAAGCCTCGACGCTAAAATCTGCGTCAGCCATGTGCTCCTTTACCACATGTAACGCTTTGTCGATAAATTTTTCATCTGCAGCATTGGTAACCATTTCTTTAGCAGTTGGGTACAGTTGTTCTGTAAATATTTTTCTTAATCGTTCACGGTTGTCGATAAAACTTTTGATTTTAGCAGCCAGTACAGGCAAGTGAAAAGGTTTTGCCATGTAATCGTCGGCACCCATTTCGAGCCCTTCTACAAAATTTTCCACCTCAGCCTTAGCCGAAAGCAAGATGACCGGGATGTGAGAGGTAGTTAGATTATTTTTGAGCATATGGCAAAGCTCTATGCCGTCGATTTCGGGCATCATCACATCACAGATAATAACGTCGGGGATATAAAGCTCGGCCAGCTTATAACCTTCGTGACCGTTGGTAGCCGTAAGCACCTTAAATGATTGTGCAAGATAATTGGCCATGAACGATAACAGTTCGCTATCGTCGTCAACCAGCAATACTGTGGCATGTGCCGTTGCAAGTGGTTCATGGTTGTCGTCCTGGCCATTAACATGAAGTAGGTGCAGAGCGGATAATTTTGAAGTTGAAGGTTTGGTTTCGACCCGTGCTATGGATACCCCAAGTTTTCGATAAAAATCTGTAAGGGGTAACAACACCCTGAAACTGGTACCCTCGCCCACGTTGCTTTTGATAAATAAATAACCGTAAAGCTCCTTGACCATTTCCCGCGTAATGTACAGACCTATTCCCGTTCCTTTGGTCTTCTGCATGTAAGGGGTATTGAGTCTAAAAAACCGCTTGAAAATGTCCTTGATTTGTTCGGACGAAATACCTATCCCCTCGTCAATCACCCTGATTTCGATATATTGTTCACATTCGGGGATTTTCTCCTGGGGAGAAACGATAACGATTTCGTCTTTCTCCGCGACATTTCTATTGGTCAATGCGGTAACAAACAGTATATTCTTATTTTCGGGAGTGTATTTAAAGGCATTCGACAAAAGATTGTATACGATGTTTTCGACCTTATCCTTATCGAAAGCAGCAATAAGAGACTCGGGCTGATAGTAGGTATTAAAATTTATCTGTCGTTCCTGGGCGATGGTTTCAAACGACATAGCAATATCGTGAAGATATCGAATGAGGTCGGTTTCGATGAGTTGAAGCTCATTTTTCCCTGATTCTATTTTGCGTAATTCCATAATTTGATCGACCAGATGAAGTAATCGCTGCGCATTTTTTTGGATAATCTGCAGTTGATTGTGAACCTGTGTAGGCAATTTTTCTGTTATCAGTTGTTCAACCGGTGAAAGAATCAGGGTCAAAGGGGTACGGAATTCATGGGAGATGTGGGTAAAAAGCTTCAGCTGTTGTTTTTGAGCGAGTTGAACTTTTTTATTGAGTTCCATCAGGCGATTGCGTTGTTCAATAATTTCTGCATTTTGTACTTCGAGCTGGGCTTTCTGTCCCTCAATGAGTTGCTGGCGTTGCAGGAGTTCCCTGTTTGTTTCGCTCAATAGCGATGCCTGATGGAAAAGTTCCTGTTTTTGTTGTTCAATCAACGCAGTTCGCTGTTCGACGAGTCTTTCCAGTTTTTGCTTTTGCCGTTCAAGGGTGTATAGCTTAATACGATTGTAAGCCACAATGGCAGCAATGACGAATATAAAAATCAACCCTCTGAACCACCAGGTTGCCCAGAATGGGGGAATGATTCGAATATCAATTTTTGCAGCCTGTTCGCTCCATACTCCATCATTATTTGCTGCTTTTACCCAGAAGGTATATTTTCCTCCCTTGAGATTTGTGTATACTGCAAATCGTCTACGGGCATCTACCTGATTCCAGTTTTGATCGAATCCTTCGAGTTTATAGAAATACTGATTCTTGGCAGGTTGATTGTAATGCAAGGCAGAAAACTCAATAGAAAACTCATTGGCTTTGTACGAAAGGACTATTTCTTTTGTCTCACAAATGGCTTGAGGTAAAGATATTTTGCCAAAATACTTTTCGCCAACACGTGCAGAAGTATTGAATATTTTAAAATCGGTAAAAGCAATACGCGGTGGATTAGGATCGTCCTTAATATGTTCCGGGAAAAAAGCAGTAAGGCCATTCATCCCACCAAAATACATTTTACCCTCATCATTCCTAAAATAAGCCGACCAATAAAACTGATTATTCAACAATCCATCGCTTTCGTAGTAACATTTGACCAGTTTTTTGTCGGGATTGAATCGGGTAAGCCCATTGTCGGTACTCAACCATAAATTTCCTTCACGATCGGGCAAAATGCCATAAATTACATTGCTTGATAAACCATCCCGTTCGTCGTAGGCAATAAATTTAATAGCCTTTGGATTTTCGCTGGGAATCATCAAATTTAATCCATTGCCATACGTACCCAACCACATTCGTCCCATGGCATCGGAACAGATAGAAATGATATAGTTGCCACTAAGGCTATATTTATCGCCCGGAATATTGCGATAAACATTGAAACTGCTTGTATTGGGGTCAATCATACCGTTTGCAGCGGGTATGACCTGAAAAAGTCCGTTTTCGGTACCCACCCACAAATTTTCCTGAATATCGAATTGCAGACATCCAATCCGCTCTATAGGTTCGGCGCCTTTGCCAGTAAAAGTTTGGAATACATGACTACGTGCATCCTTAATAGAGAGACCACCAAGGGTACCAATAAACAGTCGACCATGACTATCCTGCGTGATGGACGAAACGAATGCGCTCACCAAACTACCGGGTTGTCCGTTGGGAATAAAACGTATAAAATTACCGCTAAGTTCCTGTCCCTTTTTTAGCATATTGAGTCCCTGCCCCCAGGTTCCCAGCCACATGTTGCCCTGTTGGTCTTTAAAAATTGCCGAGATAAAATCGCTGGAGATTGAAGTAGCACGATGGGCATCGTAACGAAAATGGTAAAATTTTCCCAGTTTCTTGTGATAAACATTTAGCCCCCCACCTGCTGTACCAATCCACAAGAAGTTTTCATCCTCAAATATTGAATTGATGGTGTTGTAGCTGAGGCTATTGGGATTTCCCATTTCGTTTTCGAAAAACTCGAACTGATGCTGATATACGTTGTAATGATTAATTCCGCCCTTTTCGGTTCCAATCCATAAGTTTCCTTCACGGTCGGAGAGCAGACAGTTTACGAAGTCGTTATTCAAGCCAAGTTTATTATGCAGCGTGTGCTTATAATTGACAAAACGATTGTTCACCCTATCGAAAATACTCAAACCACCTAGCGTTCCGATAATCAAATTTCCCTTTAAATCCTCTACAATATCGCGAACCACGTTGTGAGGGAGGCTATAAGGATTATCGGGGTTATAAAAGTATTGTTCTATACGATAGTTGTTATGATGCAGACGATTAAGTCCAAATTCGGTTCCAATCCACAAATCGCCATATTTGTCCTCATATATCGCATTGATGACAGAAGAGGAAAGACTACCCGTACCGTTTGGACTGTTAAATAACTTCATGAAAGTATGGGTTCGGTAGTTATATCGATTTAGTCCGCCCTGTGTGCCTACCCAGAGATTTTGTTGAGCATCCTCATAGATGCAAAGAATTGTGTTGTGCGACAATTGAGTTTCGGAGGTTCCTGCACCAAAATGTCTAACACTAAGTATCTCACTATTTTTGCCCAATGTAATCCTGTCGAGTCCATTGCGTGCAGTGCCTACCCACAAATAACCATGGCTGTCGTAGAAAACCACATTAATCTCGTTCGAGCAAATACTGTTTGAGTCCCTTCCCGCATAAAAATTAAGAAATTTGTCCTGACGATATAAGTACAGGTTCAGTCCGTTACGTGTACCTATCCATATATTGTGGGCTGCATCCTGACAAATACTTCGCACAAAATTGTTTGAAAGGCTGTAAGGTTCTGCGCTATTTTGTTTATACCACACAAAAGAATATCCGTCGAACCGATTGAGGCCATTCCATGTGCCAAACCACATAAAACCTTTGTGATCTTTTAACATGCAATCAACCATGTTTTGCGACAGCCCATCATCGGTGGTATAATGCTGAAAACGTATTTGTGTTTTCTGAGCATTGACTGTCACAAAAAATGTCAGCATGAAAACTAAAAGCAATCGGTTGTGCAACATGCCTGTCAATTTATGACGTAACAATACATTGAACCATATACCGCCATCTAAACAATCACTTGAGGATAGTTTTGACGATCAACGATTCAGTCCATAATTTTAAAAATTTCCTATTGGTTTACCCCCTTTACCCTGAAAAAGTTACCCAAAGTTATATCAAAATTAAGCGTCAATAATACACTTTTTATAAAAATTTTAAAAATATACTTTATCTCATTCGGGGAAGTAACCAATCGATAGCATATTCCAGCGGATAATCACGATTGGAGAGGGTGTCGGAAGGATCTAACACGACCGGGACATCGGGAGGAAAGCCTAAAAATTGATAATCTATTCCGTCGACACTTAAATACTGCGTATTTGAGACACTCAATAGCCAACCATTGGGTAGTTCTCTGATAAGCGGAGCCGATATTCCACCACCGGTGGTATCGCCCATTATTGTCACATGCGATTGGTTGGCCATGGCCATAACAAACCATTCGGCAGCACTATAGGTAAATCGGTCGGTCAAGATAATGATGAGTGGCAGGTGCATGCGTAGAGTGGCCGGTCGAATGTTCATGCTAATCCATGAGGTGTATACTCCCTGTTTTCCATCCAGGCAACGTCGAAAATATCCCATACACCTGTCGGAAGTACTAAAAAAGGAAGCTACTAAAAAGCTATTTTCTACCAATCCACCACGATTACCCCTTACATCGATTATCAGTGCGCTATAGTTAAATATTTGCGAGATTAAAATGGAATCCAGAATTTCAAAATCAGCAGAATTGCCTTCAAAGCTCCTGATATATAGATATGCTATAGGTGTTTTGCGAATTTTTCCCCAGCGAAGACAGGGATTTAAAATCTCGTAGGTTTCTAAATATACCATACTATTGTCAATCGTATGGGGAGTAAAGTCGCTAAAATAGTTTTCATTACCCATTATCCCCCACGAAGTATAAAGATGCACGTGCCCATCGTGCAGGAGCGAAAGATATGAGCCCAATTTATAAGCTAACTCCTGTTCGCTTATGGAAGCATAAGGCTGAGCCGCTAGGAGACTATCGATACCTGTCTCAAAAATCCTGGCAGGATAGGCGTAATAGGTTTGTAACTCCTCCCCAAAGGCAAGAACTATATCCTTTGAGGCATACTCATCATCCTCGACTGTTATGCAAGAAACAATTATGCACAGCAATACCCAGCTGTAATATTTTACAATTTCCATAAAATATTTACTCCAAACTGATGAATAACCAGCCGATATGGGAATGTTGTCAGCTTATTTTCGTAAAACATTTCCACTGCTGTTTCTTTCCAATTATGCCTTAGATGGAAAACGAGCGAATGCGAAGACCAAAAATTAAGAACTGTATTTTTGCTAAAGTAAGCTAAAGAAATCGGACTCAATTGTATTTTTATACCTGTAACCATATTTTCGTTGAAAAAATAATCTGTCATGAGTCCCGAAGTCATGCGCCCAACAAAGTATCCTGCCTGACTTTCAACAACTTCATCATAAAATTTACTTTTGAATTTTTTATCAAAATTTGCCTGTCCCATTTCTGCCCCCATGTTTAGCGCTATTTTTGTTCGACGCAAAGCCAAAGGCTCGCAATATAGTAGTGACGTTACATTTTGATACAGAAAATCCAGTTTATGAAAATCATAATACTCAGGATGTATCAATTTCGGGGCGGGCGAAGCACGCGTATATTCCATACCAGCATACCCAAACAGGTATGGAGTTAACCTATAATAAATGCCAAGCTGAAAAGTATATATTTGCCCCGAATAACGATAATAAGCAATTTCTGGGTTTTTTAACGATACTACACCCACGGCTGCTGAAGAAAAATACCTAACTTCTCCGGATACCCTTAAAAGGGAAAAAAACAAAAGAAGCAACAACATCATCACTACCCTGCTCACCTTGCCACAATTTTGAGAAGAAAAAAAGGTTGCCCCCACAAAGGGGCAACCCAATAAAAAATATTTTTCTAATAGGTAGGCCAGCCACCACTAAAATACAGGTCATTGATCAGCATTTTGGGGGTACCATTGTCGGTAGCATCGTAAGCATGACGAATGATGATAAAATTGCTTCCATTTTTGTAAATATCCTGTCCGCCCGGTCCTTTCCAGCGCGAATTACCCGAATCAAAAACAGTACAATACCCGTTAAGCATATTGTTTCCGTTTTTATCGTAGTAGGGACCCGTGATGCTTGTAGCACGACCATAGGCTATTTTGTAGGTACTATTCACTCCCTGGCAACATTTATCAATAGACACAAACAGATAATAATAGCCTCCGTTGTACACGATATCAGCACCTTCGATACCGCCGCTGCGTTTAGCAAGCGAATAAATGCTACCGGTAGGTTTCATGGTCGAGGTGTTGAGCTTTACAAGTTTAATTCCATCGAACCACGAACCGAAAGATAGCCATAGATTGCCAGAGGCATCGCGGGTTACATTCGGGTCAATCGCATTATAGGCATGCGTTCCCGATTTAGAGTATATTACCATGCCATCATCGCGCCAGTCGCCTTTAATTATGCTTGAGCACGACACCAACCCAATGGCCGAGTTGTTCTTTCCAAACTCCGACACGCTGTAATACAGCCAATAGCGACCATTGTAGTAAAAACAATCGGGTGCCCACACATCGTTACTCCCCATGTTGGGGGCATACTGTCGCCACCACGACAACTCACTGGCAAAAATCTGAACCCCTTGCGTCCAGTTCAGGCCATCGGACGAATATTTGACACCAATACCCGTGCCCGTTTGAAACGACCACCACATGCTTCCTTCCTTGATGATGCAGGGATCGTGAGCCACAATGTTCCCTGTTAAATTCCAGAAAGCAGCCTGCCCGGCCAACATAGCATGCTCTTCGCCTGCCTTACTGCACGATTGCATGACCATTAGGGCTGTCATTCCTACAGCCATAAAACATTTGGTTAGTTTAGTCTTCATAATTTTTGGTTTTTGGTTAATACTTGCCAAATATATTTTTACCTTACCCATCAAAGGGGTAAAATTGTCGCTTTACAGGGTAAAAATGTGGAAATATTATAGATTATAAACTATTGAAAATAAAATCAAAAACGCCTGCCTATCAGCTAATTTCTTGTATGGAATGCATAGCAAATTAAGAAAACAGGCCTTTATAGAATATTATGCTGTTCTTTTCGTTAAAGAGTATGTACATATTTCAAAAAAAATATGAAATTAATTTCACATACCGACCTGCGTATGGCGCTACTGGTACTTCGATACTTTAACAGGCACGTATAGCATCGAATCTTAAAAAAAATAAAATTGTTCACAGATAAACAAAATGATTTTCATAATTCAATGATTCAAATTAACTTTGCGGCATGCGGAAAAATAACCTATACATTTTACTGACATTCGGGCTGACGCTGTTGATTCTGGCCTCGTGCAGCGAATACGAGAAGGTGCTAAAAAGTACCGATTACAGTTACAAATACCGAAAGGCCTTGCAGTATTATGAAAAGAAAGACTATGCACGGGCTATTACGGTATTTGAACAAATTGTGAATTTTTATCGTGCCACTACACGGGGGGATTCTGTAATTTACTTTTACGCTCAAAGCCTGTATGGTGATGGCGACTATACGATGGCGGCCTATTATTTCAAAGAGCTATCCGACAACTATGCGCGTAGCCCTTTTGTCGAAGAATCCGATTTTCTGCAAGGATATTGTTATTATCTGATGTCGCCACGCCCCAGCCTTGACCAGGAGAATACTAATCTGGCCAAGTCGGCCTTCCAAAAGTTTATGTACAAACATCCCAATAGTAAGTATGTACAAGAATGTAAGCGGATAATTCAGGAACTTGATGAAAAACTTGCCACGAAGGCTTATCTAAACGCCAGGTTATATTACGATCTTGGATATTACAAGGCTGCAATTATAGCTTTACGCAATTGCCTTAACGACTATCCCAACTCGCCTTACCGCGAGGAACTGATGTTTATGTTGCTCGATGCCCAATATCAACTGGCCGACAATAGCGTTGAAACCAAGAAAAAGGAACGATTTCAAAATACCCTCGACGAATATTACAGTTTTATCTCAGAGTACCCGCAAAGCAAATATTTGAAGCAAGCAGAAAAAATTTATCAGAAAACAAAAAACGTTCTCGGAATTTAAAAATTTATATACCTATGCCAGTAGATTATAGAAAAACTAAAGCCCCTGTGACTACCGTAACACAGGATATCGAAAAAATCGAAGCTATTACGGGCAATATTTACGAAAGTGTGGTAATCATTGCCAAACGTGCCAATCAGATTGCTATTGATCTAAAGCAAGAACTCAACAAAAAGCTCGAGGAATTTGCCAACTATACCGACAATCTGGAAGAAGTGTTTGAGAATCGGGAACAAATTGAAATTTCCCGTTTTTACGAACGTTTACCCAAGCCTACCCTTATTGCCTTACAGGAATTTAAGGATGGGGAAATTTATTTCCGTCGTGTGAACAAGGAAGAAAACAATAAGGAATCTTAACCTTCCCTTATGCTAAAGGGCAAACATATTTTGCTGGGGGTAACCGGAAGCATTGCCGCATATAAAGCAGCACATCTTATTCGTTTATTGGTAAAACATGGTGCTGAGGTAAAAGTAATCATGACCCCACTGGCAAAAGAGTTTATAAGCCTTTTAACGCTGGCTACATTATCGAAAAGCCCTATTCTGGTTGACTTTTTCGATCCCGAAAATGGCCAATGGAATAGTCATATCGATCTGGGAATTTGGGCTGATCTTTACCTTGTTGCACCAGCCACTGCCAATACTATAGCCAAAATGGCATACGGCATTGCCGACAACCTTTTGCTAACTACCTATCTATCCGCTCGGTGTCCAGTAATGATTGCCCCAGCGATGGACGTTGACATGTTTTTGCATCCAACCACACAGGAAAATATCCAGAAGCTAAAATCATCAGGTAATATTATCATCGAACCGCGCGAGGGGCAACTGGCCAGTGGTCTGGAAGGAAAAGGTCGAATGGAAGAACCCGAAATAATTGTTGAAAAAATAATACAACACTTTACCGCACCTGCCACACTTCAAGGGTTAAAGGTGCTGGTAACGGCCGGGCCCACCTACGAACCCATCGACCCTGTGAGGTTTATTGGAAATTTTAGTTCCGGTAAAATGGGATACGCCATTGCCAACGAACTGGCAAACAGAGGAGCGGCAGTGACACTTATTAGTGGTCCCGTAAGCCTTAAATCCGAAAGTGCCAACATTGAACTCGTCCCTGTCACCACTGCACAGCAGATGTACGATATGGCGCTAAAATATTTTCCACAATGTCAGGCTGCCATACTTGCTGCAGCTGTAGCCGATTATCGTCCCAAACACGCTGTTTCCCAAAAAATTAAACGTACTGACGATTCGCTTACCCTTGAATTGGAACCCAACCCCGACATCGCGGCAGAATTGGGAAAACGAAAACAAAATCAAATATTGGTAGGGTTTGCTCTTGAAACCGACAATCATATCGATAATGCTCGAAAAAAATTACAGGCGAAAAACTTCGACTTTATCGTGCTTAACCCAGCTAACGAACCCCATGCTGGTTTCATGTCCGATACCAACCGCATCACCATCATCGATAAACACGAAAAGGTAGAAACCTTTGCTACAAAATCAAAACAAGAGGTTGCTAAAGATATCGTCGACAGACTTGAAAAGCTACTGAAACCATAATTTTTGCGTTGACCTGTCGTTAATAATACATAAATGCAAGGGGATGAAACGAGCATTTTTTGCACTATATAAAAATAGGTACAATCACAATTACTATACTTTTCACGTAGCGCAAAATGTATTAATTACCAACATCATGCTTCGACAGGTTGTATCAGATATCCAGACATTAAGAAAAAAAATGAAACTGTTTAGCGAGAAAAAAATATTTCACAAGCTGGTTTTCATCTGCATAGCATTACTCTTTTTCCCAAACCTGTTAATGGCTCAGGAGCTTCGGTGCAATATAAGCATTAACACCCAGCAAGTACAGGGTACGAATAAACAGGTATACACAACCCTGCAGACTGCTCTCAATGAGTTTGTAAACAAAAGGGTATGGACGCGACATGTTTACCAGATCAACGAGCGTATTGAGTGTAGCATGATTATTACTATTCAGGATCAGTCGGGAGCCGATGAGTTCAGGGGTACCATCCAGGTGCAGTCGCGCCGACCGGTATACAATTCTTCATACAACACGGTGATGTTTAACTATCTTGACCAGAATTTCAACTTTCGCTATGTGGAGTATGAAACCATAGAGCTCAATGAAAACACCCATCAATCGAACCTGGCTGCAGTAATTGCTTACTACGTATATGTAATCCTGGGACTCGATTATGACTCTTTTTCCCTTTTAGGCGGTACCGAATTTTATACGAAGGCAGAACGCATCGTAAACAATGCCCAAAACTCGGCCGACCGAGGTTGGAAGCCCTTTGAGGCTCGAGCTAACAAGAGTCGATACTGGCTCATCAAAAATATTCTCGATAAACGGTATGAACCCGTACGAGAGTTTATCTATCGCTACCACCGACTCGGGCTCGATATCATGTATAACAAAGCACCCGAAGCCAGAAACCAAATTCTCGATGCCCTACAATTGCTTTTAGGTGTATATCGCCAGAAACCAGATCCTTACCTTCATTTCATGAATGTCGTTTTAGAAGCTAAAGCCGATGAACTGGTAAATATTTTCTCAGAAGGTTTACCCGAAGAAAAAAACCGTGTATTTCAAATACTTTCCGAAATCGACAACAGTAATCTGGCAAAATACCGAAAAATTACCGGACAACAGTAATCCCTTTTTATCATTTTTTTCTAAAGTTTCATTTTTTTATTTTTTCGATTGATTATTTAATAAATGTAATTATTTTTGTGCTTTAACTAAAAGTTTGCTGTTATGAAACTATACATTCCAAAAAATTACAAACCTATTCTTAACCTTGCACAAACAGAAAAAGCCATTAAGCTCATAAAAGATTTTTTTGAAATCAATCTATCCGCCGAATTACATTTGCGACGCGTCACGGCGCCTTTATTTGTTTTAAAAGGAACTGGCATCAACGATGACTTAAATGGGGTCGAACGCAAAGTTTCTTTTGAAATTAAAGATATGAACGGAAGAGTTGCCGAGGTGGTAAATTCGCTGGCTAAATGGAAACGAATGATGTTGGCCGATTACAAGATTCCTTTAGGATATGGTTTATACACCGACATGAATGCAATCCGTCCCGATGAGGAACTCGATAATATTCACTCGCTTTACGTTGACCAATGGGACTGGGAGCGGCATATGGCGCCATCCGATCGTAATCTGGAGTTTCTGAAATATATTGTTCGAAAGGTATACAGCGTTTTACGGCGTACGGAGTATCTGGTATACGAGCAATATCCCGAATTTACCCCCATACTCCCGGAAGATATTACATTCGTACACAGTGAAGAACTGTATGAAATGTATCCCAACCTTACGCCACGCGAACGCGAAACGGAATTTGCTAGAAAACACAAAGCAATATTTGTTATAGGAATTGGCGCAAAGCTAAAGAACGGCGAACCTCATGATGGCCGGGCTCCCGATTATGATGACTGGATTACCGAAACCCACAATGGATTCCGTGGCCTCAATGGCGATATCATCCTCTGGAACCCTGTCCTTGAAAGCGCCTTCGAAATATCCTCGATGGGTATCCGGGTAAGTCCCCAATCGCTTATGCAACAGCTGGAAGCCACTGGTACCCTCGAACGTAAGGAACTATTATTTCACAAGCGCTTACTGGCTGGCGAATTACCACAGTCGGTAGGTGGGGGGATAGGGCAATCGCGCGTTTGCATGTTTTTGCTGCGTAAAGCCCATATTGGCGAAATCCAGTCGAGCATCTGGCCCGAAGAAATGGTAGCCGAATGTCGCAAAAATCGAATTGTACTGATTTAATGCTGCAAAATGGTAAAACCATTATAACAGCATTAACAAAATAAATTACTTTCTTACCCATAGCCTATCGCACACCCTTGCGATGGGCTAAATTTTTATCTTCCCAGACAGTGGCTGCACTAAGATGTGTGAATTTCCAGGAATCAGAAGATTGTCTTAACCCCCTAATTTGCTGGACCAAATTTAACAAATTAAATTTGGACAGTAAATTTGTAAAATTATGAGTAAGAACAAACGAAAATTTGGGTTAGAAGAGAAGCTCCAGATTCTTCGGGAGGGGGCAAACCATGGAGTAGATG
>Ga0209204_1002052_pt1 | contig 17320 bp, 11 predicted proteins | sample AD_JPNMR2_MetaG_FD_184425 | JGI IMG/M metagenome (GOLD analysis project Ga0209204, IMG submission 184425) | Active sludge microbial communities of municipal wastewater-treating anaerobic digesters from Japan - AD_JPNMR2_MetaG (SPAdes) (version 2) | ecosystem: Engineered > Bioreactor > Anaerobic...
ATTTTTTATCCGTTTCAATTCCACAATGGTTCGATTAAAACCCATTTTTTTCACTTAAAATTATATCTTTTTTTTCGAATTTTTGCAATTATTTTTTTTATTTTTTTCAAATTATTATCGTCAACCTTTAATTATACAAAAAAAACCATACCTCGACGACTTTAAATTCCTTATTTTTTCCAATAAATTTACATCATAAATATTTAAAAAAAATTTTGTAGAAAATTTTTCATAGTTCGACGACAAAATAATTAAATAAAATTATCTGCTTTATCAATTTTTAAACCTAATAAATCTTTATTCATCCATTTAATATCTCTACTGGAAAAAATAATAACTGAATCACAAGAATTATCAAGTAATGAATTCAATTTAAATTTTAATTCTTCTATTTTGGCATTGGTTAATTCACCTTCGAAAACTGATTTTTGAATATGAGATAAATATTGCTTGCAAATTTTAAAAACTTTATTTAATCTTCGCTGACCTTCTTTTGTTTCAGTATTTATATCGTAGACTAAAATGATATACATAAAAACACCTTCAAAAAAATAGAAAAATAAATCTACCACCAGATTTTAAAACCATCATAAACAACTTCGCCAATTAAATGTTTAATAAGTTTATAACATTCCAGACGAATAAGTCGACGATAACTAACATTTTTATCAAGTTTCCTATGATAAATAATAGTATTTAATTTTTCATCGTATTCACGACAAAAAATTTTTCTAGCTTTTTCAGTCATATAACAATAATTCAAATTAATATCAAAATCATTTTCAGAAAGCATACGATTATTAATTAATTTAAAAATAATTCTATCAACTAATAAAGGCTTAAAAATTTCAGCGATATCAAGAGATAAAGAAAATCTTCTTTCCCCTGGTTCGTGTAAATAACTAATTAAAGGATTGAGTTGTGTTCGATAAATTTCACCTAACACAGTTGTGTAACATAAACTATTACCAAAAGAAATAAGAGCATTTAAAATATTTTTTGGTGGCTGCTTTGTTCGTTGTTCAAATTCAATATCTTGTTTTAATATTATTTCAAAAGATTTATAATATATTTCTCTTATGTTTCCTTCAATACCCATTAATTCAGAAATTATTTTACAATCTTTAATTTTCATTTTAAATTCTTTAATCTTTTCAATAATATCAATTAAATCTTTTCCTCGATTATCATAATAAGATAGATTTTTTAAAATATTATGAACAGAAGAATTAATAATTTCCTTAGCAATAAACAATCGTTTTTTTCGAAATTTATAATGTTCTACTTGTTTAATAATTAATTTACCTGAATTCAAATATTCTCTTGGATAAAAAGAACCAGTATAAAAACCATAATAATTAAAAAAATGAATAATAATATTTTTTTCTGAAAGAAAATTTAAAAATTTAGTATTTAAGTCAAGTTCAGCAAAAGCATAAATTGCTTCGACATCTTCAATTGGAATATATTTTCGTTCTTTTTCATTTTCAAACATTAATGAAAAATCTTTTCTACTTAATCTACCACCAGAAAATAAATAATAATTTCGTTTCATAATTTTTTTAACTAAATATATTTAACAAAAACAAAAATCATAATAAGAACATTTTTTACAAATTGTTTTTTTTTCAATAATTGGCGGTTTATCTAATTTTAAAATTTTATTTATTTCTTTTAAAGCGTTTTCAAGCACAATAATATCATCATTTGTCAAATTAACTTCAATAACCTGTTTTAATTTTGGATAATGTATTTTACCACTTACATTTACAACCATTTTTTTTGTTTTTAAATAATACAGATAATATTTTAATTGCCAGATATGTGCTTCTTCTGAAGATGGACTTTTTTTTATTTCACTTATTACAGCATCTTTTTTGAAAAAATCAATTTTTATTTTGTTATCAATCTCAATCTCTTTCTTCTCATGTTTATAAGAATTTTCGTGCAATAATCTGCCAATCTGAACAAAATCATTTTCATCTTCTCTTTGAATATAATTACTAAAAAACCATAATTGTCTATGACAGGTAAAAAAACAATGAATCTGTGTTCCAGTAAAACTAATTTGATTTAATAATTCATTATATTTATTTTGTTCTTCGTCAATTGGTTTATCAACAAAAATATCATTCATAACTTAAATAAAATTCGAATAAGACAAATTATCAACAATTAAACCAAATTCATAAGAATAAATATCAAAATTAACAATATATAAAAAACCATAATTTATAAATTTATCAATATCGCAAAAAACTTTTAATTCATTAATTAATTTAGAATATTTAAAAATAGAAAAAGTAAATTTTGCCATCAAACCCTGCAAAGTTTTCATATCGATATTATAATCAAAAAAATTATTCTTATTTTTATCAGTTGATAATATTTCTTCAAAAATATCCCAAACATCTTTACCTGAAATATATTCAACACAATTTTTATTAAATCTTTTAATAAAATTCAATTCAAAATCAGAAAAATGAATTAAATCAGGAAATGGTTTAATTTTGATATTTATCGGGACAAAAATAGGAATTGTTTCTTCAGAAATTAATTTAAATCCTGAATTAATATTTTTAAAATTATTATTTTTGATTTCATTTATGTAATCAATAATATTTATACTTGAAACTCTAGAATTTAAATAATTAATTCTTTCAATAACTTTTAAATAAAACTTATCAAAATTTTTAGAAGATAAAATCTCTTTTATATCATCAAGATTATTTATTTCTTTTAATCTTAAATCAGAACAATAAATTAAATTTTCTTTATCGAATTTAAAAAAATAAACAATAGAATCATTTTTGACAGCATTTCTATTTATTCTGCCAGCAAATTGTTCTTCTGAATCGAGAATAGACATATCTTTAAAACCAATATCAAAATCAATATCAACCCCTGCTTCAATTACTTGTGTTGAAATTAATAAAATCTTTTTATTTTTAAATTTATTCAATTGATATATAACTTCTTTTCGTCGTGGTTCAAGAATTGTTCCAGATAAAACAAAAATATCATAACCATTATTAATAAAGAGATTTCTGGCTTCTTTATAAAAATCACCAGCAGTTTTTTTAATAATAAATTCAATAAGTGTATTTACTGAATTATTTTTTTTATAATACTCTTCTGATTTCTCAAAAACAATTTCAACTAAATTTTTTAAATCAATATTTTGATTCAAAAAGGAAAAATCAAAATTTATACGTTCTTTAAAATTTGGATTATTAAAATACTTTGTTTTATCAGAAACAAGTGAAACAAAATTTCTATTTAATTGATAATTGCCATTTAGATTAAGCAAAATCTTATCAATTTTTGGTAAAGTAGCAGACATAACAATAAAAACAATATTTAAAAATTCGGAATAAACTTGTAAAAATAAATTTACTTTATCCCATTGATTAGGATTATAAGATTGAATTTCATCAATAATAACAATAGAATTAGCCAATCTATGCAAAATATAATTTGTCTCTTTTGAGTTAGATTTTAAAATATCAAAAAAAGTTATGTGAGACAATAATGTAATAGGATAATTAAGAAATAAATAATCAATATAATCGAATTTAAGAGATTCATAATTTTCACTATTTTTTATATGCAAACCTGTTTTTGAATGAAAATCAATTATTTCATTTTGTGATAAATCAAAAGTGTTTAACATAGATGTAAATGTTTGAGTTATTAAAGTTGTAAATGGTAAAACATAAAATATTTTTTTTAATTCTTTGCGTTTTTGTAATAGTTCAGCAATACATAAAAAAGCTAAATTTGTTTTACCACTTCCAGTTGGCGCTTCTATATAAAATAAATTGTTATTATAATTTTCTTTAATATTATTTTTAATTTCAATTGCAAGATTTTCTCTTAATAAATTTAAATTTTTTAATGATTTTTCAGAAAGATTATTAAAGTTATTAAATTCAGTTTTATCTTTTAAATTTTTATTATATTCCTTTTTGAAATAAAAATTATTATACATTTTATCTTTCAATTCATCAGATAATATTCCAAAATCTCTAATCAAAATTTCATTATTTATTGAATTCATATAATTAAATGTAGCATAATAATCACAAGCAGTTAAAAGAGAATAATTTAATTTGGTTAGAAAAAATAAAATAAAGCCAGTTTCATCAGGCAATGATTGAATCAGTTTAGGTTCATTAAAAATTTTATTTAAATTTTTATAGTAATTTATTATATTTATTGTTTGTAAATATTTTTTTAAACAATCATTATCATCAGGAAATTTTTTTTCCTCATTAAAATTACTTAAATACGGAGAATGATGACGATTTATAGATAAACACATTAGAAAAAGGAAATAAGAACAAATAAAATTATCAGAACTATTTATATTATTTAATTTTTCAATCGAATGATGCCAAAAAAGAAAAGCACTTAATGTAGAATGCTCTGTTCCTAAATTATTATTTTCTTTTTTAAAAAATTTATTCTTCATTTTTTCGCATTGAAAATTTTCATTAATTTTGCCTGAATCGTGAAAAAAAATTGCTTCGAAGAAAATTTGTTTTATTATATTCGCTGTTTTTTCACTGATATAATTTTCATTATTTATTTTTATACTTTTTATTGCATTATCGATTAAATATTCTAATTGATGTGCTTCAATAATTGAAAAAAAATATTTTAAAACTAATTGAATGTGTTCATTTAATTTTTCTGGTTTTTTGTTATTTGAAATGTGTGCAAAATAATTGTCGCTAATTTGAAATTTAAAATTAGCAAATTCTTTAAATGTTTTTAATTTAAAAGAGTTGGATAATTTTATCATTAATTTTATAGAGATTCTTTATTTTATAGTCTTTATTAAAAATCGAATTGGTATAAACAAATTCTTCATAATCATATCTTTTCAATTTTTCATTAAAACCAATTGGTAATCTCTCAAAAATAATAAAAGTTGTAATATTATTTTGTTGTTTTTGCTTTGATTTTAACAAATTAAAAATATCAAAATAATTTTGTGTTATTTGTCCAGAAGTATTATCTTTTATTTTTTTTTCTTTAATAAAAATTGAATCAATTTGATAGTCAATATCAAAATTAAATTCACTTACAGAATATTCTTGAAAATTATCCCACCATAAAGAAAAATCATTTTTACCCATATATGGTAAAAATACAGCAGTTTGACTTTTTAGATTATTATAAATTTTTTCAAATTCTGGATGTTCATTTGCAATAAAAATTCTATACTTTGGTTTAATTATTGTTTGTTCTTCTATAATCAAATTTCCACCTTCTTCTTTGCTTGCATAACCAAGGCTATTATTGTATCTAATTATTGTTTTTTGAAATGCCGTTTTTTCCATATCAAGTGGTTTTATTCCTATTTTTAAATTTTTTAATTTAGAATAATAATCAGGAAATATATTATTTTCAAAATAACCTGATAAACCAATAATAGCACCTAAAATACCTAATATTGCTGGTTTATGAATACAATTAAAAGTTATATAAACAATTTCATTTGTATCTGGTTTCTTAAAAAATCCAAATTCTGATTGTATATCAACTGATATTATTTTCATAATTAATTTTATTTATTAAAAAATTTATTTAATCTTTCTTAATATTATTAAATTTATATAAATCATATTTCTTAACTTTTGCATTATTTCCAAATTTATCCAAACCAATGATAGTTGTTGTTAGTTTATTATAGTAAATTTCAATATTATCAATTTTTTCTTTAACATTTTCTAATAATTCAAATACTTTTGACAAATCAATATTAACTATTTCATTATTCCGATTTATTGTGATTAATTCAGTAAAATTAGGTAAAACAATCTTTTCTTTTTCATAAAGTTCAACCCATAATAATAATTCATTTTCAGTGCCTGCTTTTGAAGCAGAATCATAATAAGTTGCACCATATAAAAATCCCTCTTTTAATTTTATAATATCATCTTCTGTTAATTTTGGAAATTGGTTATTCGTTTCTATGCTTGTGCTTGATATCAAATCATTTTTTTCTTCGTTTAAATTCGTTATTAAATTACATATTGCTTCTAAATTAAAAGGATTTATAGAAAAATGATGAACATAATGTCCTTCTCTTAGTTTAGATTGAGAGCCTAATGTAGTCATTGCTTTCTCACTACCTTCTTGTTCGCCAGGATTTCTAAATGGTGACATTATTTGCTCAGTATATATTTGATTTTCTGGAAATCTATTAACACCATGATTTATTTGAACAGGTCCATGAATTGAAATATTAATTTTATTTTTTTGATCGGCATAAGTAGCACCAAATAATCTTATATCAATACATTCTAATAATTTCTGTAATCTTTTAATTTTATTTTTTTTATCATCATTTTTATCCCTCTTATTTGATAAATTACTAAATAATTTATCAAATATTTCATCAATACTTAATGGATTCAATTCTTCATTTAATCTTTTCCAAAAAAATATTTTTTCATTACTATAATTTTTAACTAAATAATTTCTCACAGTCCATTTTAATGCTTTATCAGTAGCATAAACAATTCCATCAGGTAAAGTTCGTGGTTGGTGCGTAAAATCAGCATTATAATTTGAATTTATTGCTTTAATAATTACGCAACCATATACTCTCTTTTTAAATTCTTTTTTTTCATTCATCTTTTTTATCCTCCTCTATTGTTTTTTCATAAATTACAGATTTAGCAAAATAACCACATAATATAAATGGCATTAATTCTTGTATTTTTTTTTCAGGAATATAAGCAAGAATTTGTGCTGCTAATCGTTCAAATCTACCTTTCGCTTTTCCATACCATTCTAAATTATGTTTATATTTATTTATTGTTTTTATTATTGTTTCTTTAAATAAATTTATTTCTGTTTTTTGAATAAAAGGTTCTAACAAAGCATGTGTTTTATTTGATGTTTCTGACTGGTCTAATAAATAGTATATTATTTGCCCAGCAGCAAATGCAAATTCTTCATCACTTTCTATTTGATTATTATCATTATTTGCAATTGCTTTTGTTTTTTCTACTAATTCTGGTAATTTATTTGGCATATAAAAACCTCCAAAATTTTTATTTGTTTTGTCAAAATGATGGTTTATACTTAGATATATATTTAGTTTTTCTTTAATTGAATACCCTTTTGTATGTTTATTATATTCATATTCATCAGATTTAATATCAGCAAAAATAGATGTCAAAATTATGTCTTTTAACATTTGTGCTGTTATTGCTTCTGTCCTCGATTTATAGATATAATCATATATTGCTTTTCGATATTTATAAATGTTATTTAATATTGCAGAAGAAATTATATAAGTTCGGTTAATATCTTCAAAATAATAAGTAAAATAATTACCTTCTTTTTTTTCAATAACTAATGAATTATTAAATATTTTTCCAATAACTATTCTTTCAAAATCAAATATAGTTTTTATTTCAATAGGAAGATTATCATTTATACCAAAAAAATCATAAATATTCATATCAGATAAAGCATAACGAAAACAAGAAACATAATCAAAATCAACTATATTATCTTTAAAAAAATAAAACAAATAATAATTATTTAAATCTTGAACTTTTTCTTTTTCTAATAATTGTTTGATAATCTCAGAATATTTTAATTTACCTTTATTAAAAAAATTAAATATTTTGATTACTCTGCTATTTAATTCTTCTTTATCTATGAATATTGGTAATGGATTAGGCAATTTTTTATTTTTTAATAATTTTCTAAATTTTTGTAAGTTATCTAAATGATTGTATTTTATTAAATTGTTAACATTAAATAATGCTGTGCGATGTTGTAAAAACAATTTTTTACTATTATCACCATTATAAAAACTCGATAATCCGTAAAGTTCGTTATTATAGATTTCATTATAATCTTTTTTAACAAAAATCTCTTTTTGAAAATATCTATTTGACGCATCAATTAAAATCTCTTTATCAACTTTAAAATTAATCCAGATAATAGAATCAAGTAAAGAGCCATTAAATTTATCATTCACTAAATATAAATCTGGAACTATTTTTACTTTTTCAAATAATATTTCTTTTAATTTTTTATTTATAAAATTTTTTATTTTTTCAATTTGTTTAATTTTATCTTTTTCTCTTTCTTTATCATAATAATCATCAATTATTTGATTATAATATTCTTTTGATTTCTCTAAAATAAAATTTATTTTTTCATCAAATATTTTAATAATATAATTTTTAAAACTTTCACTATTAAATTCTGATTTTGCTTTAACTTTAATTTCATTAATATTCGCTTTATCAGTTGTATTTGAGGTGGCAAATAATTTAAAATAAAAAGTATAGGTATTAATTGAAAATATTTTTTTATGTCCAATACATTTATTTGTATCAATTACTTTTGATTTTTCTTCTTGAGATATTAGACTTGTGATAAAAGTATTTTCATTTGCTGAAGCATTTTCTCTTAAATAAGCAAATTGAATCTCATAATTTTCGTTATCTTTTAAATCAATTAAAATATGTAGCCCCTTTTTAGCAGTTCCTTCAAATATTTCTGGTATATCATTTTCTAAAAAATCAATATAATTAATAATTTCAGTTATCATTATAAAAAATATAATATATTAATGAAATTTTATCTGTCAAGAAAATTTAAAAATTTTTTAAATAAATTTATCTGTCATCTTCTTTATTTTTTTGTTTTCTTTTTAATTCATTTAAGTAATCATATTTTTATTTTTCTCAATAATAATTATAGAAAGTGTCAGGGACAATATCAGTAGCATTTGACCGGGCAATAGTCCCGACCTCAATAAAAAATTTTTGATATTTTATTAAGTTGTTTCAAAATTATATCATTTTCAACTCAATAATTTTTTTCATTCACACTCTCAACCATCCCAAACCCAATAGAATTCTTTTCACCAAAACCACAATCATAGCCAATTTTTATTAGTTCTTCTGCTGTCTCTATCATAAAAGGACAAAGTATGCCTTTTACCATAACATCTTCATAACTATTTGTTTTATTATTCCAATGATATATGTGGCGTAAACGAGATATTTCTTTTTTCTTTTTCAATTGACGAATTATGTAATTTTTATCAAATTCGAATTTTATATAATCACATTTTAATTCTTGTTTGTGAATTAAAAAATATTTTCGTTTTAGATTTTGTAATAATTGTTGTGAAAAATCATCATAATAACGAAAATAATATTGCCTTAATTTGCCATTTATTTCTTTTTTGGTTGATAATACCATCGGTGAAAGCATTTTAAATTTTTCTCTTTTACTAAATTGTTTTTCAGCAAGAACTTCAACTTTATCAATTCGAAAATATTGCATATCAATAAGCATTTCAGAATTTTCAATAAAAAGTCCTTCAACCAGATATCGGATAAAATCATCAATTGGCGATGAAATATACCAGATTACTTTTTCATCATTAAAAATTAACTTATTATTTTCAATTGTAATATCTTTACAGATTAAATCAGAAAAGACAAAAAGTTTAAAATATCTACTATCATTAAAGGAAAAACCGTGATTATGTAAAAATTCAGCAAATTGTTTATTAGCAGAATTTAAAAATTTGTAAATAATAGCACATAGAAATATGTTGTAATTTATTGAAATTCTTCCACCCTTTTCTATTAAAAAATTTATCTTAACCCGCATTAAATAAAATAAATTTTATCTAATTTTTAATAAAATATTTTTTAAAGAAGTTAATTTATATAAATGTGTTTTTTCCTGTTCAATTATTTTATCAACTAAATCACGCTCTTTTTCTTTTACTATCTTTTTTATTTCATCATAAAATAAAATCGAATCTTTTTCCATGCCAATTGCTAATTCTATTGCTTGCAAATCACTTACAGCCATTTTCTCAAATTCTATTGCTTTTTGTTTTGTAAATATATGTTCATCACTTAATGCTTTTAAATAATCATAATATTCATCAGATAAAGTAGATGTATCAATTTCTATATCAGTTTCACTTTTAAGTAACATTAAAATTTTTTCAAATGTTTTTATATGCTTCTCTTCTTCTTCTTCTAAATACTCAAAAATTTCTTGTGCTTTTTCATCTTTTACTTTATTTAACATTTGATGATAAAAATTTTTCCCGTTTTTTTCAATTTCTATTGCTATATCTATCACTTCTTTAATAGAAAAAATATTTCCCATAAAAACACCTCAATAAAAAATAAACTTTAATTAAAACATATTAAGCATTTTCAGATTGTTGAGTAGGTGGTACAAAAACACGCTGTGCTAATTCATTATCAATAATAAATAAAGCATCAGGTGAATTACCTGCTAATTTAAGTCTTTCTAAAACATTTTTTACACTTGCTTCTTCTTCTACCTGTTCACTTACAAACCATTGTAAAAAATTATGTGTTGCAAAATCATTTTCTTTAATTGAGAGTGCAACTAAATTGTTTATTGATTCAGTTACTTTAATTTCGTGCTGATATGCGTATTCGAAAACTTTTTCAGCATTTTCCCATTCTGATGGTGGTGCTTCAATTTTATCTAATTTTACTATTCCATCACGGTCTATAATAAAATTGTATATTTTCATTGCATGAATTAATTCTTCTTTTGTTTGAACATTCATCCAATTCGCAGCACCCATCAAATTTTTTGATTTAAAATATGCTTCCATTGATAAATATAAATATGCAGAATACAATTCAGCATTTACCTGTTTATTCAGCATTTCTTCAACATTTTTCTTTATCATAATTTTCACCTCAAAAAAAAATAAATAAAACAAAAAATTAATCAATCGGTTCAAATAAATCTTTTCCAACGCCACAAACAGGACAAACCCAATCTTCAGGTAAATCTTCAAATTTTGTGCCTGGCTTTATGCCACTATCACTATCGCCTATTTCAGGGTCATAAATATAACCACAGGCAGTGCATTGATATTTTTTCATTTTTTACCTCCTTTTTATTTTTAATTGTATTTATTTTTTTTAAATAAAATTATTATTTTAGTCAAGAAAAATTTAAAAATAATTTTACACTTAGATTTTGAATGAACTTAAAATAAATATAGAAATTTCACTTCTTTAATTTATTTATACTTTCGCCGTTTGATAATGTAAATTTTCAAAAATTTTGCAATTGATTAATGTTTAATATTATTTATTTCTTATACAATTTTTTCATTCTCTCTATAAATATTTGTAAATCACCATTATCAATTTTATTTGTGTAATTTTCATCTAATTTATATTTATCCCAATCACTTATATCACCTGGTGTTTTACCAAAATATTTCGCAAAATTAACTAAATCCTGAATATCTAAAACACCATCACTATTGAAATCACCAATAAATTTAGCACACCCTGATACTTCAATTGTATCAGACAATATTCCATCTTTTCTTAATGCACGAATCACAAATTTAATCAGTTTATTATGCCCAAAACTATTACTTAACCAATAATCCTGTTCACCACTTACATAAGCTATCGGCGCATTCCAATTTATAGTGCCTGTTCCGTAATCTGAATATATTATATATGTATCAATATAATTTGAAATTGATTTTGTCCATTTAACTTTTAATATCCCATCATCAAGAACTTCAACAGTTCCATTTGTCGGTGGTTGTGGTGGCAGTATTAAATAAATACCTGCTGATATTATTGAACTACGATTACCTGCTTTATCTTTAAATTCAGCATAAACTCTTTTCATTCCATCAAGTGGTGTTAAAATGAATGTTGTTGTATTAGCATAATTTTGCCAACCAATATTAATATCATTAAAATAATCTAATCTTTCACTAAATCTCATAGAATCCGCACCAATACAATTCACACTTATTTCAATAATATTATTAGTTGTTGTCTCTATGCCATTATTTAATACAATACTCTGTGCAACTGGTGCTATTCTATCAGGTAAAATAACGCTTATAAATTTTGGCGACGTATCAGTAATAGTAAAACTATAACCGCTATATGTTATGTTATTTGATGCTCTTATACTAAATGAAAAGGTATGAGTAAAATCAACAAATAAAAATACTTGCGATGACCAGATATGGTCATTTGCTGCCGTATCACCATTTGTCCCATTATCATATAAAATTATTGTATCATAGGTTTCTTGATAATAACCAGTTGTTTTATTAAATGAACCATATAAAATAAAACTCGCTGTTGTATCAGTGTTATTCAATCTATCATCAATTAAAAATGTTACACTAACTAATTCTAAATCACCTATTCCAATAAAATATTTTGTGGTGTTTGGTGCAATTGTATTCGATGGTGATGCTATATCCTTTATGTTATTTACTACAATTGTGTAATTCATATTATTTGTTTGAACTGCTGTCGTTAATCTTACTGTTTGCTGGTCTGTTTGTATTGTTGCTGATTGAACAGTTAAAATATTACTTGAATTTCCAGTTTGATAAATTAAATAATTATTTGTGTCCTGAGCTGAATTTATTTGAATTTTCTCATTAAATTTAATTTCTACAGTATTCTTATTAATTGCTAAAACAGAAATAATAGAGGGTGGTGTGAAATCTGATACTGCAACGCCTAAAAATGTATCTGATGTGTTTGTTTGGATTATATTTCCCGACACATCAGATATATTATTTATCACTATTCTATATTCTTTATTTAGCGTCATTGCTGTTGTTAATATATAAACTGTTTTATTATCTTCATCTAATGTTGCTGTTATGATTGATAAACTAATTGATGGATTGGATGTTTCATATATCGAATAATTTGTTTTAGTTTCTGCTGATGCTTTTGTTATTATTTTATTAAATAATAGTTTTACTTTTGTATTTTCAATTGCTGATACAGAAACTAATTTTGGTTTTGTTCGAACTGGAAATTGTGCATACACATATTTAGTTGATGTGTCAAGCACATAAAATGGTTCGCCACCAACAACAAATGAATCTGAAACTGATGCTATGTGCCATTGATATTGATTTGCTGTGTCAACTAATAAATATGCTGTATATGTCCAGATGTGATTATTTGCTATTGTATCACCGCCATTTATTCCATCATCATACATTGTTATTGCTTCAATATTATTATATGAAGCATCATAAGCACCTGTTATTGGATTAAATGAACCACGCATTATTACTGCTGGATAATATACATCAATATTCGAAGCATCATCAGCAATAAATACTACTTCTGCTTTTGGCAATGGCTCTCCTATAAATGTTGCTGTCGAATTATTTGCAATTTTATTACCTGTTGAATCATAAATATTATTTATTGTAATTGTATAACTTAATCCACCTACTTGTGTTGTTGTATAAATAAATACAGTTTTACTATTATTGCCTAATATAGCACTTATTACATTTAATCCTCCTGTTATAGAATAATTATTTGTATCTTCTGCTTCTGCCTCTCTTATTATTTCTGAAAATACTAATTTAATATTCTGTGAATCAGTCGCAATAACTTCAACAATAAATGGTGGTGTCGTATCACCAGAATTTGAACCATAAAATGTTATTTGACTATTTGCTAATATTACATTGTTATTTAAATCTGTAATATTATTTACTGTAATTGTATATAATTGTGATGGTGTCTGTAATGATGTTGTTATATAAACCGAACAATTATCCGAACTTAAAGTAACTGCATTTATTGTTAAATCGTTATTTATTGAATAATTACTCTTATTTTCCGCTGTTGTTTTTGTTATTGCTTCACTGAATACAAGTATTATATTATTTCTATCAATTACATAAACATTTTTAATTGTTGGTTTTAGTCTATCTGCCCAGGTTGTATATACATTTATTGAATTTGTATCTACTACTCTAAATGAATTTCCGTATTTTACAAAACCTTCACTTATTGTTCCAATTTTCCATTGATATGTTTCCGTTGTATTTACTTCTAAATATGTCTGATATGTCCAGATATGATTATTATCAGTATCAGACATAATCAAATAAGAATCACCATTCCAGTTTGATGAATATTTTCCTGTTGCTGGATTAAATGTTCCCCACATTATTATATTATTAGTATATGAACCAGTATTAATAGAATCATCAACAAAGAAAGTAACTAAAACTTTATCAATTGGTTTAATACCGACAAAAGTATCAAACGAATTTTCAATTATTATATTCGGTGGTGTTGCTAAATCTTTTATATTTGATATCATTATTTTATATACTTTATTTGCCTGTGTATCAGTATAAATATGAACTGTTTTTCCATCTGCATTTAATTGTATCTCTTTTATTGTTAGCGTATCATTGACATTCGTTATATTAAAAATTTTATAATTATTTATCGTTAAAGCAGAAACAGGTTCGACTTTTTCTGTGAATATAACATTTACTTGATTTGGTGAAATTGCAGAAACAAAATAAATTGCTGGTGGAGTGACATCCTGTGGCCCTTTACCAGTGAAGTTTGCCTGATTATATTGTGTTATTACATTGTTTTTTATATCCTTAACATTTGATACAATTATTGAATATACTTGATTTTCAATTTGATTGCCTGTCAGTAAATGAACAGTAGTATTATTTGCATCAAGTGTCGCTGCCAATACTGCAAGTGTATTTGAGCCTGTTGTTATGTTATAATTATTTATTTGTTCTGCTGTTGTTTTATCAATAAATTCATTAAAAATTACATCAACACGATTATTATCAATAGACGAAGCAGAAACAACTCTTGGTGGTGTTATGTCAGGCCATTTTACTGAAATATATAATGTATCTGTATTTATTACACGGAAAGATGGTCCTGATTTGACAAATTTACCTGTCGGATTACCAACCCACCAATAATAAGTATCATTCTCACTTACTTTTAATTTAAAACTGATTGTCCATATATGGTCATTTGCTGTTGTATCGCCATTTGTTCCGTTATCATACATTAAATTATCTATGCCACCATTCCATAATGGGTCATAAGCACCTGTTATTGGATTAAAACTTCCCTGCATTATTATTGCGCTCTGATAATTTCCGATATTATCTGCATCATTAACCAGAAAATATACATTTGCTTTTAATACTGCTCCTATTCCATTAAAATATACTCTGCTATTTGGTAAAATAGTGTTCGGCACTGGTGAACGATCTTCTATATTATTTACAATTATTACATAACTTTCATTTTGTGTTTGTGGTGCTGTAATTAATCGGACAGTTTGTAAATCATTTTGTAATGTTGCACTTACTATTGATAAAACTTGCGAAGTATCGCTCGATTTTGCTATATAGTAATTGTTTTTATTCTCTGCACTTGTTTTTGATATATATTCACTGAACAAAATATCAACAGTATGGTCATCAATCGGTGTTGCACTTATTATTGTTGGTTTTATTACATCATAGCCACCATCTCCATTATTTATTGTTATACTAAATGAAAATGTATCATTACCGTAAATTTCAACCTGTGTTACAAGTGGTAATGCTTTTGATGTTAAATTATATGTTGCATTTCCAAATGTAATAAATGTTTGGCCACCTGTTACATTTTTCAAACCATAAAATTGACCTGTCGGACTTCCAACTTCAACTAAATTTGCGCTGCCATTATTTATTAAATCTATTATATTTGGCGCTAAACCAAATCTAATATATAATGGTCCATCAACATTTTCATTATACTGTGCTAATAATACATCTGAATTATTATTAAGCGTTATTTTCTTTGTTATTTTATTATCCGATGATTGTAAGATTAAATAATTTGTGCCCATTGTAATATTATATAAATCATTTACATATTTATTTTCATTCATATCTTTAAATGAACTGCATCGCATAAAATTATCTTCTTCTTCGCCTTCATAAGAACTATTTAATAATGGCGAACCGTGAGTTAAAATACCACCAAGACCAGGGTCATAAGCAAATGCCATAACTAATCTACCACCATCATTTTCAAATACAGCAAATACTTTATTATTTCGTATTACATATTCTAATTCACTATCCTGGTCTATATCAATTGCTTCTACTACTGTTGTTTCGGTTTGAATACCATTTCTCACATTATTAGCCCAATTTGCTGCTGCTGTTATTATATTTATCTGTCTAATTTTTCCGTGTAATCTTAATGCCCATTCACTTATTTTATCATAAGTAATATCAGGTGAAGCCCAACTGCCATCTGGATTTTTTGTATAATTATTATTATCTTCATCGTGCCATGCTGTTTCAAATATCATCATACTATACATATAATAAGCAAGTTCTTTTAAATTATTATTTGGCGCATTCTTAATTAAATCAAGCACATCGCGTAAAATTGTGCCAACTGTTTTTATATCACCATATTTCTTATTGCTACTAATAAATGTTTTATTATCACCACTACGAATACCTCGTAAAACTGGCACTGCATCAAAAAATGATTGTTCATAAGTTCCGCCATAATACCATTTATCATAACTATCTTCACAAGCGTGTTTTAACCATTCGTAAGTTTCTAATTCTAAATTTTGATTATATGGATGCTCGATAGGTGTCCAATTTCTATTTAATATATCTTCTAAAGAAACAATTTCTATCCATTGATGATTTGCTAACCATCTTATTGTTTTATCATAATTATCAGGGTTATCATTTACACCAGAACCAAATGATTTGCCTGCATAAGCTTCCCAATCATCAAAGACAATTACAATTTGTTCCTGGTCTTGTGCCATTGCTTTATTTAATAATAATTCTCGTGTTTCTAAATGCAAGCCATTATCCTGATTCCAGAATTTTTTCTGATCCGCATTATCATTTATTAAAAAAGTTATTACATTATTTATCTTATGAATTTTATTTGGATTAGTATCTGATGGAAACCAACTCTTTAAATGTGTTACTTCATCAAGAATAGTAGCAACATAACCTGTTGATTGATTCTTTATATGATTTGTTAAAATATCGGAAAATGTTGCTCCATTTATTACTCGTTCTGGCACCCAGAAAATTCTCGGCTGATATGTTAATTTATAAATCTTCTTTAATATATTTGTCCCGAGTTCAATTGATTTTGAATTAACAAAAAAGCCATTATTTTCATCATCTTTAAAATATGGCATAATATGTTCAGCAAAACTACCACCAATTAAACAACCTGAATCAAAATTATTTACTATTTCACTTATTATTTGATTAAATAATTTACCATTCTTATTATTATTCTGATGTTCTGCAAATTCTAATGCACTTGCTAAACAACCACTTATATGAATATTTATTGGCACACCATATTTTTTATGTGTTTCAATTGTCCGTAAATACCCTGTTGGATTATTATTTGGTGTGAGA
>Ga0209204_1002055_pt1 | contig 17308 bp, 16 predicted proteins | sample AD_JPNMR2_MetaG_FD_184425 | JGI IMG/M metagenome (GOLD analysis project Ga0209204, IMG submission 184425) | Active sludge microbial communities of municipal wastewater-treating anaerobic digesters from Japan - AD_JPNMR2_MetaG (SPAdes) (version 2) | ecosystem: Engineered > Bioreactor > Anaerobic...
TTCCTAAAAGACTTTTGACCGTCCCCATCGTCTAGTGGCCTAGGACACCGGCCTTTCACGCCGGTAACCGGGGTTCGACTCCCCGTGGGGACGCCATATAAAATCAAGGGTTTATCAAAAGCCACCCTCACCATATCCCCAGGACACAAGATACCCTCGGAGCCGTCAGATGCCGCCGCTGGGGAAAGGGCTTGCCGTACTATCCCCGGCCATAGCAGGATCCCTCCCGCAGGGTGCCAAGGCCCTGGCGGGGCACATCATGGAGACAATCCCCCTCGCCGGTTTTTGTAGTTGCACTCATATCGACCCTTGCTATTTTTTGATTAACCTGATACAGGGGATCTATCCTGATGGATTAAGGTATGGGCGTTAACCGCCCCACGGTTGAGGCGATGACTCCGTGAAGGTGTAGCCGGTGCTGGTGGGTCGATACGATTTCCTGGCTTTATTTCAGGATGAGGCCCTTCTTCCTGAGTACAAAGGATCGACCTTCCGCGGCGTTTTCGGCCGTGCCCTAAAATCGATCGTCTGCGCCTTGCGCCTCCAGGAATGCGGCGATTGTCTCCTCAGGTGTCGCTGTCTCTACCCGGCCGTGTTCGAAAGACCGCCGGACACCCCGTCCAGTGACATCAAGACCGGTTCTTCAGATCCGCCCCGCCCCTACGTGATCGAACCACCGCCGGAATCCCGGGCACGCTACCTGCCAGGGGAACCCTTCGCCTTCACGCTGGTCCTTTTCGGGCCATACAACGACAGCCTTCCTTATTTTATTTACGCCATCGAGCAGATGGGCCTCATTGGCATCGGCCGTCGCGTCAACGGCCACGGGGCCCGTTACCGCCTCGAGAGGGTGACTTCGACGGGCCGCCCGGTCTACGAGGCAGAGGGTCGGGTCCTACACAGGGGCCCTTACGCCCGGTCCGTGGACGCCGCTTGCCTGGCGGCGCCCGCCGCCGGGGAGAAGGTCGAGTACGTCGGTCTGCGACTCTTGACCCCCCTGCGCCTCAAATACCGTAACCGCCTGGTGCCCGAGCTGCCGTTCCACCTCGTCGTCCGCGCCGCCCTGCGCCGCGTCTCCACCCTCTTTTCCCTTTACGGGGAAGGCGAGCCCGACCTCGATTACCGTGGCCTTGTCCATCGCGCCGCGGCCGTGGAAATCGCCTCCCAAAACATCTCCTGGCACGACTGGCGCCGTTACTCGAACCGCCAGGAACGGGAGATGCTCATGGGCGGCATCGTCGGGGAGGTGGTTTACAAGGGGGAGCTCGACGAGTTCATGCCCCTCCTCAGCCTCTCCGAGACCCTCCACCTCGGCAAGGCCACGACCTTCGGCCTCGGCCGCGTCGAGCTTTTCCAGCCGGGGAGGGACGGACCTTGAAGACCGTTCTGCTCGCCGTTTCGGGTCTGAGTCCCCAGGTCTTGACGGAGACCCTGTACGCCCTCCACGGCCAGGGTGTCCAGGTCGATGAGATCCGCGTCATCACCACCCGTCCCGGTCGCGACGCCATCCATGCCTCACTCCTTTCCCGCCCGGACGGTCACTTCCACCGCTACCTTGAGGAGTACGGCCACGCCCCCGACGCCGTCTCCTTCCCCCCGGAAAATATCCGTGTCGTCATTGACGAAGGCGGCGCCCCCCTGGACGACATACTCGACGAAGAGGACAATTTGGCCTTGATGAACGCGTGCCTGGAGGAGGTCTTTCACCTGACCGCCCGGCCGGACACGACCCTGATCTTCTCCATTGCCGGCGGCCGGAAGACGATGAGCGCCTGCCTCCTCTCGGCGGCCGTCCTTTACGCCCGCCCAGGCGATCGGGTCTGCCATGTCCTCGTCTCGCCGGAATTCGAAAACCACCGCGACTTTTTTTACCCGCCCCGGGTTTCCGTCCCCCTGACCCTAAGGGACGACGCGGGAACGCCGTTCATCAAAGAGACCCGTTTCGCCCGTGTCCACCTCGTGGAGGTCCCCTTCGTCAGCGTCCGGGGACTCCTCGCCCCGGAACAGCTCCGGGAGCCCCTTGGCCCGGCTGCGGTCATGGATCTCCTCCTCCACAGGCGGGGACCTTCCCATCTCGTCTGCGATCTGGCCGCGGGCACCCTCACCTGGCGGGGTGTCACCCGCGCCATGACCCCGGCCCGCCTGGCCCTCTATGCCCTCTTCCTCCTGAGGAAGCGTAATCTCGACTGTTCGAAGCCCACCTGCCGCGGTTGCTCCGACTGCTACCTCGAATTCGGCGACATCGCGAGTCGTCAGGACGAGTTATCCTCCCTCTACAGCCGCGTCACCGCGGGCGCCCGGGACACGGCGGCCATGAGCGACACGGGCATCCTGGGGCTCAACGCCGAGAATTTCCGCTCCTACAAGGCCAAGATCCGCAGGGACATTCAGGAGGCCTTCGGCCCGGATGGGGAGAGAAAGCTGATGATCGAGGGGAGGGGTAAAAGACCGGACACGCGCTACGGCATCCCCCTGGACCGGGACCGGATCCGGGTGACGCTTTAGCGCCGGTGGTGCCCGACGTCGACCTGAACTGATGGAGGTCGGCAACGTTGCAATGGTGGAACACGAAAAATAACTTGTTAAAATGTACACGAACAAAAAAAGTGGGAGGTTGATCATGTTTTACATCTCACGATTAAAGGATATTAAAGAGATGGAATATGAATGCGAAATTGTGACACCAATGTTTCTCGGTGGCGCGGAGCCGAGAAAAGCCGAATTACGAGTTCCGCCTCTCAAAGGCGCGTTGCGGTTCTGGTGGCGGGCTTTGAACCCACAGACTATTTCTAGTTTAAAAAAAGAAGAAGCCTCCATATTTGGTGACGCGGGCGAAACAGTTGGTAAAAGTAGAATCAAAATGGGAATTATCGGACAAGACATACGGATTGGTTCATACCAACCATTGCCGCATCATAGCTCTAAGCCGAAAAATTTTTTAAGCCCGTGTCTTCTGAATGGCAAATTCACCATTAGTTTTTGGGGCTCAGAAAAAGACCATACTTTATTTAAAATTTTTTGTTTTCTTGGCGGGGTGGGAAAAAGAAGCAGGCGTGGTTTTGGCAGTATCAAGATTAATTCTGCGCAAGATACTTCATTGTCAGTAACCAAATACAACATTTTTGATTTAATCAATAATTTTCAGCCTGGTAAATTTAAAAAAACAAATGAGAACGAAATTACTAGAATAGATTATTTAAGAAAGATAGAATATGCGTGCATAAAAAAAATACTGATTGGAAAAGAAGTTTCATCGAGGGACGAACTTTTAAAAAAAATCGGGCTAGCGACCCATCATTCTAAGTCGGATTACTTAGGTTTCGTAAAAGGCCAGTCAAGATTCGCGTCACCTGTTTATGTGACAATCAATAAAACAGAGGAAAACTTATTCTATCCCGTTATCACTTGGATGAATTGTGCCGCCCCGGCGCATTCGTTAACCGGCGCGGACAAAACAGATGAATTTATAAAAGCAGTATTGAGCTAAAAGGAGGTTGATAATGGGCTGGCAAAAACCGGATATTTCATACTGGTACGAAAAGTTTACCGCCTGGTGGCATGATCCCATTGACAAGGTCTTCAATATTAAAGGCCATGAAAGCTGGGCGGCGGATTATATTGAATTGTTTGGTCCGCAACGGCCGAATGAGTCATTTTGGAAGGTGGCGGATGCCGTCGCCGCGGGCTTCGAAAGGGGGCAAATGCCTTCTTATGATGAAGATGAGCGTAAAAGCGGTGCAATAGATTTTTACCAGAAACCTTTCATAACGCACCCGATCAGCGGAAAAGACGGCCAGCTTTCCATTGAGGGAAAGTTTCTGCCGCCTGAAGAAATTCATAAGGTGGCAATTGATTACTTGAAAAAAACTGTTGGCATGTGCGCGAGCGATAGTGATCTGATCGGTTTGTTCAAAGGTGACGAAAAAGAATTTGCCGAAGCACGGGTGCTTTTTACACACTTGATACTGCGCTTTCTTCTTGCTGAAAACAACATTGCAGACCTTGGGGCTTTATGGCACAGAATTCCCGCCGATTCTCGCTTTCCAGACCATAGCATCTGGCAGCACAACTCGCTGTGTTCCGCCATTTATTCATGCATGGGGCCGATGGGTATTTTGGACAATGTCGGCATGATGGTTTTTTCGATTACGCCGGTCCAGTCTTTCATTTCACAGGCGCGCAAACTGAGAGATTTTTGGACAGGTTCGATTATTCTTTCCTGGCTTGCGTTTGAGGGTATCCGCTGGATTATCGAAAATTTGGGGCCGGATCATGTGCTCTATCCATCACTGATCGACCAGCCGCTCATAGGAATTTATCTGCAAAAGAAAAGGGGCTTCAAGCCGGAGTTTTTACCATGTTTCTGGAATAATCATCCAAAGAGCATCGCAAGCTTTCCCAACAAATTCGTGGCCATGGTACCTTTTGATAAAGTAGAAGACATTGCAGAGGAAATTAGAAATTTCATAGCAGACGCTTGGCATGAAATTGCACAGTATGTCTGTGAATACATTGGCCGAGAATTTGATCTGGATGAACATGAAAATGAACATCTTAAAAAGCTATTTAACCGGCAGACGTCAAAATACTGGGATTTTCGCTGGGCAGCCGTGCCACTGCTTGAAATCGGGCAGAAAAACAATGTGGAAAAACTGCTGGATGGAAAGGATTGGGAACAACCGGAGAGGTTTTTTGAAAACGCAAAAAAGCTGATAAAATCCGATTATCATAAAGGCGCGAGCATGGGGATTTTTTATTCCGCGAGCCATGCCCTTGTTCAAAAAGCACTGGCCGCTGAGAAGTCCTTGAAAGAAGTCAAACGAGCGCCTGAGCCCGGAGAAAAGTGTCAGTTGTGCGGCGAATTCGAAGTATTGCATGGCACTCCTTATCGTGGCGAGGAGGCCAAGGTTTACAAGGACCACATTAAATCTTTCTGGTCCAAAGTGCGAGGCGATGATCCGGAAGGAGAATCGGATATCAAAGCAAACGAGCGGATTTGTTCCCTCTGCGCAATAAAACGTTTTTTGCCGCGAGTAATGAAAACAAAGCGTCATGAAGATCATCTCTTGCACGATGTATTTCAAGGGATAAGGCGCTTTCCTTCCACGACCGAGATGGCGCTGTACGATTATTTCATGCGCAACGAGATAAGCAAGGATGATGATAGAAAAGAGATTGCCCAAAAGCTACACGAGGATGGCGAGCGGATTTCCAACCAAAAAGCGCCGAAGGAAAAAAGTCTCAAAAACCGTGACAAGTATTATGCCATTTTATTAATGGACGGAGACAGGATGGGCGATCTCGTTAGCGGCAAAACAATTGCGGCAAAATGGCTGAATGTTCTGCATCCCGACCTGCCGAAAAGAATCAAAAATAGCGCATTTCCGAAAGCATATGCCGATTTCTGGAGAGAAGTTGGAAATGAAACGCGCCTGGTAACGCCGGCCATTCACGCGGCCATCTCCGAGGCGCTTGGGGACTTTGCCATTTACGGGGTTCCAAAGATCATAGAAGAAAATGGTGGACGTCTTGTTTACGCGGGAGGTGATGACGTATGCGCTTTTCTGCCGGTTTCCAAGGCCTTTTCCGCCGCGAGAGAAATTCGAAATTACTACATATCGGTTTTCCGCAGCATTGACAATGAAGGCAAGAGCGAGCCGGTGAATACAAATCAAAAATGGGTGCCCCGTTCCGGTAAATTGTCTGTAAATCTAGGGTTGGGAGAAGGTGTTTCGATATCCGCGGCAATTGTCATCTGTCACCATAAGGAAAGCCTGACTCAAATGTTAAGAAGAGCACACGCGCTTCTGGATGGTGTCGCCAAAGAAAAGGTTGGGAGGAATGCCTGTGCCCTGGAACTGCGCAAAAGGGGCGGCAGCGAGCGTCTTCTTGCCGCAAAATGGGATGACGACGCGTGGGCTGCCCTTGAAGATCTAGCCAAACTGTCGGGCGGTGATGAAAAGGTGGTATCCCATTCTCTCTTATACAGGCTCGAAAAACTCAAACCGGGATTTGACGCTGTCATTGGATCGGGAGAATCGGATACCTTATGTCGTAAACACATTGAAGAACTGATTTCAGCGCAGCTGGCGCGTTCAGGATTAAGCAAGGAAAAGGAAAGAGAGAATAATGAAAAAATAGTTAGATCAATTCGGCAGTTGGTGTTACGGAAAGACAAGGAAGGGCAAACGTTATTCGACGCCCTGCCGCTTCAGATTGCCGCTTTCATGGGAGGCGAGGATCATGAGTGAATGGTATCGATTTGAACCACAGGACACGTTGTTTTTCCGCGGTGCGGAGCCGGCCGTAATGGGAGAAAGCCACTCGGCGTCATTCAATTTTCCGCCGCCGCCCCAAACGATGGCCGGAGCGCTGCGAACGGCTGTCCTGGTGCAAAATGACATCGGATTTAGGGATTACAAAAACGGAACATGCAGGGCAGAAATATTAGCTGCAATAGGCAAAGCAGGCGAGGAAAGCCCTTTTGGAATTCTCGGGCCTTTTTTTCAGACGGGAGATGATATTTGGCTTCCCTGTCCGTATACGTGGTTTGCGGAAAAAGAAAAAATCAAGGGGCTTTCAGACGGTGAAGTCAGAATTCCCATCATTCAGTCGAAACCCGTCCAGACCGGCGGTGTCAAATTAAAAACATCGTCGGGTGGGAAATTACTTTGGGTCAGAGAAAACAATCTTGAGTCCTTGGGCGGCTATTGGGTCGTCCTGAAGAATTTTAATGATAAGCACATCGAAAAACGTATTTGCGGGGAAAATGCTTTTTTCGTCCGTGAGCCGCATACGGGCCTCGCGATGGATTACGGCGCGCAGCGTCGCACGGCCCGCAAACACCACCTGTATTCCTTTGTTCACGCAAGATTGCGGGAAGATGTGAAACTGGTTTTTGGTGTGTCGTCCGCTTTGCCACTTCAGAAAACAGGGGTGTTGAAGCTCGGCGCGGAACAGCGTTTCGGAAAGTATGAAAAGATGCAGGCCTTTGAATTGCCCAAAGGGAGTTCGGAGCTGTTTATGGCATTGTCGCTTGTTGAGGGAAATGATGATGCCAACAAGGCTTGCGTGGCTACGGGGAAAATCCGCTATCTGGGCGGCTGGGATATGAATCGGGCGTTTCATAAGGAGATGAAGGGATTCTTCCCCGCGGGAACCGTTTTCAATCAAGAGATTAAAGAACAAAGTATTCAATTATAGGAGGGATATATGCTGAACAAAAATCAAAACTGCGTTTCATTTTGTGTTTTTTACGCCATATCGCCGATTCACGCGGGAAGCGGCACTTCGCTTGCGGCGGTGGACTTGCCCATTCAGCGCGAACGGCACACCAACTGGCCGCACATTCAGGCATCGGGCGTCAAAGGAGCCATGCGAGCGCATTATCGGGATTTTGTGGGTGATAAAAAAGAGGAAATCAATTATCTTTTCGGCTCTGACACACAGGACGGATGGGACAAGAATGAGGAAAATATTGCCGGTGCCGTTTCCGTTTCCGACGCCAAACTTTTGGCTTTTCCCGTCCGCTCCAATATTGCGCCTTTTGTCTGGATTACCTGTCCAGCTATTCTCAAACGTTTAAGCAATGATTGGGAGTTTGCCGAAAATGCGCCTCTCAAAAATCTGACTGTAGAAGGCGAAAGGTCTGTGTGTCTTGAAGGAAAACTTTCCGGTGATGTGATTCTTGAGGATATGGTTGTCACTGTGGATAAAGAAGAACAAAATCCTATTCCGCAAGAATTTCCCAAACTGGAAAAACTTCTTTTGGTTTCCAATGATGCTTTTAAATACGCCGTGGAAAACTGCACGGAAATTCAAACACAGATTAAAATTGATTCAGAAAAAGGAACTGCCCAGGAGGGGGCGCTTCGATATCAGGAATTGCTCCCCGCCGATTCTGTACTTTATTCCGTCGTCTATTTCAGCCGCACGGCCTTTGACCATATTCCCAAAGCCGAGACTGTCCGCGCGCATATTCAAGATGTAATCAAGAACTTTATTCAAATCGGCGGCGACGAAACGCTGGGCAGAGGCATTTGCAGAATCAACTGGATTAATGGAGGTGGCAAATGAGAACAATGGCACAAAAAAGAGCGGCATTTGCTCTTAAACAAACTTTGGCGGTTTATAGTTCTGTTGAAAAAGACAAATTTAAGTCATTCACAGCCGGTGCACCTTCGATGATTCTTCAAAACGGTTTCGGCCAAACCTTGGCTTTTTGGCTGGCAAAAGGGAAAAATGAACATATGGTTCTCTTTCGTATTGTCACGCAGTGGCTGAAAGAAACGGATAAGCTTCATTTTAAAGATTGCAATACGCCGAGTGCTTTTATTGGAAAATTGAGCGACATGGAGCAGATGGCTTATCAAAAAAATCAGAATGAAGCCCTTGCCTTGCTGGAGTGGGTAAAACGTTTTGCAAGCGCTGATTTATCGTAGGAGGAACTTTATGACGATATATCCGTTCCCAAAAAAAATTAAAGCTGCATCTGACCACATGACCACGGGCAACTTTGGTCTTTGGTACAATAAATTCGTGCCTTTAAGTGATAAACTCAAAACATCCGATGATAGAGGTAACGATACCGAGGCCGTCAAGTATTATTTTGACAGATATAATCAGATGAAGGCGGCGTCGCGTGGCTTGCTGCAAAAAAAACATCAGAACCAGACGGACTTCTGTAACAGTTTTCCGCAACAAGGTTATGAAGTGATTACCATCCGAGCAATGTTGAAGACCCCTCTTGTCACGGGCATCGGCGAGTCTCACCCCCACGAAGTGAGCATGGTCTTTGACCATAACCTCGGCATTCCTTTCCTTCCGGCATCCGGCGTGAAAGGCATTGTCCGTTTTGTGCATACATATGTACTTTTTAAGGATGGATGTCTCAATGAATTCCTTAAAATAGAAGAAAAGACTGGGCGTGAATACATTGACGATGAATCTTGCGAGGCGATATATTATTTGTTTGGCAATCAGAAAAACCGAGGAAACGTTGTTTTTCTCGACGCCTACCCGGAAAATGTTCCCGATCTTCATATTGACATCATGAACCCGCATTATGGAGTTTATTATTCTGACAAAGAAGGCAAAACGCCGCCGGCCGATTATCTGTCACCGAATCCAATTAAATTCCTAACCGTAGCGCCGGGTGCCGTTTTTATTTTCCGCGCGATTGCCGGAAGGGAAAAAGGCAATCCTGAAAAAGTCAGAAAAGCTCTGTGCGAGGCGCTGACCGAGGAAGGAGTCGGAGCGAAAACAGCGGTCGGGTACGGAAGATTTGCAATTATAGAAGAATCAACTTTGTCTGAATCACCAAGAGCCGAACCGACTTCTGAATCAGCGGTCATGAAAGTTACGACGATTGAAGAAGTCTGGGAGGATGCTCAAATAACTTATGACGCGGGCGGGGCCGGGAAGATTACAGCGAGGGCGAAAGGCAATATGTCCGCTACGATGACTGGAAAAGGAGACAGGGAAAACTTAAGAGCTGTTGTTCCTGAAGAGTTACATAAAAATCTATTTAGAAATAAAAGGCCGATAAGCGCCAGAGTCACTGTAAGAAAGATTGGCAATGCATGGCAGATTGTGAAGATTGAGCAAAAATAATTATAATTATGACTAATATGACCGGTAAGAATTTTATTACTTACAAGGTAGATATTTGTATAGAGGGCATAGGAGAAGCGACTAATACACGGACGGAAAAAGAAGGATTCCGTTCTTGGTCGGTCAAGGAAAATTTATCAGCCAAGGATTTTAAGATCCTGAAAAGTAAAGACAAGTTGTAATAACGAATAGACATAGGAGGATAGTACATGAGTCGCACCATCATCAACACCGTCGGCACGTCCCTCTTCACCAACGCGGCGCGGGACATGGGCAGGGAGGCCCCCTCGGAGAAGGAGATGGAGAGGTACCTGAAAGAGACGGACCCGGAAAGGGCCTCGGCGGAGACGAACGCCATTACCCGTCTCTACCGCGAAGGGGACCGCCTCGTGTTTCTCCATTCCCACACGGAGCGGGGACGGGCCTGCGCCACCGTTCTCTTGCGTCATTACCGCCGCCAGGGTATCGATTGCGACCTCGAGGCCATCGCCGACCTCACCTACGAGGAGAGCCGATTCAAGATGCGGGGCCTGCGCGCCCTCGTCAACACCATGATCGACATCATCCTCCAGGAACGGCGCCGGAACCGCGGGGTGATCCTGAACGCCACGGGGGGGTTCAAGGCCGAGATCGCCTACGCGACCATGATCGGTCTCCTCTTCGACATCCCCGTCTATTACATCCACGAGGCCTTCCGGGACATCGTCGAGATGCCCCCCACGCCCGTCTCGTGGGACTACTCCCTCCTGAGCGATTACGAGGACTTTTTCGCCTGGATCGACGCCGACCTGAGAGAGACGAGGGAGGTGGACGCCCGCCTCCGCGACCTCCCCGCCGAGGCGCGGATGCTTCTCGTGGAAGAGGAAGGCTTTACCATGCTCTCCCCGGCGGGGGAGGTCTTCTACAGCGCCTACCGCCACGAGCTGGAGAAGGCGGCCCCCGTGAGGGTTTATCTCTCCGCCGCGGCCCGGGCCGCCCTCGACCGCATGGACAACGCCTCGCGGCGGGAATGCGAGCGGGAGATCGAAAAGCTCCGTTCCGCCGGCCTGCGCCGCTCCGGGTCCGACTACGTCAACAACTGCGACTGCCCCGTCTATCCCAAGGGACACAAGGACTGCCGGATCTTCTACTACGAGAGGGGCGGTGAAATCTACGTCTGCGAGGTGACGCGGCACAGCGACCGGAGCTACGAGCGCCTCATCAGCCGCGGCCTGCGCCGGGACCGCTACGGGGGCTTCTCGTGACGACGTACGTACTCAACACGCCGGTCCTGACGGATTACGGGACCTACCGTTTCGAGAGGGTGGATCTGTCAGCGGCCCAAGAAATGGCCAAGGGGGCCGTTTCGGCCGTGGGGCACGCGGGCGCCGCCGAGGCCGTCTCGCTCCTCCTCGGCCGTAAGATCCAGGTCAACAGGACCGAGATCTCCATGAAACCCGGGGACGTCGCCCTCGTTTTCCGCGTCCTTGCCCGCCTCCCCGAGGGCGCCGTCCTCAGCGCCGAGGAGACCCTCGCCCTCCCCCACGAATTCGGGAGGCTGGAGCGCCTCGCCTGAAGAGCACGTAAGGAGATATGAAATGAAGACGATGGTCTCTCTCGTTTCCGACCAGACGATCCCCAACGTCCTGGGGATCCTCCACTTCCGGCCGGACTGCCTCCTGTTCGTGTCCACGCCGGAGATGGAGAAGAAGGAGATGGTCCAGGCCACCCTGAGAGTCCTGGAAAGGCGCCGGCCCGGTATTTACCGCCTGGGGGAGAACGCCCACGTCGTCGTCTGCCGGGAGGATTCCATCCTCGACTGCCACCAGAAGCTGGAAAAATGGATCGCCGACCAGGGTGAGGGCGAGTTCGTCGTCAACCTCACGGGCGGCACGAAGCTCATGTCCATCGCCGCCTACGACTTTTTCAAGGACTACGACAGCCGCATGATCTACTTCCCCATCACGGGCAACTTTTACCATGTTCCCTTCCCCAAGAAGGCCCCCCGGGCTCCCACGGCCGTCGCGGAACGCCTGGGCGTGGTGGACTACCTGACGGCTTACGGCCTGAGGGTCATCAACGGCGAAAAGCTCGATCGTTACGCCCGGCAGGCGGCCGGGCGCCGGGAAATGACCCGTTTCATCGTCGAAAACTATCAAGGCCTGGAGCCCCTCCTGACCTGGTTCGGATCCCGCCTGCGGGACAAACGGGACGCCAGAAAGGCCGTGGATTTGAAAGAGGCCCGCGGACCGGCAAATGAAATCGAGCGGGCCTTCCTTGAGAAACTCGGTGCGCGCGCGGAGGAGGGGTCCCTGCAGGTAAGCCTCTCGCCCCCGGATATCGAGTATCTCACCGGCGGCTGGTTGGAGGAGTACTGCTACAACGTCGCGGATGGCCTTCGCGGGCGCTTCGTCGATGACGCGGTCCTCAACATCCAAATCCAAAACAGGAATAACCGGGACAACGAATTCGACGTCATGTTCACCTGCGACAACACCCTCTATTTCATCGAGTGTAAATCCCTGGAGCAGCAACACGACAGGAAGTTCGACGCCCTCTACAAGATCGGGGCCCTCCGGAAGGATTTCGGCCTCAGGGGGGCGAGCTTCTTCGTTACCACCTCCCGGCACGTCGTGGACGAGGCGACGGGGGGGATCAGGCAAGCCGTTGAAGAGCGGGCGAAGCAGTTCAACATCTTCATCGTCAACCCGAAGGACCTGCCCCGCCTCGGCGAGGTCCTGGAAGAACGTTTGGTCGGGAAGGAGCACGCTGATTGACAAAAGAGTTCATCGTCGTCTGTCCCTACTGTAAGTGCGAGATCCCCCTCGACGAGGTCCTCACCCACCGCCTCCGGGAGGAGTTGCGGGCCGAGGCCCGGCGCGACGTGGCCGCCAGGGAGCAGCGCCTGTCGGACATGGAGAAGGCCCTTGCCGCCCGCGAGGCCCAGGTCGAGAAGGAGAAGGTCGTCCTCAAGGCCGAGTTCGAAAAACGCCTTGTCCTGGAGGTCGCCAAGGCGGAGCAGGGGGCCCTGGAGAAGGCCCGGGAGAGCCTTTCCCTGGAGATGAAGGATCTTTCGGAGCGTCTCGCCGAAAGGGAGCGGGAGGTCAAGGATCTCAAGGCCCGGGAGCTTCTGCTCCGCAAGGATAAGCTGGCCCTCGAGGAGGCCCGGGAGAACCTCGATCTCGAGATCGCCCGGCGTCTCGATGAGGAGCGGGCCAGGATCCGCGAGGACCTTTCCCGGAAACTCGCCCAGGAACATCAGCTCAAGGACCAGGAGCGGGAGAAGATTATCCGGGACCTCACGGCGGAGATCGAGGAGCTCCGCCACAAGGCCGAGCATGGTTCTCAGCAGCTGCGGGGGGAAGTCCTGGAGCTCGCCCTCGAGGATCTCCTGCGCCGTCAATTCCCCCAAGACGCCGTGGATCCCGTGCCCAAGGGCATGAGGGGCGCCGACATCATCCAGAGAGTCGTCGGCCAGGGTGGGATGCCTTGTGGGACCATCATCTGGGAATCCAAGCGGGTGAAGAACTGGAACGACGAATGGATCGCCAAGCTCCGGGAGGACCAGCGGGAGGCCAAGGCCGACGTCGCCGCCCTGGTCTCGACGGTCCTGCCCCGTGACGCCCGGGGGATCATCCAGCTCAACGGCGTCTGGGTTGCCGATTACGACCTCGCCGTGCCCCTGGCCGCCCTGCTGCGCTCGGGCCTGATCAGGTCGGCCGCCGTCCGGGCGGCCATGACGGGGCGGGGGGAAAAGCTCGACATGCTCTACGACTACCTCTCCGGCCCCGAGTTCCGCCAGCAGGTGGAGGGTATCGTGGAGGCCTTCTTATCTCTCCGGAAGGACCTCGACGCGGAAAGACGCGCCATGGAGAAACACTGGGCGCGGCGGGAAAAGCAGATCGAGATGGTGCTGAAGAACACGGCCCGCATGTACGGGACCCTTCAGGGCGTCATCGGGCGGGAGATGCCGGAGCTCCCCGCCCTCGATTTCGACGTCACTCCGTCGGCGGAGGCCTGAAGGGGGCTCTTTGACAATCGAATAAAGAACGCGGCCGCGGCAACGTTGCCTTTCTTGCCGCGGTGCCGAGGTTCCTTTTAGGATCGGGTCATCTTCCGGGGTGGCGTCCCCCCGCGTCCCTTTACTTCCTCGCAGGGGGTCGAGGGGGCGGGGACCGGGGGGCGCCTTTTCTCCGGGAAAGGAGGAGCCCTTATGATCGTCTACATCCGCACCCAGGGGGCCCGCGTGGTCCGCGAGGGTCGCCTTCTCCAGGTGAAGAAGGAAAAGGACACCCTCCAGACCCTCTTCACCTACAAGCTCGACCAGCTCGTCCTTTTCGGGAGCGTCGAGATCACCCACGCCGCCCTTGTCTCCCTCATGCGCAACAACGTGGACGTCGTCTTCCTGTCGGCCAACGGCCGTTACCTGGGACGACTTTCCTCCGCCGAGGCCCGCAACGTCTATCTTCGCAGACGCCAGTTCCAGCTCCTCGAGGACCCCGCCTTCGGCCTTCGGGTAGCCCGCGCGATCGTGGCGGGCAAGCTCGCCAACCTCGCCACCCTTCTGTACCGCATCAAGCGCACCCGCGACGCCCCCCTGGCGGGTAAGAACGCCGTGGCCATCCAGGAGCTCCTCCCCCTTGTGGAGAAGGCGGACAACCTCGACACCGTCCGCGGTTATGAGGGTCGGGGCTCGGCCCTCTACTTCGCTGGCTTCCCCGCGGGCTTCGTGGGGGATTGGGGTTTCACGCGCCGCGTGAGGAGGCCCCCGACGGATCCGGTTAATTCCGTCCTTTCCCTTCTCTACACCTTCCTGATGAACCGGGTTTACGCCGCCGTCCGCATCGCCGCCCTCGATCCTTACCTGGGATGCCTCCATGCCATGGACTTCGGCCGTTATTCCCTCGTCCTCGACCTGATGGAGGAGTTCCGGCCCATCGTGGCCGACACGCTGACGCTGTCTCTCTTCAATCTCCGGATCCTCAGGAAGGATGATTTCTACGTGGAGAAGCCCTTCACCCCCCCGGGGGCGGTCGGCGAAGAGACCTCCGGGGCGGACGTGACGGCTGATCCCATCGGCTGGATAGCCGACGTGGATGCCTCTCCCGATATCATGGATCTTCCCGAGCAGACCTCCGTCAACGCCGAACCGGGCATGGTCCGCAGCGGCAAGTACCCCGTGAAACTCAGGGACGAGGCCATGCGCCGGGTCATCGAGGCCTTTGAGAAGAAGCTGACCACCCTTTTCTTCTACCCGCCGGCGGAGCGTCACATCTCCTACGGTGAAGCGATTATCTACCAGGCCCAGCACTATCGCAAGGTCGTCGAGGGCGAAGTCGGCGAATACCGCCCCCTCCTTTTCAGATGAGGACTTCGACGTGATTCATCTTGTGACCTACGACATCACCGAGCCGAAGCGTTTGCGGGACCTCCACAAGTTTCTCAAGGAGTTCGGTCTCAACACCCAGAAATCCGTCTTCGAGTGCGACATCGACGCCGCCGCCCTGAAGAGGATCCGCGCCTACTGTCGGGAAAACCTCGACCTGGAGACGGACTCCGTCCGCGTCTACGGTATCTGCTCCGCCTGCCTCAACCGCGTCATCATCTCGGGCCGGGGGATCAAGGTCACGCAGCTCACGTACCTGGTGGTGTGATTATGAAGGTGATCGTGGCTTACGACATCAGCGACCCGCGGCGACTGAGGCGGGTGGCGAAGATCAGCGAGGACTACGGCACCCGCGTCCAGAAGTCCATCTTCGAGCTGGATGTGACGGTCCGGCGCCTCGAGGAGATGATCGGGCGTATCGCGGAGGTCATCGAGCCGCAGGAAGACTCGGTGAAATACTTTCTGTTGTGCGAGAAGTGCGCCCACCGCGGCGTTGAGATCATCGGCCAAGGCGTCTTCGTCGACCCGGACGCGGAATTTTATGTGGTATGAATGTTATGGTGTCTGCGGCAAGGCGGCGCGAACCGCTCCCCCTTCGGGCGCCGAAATGGTAACTGCTCGATATTACACGGGATCATTTTTGGCCCGTATTTCCGGTATGCGCATGTCTATAAAGTCAATGATATTAGATACTTACAAGACAGATGACGGTCAGCAACGGCCGCTGGCCGCCCCTTTTTCAGTCTCCCCCGTCGGGGTCTGCGAAACTCCTTGCCTATCGTCTCAAAATGATTTACCTAAAAGGAACCGCTCTCGAAAATGACCTGATTTAAGAAGGGATTGCGACACGTGATCGCCCTGCAAATAAGTCAGCATTATTGCCTCTCGAAAATGACCTGATTTAAGAAGGGATTGCGACAGAGATTGCATCGTTCTTTTTTCCCCACGTGCCTTGCTCGAAAATGACCTGATTTAAGAAGGGATTGCGACTTTGATCTTTGTCGTGTTTTCCTCCCTCGTGGACGTTGGTCCTCGAAAATGACCTGATTTAAGAAGGGATTGCGACCGTCTTGGACATGGCGCCAAAAGGCGGCGCAAGCCTCGATCTCGAAAATGACCTGATTTAAGAAGGGATTGCGACTTCCCCTGTTCACTTTCCAAATTGTCAACCACGGTTCTTGCTCGAAAATGACCTGATTTAAGAAGGGATTGCGACTCGTCGGCGGCCAGCCGATGCGAGGTTCTGCGAGGGGCGGCTCGAAAATGACCTGATTTAAGAAGGGATTGCGACCGTTCGAAATCGTTCAAATACGACCTTCTTATCGTTTCCCTCGAAAATGACCTGATTTAAGAAGGGATTGCGACCATCGATGACGACGCATAAAGAGATGACTCGATACATCCCTCGAAAATGACCTGATTTAAGAAGGGATTGCGACTCTAAGATATACCGTTGCAGTTTGCACCAGATCGTCCAGCACTCGAAAATGACCTGATTTAAGAAGGGATTGCGACTCCTGTAAAACCGGATTCAAAGCCTCAGTTCCAAGAATGCCTCGAAAATGACCTGATTTAAGAAGGGATTGCGACTGGGACCTACGATAAACAGTATGATCAGACTGACCCACACCTCGAAAATGACCTGATTTAAGAAGGGATTGCGACGGCCGGTCGGTTGGTCAAAACCGCCTTGTCCGGGACACCGGCCTCGAAAATGACCTGATTTAAGAAGGGATTGCGACACTTGGTTACCGGGCCTTGCTTTAGACGCTCGTAAACCCTGTCTCGAAAATGACCTGATTTAAGAAGGGATTGCGACACAGCCGGGTATGTCTGTGTGACCGTAGCGCCAAGCCTCGAAAATGACCTGATTTAAGAAGGGATTGCGACGCTCTTTTCGGGAAGAGTAAAGTCGTTGTCGGCTGGCATGCTCGAAAATGACCTGATTTAAGAAGGGATTGCGACCTCGTAGTGGATCAGGTGTCAAAATTGTTGTCATGACTTCCTCCTCGAAAATGACCTGATTTAAGAAGGGATTGCGACCCGGGATTTCCAGCCCCAAAAGTGCCGCTGACCGCGCCACCTCGAAAATGACCTGATTTAAGAAGGGATTGCGACCCCAATGGGGATACCCGTTAAGACTGATAGTGCGGTAGCTCGAAAATGACCTGATTTAAGAAGGGATTGCGACACCATGACCTCCTCAGTTACTTATGTTAAAGTAGCGTAGCCCTCGAAAATGACCTGATTTAAGAAGGGATTGCGACGTTGTCAACTGTTAACGATTCAACGATCTTAATGAGTTGCCTCGAAAATGACCTGATTTAAGAA
>Ga0209204_1002056_pt1 | contig 17306 bp, 7 predicted proteins | sample AD_JPNMR2_MetaG_FD_184425 | JGI IMG/M metagenome (GOLD analysis project Ga0209204, IMG submission 184425) | Active sludge microbial communities of municipal wastewater-treating anaerobic digesters from Japan - AD_JPNMR2_MetaG (SPAdes) (version 2) | ecosystem: Engineered > Bioreactor > Anaerobic >...
GTTCGTACCATTCAGATTCAGGTTGTGAACCAATCACGATTCCTGCTCCTGAATATAGGGAGATGTGATTGCCTTGAACTAAAGCGGAACGTATCCCTACACAAAATTCTGCTGAGTCATAAGAAATCCAACCAACAGGTCCTGTATAAATACCACGATCTATTGGTTCTTCTCTTTTTATCCATTCTAATGCAGAACTTTTTGGGTAACCTCCAATTGCTGGGGTTGGATGTAGTAATTCTAAAATATCACTATCAGTCACTGAGGCTCTTAATATTCCTCGAAAATACGTATATAAGTGATGCACCGTTGATAAGGTAATAACCTGAGGCTTTACATCATATTCATAATTACAACACAGCTGTTCCATATTATTTTTAAGCATATTAACAACAATCTCGTGTTCCATTCGCTCCTTCTTATTAGTTAATAGCACGGACTTCAATTGTAAATCTTCATCTTCATTTTTACCACGTGGAATCGTTCCTGCTAATGCCTCCGTCTCCATATACGTGCTAACACGATAGTAAAGACGCTCCGGAGAAACACCGATGAATCCTCTATCAGGTGAAGGATTGAAACAAAAATGATAACATCGAAAGGCATCTTTTGATACCTTTCTAAGAATAGAGACGGGATCCAAGTAACGGTTTGACTCAAACGTAGATTCTCTTGCTAATACCACTTTTTCAAAAGAACCTCTGTCAATGGCTATTAATGCCCTGTTAACCAATTCAGTCCATTCATGTTTCGAAGGACAATCAATGCGGTTAAAAAATATATAAGGCTCTGATTCTTCACACAACGACTCATTAAGTAACCATACCTTTAAGCATTTCAGCATATCGAGAAATTGTTCTAATTCAAATGATGCATCTCCACCAACAATATTAGCAACAAGTCTCGTTCCAGAATTGTCTCGGAATAGTTCAACCCGAGGAACGACAAAACGATATGCCCGAAATACTTTCCATCGTTTCCCTCTACTATCTAACGGCTGAAACTTAGACCCGCCATAATATCGAAGTGTTGGTGATTTCAATGATATCTTTTCTTGAAGTTTACTAAATACTTCATTATATGAAAAACTGTATGTTTCTTCTTTTGATACAACAACATCCGCTTCACCCCAGCCAGCCATTTCAAATGTATTATCTCGTGAAGACCAATAATATCTTCCTATATGTTGTATCGAACATAATTCTTCTAACAAATCATAATCATCAACATACACTTCATATCTGTTTATTTTACCTTTATCGGTACTACAGGAACGAAGTGCATCCGCCACTTTCTCAATAAGGTTAAATGAACTTTGAAACTTTGACAAATTAACAAGTAGATTGTTATTCACAGAAGTAAATTAAACATTAAATTTTTGGAATACAAATTGAATTAAAAAGTATGTCAGATTTTATTCAAAAGGATAAAACTATCGCAAACCAGATAAAAAGATTATAAGACATAAAGTTATACATTGAGAACAAGAACACATATTTAGTATTCTTTATTGCTATAATTTTGCCATTTCTTTTTTTGTGCCTATATATAAGGAATGTTTCATGAAAAGAGTAATAATCACCTTGATAAAATTTATTATTACTTTTGGACTATTTGTATTGCTTTTCTGGCCTGAAACTTTTGGTCTATCACCTAACACCTTCGGAGGAATAAAACCATCTTCTTTGATAAACGAAATCCGTTCTTTAAATCCATCTCATGCTATCCCTTGGATATTATTTGCACTATTTATACGGCTTGGTGGGATCATGTGTGGAGTTATTCGATGGAAAATACTTTTGAATGGCCAAAATCTATATATACCATTTTCATATATGACCCAAAGTTGGTTTATCGGCCGTACCGTTGGTATTTTTTTACCCAGCACCATTGGTTTAGATGGGTACCGTCTATACGATTCTGTCCGTTACACGGGGGATATTGTTCGCTGTACTACTGTTATTTTCATCGAGAAAATTATTGGGTTTATATCATTAACAACCCTTGTCTTTTTGACTTTCCCTTTGGGTTTTCGATTATTGAAATTTAATACGTTAATATTACTTATCATTCTCCTTATATTGGGTTTATCTGTCTTCTTCTTCCTGTCATTACTTATTCAACCTTATATCATTCAATTCATTTTGTACTCCATTCCTGTGCCTCAGAAAGTAAAGAATCTCCTAAACCGTTTAGGCTCGTCTGCAACTGCCTATGCAGGCCATAGAAAATATCTCCTCTTAGCAATCTTATGCGGACTGGCTGTTCATTTAAGCGCCTGTTTTATGTATTTTGGGACTATGATGGCTCTTCGTTCTGAGAATACCAGCCTTTGGGATGTTTTATTTGCAAGTCCGTTAATGATTTATGGAACGGTATTAGGACCTTCTATTGGAGGGGAAGGTATCCGCGAAATTGTGTTTGCAACCTTGCTGGGTGGAAAAGAAAACACATTAAAAGTCGTTGCTTTTGCTCATTTAGGATGGTGGATTGGTGATGTAGTTCCATTCCTGATTGGTTTACCTTTCCTCATTTTCCGCAAGCGACCTCAAAAAGAAGAGATTCAAAGACAAATGCAAAACATTCATCAGAGCCATCAAATTACAGACACCTTCTCTGCCGAAATTAATGTAGATGAATATCACATCATTAGAAACCAAATTGTAGTCAATATAATAGCAAGTATATTGGGTAGCGTTACTGCTGGTAGTATGTGCGGTCTATGTGAGTCTTTATGGATAACGCATATAATACCCAACTTAAAGGAATACCAATTATTGTGGTGGAGTCCGTTAATCTACGGGATTGCTTCCATAGCAATTGGTATCTCCGTAGGTATTTTTATATGTTCATGGATACCTTTGCTAATTCGTAGTTTTCCATCTTCCGCCTTTTCTTACTCCATTTCATTTTTTGCTACATTGTTATCTTTAGGCCTTTTTCTTATACTTTGGAGGTACTATAGAGATATTCTCTTTCAAAAACCCGCCTCTTACATAACATATCTACCTATATCCCTTTACTCCCTCGGGGGTATGATTATTATCTCTACAATTTTATACACCATGAGTTTTTATCTCCTAAAAATGTTTAGGAAAACTATAATCCTTGTTTCACTTATATTAGCCATAATACCTACATTATTAGGATTCTGTATTCCTGTATTATTTTCATTAAAAACTGAAACCCATCCTATATCCTTAGCTAAAGCCCCTCAAAATGCTCCTAACATTATTTTAATAATTGCAGATGCTCTTCGTGCTGATTATCTACCTATGTATAACCCATCTATAGAAACAGTCACACCTACATTAAATCATTTCGTTGAACAGTCCATTCTATTTATGGATTGCAGTGCTCAAGCTTCATGGACAAAACCTTCTTTTGCGTCAATTTATACTGGCACAATACCTTCCAGACATCATGCCACTTCAAAAAATGCCGTGATTAATCCAGAACTTCCGACTCTTGCAGAAGTTCTTTTTCAACATGGGTACTATACAAAAGGATATGCAAATAATCCTAATGTTTATTCTATCTTTGGATTTGATAAAGGCTTTGTTGAATATACAGAACTTGAAACGAAACGTGCGCTCTTTGCGAAGGCATCCAGCTCAAAATTGACGATATATGAAATCTTACGTCGTGTCCATGGAAAAATCTACACAACCTTTTCGAAACTATTAAAGCGTCCTCCCGATATAAAAGGATATTACCAACCTGCAGAAGCAGTAACATCCGAAGCAGTCCATTGGTTAAATAATCGCCCTTATAAAGAAAATCCGTTCTACCTCGTTTTACATTATATGGATACGCATGACCCTTATTTGAATAGAAATAATTCTACGTTTTTTGCTCGGGCTCTTCTTGGTAACACACCTAAAAGTGCTCTAACACCACCTATGAGAGAAGCATACATTAGTGAGATTGAACATTTAGATAAACATTTAGGAACTCTTTTTAATGAATTAAGTAAACTTGGCTTAGATGAAAACACATACATTATTTTTACTGCAGACCATGGAGAAGAATTTGAAGACCATAATGGCTGGTGGCATGGTTTTACTCTATATCAAGAGATGTTACATGTCCCATTAATCATCAAGGTTCCCAAAACAAACCTCAACAACGCACCTGTAAACAAAAGGATATCTTCGTTAGTACGGCTTATTGATATTCCCCCGACAATTCTTGAAGTTGCTGGGATTGAATCTCCAAATACTTTTGAAGGGAAGTCGTTATTAACTCAAGGAGGTGATATTGCTGAATCAGATAACAACATTTATACATGGGCAGAAAATGAAATAGAGGGACAAATTATGCAATCAGTTCGCAACCAACAATTTAAACTTATCCTATCAAACCCCGAAAATCCCCGTGGATTAAAACCAGAAGAATTATACGACCTGAATAATGATTCAAAAGAACTACAGAACCTATCTCATATTCCTGATTTCAAACAAATAAAGGATAGTCTCATGAATATTATCAATGAAATAAAAAATAGTGGCTCTACAAACAACATTACTTCCCAGCCAAAACAGGTTTCATTGCCAACAGAATTACAAGAAAAACTCAAAGCAATCGGCTATATGGAATAGGACTATATAGAGCAATGAATCAAAAACCTCATTAATTCCCGTTATTTAAAAATATGAAAAAGGAAAACAGAAAATACCCTCCGTAAAAAAATAGATAGTATCATTAAAACCGCTATTATTATGACAACCCATCTTTCCTTATAGGATAGTCTTGGCTTCATAGATAACAAATACTCATAACTTAATTGCATGCTTACATTTACTTCGTATCTCCTCGGGACACTGATCTATATATTGACAACAATGCTCTGATGAATTCCCTACTATTTCGCACGCCTTTGCACTTCGCTCACCTAATCGACGTTTTGCTAAAAGGTGAATACACACCCATGCACATCCGAACGTCGAAGTTAAAATAATTGTTAATAACAAGGTATATATAATGTTCATAAAGCTTCCTTTTAAATAAAAACAACAAAATGATTAAAATACTTTCCAATTATAGCATTGACACACAAATAGAATCAGGCGGGATATTAGATTTTTTTATTTGATAACCATAAAAACCGATCTTTTATGACAGTAAAAATTAAGAAATTTATTTTTCCTCCTCAATATAGATATAAACATAAACGTATTCGACAATCGGATTATTGAAAATAGAATTAAATGAAAATTCTAAAATACTAAGATAAATACCAGGTTTTAACTTCGATACTTTATTTTCGTCAAGTGCAACCATAAGTTCAAATGGGGTCTGGTTCTCAAAAATAATTCGGTCTTTTTCATCTGGTATTTCTATATCCTCATAATAATTCCCTTCTGCCACTTTAAAATCCCATTTTAATCCGACGTTAGTCGGTCTATGACTTCCCCCGATATTATAAAGATAAAAAGTGATTGCACCACCTCTGTTTAGTGAAATTTCATTACCATCACCCATTGCAGGGTCACTCACAATTTTAGGATATGGATTTGATGTCATAAAAGATGGATTATTTACTATTTCGAACAAGTTAGGATGAGTAAAGTATTTTGAATCTGGATATGCAGATATTTGCGGGTCTATAACATCGAATTCCAAATTAAATTCCTGAGTAACATTATCAAAATGCAACACACACAAAGGCCCAAACGCACCATAAGGTAATGGGGTATTCGTTGGTGAAGAGAAAGTAAAAATAGTTCCTGCTTGTGAAAAAGTCCAATCAGAAATAATTCCACCTTGGGCAGGTGTAGGTTGTGATACAGACATTGTCATCCCTGCATTTCCCCCTGTTGTATTTACAGAGAACTGAAGTCTTGTAATATTTCTTGGCATATAATCAGAATATACGACGACATCAACAGCATTAGAATTTATTCCAGATGATATTAATTTAATTTGTCCTAACCTTACGTCGTTTGCGTACGTTAATAAATCAACATTGGAATAACTAAAGGTGGTTGATATTTCTCCTTGGTCAGGCAAGCATAGGCTGTTATCATCCGCTGGGGAATTGAATGATAAATTCATCGTAATCGTAGCACCTGATTTTTGGTTTAATGCAATATATTCAAACAAAATTTGACTCTTTATATCTTCTGCAATCGAACGGTCACATGGGTCAGATGGATTTGTTTGTAGCCAATCCTCTAATGTAGACAACAAAGGTTTTGTAATAGGTCTTCCTAAACTATCTACTTCGCCTGTATCTTGATTCCGTGTTGAATAGACATGTCCACCTGTTTCCTCAATTAATTGGAACAGAATATTATTATTAATTTTTTCACCCCAGCCAATAATTAACGGACGAACTCGGGTCATTTTTAGGAAATCCGTTACTGGACTCATCTCCCCCGGAGGTGTGGTTAACTGACCATCTGTAATTAGCAACATAATACGGTCATCAGACACATCAAAGGGGACATGGTATCCATCTGCAAGATATATTTCTAATGCCCCACTTGCTATTGCAGGAAGCAATGCCGTTGCACCGTGGTCAATAACATCTATATTCAGTAACCTGTTTTTTGCAACATCCCGATTAAATGTAAACAGTGGTTCCCCATCGTTATTTATTAATATCCGTATTGAACTATCAAACCACTCTCTTTCATTAAATAAAGCCAAACCTATCTTATAATTTTCGGGAATCTCATCAATCATAGGCAATACTGTACGAATATAAAATTCCCTAAGAGGGTCATCAGCATCCGATATGCCAGTTTCTCCCATAGATTGAACTGACTTTAACATACTTCCAGAGGCATCCAACAAAATTAATATAGTCCCATTATGAGGAATTAATCTCTCAGCTTTTACAAACGGGATTAAGAATCGATTTGATTCAGTAACATCCAGAGATAGGTCATCCTCCGTTATTAAGAATTTATCTGCTAATACAGGCAAAAAGCTTTCTGGAAATTGTATCGCTCGTTGTTGCACATCTCGTAATGTCATCACAAAACGGACTAAAGAAGGTATTCGCAGATTAGGGGGTGCCATCTCTGGAGTTAGCGCAGGTGCGGAAGCAGTAATTGTTACAATGGCAGGCTCTATAGAAGTATCTATTTCTACGTTTCCATCCACAATTTTCGTGGCTACCACACTTATTTGACCAGAAGCATTCGCTCCTTCTAACTTTTCCCTATCAATCGCTACAGAAATTGTTTTCCAGTCTTTCATTTGCCCCGAAGTACCAAAACTGACTCCTGATTCCGGAAAAACAGATATCCAATCTTTATTAGGTATAAGCATAAAATTCAAAATTGTTTCCGGATCTCCTACATTTGCTACGTCAAATGTTCTCAACATCTCTCTAAGACCATAGTTTAATGCCTTGGGGAGAGTTCCTATTTTCGGCATTTTTGGAACCTGTACCTCTACTAACAATTTAACATTGGGATTATTTATATCATTCGATTTGATTGATAACTCATAGACATCCCCTAAATATGTGAGGGTATCACGACTAATATTAATCTTTACCTTTTGTTCTTTTCCTTTAGCTAATGAACCCTGCAAAGGATTTATACCTGTTATCCATGCTGGTAACTGACTCGAATCTATTTGCCATTCTAATGTTCCATTGCCATTATTTTTTATAGTAAATTCTTGTTCTATCTCCTCAAAAGCAAAGTTGATAAAAGGCAATCCACTACTGTCTAACCCCTCCGCCTCAATTACAATTGCGGGTATTTGTGGAATAGACATACTTACCTGGACCAAAACGGTATTGGATGCTGTGGAAGACTCAACAACATTCCCCGTGATACTAAATTGATGCTGATACGATGGACCCTCTGCTTCATTTGCTAAGGACCTGTCTACCTTCACTCTTAATAAATCTGTCTGAGAGCCTTTTACCTGTCCTGAAGCGATACCCTGTGAATTAACTGGCGTAATACTTAACCATGTCGGGAAAGATGTGGTGTCTATCTGCCATGCAATTGTATCTTCTCCATCATTCCAAATAGCTAATACCTCTTCAGAACGAAGCTCACCGAAATTAATCAGTGTTGGCAAAGCCACCAATTTAGGGGCTCTGGATGCCTCCATTTGTACATTTACTACTGCTGAACCCCAATTTGAACTTATCGTTACACTTCCACGATAAGCACCCACTCTAACTGCTATTGGGTCAGCCTCAACCGTCACTGTTTGCGTCTCGCCCGCAGCGATATCAGCATTAGCAGGGCTTAATCTTAACCATGTGGCGTCCTCCGGAATAGCAGAGGTCCAACGCCATGATACCGGCGCCAGGTTCGTTACCGAAAATGTGGATGTTTGACGTTCTCGTATCTTCCCAAAATTAATATCTGTTGGTGAAACAGATAAAGCAGGGATTCTCATTCGGACGGCGACCGGAAGTGTAAATCCTGACGCTACATCGATAACATTAAGAGTCCCTGTATAGTCATTAGGTACCAAACCTTCTGGGTTTGCAACAACTGGGACAACAACTTTTTGATTTGAGGACAGGGTAAACTCCGATGTTTGCACAGATAACCAATTTGTAGAGCCTTCTGAAATTTGAATTCTAATAGATACATCTCCTGTCCCTAAATTAGTTACCGATAAATCTTGTTGAGATACTGAACTAATTAATCCAAATTGTATCTCTCCCGGACTGACTTGTATTGCAGAGACTTCCATGCTCACAGGAATCTGCAACTCTTGAGAATCTGCTGTAATTTTAACCGTTGTCTGATATACTCCAACAGACAAACCACTACGATTCACACGAAATGTCAGAACTACATCCCCATTAGCAGAAATCTCCCCTGTCTTGGGAACGACTGTTAACCATGTTGCATCATTTGGAATAGAGACACTCCAACTACTACTTATTCTACTTTGGTTCATCAAACTGACCTGAAGCTCCGTTAATACAGGTCCAAAATTTAACTCAGTCGGATTTACAGATAATTGCAATACCGCTGGCTTGGTAATACTAACCCGAACCACCTTTGTGCTACCACTACTTTTTACATATACTTCCCCGACACTGGTTCCCTCTGGCAATAAGGAGCGGTCTGCTATTAAATCAATAAATCTTACTTTTTCGCTCGATAACTTTCCACTAATTGTAGTTCCCGTTGTTACCCCCCCATCTTTAGATAATTTTAACCAATCATTTTTTGTTTCCGCTTCCCATTCCCAATTCCCTCTTCTGTTAAAAACAATCCGTATGGATTCTCTTGTCGAAACTTCACCGAATGTTACTGTTTCAGGTTCAACATAAAACTGAACAGATGGACATCCTGTTAAAATTATTAAACTTAATACAACATAAATTGAATAAAGTATCTTTTTTCCTTGCCTCATGCGAAGGCTCCTGTTTCTGATTAATAAGTTCAAACTATGTATTCATACCTATATTTATGTTTAGTGTGCCAAATAAATCTGATTTTATGACAAGTACATCCTGAACTTGCGTTCCAGGAGCATATCCCGTTCTGTCTACATACAAAGTTACTATCTCTTTCTCTCCCGGAGCCAATGTTGACTTCGGAGTATTTGAATTTGCTTGTTCTCCATATTTTAGCTCTGTAACCCATGCAGGAGAAGATTGTATTTCCCATGAAAACGTATCCAATCGATTATTTATCACCGTAAAGGAAATTGAATTGGCATTAGCAGGGATATTAAGTACCGTCGGTTTAACCCATGTTCCAGGGATATTTTTATCATTAGGCACAGGGTCCTGAAAATCAGGAAGCCCATCTTTATCTGCATCCCATACTCCTATATCTTCTGGATTAAAAGGCAATCCAGTAAGCCCTTCAATGGATGTTGAAGGTCCTGCTACTTTCGCGCTCGTAGTAATAGACAACAAACCATCAAGATATGTAGGTCCGCCGGGGTATAAGAAATACTTGGTACGGGAACTCTGGCGAGGTGTCGCAGGACTAACGAGAGACTCATTATCCACACGCATAGCCAGATTTAATATCGGCTCTGCATCTCCAAAAGACTGCACATACGTATCTAATCCGCTTAGTGTTATCTTAAACAAATTTCCAAACGCCCCATAAGTAAATGCATTATCTTCTGATGTTAGGATAAGATAAATACCATCCCCCTCTTTAATAAACCTCCAACCACTATTTTCATATGATAATAACCCTCCTTCCGCAGGCTCAACATTCATCTGAACATTTGCAAGTAATAAATTCCATTGCGCATCCGTAACACCTTCAGGTTTTTGCAAGAAATAACGTGTCCTCAGGAAATAAACATCCCTCGGTATATAATCTGCCCGAACAAATACCTCTGCTTGCCATGTTCTCCGTGTTGGATTTGTCGGGTCATTACCATAGAATAAACCTGAGGTTACTAATGACAATTGACCCGCTCGAACATCACCAATATAGGCAAATGCATCCTCTTCAAAAATACCGGTCAAAACAGGCAAATTTTCTCCAGGCTTATATTCAAAACGAATCGTATACTTAAAATCTTTCTGCTTTGGTGTAATATACGTTAGAACCATCTGGTTCTTTAATTCCTCCCAGATACGACCTGCACCATCATCAAGCCCAATAGATACACTTTCCCATCCTACTGTCTTGGATACTCCACTTACTTTGATAACTCCATCCCCATCGTTTGAAGTTATTGGAATTTCAGAAGTGACAACTACATCCGCATCTGCAAGTCCAGGTTGAGTTTTCACCGTAACTTTAACATTCCCCTTAGATGGTATCGTCCCTTGAGATGGTGTAATTTCAGAAATCCATTTCGGCAATTTGGATAAATCCGCTTGCCATCCAAGGTTTCCATCTCCCTCATTATATATATAGAAACTTAAATCATTACCTGAACTTTGCAAATCCGGCCTCAGAACCAATGATTTCTGATTACCCAATAACTGAACCAACTTGTTCACATCGTTTGCCACATATAAATGTCCACCCGTCTCAGTTGCAAGCTGAATTAGGTCTGCATTATTGATAGAACCACCAGAAGCAAACCCCAACGGATAAAGTCGAATCAAATTATCATGAGCCTTATTTTGGATATTACTTGCATCCACAGTAGAAGCATTGTCCCATCCGTCTGTAATAAAAACAATAGATTTTACGTCTGCATCATCAAACGGCAACGGATTTTTTGAATCTTCTGCCATAAGACGGTCAATAGCCTCTGACAAAGCATCATAAATATCAGAAGCACCCATTAAATTTGGAGGCACATAAAAAGATTCCAGCGCATCTTTCAAGACGTCTTTATTCGTGGTAAACGAACGGATTAACCGATTTGTTTGTTGCCTATCATTGTGTAACATAAGAGCAATCTGGTAAGAATCCGGTAAATCATAAATAAAATCAACAACCGCTTTCTTTACCCTTTCAATCGCTTCTCCCGGTCTTAAAGGATTAATTTTATCATTTACACCTGCATAATACGTACTACCCGTATAGTCCAGTAATATCACCATATTCCCTTTAATATCCTGAGGACCCGTCACAAAATAACTGGTCTCATATAAATCTAATGGAACCCCATCTTCCGATATGGTAAGACTCAATTTAGAAAGGTCATCATTGGTAACAGTAGGAATTGCTCTTGAAGATGAATCACGAAGTAAAAATACATATCTCATTACATATGGAGGCCGACTCCGATTCAAGGCTCCTTCAATTCTTAAAGGTTGACGTTCCACACGAATTTTTATTGTTTTCGATTCCACAGCACTTAACACAGTGGCTTCATTCGAAAACTGGATAGGGTCTCGGTCTAATGCCTCTATCGTGATATTTCGATATTCTACATCGTTTTGCAAATTGTCTCTGTTAATTGTAACTAAAATACGAACCCCATCTATTAACACATTCACTAATTCTGGGTGGAAGAAGTCCTCCGCATTTCCATCTTCACCATTCGCACCACCAATTGCAGGTTGTATATCAACAATAATTGGGTTTTCTTTACCCTCATCCTCATGTGTGATTCGAAAATATAACTTTGAATCCCGCGGACCTATATTCGCAATCCAAAACTCTTTCTGGGTATCTTCCCTGCCAAAATCCAAAACATCCAATGGAATAATCTCTGGTCGTGTTGTAGTCGTCTGAGGTGGCTCTGATATTGCAATTTTCGGTAGACTCATCTGTTCTATTTTAATAGGAACTGTCAATATACAATCTGATGTGTCAATAAGCAGAGTGTATTGCCCTGCTCCTAATATAACTTCCTTGGGGGCGGTTACTACTGCCGAAATATCAACCTTATCACTTGCATTAATAGCACCCGCCGAAGGACTAACCACAATGCTATTTATAGGTTGACCACTGGCATCTATAATCTGGGCTGTCCAATCTTTCTTGGCACTACTGCGATTTGTAAATGTTAGTTTCGAAGGGGGCAGACTAACTACCGTTTCTGATGTTAACGCTTCCGTAGTAACAATCAAAACTAATTCTTTCGGTGATACCTCAAAGTCTGATTCGGAGCATATCGGAACAAAACGGAACTCAACAATTTGGTCTCCCTGCGGTGACCTAAACAGCAATCCAAAATCGGCAGAGCGTGCTTTATCCCAACTGACTGTAACTTGTGAACTACTTCCCGACGCTAAATTACCAGAAACAGGAGACACTGAAATATCCATCGGAACTTTATCTGTAGCCGTCTTATTTGACAAGTCAGGGATATATTCTACTGTCCAATTAAAACTCTCACTACCTATATTTTTTAATGTGATAGTTGTTTGCGTCATCCCCGGACGGATATTAACAATTTGCGGAGTAACTTCAAGAACATTAGATACCACCATAGAAACGGGAACTACGTGTTCCATTTTAGACGAACGAAATTTTAATCCAACATCTTTATACTCTCCAGAAGCCAAACCACTTCGTGTAACACGAACTTGAACTAATTGAACCGTGGATGTCTTGTCTGAGGTAGGTTCTGCCGATAACCATGGAACATCATTCTCATACCATTTGCTAAGATTCGAATCCCACATCACCTCGACCACTGACCATTCCAACTTAAATTTGCCCTTCGGTTTAATCGCTACAGATTTAACAACTGCCTTTTCTCCAAATGAAAGTACTTGTGGGTTTAACTCAAATTTCTGAGTCGGAGGGCAACCACTTATCAAAATAAAAATACCAGTAAAAACAAATAGATTGCATAAAAATAAAATAAATTTACACCTCGTCTTTTTCATTGAGGTTCCTTCCAATGTTTGACCTTCTAATTATTATGTACATAAATTAAAACTCAAAAAAATGTTACTATTATTTTGTTGGCTCAGCAAAAATAACATTAACTCCTGCATTAATCAATTTCTGATATACAGGCAGAAAATCCTCATAATAAGTCCCATCTTCTTTAACAGTCCATTCCGGACTCAAGGTCACAGTATCACCAGGACCCAACCCACCTGCATCTACGTTTGCTAATAATGGAGACCAATCGCGAATATCATTATCTGAACCGGAAAGGTCGAGATATTCAAGGTAGACCAACCCCGCTATTGGTGTTATATCTGTTATCTTATTATTTCCTAAATCAAGCCAAACAAGGTTTTTCAATTCCCTCAGTGGGGATATTGATGTAATAGCATTGTCCCTCAGGTCCAACTTAACCAACGATGTGCAATACTCCAATCCTTGAAGGTTCTTTATACCCATACCACGAGCATTTAATTCCGTGATAGAATCCAGTTCTCCCGTGCAAACCACAAAAAAGGGTTTGCCCAGCTCGCTACGGATAACTACCTCCAATGCAGAATCAGGGAAAAAAATCGATGTCCCTTTAAGAACACAACAACCCGACAAAAAACTAAATAACACACAAATAAGTATCAAATAGAGAATGTTCTTTTCACTCATCTCATGTTACCTCATATAAATTTTAATATTAAAATTTTAAGTTGTTTTTATTTAGAGCTACGAAGAACTACTATTATTATTTCCTGTCCCAGTTTCAATATGGCATTTACCTTCAAGAAACGAAAAGAATGGGCTTTGACCTCCCATAGCGGTTAGAAGTTTGTTAATCAAAAAAGATACAAAACATACATTATCCATCCAACCAGCATACACAGGACGTTTACTTGAAATCATTCGAACATGTTTCACTGTTGAATCTCCTTCTGATATATATCGTTTTGTTTTAACGTTTGGTCTTTATGTTGTTACTTTACCTTACAGTTTATCACAAATCACACCAATTGTCAAGAATTATATATGCTTTTTTTACCAAAATTAAATCGTTTTATAATTTTACACTAATTATACTATCCAATGTCAAGAATTTTCCAATAAAATAAATTATTTTTATTCAGAAAAAAATCATCCCTATTTTCACACTCATCTTAAACTCTTGAACATAACTTGTTTTCCTCCACACACCATATAAAATTAAATTGTTTTTAGAGGCAACTGATAAATTAAACATAAACAATATTTATTCTCTGGTCTCTTCTTTTCCTTAATCTTTTCCTTTTTTACATATAGAATGTCATGCATAAATCATAAAAATAATTCAGGAATAAAATTCATTCATTCAGAGTTGAAATACATATTAGAAAACACATATACTTATACATAGTATATGTATACAATTGGAGAAATATCATGGAATCAAAAAAACAAAAAACAAAATTGATTGAACGAATGAATCGGATTGAAGGACAAATCCGTGGCCTCAAACAAATGATTGAGAAAGAACGTCCCTGCTTCGAAATATTAAAACAAGTTTCTGCAGCACGTGGAGCACTTCGTTCATTAGGTCAAGTTATTTTACAGGAACATTTAGAGGAATGTATATCCTCTTTCAGTGCTGACGATAAAAAAACAAAGGAATTTAAAGATAATTTAGTTCAATTATTTTCAAAAATTTGTTCTCACGAATAAAGTTCAAAAATCAATAATCATATAAGGAGATTAGAAATGAAAAGACGAATAATCATTGTTGGTGGTGTGGCTGGTGGTATGAGTTGTGCCACACGCTTAAAACGGTTAGACGATAATTTAGAGGTTATCGTTTTTGAGAAGGGCTCCGATGTCTCTTATGCAAACTGCGGTATGCCTTATCACATTGGTGGAATTATTCCAGACCGCTCATCTCTATTAGTTCAAACAGTAAAAGGCTTACAGGGACGATATGGATTGGATATTCGAACTCAACATGAAGTGATTTCTATAAATAAAGAAAAGAAAGAAATTTTAGTAAAAAACCTGACAAACAACACAGTTCTCACATTTCCATATGACGTTCTTGTTCTCGCCACAGGCTCTACCCCTGTAATACCTCCTATCCCTGGGGCGGATGGACCAAACGTACATGTCCTTAACCATCTTAGCGATATGGACAAAATTATCCAATCATTAGAAACAGCCAAACATGTATGTGTTATTGGTGCTGGTTTTATTGGGTTAGAGTTGGCTGAGAACTTAAGACATCGTGGGCTCGATGTTTCCCTTGTAGAGATGCAAGACCATGTCATGCCACGAATGGACTCCGAAATGACCACACCAATTTTACAGGAATTGGTGCTAAACAAGGTAAATGTTTATTTACAGGAAACTGCCCAGCAAATCGAAAATGGCAAAGTCATCCTGAAAAGTGGCAAAACAATTGAAAGCGATTTAGCCTGTTTATGTGTGGGTGTTAGACCTAACAGTCAATTAGCGAAAGAAGCAGGCATTGATTTATCACCCTCCGGACATATCCGTGTCAATGAGTTCATGCAAACCAGTGACCCAAACATTTATGCGGTCGGTGATGTGGTAGAAGTAAAAGACATAGTAACAGGTGGTAGAACCTCCGTTCCCTTAGCAGGACCTGCAAATCGTCAAGGTCGCATTACTGCTGACCATATATGTGGAAGAAATTCAACATTCGGTGGCATCCAAGGCACTGGAATTGTTAAGGTCTTCAATATTGCCTCAGCACAAACAGGAATTACAGAGGCACAAGCAAAAAAACTGAATATAGACTACAAGAAAGCCTATGTTCATCCTATGCAACATCCACGCTACTATCCAGGTGCTCAGCCTGTGAGTGTAAAAATTTTATTTAGAACAGATGGAAGCATATTAGGGGCACAGGTGGTAGGTTCTGAAGGTGTTGAAAGCATGATCAATACTTTAGCAATGGCAATTCGTCATAATCGTACCGTCTTCGATTTAGAAGATGAAGAATTAGCATATTCCCCACAATGGGGTGGTGCAAAACATGGAATCAATATGGTTGGATATGTTGCATCAAATATCCTTCGTGGTGATGTAGACATCGTCAACCCAGATGATATGCCACAAAATGCTTATATATTAGATGTGCGAGAACCTGACGAGGCGGAAGCAGGAGCTATCCCAAACGCTACACTTATACCAGTTGACCAACTCAGAATGAGAGTAAATGAAATTCCACGAGATAAACCAATCATTACTTATTGTGCAGTCGGTCTAAGAGGATATATTGCCTATCGGTTCCTAAAACAACAAGGATTTAATGTTTATAATTTAAACGGAGGCTTTCGTACCTGGGCTTGGTTTCATAAAAAGCCACCCCTTCAACAAACATTTCCATCTTCAACAAGTTCAGTAAAAATAAAGAGTGGCCCCGCCGATGATTCTATCGTCACACCAAACCGTCACCAATTGGACGTATCAGGAATGCAATGCCCTGGACCTATATTAAAAGTGAAACAAGTTATTGAAAAACTTCAACCAGGAGACATTCTTGAAGTTTACGCTACAGATGTCGGATTTACTTGTGACGTCCCTGCATGGTGTGCAAAAACAGGACACCGTGTTTTACAAGTTCGGCCTGAGAAAAAAGGCTACATCGTCGAAATTGTAAAAGGGACAACCCCGTCCGAAATAGAAAATACCGATACCGCTTGTTCTGTTCCAACACAAAAAGCCGTTACTATCATCTGCTTCTCAAATGATTTGGACCGCGTAATGGCAGCCTTCGTTATTGCAAATGGCTCCATCGCAATGGGATATAAAACTACAATCTTCTTTACCTTTTGGGGGCTTAATGTGCTAAGAAAAAATCAACCAATTCCTGTAAAGAAAACAATCCTCGAAAAGATGTTCGGATTTATGATGCCATGTGGTATCGATAAACTTAAACTATCCAAAATGAACATGGGTGGACTTGGAACACAAATGATGAAACATGTTATGAAATCTAAAAATGTCATGCCATTATCAGAACTAATGAGTTCAGCAATTAGTTCTGGTGTAAAATTAGTGGCTTGTTCCATGACTATGGATATAATGGGTATTAAAAAGGAAGAACTTATTGAT
>Ga0209204_1002066_pt1 | contig 17244 bp, 17 predicted proteins | sample AD_JPNMR2_MetaG_FD_184425 | JGI IMG/M metagenome (GOLD analysis project Ga0209204, IMG submission 184425) | Active sludge microbial communities of municipal wastewater-treating anaerobic digesters from Japan - AD_JPNMR2_MetaG (SPAdes) (version 2) | ecosystem: Engineered > Bioreactor > Anaerobic...
CAGCCGAAGCCATATTTGACGCCAAATCGAAGGACGAAGTTTTAAAGCTGCTTGGGCAGTAAATTGCATTGGGGTCACGTCTTTAATCTTGAATTTCCTAGCTGAATACCTTTAAAGGTGTAACGGAGGTTTCTGAAAATGCCAAGATTCAAAACTAAAGATGTGACCCCAGTTATACTAAATCTGCAAACGCATCTTCGATGGAATCTTTGGATATTCCGCCCCCTTGTTCAAGCTCGACCATTGCCTTTTTCGTCCTGGCGTTTGGCACCTCTAGATCGAAGAGGAATCGACCGTCTTCGGCTATTCGAACCAATAGCAACCGAACGGCATCAGAGACCGAAAGGCCCATCCTGTCTAGCGCTTTTGATGCTCGCTCTTTTGTGTCGCTGTCTATTCTTACCCGAATTGACGAATCGCAAATGCGCCTCAATTCAAACACCTCCTGTTTGTGATAACAATGTAGTCATATTACTTTTTATCGTCAATGGGAAATCCCGGGGTCTACCATTATAAAACCACTAAATGAACGGTAGGCCCTGATAGTTATCTTATTCTTGTGAATGATATAATGTTAAACGAACATCAGGCCTCTTGTTGTTGAAGCAGCAAGTTTGAGGAGGTGTTACAATGTCTGGATTTGAATTAGAGCTACCCGATGATTTGGTCATGTCCATAAAACTTCCTAGAGAAGAGATGCCCGCACGGCTAAAAAGAGAGCTTGCCTTAAGACTATATGAGAAAGGTCTTTTAAGTTTTGGAAAGGCTCGCGAGCTTGCAGGGATGACTAAGTGGGAGTTCACCAAACTTTTGGGGGAAGAAGATATCTTGCGTCATTACGATCTTGAAGAGTTAAGCGAAGATCTAGAGGTTTTGGAGGAATTAGATTGACAGTGATCTGCGATTCCTCGGTGTTGATTGCGTTGAGCTCGATCGATATGTTGAATTTGCTTCAAAATATATGTAAGAACGAAAACCTTTTTATCCCAAAAGCAGTTTGGAATGAGGTAGTGATAGAAGGAAAAGACAGACCAGGTGCTCTTGAGGTTGCAGCATCCGGTTGGATTAAAGTAAAAGAGGTTAAAAATCAGTGGATTGTGAAAATACTTGTCACTCAGCTGGACTATGGAGAGGCTGAAGTTATTGCTTTGGCTCTTGAAATGGGAGCCAGGTTAGTTTTACTTGACGAAAAGGAGGCCCGAGAGTTCGCTAGGAAACTGGGCTTAAAAGTCCTAGGGACAATAGGTTTATTAATATGGGCCAAAAAAGAAGGGCTTATTGATAATCTTAAAGTATATCTGGATGCCTTACAGATGAATGCCGGGTTTAGAGTAAGTCAACAACTTTATAAGCAAGTTTTAAAAGAGGTTAGCGAGGAAGAGTAGATTGTAGTAAACAATGGTGGGAAACTCCGGGGTCGGATCTTTAATCTTGAATTTTAGTTTAACAGGTTAACGATGCTGCCAAAAATGCTTAATTGTCTCTTTTGTATGTAAATGCCAAAGGCTTAGTTTAGAGTAAAGATCAAGTTACGTTCGATGTTTTTGTGATATCATTAGCAAGTAATACAACATATGCCAGCTTTTAGCATTTTCGTGCCTTGATTGCTGTATTAAAATCATCTTCATCCAAAGGAGGTTTCCCTTGTGCCCAAAGACGACCTAACGCCTAAAGACCCCCACGACAGGCTCTTTAAAAGGGTAATGTCAGAGGAAGCAAATGTAAGAAAATTTATAAAGGAGTTTCTCCCAAAAGACATTTCAAGCCAGATAGATTTAAAGGAAATGAAGCTCATTCCCACCGAGAAAGTTAAAGGCTATAACAAATACTACATGGACATAGCTGTAGAATGCTATATATCAGACACAAAAGGAGAGCTTTACTTCGTATTTGAGCATAAGTCATATCCTGATCCCGGAGTTTTACTTCAAATACTAAGCTATATGACCGTAACGTGGGACGAACAGAGAAAGAAAAACGTACCACTTACACCTGTAATTCCCGTAGTCATCTATCACGGCTCTTCAAGCTGGAACATAACTACTCATTTTCAAGGACAGTTTCAAAATATAGGTGAATCCATAAAACCTTACATCCCTGAGTTCAATTATGTACTAGTAGACTTAACTCAAATTCCTAACGACGAGATAGAACAAAAAGCAAAGTCCACACCCTTTTTGATGGCAAGTCTCCTTCTGATGAAGCTTGTAGCCTTACATGACATAGAGGGAATCATAAGGATAGCTGTTATAATAAAGCTGTCCGAAGAGGAAAGGATAATACTGATCCTTTATTTATTTTACACACTCGACGTAGACCAAGACACCATGCAACGGATAGTAAAAGAACTTGGAGGTGAAGAAATCATGCCGTCTTTTGCAGAAAAGCTGATAAAACAAGGGGAAGAAAGAGGCGAGATTAAAGGCACAATCAAAGGAAAACAAGATCTGCTTATAAAACAACTGCGCCGAAAATTTGGCCTGTCGTCTTCTGACGAAAAGATGATCCGCTCCGTCACCGACGAAGTTAAACTTGACGCCGCAGCCGAAGCCATATTTGACGCCAAATCGAAGGACGAAGTTTTAAAGCTGCTTGGGCAGTAAATTGCATTGGGGTCACGTCTTTAATCTTGAATTTCCTAGCTGAATACCTTTAAAGGTGTAACGGGGGTTTCTGAAAATGTCAAGATTCAAAACTAAAGATGTGACCCCAGTTATACTAAATCTGCAAACGCATCTTCGATGGAATCTTTGGATATTCCGCCCCCTTGTTCAAGCTCGACCATTGCCTTTTTCGTCCTGGCGTTTGGCACCTCTAGATCGAAGAGGAATCGACCGTCTTCGGCTATTCGAACCAATAGCAACCGAACGGCATCAGAGACCGAAAGGCCCATCCTGTCTAGCGCTTTTGATGCTCGCTCTTTTGTGTCGCTGTCTATTCTTACCCGAATTGACGAATCGCAAATGCGCCTCAATTCAAACACCTCCTGTTTGTGATAACAATGTAGTCATATTACTTTTTATCGTCAATGGGAAATCCCGGGGTCTACCATTATAAAACCACTAAATGAACGGTAGGCCCTGATAGTTATCTTATTCTTGTGAATGATATAATGTTAAACGAACATCAGGCCTCTTGTTGTTGAAGCAGCAAGTTTGAGGAGGTGTTACAATGTCTGGATTTGAATTAGAGCTACCCGATGATTTGGTCATGTCCATAAAACTTCCTAGAGAAGAGATGCCCGCACGGCTAAAAAGAGAGCTTGCCTTAAGACTATATGAGAAAGGTCTTTTAAGTTTTGGAAAGGCTCGCGAGCTTGCAGGGATGACTAAGTGGGAGTTCACCAAACTTTTGGGGGAAGAAGATATCTTGCGTCATTACGATCTTGAAGAGTTAAGCGAAGATCTAGAGGTTTTGGAGGAATTAGATTGACAGTGATCTGCGATTCCTCGGTGTTGATTGCGTTGAGCTCGATCGATATGTTGAATTTGCTTCAAAATATATGTAAGAACGAAAACCTTTTTATCCCAAAAGCAGTTTGGAATGAGGTAGTGATAGAAGGAAAAGACAGACCAGGTGCTCTTGAGGTTGCAGCATCCGGTTGGATTAAAGTAAAAGAGGTTAAAAATCAGTGGATTGTGAAAATACTTGTCACTCAGCTGGACTATGGAGAGGCTGAAGTTATTGCTTTGGCTCTTGAAATGGGAGCCAGGTTAGTTTTACTTGACGAAAAGGAGGCCCGAGAGTTCGCTAGGAAACTGGGCTTAAAAGTCCTAGGGACAATAGGTTTATTAATATGGGCCAAAAAAGAAGGGCTTATTGATAATCTTAAAGTATATCTGGATGCCTTACAGATGAATGCCGGGTTTAGAGTAAGTCAACAACTTTATAAGCAAGTTTTAAAAGAGGTTAGCGAGGAAGAGTAGATTGTAGTAAACAATGGTGGGAAACTCCGGGGTCGGATCTTTAATCTTGAATTTTAGTTTAACAGGTTAACGATGCTGCCAAAAATGCTTAATTGTCTCTTTTGTATGTAAATGCCAAAGGCTTAGTTTAGAGTAAAGATCAAGTTACGTTCGATGTTTTTGTGATATCATTAGCAAGTAATACAACATATGCCAGCTTTTAGCATTTTCGTGCCTTGATTGCTGTATTAAAATCATCTTCATCCAAAGGAGGTTTCCCTTGTGCCCAAAGACGACCTAACGCCTAAAGACCCCCACGACAGGCTCTTTAAAAGGGTAATGTCAGAGGAAGCAAATGTAAGAAAATTTATAAAGGAGTTTCTCCCAAAAGACATTTCAAGCCAGATAGATTTAAAGGAAATGAAGCTCATTCCCACCGAGAAAGTTAAAGGCTATAACAAATACTACATGGACATAGCTGTAGAATGCTATATATCAGACACAAAAGGAGAGCTTTACTTCGTATTTGAGCATAAGTCATATCCTGATCCCGGAGTTTTACTTCAAATACTAAGCTATATGACCGTAACGTGGGACGAACAGAGAAAGAAAAACGTACCACTTACACCTGTAATTCCCGTAGTCATCTATCACGGCTCTTCAAGCTGGAACATAACTACTCATTTTCAAGGACAGTTTCAAAATATAGGTGAATCCATAAAACCTTACATCCCTGAGTTCAATTATGTACTAGTAGACTTAACTCAAATTCCTAACGACGAGATAGAACAAAAAGCAAAGTCCACACCCTTTTTGATGGCAAGTCTCCTTCTGATGAAGCTTGTAGCCTTACATGACATAGAGGGAATCATAAGGATAGCTGTTATAATAAAGCTGTCCGAAGAGGAAAGGATAATACTGATCCTTTATTTATTTTACACACTCGACGTAGACCAAGACACCATGCAACGGATAGTAAAAGAACTTGGAGGTGAAGAAATCATGCCGTCTTTTGCAGAAAAGCTGATAAAACAAGGCAAACAAGAAGGCGAAATCAAAGGCAAACAAGATCTGCTTATAAGGCTGTTGCGTCGAAAATTCGGCTTGTCATCTTCTGACGAAAAGACGATCCGCTCCGTCACCGACGAATCCAAACTCGACGCCGCAGCCGAAGCCGTGCTTGACGCCAAATCCAAGGACGAAGTGCTTAAAATACTGGGATAAATTTTGGGGTTCACGTCTTGAACATTTAGCTTTACCCATATGAAAATGGAATAAGTCAGTATAAAAAATTTTAAAATTCCCGTTGACAAAAGCCCGGTCCATTCCCTATAATGAGCACTGTCCTGGGGCTGTGGCGCAGAGGGAGCGCGCTTCCTTGGCATGGAAGAGGTCAGGGGTTCGAATCCCCTCAGCTCCACCAATGAAAATGAGGCCTCTTTTTCGCAGGCAAAGGCGAGAAAGAGGCTTTGTCTTTTGCAAGGAATATCAGAATCTATTTGTCCTTTTTCAACCATTCTTCTCTTGTGATTCCGGCTTGTTTTAGAATTCGAGTCAACAGATCTACGCTTATTTCCTTTCGATGTGGATTGGGGATAGTTAAAACTAAATCTCCTTTGATCATATACGGATGTTTCCCACCAGTATATGGACGTCGAAACCAAATTTTCGCAGCATTTCCACCAAGTCGTGCCACGCAATCGGCACAAGTTTAGCCATTAGCTGCAAATCCTTTCAGCTCAGTTATGCAATACTGTCCTATTGGGGGGATTGCAAGTCCTCGTTGCAGCCTTATAACAATCCAGCCCTCGAGAGCTTCCTTTAAGTTGCGTCGGCATTCTTCTAAGGTCTTTCCCGTGGCCCAGACACCTTTTAACTGGGGAATGGCACCATAGTATGGCTCGTCGTCTTCGATGATCTCGTATTCAGCACTTTCTAATGCTGCTTCGATATATTCTGTAAGCATCCCTTTCACCTCCAAGGCCGGAAACATCTTTACTTTTTTATTATACAATGAGCTTTATTACACAGCCTTCCCTGTGTTTAATTTAAATCGGGCATGCTAAAAAGGCTTTTTATATCCGCTCCTTTGTATTAAACTTAAAACCGATCCGTGAGATTGAAATATGCATAAACAAAAGGGGGTGTTTTGCATGAATCCGAAGGGACATCACTATATCGTCGAAGCCTCCGGCTGTGCAGAAATCATTGGGGAAGTCGACAAGATGCAGGAAATCCTCGTCGAGGCGGCACGTCGTGCGAACGCCCAGGTCTGGGCCGTTTCCTTCCACCGCTTTCCTCCGAACGGGGTAAGCGGCGTGGTAGTCATAAGCGAATCGCACCTTTCGGTTCATACCTGGCCTGAGCTTGAATACATGGCGCTTGACATATACACCTGTGGCAGCGAGACGCGCCCGGAGGTCGCCGTTGATTACGTTCTCGAAAGGGTGCGGGCAAAACACACCCATGTGACCGAGATCACCCGCGGCCTGGACGACGGGGACCGCGAGTTTTACCACTCCCTGATCACGTGGGAAGAACAGCTAAGGGCGAACGGAGGGCATGAACCCGACAAAGGCAAGTAAGCGGTAAGATAAAATTGAACCCTCGAGGGAGGTTTTGCCCATGGATATGACGATTCTTGGCAACAGCCTTGGCACATGGGCTGTAGCCGTATTTGCCGGCGTAATTTCCTTTTTCCTGTTCTGTTACGCCGTAAAGCTTGTAGACAAGTACCTTTCCATGCTGCTTGAGCGCAGGCCAAGCGCCGTTACGGGCCTGATACTGGACCTCGTCCGACAAATAAATGTATACTTTATCTTCCTCTTGGCACTGCTCATAGGTTCATCTTTCCTGAACCTGCCGGCAAGGCTTTCAAAGATCATTTCCGTTCTCGTCATACTCTTCCTTCTTTTTCAAATAGGCCTGTGGGGAGATAAGGTAATAAGCTACTGGCTTAATATCAAGATAAAAAAGAAGGTCACGGAAGACCCTTCCACGGCCACGATGCTATCGGCCTTCGGCTTCATGGGAAAGCTGCTCTTTTGGGGCATAATAGTCCTTATCGGTCTGGAAAACATGGGTATAGACGTCACGACCCTCATTGCAGGGCTTGGGATAGGCGGCATTGCCGTGGCATTGGCGGCGCAAAACATATTGAGCGACCTGTTTGCCTCGTGGTCCATAGTCCTGGATAAGCCCTTCCTTGTCGGCGACTTCATAGTCATCGATGACTTCTCCGGAAACGTCGAACACATAGGCTTGAAGACCACCAGGATAAGGAGCCTGACGGGAGAGCAGGTCGTCATATCGAACTCCGACCTGCTAAAATGTCGCATAAGAAACTACAAGCGCATGTACGAAAGAAGGGTAGTCTTTACCTTTGGCGTGGACTTTGAGACCCCAACGGAAAGGCTTAAAGAAATTCCAAACGTCGTCAAGGGTGTCATTGCTTCCATGGAAGGCGCCCGTTTCGACAGGGCCCACTTTGCAAGCTACGGCAGCTATTCGCTTAACTTTGAGGTCGTCTATTACGTTTTGTCTGCTGACTACAACCTCTACATGGACATTCAGCAGAAGATAAACCTAAGCCTCCTGGAGGAGTTTAAAAAGATGGACGTAACCCTCGCCTATCCGGTCCAGACGATCTACGTGGCGGGCATGAAGCCCGTCAGCGTATCCGTCGAAGGGCTTGAAAAAATTGAGCCAAAGCGGGGGTGAAAACATGGACATGGAAGAGATCATCCGATCCATTGTCGAGGTCGTCAGGGAAAAGTTCAGTCCGCTTAAGATCATTCTTTACGGCTCCTATGCCAGGGGCACCCAGACGTGGGACAGCGATGTGGACTTTCTGGTAGTGGTTTCAAGGGACGTGAATAAAAGGGAAACGGCAGTTGCGATGCGAACGGCGTTGAGCGATTTCCTTTGCGGCAAGGATGTGGTCATCGCAACGCCCGAGGAGTTGGCCGTGAAGGGCAGCATTCCCGGGACTCTGCTTTATTCCATGCTGAAGGAGGGCAAGGTCTTGTACGAGGACATGGCGCCTTACGTGGAAGAAGGCCGCACCTGGCTTGGCTGTGCCGTCGATGACGTGAAGGCCGCCGAAAAGTTGCTCGAATCCGGCTTTAACCGTCACGCCTGCTGGTTGTCCGCCATGGGGGCCGAAAGGGCTTTGAAAGCCCTTTTGATCTCAAGGGGCGTGCCCTTTCCGCGGAGCCACGACTTAAACGCCCTTTATAAGCTCGTTACGGAACGCTGTCATTTCGAGGGATTATCGCTGGATCACGCGGAGCTTGCAAAATTTTCCGAGTGGGCCGTCGAGGCGGGACACCCGGGCGACTGGCCGGCCATAACCGACCTTGAGGCCAGAAAGGACGTGATGTCGGCCAAGGGAATCGTCGAGGCCGTCTCAAAGGTATTTGTCTAAAATTAAGTTTCCGGGGCGATGCATCGCTATTTATGGGGAGGAGGAGCGGTTTATGCGGTATAACTTTGATGAAGTGCCGAATAGAAGAAATACGTGCAGCGAAAAGTGGGACGGTTTGAGGGAGACTTTTGGGACGGACGACGTGCTTCCCATGTGGGTGGCCGACATGGACTTCAAGTCGCCCCATGAGGTAGTGGAAGCCCTTGTAGAGAGGTCGAAGCATGGCATATTTGGATATCCGTTGAGGAACGAGAGCTACTACGAGGCAATTATGGAGTGGGTGCGCGTCAGGCACGGCTGGGAGATAAAGCGGGAATGGATAGTTGACGTGCCAAGCGTCATGCCCGGCTTGGCCGCGGCGCTTTTGGCCTTCACCTCTCCGGGCGATGGCGTGGTGCTTCAGCCTCCCGTGTATCCCCCCTTTTTTGAGGTGACCGAGTCGCTTGACAGGCGTGTCATCCATAATTTTCTAAAGTTCAACGGCAGCTGGCACATAGACCTTGAAGGGCTTAAAGGTCTTCTTTCCTCGGCCAAGGCCTTCCTGCTTTGCAGCCCCCATAACCCCGTCGGCCGCGTATGGAGCGAGGAGGAATTATCGGCCCTTTCTTCGATGTGCGCTAAAGCAGGCGTTCCCGTGCTGTCCGACGAAATTCACTGCGATTTCGTCTACCGAGGATATAAGCACATTCCCATAGCCTCGATTAACCATGAGGCTGCCATGAACACGGTGACCTTCATGTCTGCAAGCAAGACCTTTAATATAGCAGGCTTCAAGAACGCCTACGCGATCGTGCCAAACCCCGCGATGAGGGAAAAGCTGTCCAAGGTCCTGCAGGGGCTGCATTTTGGTTCCGGCGACCTTTTTGGTATACTTGGACTTGAGATTGCCTACCGTCACGGCAGGGATTGGCTTGACGAACTTTTGCTTTACCTGGAAGAAAACCGTGACCTGGCGGTTTCCGCTTTGCGCGCAACCGGCGTCGGTGTGGTAAGCCCTCAAGGGACGTATTTGCTTTGGCTGGATTTTGGAAAACTTGGGATGTCTCAGGAGGAGCTCATGAAGTTTTTGATAAATCGAGCCAAGCTTGGCTTAAACGACGGCTTGGCCTTTGGGCCGAACGGTGCCGGTTTTGCCAGGATGAACATAGGTTGTCCCAGGAGGACGCTTGAGGAGGGCCTTCATAGGCTGACGAAGGCCTTATCTTAGCGGCTAAGGGACGATCAAGGTGGGGAGGATGAGATGTTAGATCTTCTTATAACGAACGGTTCGGTCGTAGACCCTGAAAGCGGTCAAATCATGGACGTAAACCTGGGGGCCATCGACGGAAACATTGTCTATATCGGCAAGGAGACGCCAAAAGACGCAGAGGTTACGATAGACGCAAAGGGCCTTTACGTCGCCCCGGGCTTCATCGACACCCATGTGCACGATGAGAACCCGGCGGAAAACGAGGTGGAAAAGGCATTGCTACTTCAGGGAGTGACGACGGCCATTGCCGGCAACTGCGGATTGGGGCCCATAATATCCGATGAGCTCCTTTCAAGGCCTCGCTACCTCAGGGTGGGTTTTTTTACCGGCCACCAGGTATTGAGGGAAAAGGTGGGCTTGACCGACAACTACATGCCCGCAAGCTCGTCATCGATAAGGGAGATGGTGGAGCTTTTAAGGCAGGAATTGTCAAAGGGAAGCTTTGGCCTTTCTTTGGGCCTTGAGTACGTGCCGGGGGCGAGCTACGAGGAGATCTACGAGCTTGCCAAGACCGTGGCCCAATTCGACAAAAGGTGGGTATCCATGCACATCAGGTACGACGGCGACAAATCGTTGGATGCCGTCAGAGAGGCAATTGCGCTTTCCAGGGATTGCGGTGTCAGGGTGCAAATATCCCATCTTGCCAGCATGGCGTCATTTGGTTGTCTAAATGAAGCTTTAAAGTTGATTGAGGAAGCCAAGGCCTGCGCCGACGTGACCTTCGATTCCTATCCCTACAAGGCCTTCTGTACGCACATCGGATCGGCGGTCTTTGATCCCGGTTTTGAGAAACGCTGGAAGAAGGGCTTTTCTGCCCTGCAGGTGGCATCCGGCAAACATAAGGGCAAGAAGCTCACGCAGGAGCTTTACGTCAAGCTCAGGAAGGAAGAGCCGAACACCTTGGTCATTGCTCACGTCATGAACGAGGAAGAGGTTAAGGCCGCCTTAAGACATCCCGACTGCATGATAGCGTCCGATGCCATTTTGGAAAAAGGCCAGGGCCATCCTCGCGTCTGCGGCACCTTCCCGAGGGCATTTGCCATCCTCATAAAGGAAGGGCTGTCGTGGCCCGAGGTCATACGCAAGGCCACCTACTTGCCGGCAAAGTCGTCGTGGCTGGACGACAGGGGCTGCATAAAGGCAGGCTGCAAGGCAGACCTTGTGATATTCAATCCCAAAAAGCTCAGGGATTGCGCCACCTTCAAGGATCCGATGCTTTCCCCAAAGGGGATAGATTACGTGATCATAGGAGGCAAGATTGCAGTCCAAAGGGGCACAATACTTCAACCTTGCGGTGAGGTCATGTTTCGCAGGTGATCAATCTCCGTCTATGAGTATCCAGGGGCTTTCCTCAGAACCCTTATGGGCGGGGTCGTATATCCAGAGCTTGCCGGAGGAGGAATCGAACTTCATCATGGAGTTGTCGTCCCTTATGATGAGCTTGTACCTGTCGGGATGGGCAAAAAGAGAGCTTCCCAGGTTTACCGAGAAACCTACTGCTATGCCCAACACGAAGCTTGCCATTACGACGAGAACGATTATGCCGACAGGCAGGTAACTTTTGGCCATTCCTTAGCTTCCTCTGCAAATAAAAATGGTAGCCCCAAGGGGATTCGAACCCCTGTTGCCGGGCTGAGAACCCGGAGTCCTAGACCGCTAGACGATGGGGCCAAACATACTGGCTGGGGGAGGTGGACTCGAACCACCACTACATGATCCAGAGTCATGCGTCCTGCCAATTAGACGATCCCCCAAGGTTGCATTATTTGTGGCGAAAGCTATGTTACCATGACTTTTGTCTTAGCGCAAGGCCTGAGGCAAAAATCTTTAAGACGGATCTTCCTTTGCGTGTTACAATTTATTCGCCGTTAATTCAACAGCGAATATTACGTCCGGTCAGGCGATAGAATAAAAATTAACAGGAGGTGTTTTGTATTGAAGTTGGAGAGCTTGTCCTACAAGGAATTGCTTAAAAAAAGGCCCCTGAACGTCCAGGCCATATACGGAGACGAACCCGTGGGCCTGGTCAGCGGCAGGGACATAATCGAGGCGGCAAGGAAGAAGGGCGCCGTAATTTTGGCGGCAAATGCAAGAAATCCCTTGACGATAAAGGGCGTGTTCAGGGCCGCAAGGAAGCTCAACGCAGCCGTCCTGATAGAGCTTGCGAAGTCCGAAGCGACTTATTGCGGCTGTACCTATGACAACGTCCCGGATTACGCGGTAAAATACTCAAGTGAACTGGGCCACGGCATAGTCTTCGGATTGCATGTGGATCATTACGCCATAAAGTCCATGTCTGACGTATATAAGGCCATAGCCCATCTCCGTCAGATCGTGGAGCGTGGCTGGACCTCGGTTGCAGTCGATGCCTCCCACAACCCGGACTGGGAAAACCTCATGTATACACGCGACGTGGCACAGCACATCCCTGCCTACCTGGGCCTTGAGGTCGAGGTGGGAGAGATAAAGGGGCCCGGCGAGCTTACCACGGTGGAGGAGGCCCTCTTTTTCGTGGGTGGGCTCAATTCCTGGTGCATCTTCCCGGACCTTCTTGCCATATCCAACGGGAGCATGCACGGCACCTACGACAAGACCGTGGGGCAGATTGAGGGCATAGACCTAAACAGGACGAAGGAGATAGCCGATGCAGTTTCCCGCTACGGAGTTTCCATAGCCCAGCACGGCATCTCGGGCACTCCCTTGGACAAGGTTGCCATGTTCGCCAGGTACGGCATAAACAAGGGCAACGTGGCCACGCTGTGGCAAAACATAATATTTGGCCTGGAGATGGAGCCCGATACCGGAAATGCGGTCATTAAGGACGGCTCTTACGTAAAAGACCCCGGCAGGGGCATCCCCGTGGAGCTGTGGAACAAGATCGTGGCCTGGGCCGACGAGCAAGGCTACAGCAGAAAGTCCGGCGATTACAAGAAGGCAAACAAGCCCTTCCATGACCAGATAATGGCCTTGCCGGAGGATGTACAGGAGCGCATCATCGCCGAGACTGAGGAATGGGCTGTCAAGTACATAAAGGCTTTTGGCAGCGAGGGCACGGCAGAGCTGGTCTTGGAGGTGGTCTCTTCCAGGAGGGATTACAATTCCACTCCCGAGCGAAGGATCTTTCACTCAAGAAGCGAGTTCGCTCCCGAAAAGGCTCCCGACGCAGGCAGGGCAAAGAAGGCGGAAGGCAAGGATTTCTCGGATTAGGAAAGCCTTGAGCGGTGAAAAAGCTTTAAAGACCATTTTTTAAGATTTGGCTTGGAGGGAGACCTATGTCGCCCTCCATTTTGACGTGGAGGTGAAGTATTGTTGCAAAAAAGCACAGGCAAGCGCAGGCGACGTCCGCGAGGCGGTAAAGGAAGCGCTTCTTTGAAGTTCATTCCCCTGGGCGGCGTGGGGGAAATAGGCAAGAACATGAACGTACTCGAGTACGGAGACGACATACTGGTGATAGATTGCGGGTTGATGTTCCCCGACGAGGAGATGCTGGGGGTGGACTTCGTTATACCCGATCCTGCATACCTCATGGCAAACAGGGACAGGATAAAGGGCATCCTCATCACGCACGGTCACGACGACCATATTGGTGCCCTGCCCTTTATACTTCCCAGGCTTGATTGTCCCATATATGCGACCAGGCTTACGCTTGGCCTTATAAGGAGCAAGCTCGAGGAGATAGCGCCGAAATACGAGCTCAAGGCCCACGAGATCGCGGCCGGAGATGTCCTCGAAATAGGGTGTTTCAAGGTTCAGCCTTTTTCGGTATGCCATTCCATACCGGATGGGGTAGGATATGCCATATACACGCCCGTCGGCGTAGTGGTTCACACGGGTGACTTCAAGCTGGATCCCACCCCGATCGACGGGAGGGCCACGGATTACGCCCTGCTGGCATCCCTCGGCACCAAGGGGGTGCTATTGATGATGTCCGATTCGACGAACGTCGAGCGCGACGGGTTTACCCCCTCGGAGCGGATGGTGGGAAAGACCATGGAGCAGACCTTTAGGCTCTACAGGAACAGGCGCATCGTGGTGTCCTCCTTTGCGAGTAACCTGCACAGGATCCAGCAGGTCATAGAGACGGCCGTGAGGTTTAACCGCAAGGTGGCCTTGATAGGAAGGAGCATGGTGGCAAACGTGGCCCGCGCCAGGGAGCTTGGCTACATGAATGTGGACGAAGATGTCTTCATCCAGCCGTCCGAGATAGAGGGCTTCCCGCACAGCAGGCTGGTAGTCATAACGACGGGAAGCCAGGGCGAGCCCTTTTCGGGGCTTGTGCTCATGAGCCGCGGAGATCATAAACACATAAAGCTCGGGCCAAAGGACCTGGTCGTGATAAGCGCCCTTCCCATACCGGGAAACGAACGGCTGGTGCACAGGACCATAAATGACCTCTTTAGGCAGGGCTGCGAGGTCATATATGAGGCCGAGCAGAACATCCACGTATCCGGCCATGCCTCCCGCGAGGAGCTGAAGATGATGTTAAGTTTAGTAAAGCCGACTTACTTTGTGCCGCTTCACGGCGAGTACAGGCACTTGGTCAGGCACAAGCAGTTGGCAGAAGAGCTGGGGTTGCCCTCAAAAAACGTCTTCGTCATGGAAAAGGGCGACGTGCTGAGCATGACCAAAAGACAGGCCAAGCTGCTTGAAAAGGTTCCCTCGGGAGCTTACATAGTGGACGGTCGCGCTTACAGCGACCTGAACGGACAATTGCTTAGCGAAAGAAGGGATTTGGCCGAGGACGGGTTGGTGTGCATATCGGCCGTATATGATCCGGCAGGCAACCTGCTTGCGCCCGTTTCCATAGAAAGCCGCGGATTTCTTCATCGCGCTGACGCCGACGAGCTCTACAGGTCCATAGAGGACGCCGTGGAGAAGGCCATAAAGGCTGCAAAGGCCGAAGGAAAGGACGAAGACGTCTCCTCGCGCATCAGAAGCGCGGTAAAGGGAGTCTTAAAGAGGTTCTCCATGTCTGCGCCCGTGATATTGGTCCTGACGAACGAGGTCCAAAGCGGCAACGGTTTTGCCTGTAAGTTTTCCCGAAGGGAGCAGATAAAATGACGCTCGTTCAATCCTTGGTCTTGGGCGCGCTTCAGGGATTTACGGAGTTTTTGCCCGTGAGCAGTTCGGGCCACCTCGCCCTGGCTCAGCGCCTCTTTGGCTTAAGCGATCCGCCGATTGCCTTCGACGTGTTCCTGCACTTTGCGACCATGCTTGCGACGCTTCTGTACTTCATGGGCGATATCCTAAGCCTTCTAAAGGAATGGTTATTGGGGTTTACCGGCAGAGATCGGAGGAAAAGCGAGGGTTGGAGGTACGGATGGGCCGTCATTGCGGGGACCTTGGTGACGGCCTTGCTGGGCTTGCCTTTGGAAGGCGCAGCGACAAGGGCCCTTGCTGTTCCCTGGGCCGTGGCCTGCGGGCTGGTCGTGACTGCCTCGCTTTTGGGTTTTGCTTCGCGCATCCCGGTAAGCGACAAGCAGGTTTCCCTCGGCACCGGAATTCTGGTGGGCCTGGCTCAGGGGATCGCGGTGATGCCGGGGATATCAAGGTCGGGCAGCACGATCGTGGCGGCCTTGATGGCAGGCGTCAGGAGGGAGGAGGCCTTTCGCTTTTCCTTTTTGCTTTCCCTGCCTGCCATAATGGGAGCCACCCTTCTTGAGGGGCTAAAAGCCCTTCGGGAGGGAGTCTTTTTGCCGGACGGCTGGGCTTACGGATGCGCATTGGCCTTCCTCTGTGGCCTTGTGTCGCTTCATTTTATGAGGAAGGTCGTCGTCTTCGGGAAGTGGAAATACTTTTCCCTGTACTGCCTTGTCGTAGCTGCCATAGGGTTTATCATTGGCTTGTTGTAGTTGATCTTTGAAGCGAAAGGGTGAACCTGCAGATATGAATAAAGCCGCAAGAATAGTCTTGGCATCGAACAGCCCCAGGCGGCGGTCTTTGCTTGCCGACCTTTTGGGATGGGAGGTGTTGTTCGTAACGCCCGGCGTAGAAGAAGACGTCAACGGTTTCAGGATCCCTGAGGATGCGGTAAGACATCTTTCTGCCAAAAAGGCGATGTCCGTAGCATCTTCTTACGACGACCTTTTCGTCATAGGGGCCGACACGATCGTCTACATCAATGGTCATATCCTGGGGAAGCCCTCATCCGTGGAGGAAGCCTTCGAGATGCTCCTTGAACTTAACGGCAGAACTCACGAGGTTTACACAGGCATTGCCGTCGTAAAAGGAGAAATTTTGAGGGTAGATCACGAGGTCACGCGCGTTACGTTTAGAGAAATGAGCCCCAAAGCCCTTTTGGCCTACGCCGAGACCAAGGAAGGCTTGGATAAGGCAGGTGCTTACGGCGTGCAGGGCAAGGGGGCCTTGCTCGTCGAAAGGGTCGAAGGGTGCTTTTATAACGTGGTCGGCCTTCCTCTGGCGAAGCTTTCTGCGATGCTTCAAGACCTGGGCTGGCCGCTTGAGGACCAATGGAGGTGTGTCCGTTGAACGCTTTTCTCAAAAAAATATCACTGCTTCTCCTGATCCTGGCAATCGCTGCAGGAGCGGTTGGGCTTATCCCCAGATTTAAGGAGGAGATGGCCAAAAAAGACGTAGCCCTCCTGGTGGAATACTCAGACATTGACGTCATGGCACGCCAGGCAGGCCTAAGCTTTGATGAGATGCTGAAACGCCTTCTTAAGGACGGGATCACTGCAGTTTCGTTTAAGGACCTCACCGGCACGGACCTGCGCGACGGCGACACGCCCCTTCTTTGGGGGACGTTAAGGGACCTGCTTCCCGAAGGAGACTTCGACGGCCTTTCCGGGAATGCCGCTTTACTTGTGCCTAAGGAATACGATGACTGGTTCTTCAAGAAGTACCTGGAGGCCCGCTTTCCCGGATGTGTGACCCGTGCCGTACCCGAGGGCAGCATATACGTATTGCCCAGAGAGCCCAAGGAGCTCTTGGAGGTTGGGATCATCCCCGACCCCATGGCCTTCAAGCATCTTGCCCGCTTAAACGTCCCCTTGGTTTACAGGCCTTCGCCTACCTTCGGATTGTCCTCGGATGACGTGGCAAAAAGCCTGGACTTGCTGTTTGCGTCGCTTTGGAGGCTTCGCGGCGTCTTGCCGCAGGGTGCCGTGATGTTCGGCTATCCCGACATGGCACCTTTGATCGACGTGATGCACAAATATGGCGCCCTTATGCTCCAGCCGGAGTTCGTCCGCTTCATAGGCGGAAACGAGGCATATAGGGCTTCATTTCCCGACGTCCTTTCGCTGCACAGCGTGACGACCCCTGAGATCATATCGAGAAACCTGTCCCGTTCCTCTTTGGTCGAACGCTTTGCCAGGGCGGCTAGGGAACGGTCGGTTCGTGTCTTATTGCTTCGACCTTACGACATATCCTCAGGTCCGTGGATAGATGCCTTCGAGCAGGACCTGGCCTCCTTGAAAGCCTTGCTTCAAAGGGACGGGTTCGCATTTAGGTTTGGGGACCCATACCCTAACTTTGGCCACACACCTTGGGCTTTCCTGTCCTTTTTGGCGGCGGGCTTGTGCGTGATTACGTTTTTGTTGTCTATGGGAGAAAGAGAAATTTTTAGGTCGCGCAACTTCGTGCTGCTTTGCGTTGTTGCGGTGGTCATTTTAGTCCTTGGCGCTAACCGCATCGCCCTTTTT
>Ga0209204_1002070_pt1 | contig 17216 bp, 14 predicted proteins | sample AD_JPNMR2_MetaG_FD_184425 | JGI IMG/M metagenome (GOLD analysis project Ga0209204, IMG submission 184425) | Active sludge microbial communities of municipal wastewater-treating anaerobic digesters from Japan - AD_JPNMR2_MetaG (SPAdes) (version 2) | ecosystem: Engineered > Bioreactor > Anaerobic...
CTGAACCCAGAATTACATCAGGATCTTCGCTTTCCTTTACAGTGAAAGGGTAAACACACTCCTGCATAACTTCAAAGGAGAACTTTGCCATTTGTTTTCACCTCATAACTCTTATGTAATAATCCCAGTTTCCGTAATGGACCTTCTTAATTTTTCCTTCTTTTGTTAGTTGTTCCATGATGTCTTCTCCCACATTGAATCTGTCCAGTACATCTTCCACTGCATCGCTTCTCATGGGATGGACTGCGGTTATGTTCAGTATTTCTTCTATGGGATCATCGGTGACAACAAAACCACTGCTTTCATAACCAGTTAAGGTCTCAGCACTGAGCCCCGCCTCGGTAAATATGGCGTAGGCAGCTGCGATTACCTCGGGCTTTGGAGCACTTACCCACGGTTCAGCTGGTGGTCGAGTGGGTATTCCTATGTAGGCTTTCGATGGGTTTATGTGTGCTTTTAAAAAACTTGCAATGGCTTTTAGCTCTGCTTCGTCATCATTTAGGTCCCTAACAAGCATGGTTTCCGTACACAGGGTTCCACTGTAGGTGGCGGCGAACTCCTGCATGCCTTGTAAGATCTTGTCCAAGGAAAGGGATGCATGTGGACGGTTAACATCTTTCCAAGTGGCAGGAGTTATGGCATCGATTTTCAAGCTAACCCAGTCAGCATTTTTAAGTCCTTCCTGCACTGGTTTTTCCCAGAGTAGTGAACTATTCGTTATGACTGCTACTGGGATGCCCAAGGTTTTGAGGCTTACTATGATCTCACTGAGAGCCAGATCCAGTGTGGGTTCACCATCCGGAACTATGGATATGTAGTCCACTTTTTGCTGTGTTTCCAGCACACGTTCCACCCTTTTTTTTACTTCATGGGCAATCTGCTTGGGGTCGTTGCCGTATGAGCTGCGGTCTGCCTGCATCCGTAAAGTTCTCCCAACTTGGCAGTAAACGCAGTTGTACGAACAGATCTTATATGGAATGTTGTTAACCCCCAGGCTTTCACCCAACCTTCTTGATGGGATTGGTCCAAAAATTGTCATTCTGTCCCTCCTTATGATGGGATGTTTTATGCTTCTCCCTACTCGCATTATAGTACCTTGCTGTGCATTTTGTGCATATGCACAAAAAGATGAATGCAGACTGTAAGCCCAAAACAACGACACGTTAATGCAATTGGGTTACCAAGTACTATACTTTTACGTTCTACAAGCGTACAATCATGTTATATGGTTTCTCGGCGCAGGGAGGCGCAAAAAATGCATACAAAAAAGCTAACGTCACTGCTGTTGGTAATCTTGATTGTGGGTTCGTTGGGTTTGGTTTCTTGCAGTTCAGGGGAGAATAGCTCAGGCTCGTCGGGGGCAGGGGGAAACAGTGGTAGCGTTACTGCTACAAGCCTAAGCACTGCAAGCGGGGTGGAGTTGTTTAAAAGAGCTGGAACCGTTTTTGCTAAAGCGGACAGTGTTACCACAGCCAGTGTTACTGTGAAAGTTCGCAATTTTCAACAAGTGACAAGCAGTAGTTTAACTTACTGGAGTGAGGATTACGGGGTTGCCATTACGCTTCCTAAAAGCTGGGAGGGTTTCAAGCTTTACCAACAAGAGTGGAAAGGCTACCTTACTACTGCCACTGCTTCTGAGAAACCGGCAGAGACTGGTCCCATACTCGTTTTTCGCAATCCTCAGTGGACTGCCAGCGATCCATATCAGGATATTCCCATAATGGTTTTCACTCCCACTGTGTGGGCTCAGGTTGAAAGCGAAGAGCTTTCGGTAAGTGCAGCTCCGATGCCGCCTACAAAACTGGGAGAGAATAGCCATTACGTTTTTGCTTTGCCTGCGCGCTACAACTATGCCTACCCGAAGGGCTGGGAAGAAGTTGACCAAATTATGAAGTCCAATCCACTTAGCATGGATCCAACTTTTCAGACAAAGCAGACCAGCGGTTACATGGTTGCTGAGGTTTGGGTTGAGGCAGAAATGGAAAATTCATCAAGCAACGATTGGCGCGTGGCGCAAGTGCAAACCTGGTTGGACAAGAACAAGTACTACTTGACAGAGGGTCAAGTGGCTGCTGTGCAGGATTGGATTAAGAGCAAAACCCCCAAGCAGTGCATGAAGAATGATCCCCTTTGCGTTTCGCAGTCCAGCACTGGGTATTGGGGCTATAGGTTGTACAGCCCATCATTAGATGAAGCCAGCAAAGGCAACTACGATGTTTGGTTTTGGACCGACGTAGATAAGCTGCCTCAAGGCGAAATTACAAACTGGGAGCCAGATATATTGATCCACAGGGGGATAAGCCCGGAAGAGATCTTCAAAGAAGTATTCGAACTTGTCTCCATTAAAAGTAATGGTTGAGTTGCAATGAAGTAAACCAAGGGTAACAGAGATATGTTATAGGCTCGGCGTAGAATTCATACCTCACCGAGCCTATTTTAGCGTTTTCATAACTTGCACTTCCTGGAAAGGTATTGCCACACGTAGAAACCTTCAGGTGTGTTCATGTTACAAGATGAATCTATAACTATCAAAAAGCAGACAAAACGTTCATGTGAAACTCAATGATTCGAACTAATGGCAATTCATTGAGAAGTGCCGGATTCTGGCGGATTTACACCGGAGGCAAAAGCTTGCCCAACATTTCCCAGAGTTTTAATATACCAATTCCTTAACCAATCAGCGTCCCAGTTGTAAACATCAACGGGTACGCTTAGATCAAAAACGTGTCTTACATGAAAATCGCCAGGCAGTACATCCACAACAAGGTTGGCGTTTTTCATCTTTGTGGCTAATTGTGCCGCCTCAACCAAACTCATATCTGAAATGACGTAGTCACTCCATATGTTCACTGCGCTGGACAGAAAAGATGGGGAAAGTTTAGAAATAACTTGGTCTTTAAGATTTGTTCCGGTTAACAAGGATATCTGCCTGGAAATCCTGTCTAAATCAGACATGTGGGTGGTGCCAAAATCACGCACACGCCAGTAGACCAAGAACTGTGTTCCATTAAGTGTGTGGGTACCTGGGCTTAGACACGTGTAATTAGGAACACCAACCCCTTCATAACAGTATCTTTGCGGCACGTCTACCGTGAGCCCACCCATGAGATCCACCATCTTTATTATGGTTGTGAAATTCACAACCACGTAATGATCAACGGTCACTCCGAAATTGTTTTTAATTGTTTGCACAAGTTTACTCAAACCACCATACGTCTGCCCCTGCCCATACATGGAAGCATGCGTAACCTTCGTTATGCCTTCACCTGGTATGTCGACCAATGAATCTCTGGGAATGTAAAGTAAGTTCACTGTGGAACCGTGTATGAATGCCAGTATGAGCGTGTCATTATGGCCTACTGAGCCGCCTTGGCTCATCTTGCCTACCGTATCGAGCCCAGCTATGAGCCAAACTTGGTCGTTCTTCGAGCGTGTCATGCTTGACAATGTGTTTGTGGCAGCGCCCAGAATGTCCGATATACTTAAACTACCAATTTGCGGCATCAAGATCCTTTGAGCATAAACACCGCCAACAAAAGACACACAGAGAATAGCTATCAAACTGACGACGATGAGTATATTTGCGAAATTAAGTCTCTTTTTCACCTAAAGAATTATATCCTATGAGCTTACTTTGGCTGACGTGATCATGCAAAGAGCAGTTTAAGAAATGGTGCACCGCAGATTCTGAACAAGATGCTCCCTAGTTTTCTGTTGTTATAAACGTTTCTTCAAAAAAGGATGTGGTGCCTATTTCTCTGCCGCTTCTTTTTCTGTTCTTGCTTTTGTCTTTATGGTGTCATCGGAACCATGATCCTGTCGGGAGTATTTATTGCATAGCTATGGAGCTGCGCTCCGTTAGAGTCATAGGTGTACATCTTAGTAGTTTTCACATCTTCTGGGATGGGTCTAAGCCTGCTGTATGGAGTGATCAATGCAAAACCTGCAAGTTCATCATTTTTGAAAGCAGCAATGGTAAGTTCAGTAGGACCAATGGTTTGCCCAACGCATACGAGATAATCTCCGTATTTCGTATAAGTCGGGAAAGTGCCTTCTTCATAGAATTCGAACGGTTGTAACTTAGTGGCAGTGCTAATGGTTTCAAAGCCTTTAGTGATGGATGTTGTTTGAATAAGTTTTGGTTCCTGGGCAGTTACATCAAGGCGAAAACCGCCAAAATAGAAACTACCGGCAGCAAAAGGTATATTAACCTCTGGTAGCACTAGCATGGATGCATCGTAACTATCGGTAACCGTTTTTGTTATTATGCTTCCATCAGGGTTGATGATATCAAGAATGATTGACATGGTTGCCGATCCAGAGATCGTCGCTGTGTGAGGTGGTACGTAGGGATGTTGTTTTCCTACCAGCACGTAAATGTTGTCGTCCATGACACCTAAGCCTAAAAAGGTTCCGTTGTCTGCTTGGTATTGTTGCATTCTAGATGCAGTTATCTTGGAAATAGTCGTTCCAGCAGCGGCATAGATCGCTTCGTTGGTGGTGTATGCAATCACTGTTGGGTCGTAGTAGATTGGTAAGGAATTGGCTAAACTGACCACATTTACTTTTACTCCACGTGCTTGTATTTGCGGAAGGCTGGTTGTGGCTTCTCTGGTAAAAACGGTAACGCTGTCAGGCCCTTCCCAGTGCACAGCTATTACTTGCGCGTCGTTGCTAGGGTAGGAAAGCACGGGGTCTTTGTCGATTTCCATGGTACCTTTTTCTGGTGCCCATAGAGCTTTTACATAACTGGTTTGCTCTTCATTGTTGTATTCCAGCAGCAGCGACACAGCGTTTTGACTCGTGGTTCCTGTGCAGCCAAGTATGGAAATAGCCACTGTTAGAAGGCAAGCCAACAGTCCAAATGATCGTTTCATTACTCGCACCCCCCAAAGGAGCTCAACGCCCTTTTTTGGAACTTTGTATTGTCTTTTAAATTGACGCCCCCGTTTATTGAAAATAGTTTACTACATTCTTTGAGAGGACGTTCTGTACAATATTGCGTTCTTTGTTTTGCATGTTAAGCATATGCTGCTTTAAACACACAGGTTAGTTCTACTACTTTTACACCAGCTTGTTCCAGCCCTTTACGTATCTCCGACGCCAGCTCCACTGCCTGCGGGTTGTCTCCGTGAACGCAAATGCTATCAGCAACAATGGGGACTTCCTGGCCATCTATGGCAGTCACTTTGGCTTCTAAAACCATTTTTAATGCGCGCTTAGTGGCTTGCGTTGGGTCGTGTATGACTGCACCTGGTATGGAGCGGGGAACCAATGTACCGTCGGGGTTGTAGGCACGATCTGCAAATGTCTCCTGTGCCACTTTTATGCCCACATCTTGAGCTGCTTTAACCATATCTGAGTTAGCTAAAGCAAGCAAGATGGCGTCCGGAGCCACCTTTTTCATTGCCTCGGCAATGGCTTTTGCAAGCTCATAGTCGGTAGCTGCCATGTTGTAAAGTGCTCCGTGAGGTTTTACGTGTTTCAACTGTGTACCCTCGGCTTTAGCAAAAGCTTGCAATGCTCCAATTTGGTATATGACTAAGTTTCTAACTTCTTCAGGTGTAAGTTGCATGTTACGGCGACCAAATCCTTGAAGATCTGGAAAACCTGGATGGGCTCCCACTGCCACATTCTTAGAAACTGCCATTCTTACTGTCTTCTGCATGACCATGTAGTCGCCTGCGTGAAACCCGCAGGCAATGTTAGCAGAGGTGATGTGGTTTAGCAGCTCCTCATCAAGTCCCAACTTATAAGTGCCAAAGCTTTCTCCTAAATCGGCGTTCAAATCAACCATGAGAGACATTAGCTGTTCCTCCTTTCGGGTTCTTCCACCCAGACATCGTAATAGCGGTTTTCCACCATGACGCGGAAATGCTTGGCAGTGCTGGAAATATCAGAGTCTAAGATGAGTTGGAGCTCATAAAGTTTATCTTCTTGCTCCTTTAGAAGGGAAATGGCTTCGTCTCGGGTGATTTCCAGGAAATGGACTTCATCTCCCGGTTTGCACTGAGAAACAAGCGGAAGGTCAACTGTGCAAACTGTGGCTATTTTGGGATAACCACCAGTGGTTTGAGCGTCAGCAAGCATGATTATGGGCATGCCATCACCTGGTATTTGTACAGCACCCAACGGAATGCCGTCGGATATGATCTGTGCATGGTCCATGCTAAGGTGCTCCACCGATGCTCCCTCCAGCCGACAACCCATGCGGTCTGACTCCGACGTAACGGTGTAAGTGCTCATGAGGAAATCCTGCAACCCCTTTTGGGAAAAACAATTCTCCTGAGGACCCATGATGACCCGTAGTGTTACGATGCCACTGGCATTGTATTTTGGGATGTATTCGCTGGGGATAAACTTGCCAATGTAATGCCGTGGCTTCCTTAAAGGCAGCCCAACTTCCAATTCGTCGCCAGCTTGAAGGGGTCTTCCTTGAAAGCCACCTATCTTACCACGGATATAGGTAGACCTGCTACCCATTACCATGGGTACGTCAAATCCCCCAGCTACTGCCAAGTATCCTCTTGCACCGACTTTTGCTTCCGATATTGTAATGATGTCGTTCTCTTTAACTTCGACTGCCTGCCACTGTGGTAAGGGCTGTTCATTTAACGTGGCTTGAAATGCTCCCCCAGTTAGAGCGATGACGGCTGAGTCCAGTGCTCTTAGAGTAGGGCCAAGAAAGGTGATTTCTAAACAAGCTGCGTCTTGGTCATTTCCCACTAGCAGGTTTGCTACTCTGTAGCTATATTGATCTAAAGCTCCTGCGACGGGCATTCCAATGCTGCGGTATCCAAAACGCCCTTTATCCTGCACTGTGGTTAAGAAACCGGGCGAAAGCACTTGAAAAACCGTGGACATGTGTTACAGAGGACCTCCTTTTTCAAGCTCATGTGTTTGAACTTCGTAGGTACCCAGTTTGACCTGTGTTTCAATTTTTTCGTATTCCTGGAGAGTAATGGGTTGGAACTTTAGGTAATTTCCGCTACTGAAGAGTACTGGTGGCTCTCTGAATGGGTCATAAATCTTTATAGGGGTGCGCCCAATAATGCGCCAACCGCCAGGGCTCACAATGGGGTAAATTCCGGTTTGTTCTCCTGCTATGCCCACGGAACCTGCAGGGATTTTTGTTCGCGGATTTTCCAAGCGAGGCGTGGCAATGCGCGGATCCATGCCTCCCAGGTATGGAAAGCCAGGAGTGAAGCCCAGCATGTAAATGAGATAGTTTGGTGCACTGTGGAGGGCTATGACCTCCTCGGGTGGAAGTTTGCAGTAGTCCGAAACAAATTTCAGATCCGGCCCCAGATCGCCGCCGTAGCAGACCGGTATGACAGTCACTGTTGGCTGTGAAAAGATGTGCTCATTGGTGCTTTGAACGGCTTTTTCGAGCTCTGCCTCAACCTGAAGGAGGTCCACCTTAAGTGGGTCAAAGCATACCAGCAGTGAGCAGTATGCTGGTACTGTTTCAATGATTCCTTCTATGACGTGGCTATCTTGCAATGCAAGGTTTAGTGCTCTTACCTTGGCGTTAAGTTCTGGTGAGATCTCATTTCCAAGCTGTACCAGTAATGCGGAGTCGCCTGCTGGTTTTATGCAAAAATGCTTGCTCAAGTACTTCCCACCTCCCATGTGCTTAGTAAAAGTCTAATACGTAAATGTGGAAAAAAGTCTGTACACATACACATACATGAACATAAAGGAAAAGAGGGGCAGTAAGCTGCCCCTCTTACCGCTACGAGTATTAGCGCTATCTTATTCTGTGTTTACTCCAGTACGAAGTTTTCTGCTATTTGCTTTAGCTGGTCAGCCAGTTCTTCTATGGAAGAAGCTTCTTGTGCTACTTCGTAGACTGCTTGGGACTGCTGTTTTAAGGCTTCGCTGATTTGGTGTACTTGGTCTGCAATGGTTTGCACTGGTTTCACCGCTGTGTCAGCTGCCGCATTGAGTTCTTCTGTGGAGGCACTAAGCTCTTCTGCGCTGGCAGCGAAGCTTTCCACAGTGGATGCAACCTTTATTACTTCTTGGAGAATGGTTGCAAATTGTTCTTGAGCTTCTCTTGCTCTTTGTACGGCTTCTTGCACTGACACGAGGTTTTCACTTACTGAACCGCTAACGGCTGAAATCCTCTTCTGGATAATGTCCAGTATGCTGGCAATGTTTTCGGTTGCTTGCTGACTCTTCTCCGCGAGTTTTCTAATTTCATCTGCTACTACGGCAAAGCCCTTTCCTGCTTCTCCTGCTCTGGCTGCTTCTATGGCAGCGTTTAAGGCAAGCAGATTTGTCTGTTCAGCAATCTGGTTTATTGTTTCCACAATGGAACTAATACTCTTTGCATCTTCCGTCAACTTTTGCATGGTTTTGTCTGTTCTGTCAGTGTTTTGTAGTGCTTTTTCAGAGTTTTCTACTACCTGTGCTATGCGTGACTGGCCTTCTTCAGCTGACTGCTTTATATTCGTCGTTTGTTGTGCCAAGTTCTGCGCGTCAGAGGCGATGCTTTGCGCTGTTCTGGAAACTTGATCCACACCACCTGTGAAGTCTTCAATGGCTTTGTAGGTGGCTTCGGCATTAGTTGCAACTTCACCGGACTGGGCTGTAACTTCCTCTACTGAAGCACTTGTTTCTTCAGTCAGAGCAGCAAGATTGGTTGCTGCGTTGGACAGTTTTCTGGCTGCCTCCGTACTCGTGGTCATGATTTGATTCAGTGTTTGAATCATGGTGTTAACATCTTGAGCCATTTCACCAATCTCATCCGTGCTACTGATTTCGACTTTGGAGGTGAGATCACCTCTGGCAACCGCAGCCACGCTTGTTCTCAGTTTTTCAATGGGTTTAGCAAACATATTCTGGGTCAGTATTAACCCAAGTAAAATCGCAAGTAGCAGAGCTAAAGCGCCAATGCCAAGAGTTATGAGCAATATGGAATTAACAGGCTTTGAAACCACTGAGCGTGGTACCAATGAGAAGAAGTACCAGCCGTTGGGCATCTTGGTGGCAAGTGCGTATTTCTTGTCACCTTTGTATGAGAAGTCAAACATTTTTCCGTTAGAAGCGCCATCTTGTATTTGTTTGAAAAGGTTCTCTGTATTCAGGTCCGTACCTGCTGACAAAGAAGCATTCTTACTTGCCAAAAGAACTTTACCACTGGAGTTTATCAAGTATTTTTCAGTGTTACCCGTGTCACCAAAAATGGTATCAACAAGCTTATCAATTTCGAAATCAATGGCCACGACGCCGACGTATTCTCCATTAGACGAAACAGCTTTTGCCACAGAAACGATGGGTTTACCAGTGGTTATATCTGAATATGGTTCTGTGACAATGTAAGTATTTGGGCTGGCGATGGCATCTTTGTACCAAGGACGGTTACGGGGATCAAAGTCGGGTGGGAACTCCTGTTCAGGACGTATGAACATCAAACCATCTTTCGTTCCCACGTAAACATTCATTGTGGATGGATATTCCTTTAGCGCTGTGTCAAACATTGTCAGTACTGTAGAAGCCATTGTTGGATCGCCGCTGGCGGCTAAGCTAATTACGGCATCACTTGAAGCCAGGTATGATGCTAGGGAGCCATGGGTATCAGTAAAGGCAAGGATGCTCGAAGCATCAGCGGAGTTTTGTACTTGCAATTGTTGTCCTATTAAAGAGCTTATGTTGCCAGAAGTACGATAAGCAACAACGGCACCAAGCAATAGTAAAGGGATAAGCGCCGTTGCTACTATGATCATAGACAGCTTAAACCTCAAAGACTTTGTTTTCATAAGCTTCCTCCTTGTGAGCAAGATTATTCTTGATTTTAACACGCATAATCAAACTCTTTTTATTAGAATATCAGACTGAAGATAAATTCCTTGCAGGGCTTTGCCACTTTCCTACATCATTTAGGCTCCCCAGCAGTCCTTTTGGTGGTGTCCAAAGTGGAACACACGTGTGAAAATGAGGAATGGTCCGTGCAAGATGGGCACAGGATTGAGCTGGACGGATTTTGGCAAAAGTAGCACACAGATTTTAGCCTGAAGTTGTTTTACTTCATTAGGGGGCGAAATGGAGTTATTAATTCAGTGAAAGGATACCCACGCCTTTAAGAGGCGTGGGTATCCTTTACAGTTTAGGAAACTGCAGGCGCTATTCCCATATGTTGTTCTACAAGGATGTTGCCTTGGAGAGGTTATCTCCGTAAAGAAGCTTATCAATGCGCACTGCTGTGGGTGGATGTGTACTTTGAACAGCATTCCAAAAACCCACTGGAGCTTCCTCAAAGTCCTCAATTTTTCTTAGAAAACTCACTAGACCGTTGGCAAAGCCAAGGCGTTTTGCAAAGGCGTCTGCAAGGAATTCTTCTTGTCTTCCCACGGCAAAATAGCCAATTCTAATCAAAAGCTGGAACAGACTCAAGAGAGCTTTGAACAATAAGGCAAATAAGCTTAAGACGATTGCGAAAGCGACACCCTCGCGCTCTCTTGTGCTGCCTGCAATTGTGCTTATGAAGATAACAATGGCACTTAGAATCGCTGTGGCCACGTTTCCAACGGTGTTGACCACCTGGACAACTAGGCTAATTTTTGTGTCTCCGTGGATCAAATGGCCAACCTCATGTGCTAATACGCCCTTTATTTCCTCTGGTGTTGCAGTCTTAAGGAGCCCTCTAGTAACTGCAACGGTTTTTAGACCAGTTGCAAGGGCATTGGGGTAGTTTGCGTCGGAGATGAAAAGCTGTGGAGCAGATTCATCGTTAAGCAACCCAGCTGCTGAGAGAACTGTTTCCCATGGTTCTTTTAATATCTCAATCTCTTCGTGTGTAGGTTTCCTTAGCCTTAATGAAAACCTGATGAGGTTTTCTCCAATAGGTGTAAATGCTAGGCCTACTAAGGCAGCCATGATAATAATTGTGTAAATTACGGACAATAAATCAGCGTTAGATGAGCCAAAAGAAGACATGATTAAATCTATGAGTGCGAAAACTACAAAGCCATTAACCAAAATGGTAACAGCTAGAATGAGTCCCCTCGAAAAGGTTAAAACAGGTTTTCTATCCTCCACTTTCCTCCCTCCCATCTGCTATTTTCACGTTACCTTTGGATTAATCAGACTGTTGATCGTTCAAGCTTAGGTGATCGTGGTGTAAGAGTTGAGTACGGGGTATTGAAGCTTTCATTTCTCACCTCCTTGCCAACATTCACAAGAACCACGGATAGAAGCCAATCTTATGCGTGCTATTGGGCACACGTGCATAGTATTTTTGTACCATATTTTGGTCGTGATTTCAACATAAGTTAGCAATGAATAGTGAAGGTACATACAAGAATTTATTCAGCGATTAGGCTGGTATAGGGCTCCGCTAAAAGTAGACTGGCGGGTATGATGCTGTCGTAACCATAGCGCTGGCGTATCTTTTCCACTACGGGTTTTAGTGGGTTTGGCTTCTCTTGGTAGAAGAGGCTGGGAGTGTAATGCTGCCTTATGTCAGTCATACCCACACCAACTAACCTTATGCCTTGTTGGTAGGGCCTGAGCTCTTTGTTTAGTACTTTGAAGTTTTGAAAGATTACATCAGGGTCATTGGTGTAGAACTCCAGTTTCATGCCTGTTGATTCTGCACTCATATCATCGTAGCGTAAAAATATGAAAAGTTCTTTTGCACGGGAGTTTATTTCTTCCAAGCCTTTGCTCAGAGAATCACAGAGCAGGCGCCCTACAGCTTCTACCACTAGTGGGCTTAAGGTGCTGGCGTCCAAAGTAACACTGCGAGTAATGCTTTTTAAAGGCGGCTCCTGAGTAATAAGAGGTGTTTCATCAATGCCTTGAGCGATTTTTTGGTAGTACTCGCCAAGTATGCCCATAAGGTTTTTGATTATGGGCTTTGGGGTCAAAGCCAAATCTTCTAAGGTATATATCCCATTTTTGTTGAGCAGAGCTTCTCTGCGTGAACCTATGCCTGGTATGGCTGACACAGGTAAGTACTTATAAACAGCAGGTATGGACTGTGGTTTCCACCAAGTTAGTCCGTCGGGTTTACCTTCCTCTGTTGCCATCTTTGCTAAGATTTTTCCTGGAGCAATGCCCACGGAGCAGGTAATACCAAACTGTTTCTTTACGTATCTCCTGATTTCTTCAGCTACTTTGTCTGGATTGTTGCCGTAGTAAGTCATAAAGAATTCATCAATGCTGTAATTTTCCACTTCGGAAGAGATGCTCCTGGCGTATTTGAGCATTTGGTTATGTACGTAACCATAGAAGGATGGATGAGCTTGCACCAGAATAAGGTCAGGACAAAGATTAAAAGCCTCCCTTGGAGGCATACCAGCTTTCACACCCTTACGTTTGGCTTCGTAAGATGCTGCGGCTATGACGGAGCGTTTTTTGCCTCTGCCATAGGGGTCAGCCATGACTCCAACGGGTTTGCCCTTTAGTTTCGGATTGATGGCTTGTTCACAGCTGGCAAAAAAGGCGTCCATGTCCACGTGCATGATCCATCTCATGGCAAGCACCACCCTTTCCAATAACCATCGGGCCACAGATAAATGAGCTCCCAAATTTGGTCTTCTTCGGTGCACACCACGAAATGGAAAAGCTGGCGATTACCCTGCGGCTGCTGCCATTTTTGCTGCAAGGTTTTTACTCTCTGCCAGCGTTGTCCATCTCTGAAAGCTAAAGGCTTAAATTCTGCACCGTGGTAAAGCACCAAGACCGTCATAATCATATTATAGCAAACAATTGTATACCATACATATGACAAAACAGCACTTACACCAAGCTAAAACTGTGAAATCTTTAAATTAACTTTTCCCTGGCTAAGCTTAAGTGCTGGTTTCTGCCAACAATGATGTGGTCAAGTAGCTGAGCTCCTACCAGTTCACAGGCTTGTTTAAGCTGTTTTGTTACTACTACATCTTCCCGGCTGGGACTGGGATCTCCGCTGGGGTGGTTATGTATGAGGATGATCGCTTGAGCTGAAGTCAAGCTTATTTCCTTTAGTACTTCTTTTGGGTCCACCGTGGTCTGAGTTGAACTTCCCACACTAAGCTCCACATGTTTCACAGGACGGTTTTTTCTGTCCAGTAGCAATACCCAAAAGTGCTCTTTACCCTCATTCATGAGCATGGAGGAGAAGTACTGTGCAGCGTAGTCCACAGCATCTTCAGGAGTGGTGATTCTTGCTTCCTCTATAACCTCACTTTGAAGGTAACGCTTGCCTATTTCCAGTGCAGCCTTTATTTGAGCCGCCTTAGCTTTACCCACGCCTTTGACCTGCATAAGCTCTTCTACGCTGGCCCGATAAAGCCCGGTGAACCCACCAAAAGTATTTAAGAGGCGCCTTGCCAAATCTTCTGCTGTCTCTTCTTTACTGCCTGCATGCAGTATGATGGCAAGCAGTTTTGCGTCAGATAGGAACTCAGGACCTTTAGAAAGGAGTAGTTCCCTGGGACGTTCAGTAATAATCCATTCTTTAATGGGAATTCTGTGGTTGGGTTCACTCACAGACAGAAAACCCTTCTTGAAAAAGTATGTGGGTCAAAAAGCAGCATGTTTCAATTATATATGGTCGATTATTCTGCTCCCATACTAATATTAGTTGAAACAAGCATTGGAGTAGCTGATGGAGGTCAGGAAGGGGACTCTGAAGGACAATAACCATTTCTCTGAGTTAGTGCTGCTTGCAGCCCCATTTTTCTCTGAAGTGTTTGGCAAGAGAGGGGCAGTGGAGCTTCTGCAGTACTTGTATGTGCATGATAAGAATTTGTTCAGCTTCTCTCATTGCATGTTTGCTCAAGAGGGCGACATCCTTGGATTAGTAGTGGGCTACGATTGGCAAACTAAACAGAGCGAACAGCTGAGCACGGGGTACCTCATGATCAAACACTTGGGACTTCAGTTTTTCAGAGTACTGCCAGCGCTTCTTAAGTTAGATGCACAAGTTAGTAGGATTTCCCGAAGCGAGTATTACGTAGCTTTCATAGCTGTTTACCCCGCACTGCAGAGCCAAGGTGTGGGGACAGTCTTGATGAACTGCGCCGAAAAAGATGCATTTTTGCATGGTGCGAAGTTTGTTTGCCTGGACGTGGAAACTGAAAATGAAAATGCAGTTCAGTTTTACCAAAAGCGCGGTTATAGAATAGAAAGAACGTTCTCAGTAAATTTGGCGCAGGGATTGACTCTTCACTTTCACAGGATGAAGAAAAGAATAAGGTAAATTGTGTCCATGTATTTACTGAGTGCTCGGCTAACTAGAGAACTTCCTTAATCCTGAGGAGCCAGCCGTGCTAGTAGAGTGGCTGTCCACGGATGTGCGGGAATGGCTTAAGGAGAAGAGACTGTACCGATTTGTTTACAATTCCAGATAGCTAATTGAATAGACGAAGTGTTTTGCTACCTGCTAACGCGGTTGCCTTGCTTAAGTAATATGTGAGACTCGTTAATAATGGTACCTTTGGTTGCCTCGTAGAGAGGAACCGGCGTACTTGCTAGCTTGTTGACTAAGGTCTCTAGTGGCACCCTGGGCCAATGCTTTACCTGTTCGGGAAGTTGCCTTCTTAAATCGTGAATGTCATCTGTGGACTGGATTACATCAGCTTTAATGAATGGTTGCCTGGTATTCTGCAATGTCATATTCATTAGAGCATACTCCCCAAGGTGATTCCACACTTTTTTGACCAGTGATAACCAATCATATGGGGGAACTAAGTCATTGTAGTCTTTTGTAACCACAGTCCACTCGTCAACTTCGTTTGGCTCTTCTTCGTAAATAGTTTGTAGGTAATAAGGAAGTTTGTTTTCATAATCTTCAACGCGAACAATGTTTATGCAGCCCTTTGCTGGGTTTGTGATGATAACACGGCATCTGAATAGGTCAGAAAACAATGCTGCCCAGTCCTTCCTTGGGGTGTAAACAGTACTACCGAGTAAACTGAGCATTCTCACATTGTACTTGCCCAAGCCCATAATGAAAGGAATCAGGTCATAGAAACTGGTATAAATGCGCGGCTGCATCAATCGGAACGCTTCACTAACTGACTGGGTGATAGTACCTTTTCTAAGCTGTTTTGCCCACAACTGTGGAGCGTAAACACCGACTTCACGCGTGCAGGGCTCGTCAGGTAGCTGATAGTCAACGTAGAATGTGTGGGAAAAGGTCAAAGGATAATGAGCGCTGGAAGTTTCATCAGCAAGGGCGACTAGTCCATTAAGGTAGCTGTAAACCCAGTGAAGTTCCCATCCACTAATGACAAGTTGTTTTTTGCACTGTTTAAGATAGTTTATGGTTCGGTTCAAATCCTTTTCCCACAGACTCTTTAGGTGCGCAGGCAAAAGGCTTGCGTCAGGGTGTTCTTTAACATTAGTAAAGGTGGTTCTCATTAGTGGAGCATGGTGCAGCGTGGTGGCCAAGGATGTTAGATAAACCAGCGTGGGTCTAAAGTCCTTCGGATAGTTTTGTGAAAGCTTTTCTGCGGCGTCTACCACAAGATTCAGGCCTAATAGTGTGTGTCTGGAGATTAACTTACCATTTTTCAGCTGCTCTTGGAAGTGGGCATCGATCTTACCTACGTCATGTAGGCACACTAAACTTTGCATCATGTCAAGGCTGTAACGCAGGACACGGTGAGCGTCTGGGCCCACAGGTGGACGCCATAATTTTTCAGTGAGCTCTCTAAAACGCTCTGCCACATCCAAGGAATGGCTCCACAGAGTTCCTGCTTGTTTGTCCAGATTTAGCTTTGGTATGACGGTTAGATAGACGTCTTTAAGGCCGTAGTGTTCAATTAAGTTCATGTTAATATTCTACTGTAACAAAAGAGAAAGGCTGCAAGTTCTGTAGTTTTTATCTAATGCGTTGGAGGTGCACCACCATGGCAAAGAAAAGCAGTAGCGTGAGAGGGAGTGCGGCACGCTGGATATTAATAGTAATCTTGGTTGTCGTAGTTGGCTTTGCTGCGGGTTTCTTGTATTCCAGATATGGCACGGGGTTTTTCGGTTCCAGCATAAAGCCTGGTTACTTGTCCAACATGGATTCTATTTATGTCAACAACATTTCCAAAGAGTTGGAGCTTACTGCAACGCAGCAAGAGGTGGTGCAGCTCGCACTGAAGGCTGAGCTTTCGCAAAGGAAGGCTTTGACACAGGAGGGGTTGGCTGAGAGCGCTATTGCTTCGGAACTGAAAAGTACTACTGCATCAGCTGTGGATGTGATTAGAGCTGCTTTGGGTGATAAGACCGACACCTTTCTGAACCTGGTTAAAGAGTATAACCGTGATAGGTCCATACCTGTAAAGCTGGTTCCTGTGAAGGTTTATTTCATTGTGGCCGATCCTGACTGGGCTGTTAAAGCTGAAGAGCATTATGTGGTGGACGAGAACAAGCCTCTTAGAGCTTTGGAGTCACTCATTGAGGGGCCCGAAGATTTAAGTATGGGCATGCCATTGCCTCCAACCACTCGCATACTCGGATTTACTGTGGAAAACGGTACAGCTTATGTGGATTTAAGCCGTGAAGCAATAACAGAGGCTTACCAATACTGTCCTGTGTCCGCTGGTGGCGAAGCTATGAGTATTAACGCCATAGGCAATACATTGACTGAATTTTCAGAAATTCAAAGGGTAAAGCTCAGTATTGAAGGTAAGACACAAGGCGAAATAGACGGATATTCCATAGAAGAATATTGGGGCCATTTTGGACTGCCCAGCGAAATAACAAGGAATGAAGAGGTCATAGTTCCGTAGGATTCTCGCCAGCGTCTGGGTCAGTATCACTGAAAATGTCAATGTCGAAGGTGATCTGGTTTTCTTGTGTGAGTAACTCTGTGGACGGTTGGTAGAATAGTTCCCAGCAAACGTGCTTGTCCAAGATGATGTCGCGAACTTGTCTTTCTCGCTGAGTAAGTTGTTTAGAACTACCACTTTTCACTTCAATGAACACAACCTGTTTCAACTGTCCGTCACTAAGGCCGTCAAACACGATCAGATCCACGGGCGTTCCTAAGAAGCGAGCGTCTTTTGGGTTGTACTTGAAGTCAGGCAAAAAAGGTACCAGATGCTCTGTTATTTGACCCAGCATGACCGATTTGCTACGTTTAGTGGCATCTTGCCTAATTTCTTCTTCCACTTCCAGCTTCCACTGTTCCAGGGCTGCTTTATACTGCTGATCTATGGACTGCTTCAAGGTCTCTATTTCTCGGCTTTTCCAGTCTTCAAATTGCGCCTTCCAGTATGCTTCCGCGC